>PPFU01020972.1_pt1 | contig 12140 bp, 8 predicted proteins | sample 1535991 | NCBI WGS metagenome assembly PPFU01 (sample SAMN04901290, study PRJNA319586) | Hypolithon metagenome, whole genome shotgun sequencing project. | isolation source: Antarctic Hypolithon | place: Antarctica: Miers Valley | collected 2014 | reverse complement strand
TCTTTATTTTCCTCTTCATAAAAGTCCGGGAAGTCCGGGAAGTCTTGGAAGTCTGGGAAGTCTGGGAAGTCTTGGAAAATAGTTTTTGACTTTCCAGACTTTCAGTACTTTCCAGACTTCCTAAACTTATTCTAATCCCATTGCCCGCCGCGGGTTTTCCGAATTTGCTTTTTCAAAGTTCTTCAAAATCTCTTTTGTTTCTTCGCTAATGACGCGCGGCAGAGAAATTTTTACTTCGATAAATTGGTCACCGCGCAGATTCGGATTTCTCAATGAAGGAAAACCGCGTTCACGAAGTCGAAATTTTTGCCCCGATTCCGTTCCCGCCGGAATTTTTAACTGCGCTTTGCCTTCAACCGTCGGCACTTCGATTTTTGCGCCGAGCGCGGCTTCCGGCACGGTAATCGGCACGGTTACATAAATATTATCGCCTTTGCGCGTGAAAAATTTATGCTTGCCGACATTTGTAATAATAAATAAATCTCCCGGAGGTGCGCCGAGTCGTCCGCCGCCGCCTCTTTTTGGAATCCGCACACGCGAACCCGTATCAACGCCCGCCGGAATGCGAATCTTCACCTGTTCGGTTTTCGGCGTAACGCCTTTGCCGTTGCACAATGAACACGGCTGGCGACGGCGACCTGTTCCTTCGCAGTCGGGGCAGGTTTGCGAAAATTGCAGCCGTCCGCCGCTTCTTTGCACTTGTCCCGTTCCTTTGCAGGTCGAACAAACGACGACCGGACCGCCCGTGTCGCCCGCGCCCTGACAGCGCGAACATTGCTCGGAACGATTGACCGTAATGTTGGTCGTCAAACCCGTAACGGCTTCCTCAAAACTCAATGCCAGCGGCATTTCAATATCCGCGCCTTTTTTCGGCATAGCCCGCGGCGGTTCGGGTTCGCGCTGTTTTGCCCCTCCGCCGCTGAAAAGATCGGAAAAAATATCCCGAAAACTCGACGAAGAACTTCCGCTTCCGCCGGGTTCAAAATCGAAACCGGAAAAATCGAAACCGCCCGTACTGCCCGCACTGCTCGACGCGCCGGTCGCATACGGTGAATTCAAGTCCAGATTATCGGCGTAATATCCAAAACGGTCAAAAACTTTGCGTTTTTTCTCGTCGGAAAGTACGTCGTTGGCTTCCTGAATTTCCTTAAATTTTTCCTCGGCATTTTTATCGTTCGGATTTACGTCCGGGTGAAATTTACGCGCCAACTTGCGATACGCCTTTTTGATTTCGTCCGGTTTTGCGTCCTTTTTTACGCCGAGTATTTTGTAATAATCTTTTTTTGCCATTTCTGGAATTTACTTATCGAATCCGAAGGCGAACTTAATCGCTTCAAAAACTTTCTGCATTCTTATCGTCGGGAAGATGTGCTAATACTTTTCCAAGTTTGTCTTTTTGAATAGTCTGAATATTATCAAGACTAACCGCGCATATTTCCGTTAATCCATCGCTTTCATCAAGCCAATCTTCTGTCGGAAGATTGCGAACGGTGGTAGTGATCGGAGCAATTGTCAGCCAAGTTAAATTTTGTATTGCGCCGCTTTGCGTCAAGATCAGGACAGGACGACGTTTGTCAGGCAGCTTGAAAGTGTGATAACAAATATCGCCTTGTATCATACTTGATTCCAAAATTCTTCCATCTGTTCATCTTCGATTTCGAATTCGTCAGGTTGAACAGGGTTTTTCTCATACGCTTCGCCATATATTCGCGCAACTTCGGCTTCTTTTTTCTTCTTTTTTGCCAAATCAAGAAATGCTTCACGAAAAACATCTTCACGATTTTCCCGTAAAATTTTTATTGCCGCGTCCACTTCCGCTAAAGTTTTTTCGTCTATTTCTATTTGAACGGTCATAGCTTTTGAAGTATCGCAAAATCAGCCGTTGTCTGCAACGAATTACAATTCAACGGCTGATTTTCAAACAAAGACAAAAGTATTTGTTTTGCCTTTATCGCTTACTTATTCTCTTCGTCAACATCAACATATTCGGCATCAATTACATCTTCATCGCCTGCATTTGAAGCTGTTGATTCAGAACCCGCGCTCGCTGAAGATGCCTGTTCACTCGTTTCACCAGCGTCGCCTGTCGGCGTTCCGGCTTGACTGTAAAGCACTTCCGCGATTTTGTGCGAAGCGGTTTGAAGCGTTTCAAACGCGCTGTTCATCGCGTCCGCATCGCTTCCCGCCAAAGCGGTTTTGGCTTCCGAAAGCGCATTTTCTATGTCGCCTGCCGCGCCTGAATCGAGTTTTTCTTTATTTTCGCTGAAAGTTTTTTCAACGTTATAAACCAAACCGTCCAAGCGATTTCTGGCTTCGATTTCCGCTTTTTTCTTCTCGTCTTCGCCCGCGTGTGATTCGGCTTCCTTCATCATTTTGTCAATTTCGTCTTTCGACAAACCCGACGATGAAGTAATCGTAATTTTCTGTTCGCGTCCCGTGCCGACATCTTTTGCCGAAACGTTGACGATGCCGTTCGCGTCAATATCGAAAGTTACTTCGACCTGCGGAACGCCGCGCGGTGCCGGTGGAATACCGACCAGATGAAACTTGCCGAGCGTTTTGTTGTCCGAAGCCATCGGGCGTTCGCCCTGCATCACGTGAACTTCGACGGACGTTTGATTGTCGGATGCGGTCGAGAAAATTTCCGATTTTCTGGTCGGAATCGTCGTGTTGCGCTGAATCATCTGCGTCATCACGCCGCCCAAAGTTTCGATGCCGAGCGACAAAGGCGTAACGTCTAAAAGTAGAATATCCGTCTTTTCGCCGCCCAAAACTCCGGCTTGAACCGCCGCACCTAAACCGACAACTTCATCGGGATTAACCGATTTGTTCGGCTCTTTGCCAAAAAATTCTTTGACCATTTCCTGAACTTTCGGAATTCGCGTCGAACCGCCGACAAGCACGATTTCGTCAATGTTTTTCGGCTCGAGTCCGGCATCTTCAATCGCTTTTTTAACCGGCGGCATCAGACGGTCTAAAATCGGCTGAACGAGCTGCTCGAATTTCGAGCGCGTCAACTTCATTACCAAATGTTTCGGTCCCGATTGGTCAGCCGTAATAAACGGCAAATTGATTTCGGTTTCCATTGTGCTGGAAAGTTCGATTTTGGCTTTTTCGCCCGCTTCTTTCAAACGCTGCAAAGCCATTTTGTCGTTAGTCAAATCAATGCCCTGATCTTTTTTGAATTCGTCAATAATCCATTTGACCAGAATTTCGTCAACGTCGTCGCCGCCCAAATGCGTGTCGCCGTTCGTGGATTTTACTTCAACCACGCCTTCACCGACTTCCAGAACGGAAATATCGAATGTTCCGCCGCCGAAGTCGAAAACCGCAATCGTTTCTTCTTTCTTTTTATCCAAACCGTAAGCGAGCGCGGCGGCTGTCGGTTCGTTGACGATTCTCAGAACTTCCAAACCGGCGATTTTGCCCGCGTCTTTTGTTGCCTGACGCTGTGCGTCGTTAAAATATGCCGGAACTGTGATAACAGCCTGACTGACGCTTGTTCCCAAATAATCTTCGGCGGACTGCTTTAATTTCTGCAAGACCATCGCCGCGATTTCCGGCGGACTATAATGTTTTCCGTCGGCATTGATGCGAACGTCGCCGTTTGAAGCCTTTTCAACTTTGTACGGCACCTGTTTGATTTCGCCCGTAACTTCGTCGAACTTGCGTCCCATAAACCGCTTGATCGAATAAAGCGTATTTTCAGGATTCGTAACCGCCTGACGTTTGGCGACTTGCCCGACCAGACGATTTCCGTCTTTGGTGAACGCAACCACCGAAGGTGTCGTCCGCCCGCCTTCCGAATTTGTAATGACAACAGGTTCGCCGCCTTCCATCACGGCAACGACCGAGTTTGTCGTTCCTAAATCTATTCCTATAATTTTACTCATCTTTTAAAATCTCCAAATTGTGAATTATTCCGCTTTAATCTCTTAAAAGAGAAATTTTCATTTTATCTTAGCCAAAAGAGATTATAATAGTTGAGTGTATCATTGTCAAATTTCCTCTGTCATATCTAAAAGCACTGTCTTGATTAAATTTTATCCAAGTAATGTCAATCAATAAAAATCACCGTTACAATGCGAAAATTCTCAAGCACAGCAACGGTGAAGTTATTATTTTCAGTATCGAAAACTTATCTATTTTGATCGTAAAGATACAATCCCAAACCGAACTTCGAAGCGGCGCGGCGCAAAGCCATACTTTCGGAATTGCTCGAAGAATTGCCGTAACTGTCCAATTCTTCATCTTCCTGTCCGGTCGCTTCACGAAAAACGATACCTTCCAGACACGGAATCGAAAGCCGGACAATTAAAATCAGTTTTCCGCCGATTGATTCAATTGAGCGGATTTCATAATTCCAACCGCTCGCATAATGGTCGAGATATTTTATTGCGTCGTGCCACGCGATGTATTTTATATCTTTGCCGCCTTGTCTGCGTGTGCGAAGATGACGTTTCGCCACAGGTTTCGATAAATCCGCCACGATCTCGCGTATCGAACGCAGTTCAAACCTATTGGTGTTTTCCGCGAAATTTTCCGTCGCGTCTTCAAATTCTTCAATCTCAACTGCAGCTTCAGCCATATTTTCTCCGATTCTAAAAGAGTTGTTTCACAGATGAAACAATATCATCGCTTTTTTAAGAAATCAAATCAAAATGGTTCAAATTTTATTTCTTCAGCAGTGAACTAAACTGTAACGGCTTCACGATATTCGCCCCAAACTTTTCTCAACCTGTCGGAAATTTCGCCGACGGTTACGTAACTTTCAACTGCGTCTAAAATTTTCGGCAGTAAATTCTCATTAACTTTTGCCGCTTCTTCTAATTTTTTTAATGAATTTTCCACCTTTTCGCCGTCGCGTCTTTCACGCAGTGCTTTTAATCGTTCGACTTGTCCGCGTTCGATTTTTTCGTCAATTGTCATAATCGGAATTGTTTCATCTTCTTCGATTTGAAATTTGTTGACACCGACGACGATTTCGGTTTTTTCTTCCACCGCTTTTTGATATTGATAAGCCGCTTCCTGAATTTCGCGCTGCGGATAGCCGTTTTCAATCGCTTTTAACATTCCGCCCATCTGGTCAATTTTTTTGATGTATCCAACGGCTTTTTCTTCGATCTCATTGGTCAGTTCTTCAATCGCATAACTTCCCGCAAATGGATCAACCGTGTCGGCAACGCCCGATTCATAAGCGATAACCTGCTGTGTGCGTAAAGCGATTCGCGCCGCTTGTTCGGTCGGCAAACTCAATGCTTCATCCATTCCGTTGGTGTGCAGAGATTGTGTTCCGCCCAAAACCGCCGCGAGTGCCTGAATCGTCGTCCGCACGACATTTACTTCCGGCTGCTGCGCGGTCAAAGTCGAACCGGCAGTTTGCGTGTGAAAGCGAAGCATCGTTGATTTTCTTTCTTTTGCGCCGAATCTGTCTTTCATAATCCGCGCCCAAAGCCGACGCGCGGCGCGAAATTTGGAGATTTCTTCGATTAAATTATTGTGCGAATTAAAAAAGAACGAAAGACGCGGCGCGAAATCGTCAACTTTCAAACCGACGGAAATCGCCGCGTCAACATACGCAATGCCGTCGGCTAAAGTAAATGCAACTTCCTGAACGGCAGTCGAACCGGCTTCGCGGATGTGATAACCGGAAATTGAAATCGTGTTCCAGTTCGGCACATTGTCGGCACAAAAGGCGAATGTGTCGGTAATCAAACGCATCGAGGGTTTCGGCGGAAAAATATAGGTTCCGCGGGCGATATATTCCTTTAAAATATCGTTCTGAATTGTTCCCTGAACTTTGTCGAAAGCGACGTTTTGCTTTTTGGCAACAGCCAAATAAAGACATAAAAGCGTTGAAGCCGTCGCGTTGATCGTCATTGAAGTTGAAACCTTATCGAGCGGAATGCCGTCGAAAAGCGTCAGCATATCTTCCAAAGAGTCAATCGCTACGCCGACTTTGCCGACTTCGCCCGCCGCCAGAGCATCGTCCGAATCAAGACCTATTTGCGTCGGCAAATCAAACGCCACCGAAAGTCCGGTCGTGCCGTGCGCGAGCAGATATTTGTAACGCTCGTTTGATTCTTCGGCGGTCGCAAAACCGGCATACTGGCGCATCGTCCAAAACCGTCCGCGATACATATTTTTCCGAACGCCGCGCGTATATGGAAATTCTCCGGCAACGCCGATGCCGTTTTCGTAATCAATATCAGTATTGTTTGGACTAAATTCCGTCGGCAGTTCGATGCTCGAAGATGTTTGGAATTTCTCGCGTCTTTCTTTCATAATGTCGGAAGTTTAGCAAAAAAAATCCGGCAGCATAAGGCGTGAATCGTGAAAAAATTTCCGCTTTGGGGCTTGACTGTTGGACATTGCCATATAATCTGATAAAATCGCGGATTGTCCAATCTGACAATCTCGTAGTAAAATAGAACAAATCTTCAAAAAAGTAGGAAAATAAAGATGTTAAAGTTTTTTAAGCGAATGGAGAGAACGCGCAATGCCGTTCTTTTAGTTTTTTCGATAGTGATGGTCGCAAGTTTAATTTTGTTTTATGCGCCGACACCGAGCGGTAATGAGGCTGATTTACTGCGCGACACAACAACTGTTGCTGAAGTCGGAAACTCTTATGTAACGGTTGCCGAATTAGCGACTCAAAAAGAGAATGTAAGCCGCTTCGGACAAGCTACTCCGGCGAAATTTCTGCTCGACTCGATGATCAGACAGCGCATTATCCGAAATGAAGCTGTTCGGCTCGGATTACAGGCAACGGATGCGGAAGTTGCCAGTTACATTCGCCGGCAAAATAAAGTGGATGCCGCCGGTGAACCTTTCGATCAGAAGCGTTACGAACAAAATGTAACCGAACAATTCGGCAGTGTTACCGCTTTTGAACAAAATGTCCGCGATCAAATAAGCGCACAAAAGGTTCAAGCCTTTCTGACTTCCGGCGTAACGGTTTCGGAAGAAGAAATTTTGAACGATTATAAACGCAAAAACACCAAGTTCGATTTGACTTATGTTCCCGTCAGCAGTGCGGATTTGGCGCAAACTATCAAACCGACTGACGAAGAATTAAAAAGTTACTTCGAGCAAAACAAGAAAAATTTTTACATCAGCGTTCCGCAAAAGAAAATTCGTTACATTTTCCTGAACACCTCGAAACTCGGCGAAAAAATACCTATTTCCGAGGAAGATTTGAAAGCCGAGTATGATAAAATTCCCGCCGACAAAAAAATAGCCGGCGTTCAGGGACAACAAATCGTGCTGCGTGTTCCGAAACCCGAAGATGAATCGAGAGTTTTGACAAAAGCCAATGAAATATTGTCGCAATTGAAAAAAGATGACGGAAAAGTTTCAGAAGAAGCCTTTGCCAATCTCGCCAAAGGTCAATCGGAAGACCCGTCAACCGCTTACAACAGCGGGAAAATTTCAGGTTTGGTTAAGCCGAATCCGAACAACCCGGAAGATCCGTATCAACGGCTTTTGCAAATGCAGCCGGGCGATGTAACCGAGCCGATCAGTTACAAAGACCGTTACTTTATTTTGCGGCGCGGCGAAGATGTGCCGAAAACTTTTGAAGACGCGAAAAATGAAATCCAGGTAAGTCTTAGAAACCGACGCGCTTATACCGTTGCCGCCGAACTCGCGCAAAAAATTGACGACCGCTTGAAAGAAGTCAAAGACGTGCAGAAAGTCGCCGAAGAATTTGCCGCGCAAGCCAATATGAACGTCAAAGATATGGTGCGCGAAACCGGCTATATCAAACCGGGCGACGATGTGGAAAACATCGGCAACTCGCCGCAGTTTGAAGAAGGCATCGCCTCGCTTGAAAATCAAGGTGATGTCGGCGATAAAACTCCGATTCAAAACGGGTTTGCAATTCCGCTGCTGGTTGATAAAAAAGAACCGCGCGATGCCGAATTTGACGAAGTAAAAGATAAAATTGTCGAAATCGTTAAGATGGATAATGCAAAAGCTAAAGTTGACGGAATCGCCACTGAAATCGCCGCCGCCGCAAGTTCGGCAAACGGTCTGAGTGCTGCCGCACAAGCCAAAGGGTTAAAAGCCAAAGATGCGAAAACCTTTATTTTAGGTTCGCCGCTCGGCGAAGGTCCGAGCGCGGCAACGAGCGAAGCGTTGGAAACTGCCATCTATGGTTTAAAACCGGGCGAAGTTACCGAGCCGATAAAAATTGGTGATGATTGGTTTGTCGTCGGTGTGAACAGCCGCGAAGAAGCCAGTATGGACGACTTTTCCAAACAGCGCGATCAATTGATCCAGTCAAAATTGACGGAAAAACGCGGAAAAGTTTTTCAGGATTATCTGGCGAGCAGAAAACAGGAAATGGAAGCCGCCGGCGAAATTAAAATTTATCAGGACGCTCTGGCAAAAATCAAAGACGCTCCCGTGTCGCCTCAAGAAGGTCAGACACGGCAGCTTAATTTTTAATTAAAAGTCGAATAAAAAAAAGAAAGGCGGACGTTTGATGCGTTCGCCTTTCTTTTTTTATTTCTCTTATTTTTGCCGCATTTAATTGTCTTTATCACTTCTTTTGCCTTTTCCCTCAGTCGAAGGAGCAGGACTTTTATCTATCGGAGTCGGGTCGGCTTTGCGCGGCGGCGATTGTTCGTCCTTCGGTGGTTTTGATTCCCTTTGCGGCGGTTCCTGACGTTTCGGAGTCGGTTCTGAACTCGGCGGCAATGGTTTTACCTCACGATTTTCCCGACGCGGCGGCGGTTCATAACTCGGCGGCGATTTTTCTATATCGTCGCGTTGCTTGCGCGGTCTGAAAACAGGTTGACTATCTCTTGTAACATCGGATTTTCCGCCGGTTGAACGAATCGGCGGCGACGATTCTCTAGGTGGAGAAATTTTTGTATCTGAATTATTGTCTTCCTGTTTGTAAACCGGACGCGGGATTCGTTTGACCGCGCCGGTATCGCGGATCGGCGGACTTGCCTCAGCGTCTGTTCTTATTTCCGTTTTCGGATTTCTGACAGGCGCACGGTCGCCGTAAATCCGCTCGGTGCGAAGTTTGTTGTCCATCGAATCGCCGATTTTTCTGTCAATTGCGCCGACTTTGATTTGTGATTCGATTCTTCCGATTTTAGGACTTTCAGCGCGAATTTCTTTGCCGACCTTTCCGTTCAAATCACGCCGGGTCGGAAGAACAGGCGGATTTTGAAGTTCGGAAGGCGTTTTCGACAAAGCCTTACCTGCCAATTCAGGCGGAGCCGTGCGAAATACTCTGCCTCTGCCAAATTCGCTTTCCGCCACGCTGACAACCGCGCTTTTCGGAACTTTTGCCAACGTCAATTTTGTTAAAAGTTCTTTTGTGCGTGCGTCGTGTTGAACGGGTGTCGGGGTCGGATTTATGACAGTTGTATTGTTAATAATCGTCGTGTTATAACGGCGGCGGTCAACGTAAGTCGAATAATTATAATTGTAATAGCCGTAATCGTAAGGCAGCGGATACCAGCAAATGCTGCTTCCGATATAACTTACAACGACCAAAGCCGGACTCCACCAACTGCGCCGCGAACGATATTGCGCGTAAGGCGACCAATACCAGCCGTCGTCATAAACCCAGCGTCCGTGATGATAAGTCGCCCAACCCCACGGTTCGTCATTTACCCAAGTCCAGCCGTAAGGCGGAATCCAACGCCATTGACCATAGCGATACGGCGACCAATCATCATAACTTGCAGTCGCATTGCCGTAAGGTTTCCAAACATAACCGTATTTTTTCGTGTAAATCCAATCGCCGTAACCGTTCAAATCTTCCGCTCCGTAAATGTCGCGGTCATAATACTGATCGTAATGAGCATCACGCAGACGCTTGGCAATTACTGCATCGCGCTGCAACGCCCAACTGTCGAAATCATCGGTGTAGCGCGATGCGTCCGTCGTGTCCCATTCGCCCGCGTAACGTCCGGCAATCTGAAGTTCCGAACTGCGCCCGCTGCGAAGTGTGAAACCCGAATTATCCGTATAAATTCGCGCCAAACCGTCGTCGGTAACGGTTACGCGCACTTTTGTTTGATCTCTGTCGCCCGCGTCAATGCGATACATTCCCGCTTTTTGCAAGGCGACGGTTAATTGCGGCGCGTCAATTTCAAAAAATGTGCGGTCTTTGTCAAAATTCAAAACACGCAAACTCATCGTACCGTTCGGCAAAGAAAGCGCGATTCCTTCATCGCGCAAAGTCGTAACTTTCAGATAAGCATTTTCCGAAAGACGCAGATAAGTGTCTTTGTTAAATTGAATTTCCAGACGCGAATCCGCATCGGTGGCGATTTCGTCGCCTTCGACAACCGGGAGATTATTTGTAACTCTTTCCCAATCCTGACTGTTGAGGTGTCTGATCTGCGCCTCACCGCGCAAAATGCTGATTCGTGCTACCCGCGCCGTTACGTCGGGCGTGTAATCATCAACGTCGTCGGACGCAAATGTGATGTTAGTATTCGCTAATAAAACGGGCAGCAGGAGGATTGCCCAAAGAAATTTCTTTGCTGAACGCATAAATTTATTCTCCTAATTTGTAGTTTTTCCTTTCGGGAAGAGTTTTGATAATCGAATTTCTTCAAGTTTCGCTTATATTTACAAGCAAACATCATACCACCGAGTCTCATGCGAAAATTGTTGGAGATAAGGTTTTATAAAAAGGCTAAAATGTCGGAAAACGGATGGAAGGAACACGATTTGGTGTATGAAAGAAACGGAACGCCGTCATCTTGACGGCAAGGAACGCGAGAGCGTTCAAAAACGTCCGAATCATTTCAATATTGAATGATGTAGAAAGTTTATTAGATTGCTCACGCAATCTTGCCGTCAAGATGACGGCGTTCCTATAATTACTTTAACCGCTTCTTCAAGCTGCAAATCGCGTCCTTCAAGCAAAGCTTGACGGGTTTGTTCTAATTCGACATTGGGGATTACGCCGCGTCCTTCGAGAAGGATGTTTTTCGGCGATTTGTAATCGGAAATGACATATTGAAATGTCGCGCCGTTCGGCAATTTTTCAAAAACCGACGGCAGAACCGCGCCCGCGCTTCGTTCGCCGACAATTTTGGCGCGTCCGATTTCCTGCATTCCGGCGGCAAAAATTTCGCTCGTCGAAGCAGAACCGTAATCGGTTAGGATAACGACTTTTCCCTCGTAAATGTTGGCTTGCGGATAGATGATAAATTTTGTTTCGCTGTTGCGGCTTTTCATCGTGCCGAGCGAAGTTCGTTCTTTAACAAGAAGTCCGGCAACGCCGGGAGCCATTCCGCCGATTCCGCCCGGATTTCCGCGCAAATCAATGATTATTCCGTTCGTATCTTTCATTGAGCGAATTGCCTCACGTATTTTCGGCATCTGCGGCACGATCCACATATTAAAACGAATGTAACCGATATTGCCGACTAACACTTTCGAGTCAAAGATGACTTCCTGCGGAGGAAAATTACCAACTGCCTGCGACATTTCGCCTTTGTGTTCAACCCGCGCCACATCAAAAATTTGCGTTTGATTTTTGCCGTTCAGAACTTCGATTTTTGCCTGTGTTCCGTCATTTCCATTAATTATATTTAGCAGAGTCCGTTCGCGGTAAAGTCTTTTTTGCGCTTCAGGCATTGTCCGCGCCGACAAAAAATTTTCCAAAGGCGCGAGAATTTCGGCAGTCGTTTTGTCGTCGAGTTTTAGTATTGCAAAACCTGTTTTCAATCCGCTTTGTTCGGCAGACGAGTCTGTTTTAACTTCGCTGATAACCGCCTTGTTATCAAGCATCTTTAATTCGATGCCGATAAAACCTTCGCCGGATTTAGCCGTGTTCAATTCGACAGCGGGCGGAATAATGCCGAAATGAGAAAGTTTCAATTCACCGAGCATCTGCCGTAAAACCGTATAAAATTCCGCGTCCGATTTGGCTGCTGCCGCTTTCGGCTGATAAATTTCCCGCATCTTTTGCCAGTCAACGCCGCCAAAAGTCGGATCAAAATGCTTTTCGTTGACCGTATTCCAAACTTTTTCAAATGTTTGTCGGCGAAGCTGCGCCTCATCAGGTTTAGCGGTCTGCGCTTTGACTGTGAGGAAACAGAAAAGAAACAATAGGTTAAAAATGAATATTTTTCTTGTCATAATTTTTAAGATGTAAA
>PPFU01032099.1_pt1 | contig 12145 bp, 10 predicted proteins | sample 1535991 | NCBI WGS metagenome assembly PPFU01 (sample SAMN04901290, study PRJNA319586) | Hypolithon metagenome, whole genome shotgun sequencing project. | isolation source: Antarctic Hypolithon | place: Antarctica: Miers Valley | collected 2014 | reverse complement strand
AGAGACGCAAGGGATTGGCTAAAACAGCCAATGAAGAATCTTTCCGGTCGTCGTTTCTCCGTTTCTTCTTTTGCAGTTTTTCCGCCGTTTCTTATTTTCTCCCATCCATGGTCAAAGGTCAGAAAGTCGTCTGCATTAACGATACATTTTCCCCGACAATCCGCGCGCTCTACAAGCAGCTCCCGGTGAAGGATAATATTTACACCGTCCGCGAGGTGTTTCTGGGACGGGAGAAGATTGTGAAAGGGGGCGACTCCGCAACCGTTGGATTGCTCCTCGAGGAGCTGACCAACCCCCGTGATCCTTTTCATCAAGGGGAGCAGGAATTGGGGTTTTCCTCCGAACGGTTTGCGCCGCTGAATGAAGTTCCCCCCGAAGAAGCCGAAGTGGAAGAGGTGGTGGGCGTCGGGGCCTGGGTTCCGGCCTGAGCAGCCCGGGCCGGTATCCGGACGGGGAAAGATTCATCGGGCCCAGAGGAATCGGATTCGTTACGACGGATCCAAACCCGATTGCTTCGGACGCGCTGGCTCGACCGCTTCGCGCTGGCCAGGATCTACTCCGGCACCAGTTCCGGCACCACGGGTTTGCCGATATCGCGGCGGATTGATTCGAGGTTTTCGCGGATGAGCGCGCCCATCGACTCGCAACGCAGGTAATCCGTCCTCTGGTAATGGTCGGCGAGCCCCTCGCGCAGGCGATGGATGTTTTCCCGCGGAGCAATCGGATCCCGGGCCATGTCGTGCAGGAGTAAGCCGAGCCGTTCGGACGCGAGCGATGCCCGTTGGAGGAGGAGGGTTTGTTCCTCGCGCTGATATTGTCGGGCGGTTTCCGGTCGGAGGTGCTTCGTGCAGAAGCGCACGAGCTCGGCGTTCTCCTTGAAGAATTGCGGAAGATAAAAATTCTTCCGGCCGTCGTAGCTTTGCTGGTCGAAATCCATCGAACGAATACGCAACTGCGCTTCCTCGAAATCCGGCGTGACGACGAAAACAAAATTGTACGACCGCATGTCGCCGAGGAGTCGCACGAAGCAGCGTTCGTTGAACTTCACCAGTTCCTTGGCGACGCGAATCGGCTTCAGCTCGTGCTGCCGGCCGAGCCAGGTCTCAATGAACATGTCCCCGGGGATGCCCGCCACATGCTCCTCCACGAGGGTGTTGCCGAAAGTGAGAAAGTTTAGGCGATTGGGGGAAAGAAGATGCTCAAGCTCGAGTCCGTAAAGCCGGGAGGCATCGGCCCGCTTCACGTAGAAATAATCCTGGTTGTCGTTGTACGCATTAACAATCCGGATACGAAACGGCGTCGAATTACCGAAGGTGCAGAAGTCCACCCGGTCCACGTAAAGGTGATCCACCACCGACAAGTCGCCGTCCACTTTCAGCCAGGCGTAGACTTCTTTCAGCGCCTCATTCAACGACGACATTTCGCTGGCCTCGTAAATCACCGTGTCCCACAGGGTGGGTTTTCCGAGATCATCGGTCAGTGGAATGACTTCGTGAAAGGCCCGCAGCCGGTCGTATGTCACGGGCAGTTCGCGTTCCCGGCGGTAGCGCTGGAGGTAATTGCGCAGCCCCTCCCCGACGAGGAAGCTGGGTTTCCGCTGGGTTGGTCGAGGAGGCATCTGGCGCGAGGCAGCCATGGCCGGACAGTGAGGACACTTCGGATTGAGGCAACCCCGGCGGCGGGTGAACTCGGGGAACGTTGGGAAACGCCGCGCTTGGTTCTACCGCGTGGAGAGTTCGAACCAAAAAACGCTGCCGGAGTCGCCGGGAAAGTCGGCACCGACCCGGCCGCCTTGCGCCTCCACGAGATTCTTCACAATGGCGAGTCCGAGCCCGTTACTTTCCTCACCGCCGGTCGGCCGGGGGGAAAGCCGGGCTCGCTCGACGAACAGCTGGCCGCGCTCCGCCTCGGGCACGCCCGGTCCCGTATCCATAACCTCGATGCGCACATATCCTTCGCTTGCCCGGGTGCTGAGGCTGACGCGCCCGCCGGGCGGAGTGAACTTAAGCGCGTTGCTCGTGAGGTTCGCGAACGCCTGATAGGTAAGGGCCGCGTTGCAACGGGCCAGGGGCAGGGCGGTCGCGAGTTCAGTGCCAAGCGTGATGGTTTTTCGTTCCGCGGCGGTCGTGTGTTGGCGCACCACGGCTTCAGCGAGGAGATTCACGTCGACGCGGCTGGAGCGATTGTCCGCGCTGGTGGCAGAGGGAGTACGGATATCGATAAACGTATCAATGATCCGCCGCATCTGGGCGGCGGACTCCGAGATGTTGGCGATGTATTTGGCCAGCTTGGGAGTGGTCGCGATCGCGGGTTGACGCTGCGCGAGGTCGGCGGCCATGAGAATCAAGCACAGCGGGTTCCGCAGGTCATGCCCGGCGAAGCGCATAAAGCGGGCTTTGAGGGCGAGTTCGTCTTCGAGCTCCTTGCGCAGTCGCCGCAACGTCAGGTGGGTGCGCACGCGGGCGAGCGCTTCTTCGTGCTCGATCGGTTTGGTGAGGTAGTCGACGCCACCCACGGCGAAGGCCTTGATCTTGTCCTGGACCTCATTGAGCGCCGTCATGAACAGCACCGGCACGTCCTGCGTGGTCGCCTGGTCTCGCAATCGCCGGCACGTCTCAAACCCGTCGATCCCCGGCATCATGACGTCGAGGAGAATGAGGTCGGGTTGCGTCCTGGCGGTTTGCGCCAGAGCCTCTTCCCCGTCTTCGGCCACCATCAGTCGATACCCCGCGCTTCCCAGAGTTTCAACGAGGATGCCGAGATTGGCCGGCGTATCATCGACGATGAGGATGGTTTCGGGCATGGGAGGAAAAGACGGAAAACGAGAGAAAGCAGAATGAGTGAGAAAGAAAAAACGCAAAACGAGCGGACGAAACCAGAAGATGAAACTAAGAATGAACGGGAGCGCACCAGGGCTCCGGGATTACCTTTCTTCTTTTGTTTATCCGCCTATATAGCGTGCCACGTATTGCCGGATGGCCTTCATTTTAAAACGGCCGGCAAGCTCAAGCACGCTCTGGGCGAAGGGCGTGAATCGAGGGTCTTGCGCGATCAGCGCTTGGGCGAGGTCCCGAATCGCAACGACGTCTCCTTTCGCGGCGAGTTCGTAGATCGCTTTGGCTTCAGTGGGTGACGGCGGATACAGAGGGAGCGGGAAGAGCGACTGGCTTTCCTCCGCCTCCGCGTAGAGCCAAGTGAGCTGGAGCGTGCGGGCGACCGCATTCCAGAGCTCCTCTTCCCGGAATGGCTTGGCGAGGAAGTCGTCGCAACCCGCGGCAAAGCCTTCCTCCCGGTCGAGGTCGTACGCGCTCGCGGATACCGCGATAAACCGAATCGTGGTGCCGTACACCGAGGCCCTGACTTCGCGGACGGCTGCGAGGCCGTCCATCGCGCCCGGCAATCGCACGTCCATCAAGACAAGGTGCGGCTGAAATTTCTCCGCCATGAGCACGGCCGCTTCGCCGTCCGCAGCTTCCGCGACGTCGAAGCCAAGCGGTGACAGCATGTCCACCATCACAGCACGATTGGCGGCAATATCATCAACGATCAGGATGCGCTGCGGGGCGCCGGCATAGCCGACAATTCTCCGGGTGGTGCGGAGGGGAGCGGGCTCGGTCGCGGTCGCTTCCGGTAGCGCCACGTCGAACCAAAACCGGCTACCCCAGCCGGGTTTGCTCTCGATCTGCAGCTGTCCGCCCATCCGTTCAACCAGGCTGCGACTAATCGCGAGCCCGAGTCCCGTCCCCGTGGCCGCAGCTCCCGCCGTGTGTCCTACCTGCGAAAACGGCTGAAAGAGTTTTCCGATGTCTTCCGGTGAAATGCCGATCCCGGTATCGCTGACGGAAAACCGCAAGGGCGAGCCATCGGCCGGATCAGCCCGTTGAATGGAGAACACCACGCCGCCGGTCCGGGTGAATTTCACGGCGTTGGAGATGAGATTGAAGGCGATCTGCCGCAGGCGTTGTTCATCGCCGCGCACCCAGCGGGGCAACTCGCTCGCGACCGCCGTTTCGAAGAGAATGCCCTTCTCCTTGGCCCGCAGCGCGAACACCCGCTCGATGCCGCTGGCAAATTCCTGCAGATCGAATTCCGCCGGATGGAGTTCGATGCGTCCGGCTTCGATTTTCGAGAGATCGAGTACGTCATTGATCAATGCCAGGAGGTGGTCGGCCGATTCGTGAATCACGCGTACGCCGTTGCGCTGCTTGGTGCCGAGCGTCGAATCGCGGCGGAGGATCTGAGTGTACCCCAGAATGCCGTTGAGGGGCGTGCGCAACTCATGGCTGACGCTCGCGAGGAAGTAACTCTTGGCCCGGCTTGCCGCATCCGCGGTATCCTTGGCCTCGCGCAACGTCCGCTCTGCTTCGCGACGTTGCGTGACGTTCGTCGCGACTCCTTCAAAATGATCAACCTTGCCGGCGGCATCCCTGACGACGCGGGCCGATTCCGAAACCCAGCAGCTGCTGCCGTCCCGCCGGTAAATTTCAGACTCGAAATCAATGACTTCGTCGCAGTGTACGATGCGGCGGAAAAATTCTTCACGCCTGCCTTGGTCAACGTAAATCTGCCGCCCGATATCGTTCACGGCCTCCATCAACTCGTCCGTTGAATCATAGCCGAGCATGCGCACCAGCGCGGGGTTGACGCTGACGAAGCGGCCTTCCGGCGTGCTTACGTACAGGCCTTCCAAGGCGTTTTCGAAGATGCTGCGGTAGCGCTGTTCGGCTCGGCCCAAGGCAATCTCGGCCTGCCGCTGCTGGACGGCTCCCGCTGCCTGCTCGGCCACGAAGTTCAAAAGTCGCAGGTCGTATTCTCCGTACGCGTCCTCCCGATCATAATCCTGGAGTGCAATCACGCCCAGCACGCGGCCACCGGCAATGAGGGGAGCGCCGAGCCGCTGCGCCGCCGGCCGTTCCAGGGACGGGTACTCCCCGCGGTTGGCGAGCAGCAGACTCAATTCGGGTGCGTTGACTAACAACGGCCGGCGGGTCGCAATGATATACTCGGTAAATCGATTCACCGGGGCGCGGGGCGGAGCGGAATCGACATACTCGTCGACGAAGTAGGGGAAGGAGAGAACGGTCCCTTCCGGATTGATCAGGGCGACGTAGAAATTCTTCGCCGACATCAATCCGCCGATGATGCTGTGGAGTTCCGCGAAGAGCGTGGTGAGATCGCCGCCGGCGATTACGGCGCGCGAGATTTGAAACGTCGCGGCCTGAACCCGATCGCTGCGGCGGCGTTCCGTGATATCGATTCCCACCGCCAGGACACACGCCTCGCCGTCCAGTTCGAGGATGTCGGCGTTAACCAGGATACTGGTGATGCGGCCATCCTTCGCCCGGAAGTCGGCCTGCATGTCGTGCACCGTACCAACGGTTGCGAGTCGGTGGCGGAACGTATCACGTTGCGAAGGTTCGACCCACAGACCGAGCTCTTGGGTGGTGCACCCGATGATTTCCTCGCGGGAGTAACCGCAGTTCCGAATGAATGCGGGATTCACCTCGATCATGCGGCCGTCGCGCAGGCGGCTGATCGACATCAAGGCCGGATTGGAATGGAAGCTCTTCTCGAAATACAGTCGCGATTCCCGCTGGGCCGCTTCGGCTTTCTGTCGCTGAATCGCCTCGGCCGTTTGTTCGGCGATGAACGTGAGCAGGCGCTCGTCGGCATCGGTAAATGCATTCTCGCTCGTGTAATCCTGCACCGCGATGACGCCGATGCTCCGGCCTTCCACAATCAGGGGCGCGCCAAGCCATTGTTTGAAGGTGTCACCATCCGGGTGATACGGTCCACTGGCGGCGAGCACCGTCTCGACCTCCGGGAACGAGGCGAGCAGGGGTTGGCCGGAGTTGATCACGAACTCCGCCACCCGGTTTCTCGGCGCGCGAGCGGGCGGAGGTTGCGTGTGTTCGTTGACGAAATAGGGAAACGACAACACCGCCCGGTCGGGGCTGAGCAGGGCGACGTAAAAGTTCTGGGCCGGCATCAACTCCCCCATGCAGCGGTGGACTTCGGCGAACAGGGCAGGCAAGTCGCCGCCGCTCAGCACGACTTGGGAAATTTGATGCACCGCGGTTTGCGTGCGCTCATGCAGGCGCCGCTCGGTGACATCGATGCCGACTGTCAGCATGCACAACGTCCCGCTGAGCTCCATGAGATCTGCGTTCAGGATGAGCGAGCGCGTCCGGCCGGTCTTCGTCCGGAGGTGGACCTCGAAATCCCGCACCAATCGATCGCGATGCATGCGCTCGAGAAACTCGTCGCGCTGCGATCGATGGACCCAGATGCCAAGATCGAGGGTGGTGCGACCCACTACCTCGTTCCGCGTGTATCCGGACACGGTCAGGAAGGCGGGATTAATTTCCAACACCACATTATCGCTTGCCCGGGCGATCGCCATGAGGGCCGGGCTCGAGTTGAAGCTCTTCTCGAAATACGACTGCGATTCCTGACGGAGCAGTTCGCTTTGTCGCAGCGCCTCTTGGACTCGGGCGAGTTGATCGTCCGGGTTCGCTAGCCCCACGAAAACGTTTGAGGGTTCGGTGCTGGGAGGCGGAATCATCGCTGTGCGACTCATCACGATGGGAACGGATGAGACACACGCAACGGCGGAAAGCGCCGGCCGTGGTGAGGGCCGGCGCAGCCGATCGCGCAAGGGCAACGTGCTGGGATCCACCCAGCGCTTCTAGCGCGAGGTTGCCATGGCTTTGACCAATTTTGGCCCGAGCGACTTCAAGTAGGCGACCACTGCGCGAACTGGCCCTTCTCATTTCGCGGAGTATGGCAGTCGGCGCAGAGACCAACCTGTTCCACCAGGTATTGGCCGCGAACGAGGACGGGATCTTTTTTTTGCGCGGCGCTAAGAGGCGGAGCGGAATCGACTGGGGTGGCCAGACTTGTCGCGCTGGCTGCAAAAGCGAGCCAGATGGCGCCAATGGCGCCGAGGGTTTTTCGGGTTTTCAGTTTCATGGGTGCAAGGGGGGCTTGCAGGTCGGACGCGGGGCGGATTCCAGATCGCTCCGGCGTCGCGGCGGGAGTCCGCGGGGTACGGCCAGAGCGTGCAGTGGATGCGGGAGTCAATCGTTGAGTCCGACGAACAGGGCTTAGAGCGGAGCGTTGCATAAGAATGATGGATCAGGCGGCTTCGGAGTCACGGAGCGCTGCGAGTACCGTATGGGAGCCGAAGGTGAAGGCGGCATGCCACGCGGCCCGGACCTGCGGCGTGAATTCGGGTCCGAGCCTTTTCCCCAATGTCCACAGCAGTGCGGTTTCGACTTTGGGACAGTGGTCGGCTTTCACCGCATCGCGGAGGTTGGCCGGGCCGAGTTGTTGGAACGTCGCCACAATCGCGGCGGGTTGCTCAAGGTTCGCCGCCACATCGGCGATCAGATTCACGAGTTTGCGGCCTTGCTCGGCCATGTCGCCGGAGAACCGGGTGCGCAGGTGTGGGTCGAGTTCGAAGATTCGTGCGTAGAAGAGACTGGCCACCTCATCCGCAATCGGAATGACCCGCCGGAATGATTCCTGCACGAGCGCAATTTCGGTAGAGGTCATGAGAGAAGGATGAAGGGGGGGCCGACGAAGCGAAACGGAGCGGGACGGATCGTTCAGGCCGCGAGTTGATGGCGCTCGTTGCCCGTGGTTTGCGGCTGGACCGGAACGGTGGTCGTGGGCACCGGGCTCCGCCGGGGCAGGCGGACGCGCCGGGTCCGAAGCACGTAGTCGACATGGATGATAAATCCCAGGCCGGCGGTGAGGAGCAGCATGCTCGCGGCGGCGGCACTGAATGGCACCGCAATGAGGGCGGCCAGGGCGGCGATGAGGGCGGGAAGAGGAAACGTTTTCATGGTGTTGGATCGATTAATTGCGGCCATTGTATCGCGAAAATCCGTTTGCGGTATGGGCCGGTCGGATGTGGGCCGGTTGGCCCAGTTGCGCGTTTAAGTCCCTGACAGCCAGGCGACGCTTTACATCCGACAAGCGGCGCGCACGCTCGATCGCGTGAAAAGGATTCTGGTCATCGATGACGACGCGCGGCTGCGGGAACATTACGTGGAATTACTGCGCTTGGATGGTTACGAGATCGCCGAAGCGAGAAATGGCCGTGAGGGCGTTGACGAAGCCCGACGCAATCCTCCGGATTTGGTCATTTGCGATATCACGATGCCGGAAATGAACGGACACCGCGTGCTGGAAGCATTGCGCAGCGAACCGCGGACCGCGCATCTGCCCTTTGTGTTTCTCACCGGATGGAACGAGCAGGAGGATGTGCGGACGGGCATGAATCTCGGCGCTGACGATTATCTCACAAAGCCCGTGGTTCCGGCCGAGCTGTCCGCGGCGGTGCGCGCGCGGCTGCGTCGGGCGGCGCTTTCAGCCGCCGCTTCCCCGCGGGCAGGGGCGGTCCGCTATGAGGATCAATCCCCGTCTCAACTCGAGTCACTCGGGCTTACCCCGCGTGAAGCCGAGGTGCTGTTCTGGATCGCACGGGGGAAGACGAATGACGAGATCGCGACCGTCCTCGGCATCGGTCTCACAACCGTGAAAAAACATCTCGAGAGCACCTACGCCAAGCTCGGCGTCGAGAACCGCACGTCCGCCGCCGCCATGGCGCTGGAGCGGATGAATTAACAGCCCCAAGGTGACACAGACATTCCTGTCTGTGATCGGCGGATCGAAACCTACCAGACAGCAACAGACAGGAATGTCTGTATTACCTTCGAGCCTCGGAGCCGAAGCGCGCCCCGAAGAAATCGCCCGGCAGCCATTCTGGCGCCACCGCGTCATCTGCGATCGTCTGCGTGAGTTCCACCGCGATTTCCACGAACCCAGCTGCGGATTCCCAGTGAATCGGTTGGGACAAATCATCCGAAGGCTTATGATAATGCATCCGCCGGAAGTTGGCCTCGCGCGCAGCGAGATCGATCGATGGATCAAGCGAGCGCTGCCCTGACTTCAGGTACAAAGCGGGAACCCCCGTGCGCACGAACGGATACTGATCGCTTCGGACAAAGACGACTTCGTCGGGTTGAGCGTCTGCACTCACGGTAAAGCCCACGCGCGCCGCGGCCCGCTGGAGCAGCGCGCCGAGCGTTGAATGCTCCGCGCCGATTCCGATCACGTCGCGGGTCGGACCCAGGATTACCGGCATGTCGAGATTCAGATTGGCGGCGAAACGCTGCACGCGTTCCGGACGGTGCCGCGCGAGATGATAGGCCCCGAGCAATCCTTTTTCCTCCGCGGTCAACGCCGCGAACAGCACCGGCCGACGCAGCCGTGGGCCGGAGGCGAGCTCTTCCGCCACGGCGAGCATCACCGCCGTGCCGAGCGCGTTGTCGAGCGCCCCGTTGTAGATCGCATCGCCATCAACCGGCTGGCCGATCCCGAGATGGTCCAAATGCGAGGTGATGACGAGCGGTTCACGCGCCATCGTCGGATCGCTGCCCGGCAGCCAGGCGAGGACGTTCGCGCTGGTGGCATCCGTGACCGCAGCCTGTCCCGCAATCAGCACCTCGACGCCGAGCTCGAAGGCCTGGGGCTCGCCACGTTCTGACGCGGCGAAAACAGCGTTGATCGGGGTCGGTGCGTGTTGGAACAAAGCGCTCGCCGCGGAGCGGCTCACACTGGCCGCCGCGCGAATCTGCGGGAACGCTTCAAACAAGGTTCCGTCCGGCTCCACCAGCCGCATCGACGGAAACCGCGCGCGATTCGCCGCCACGGCCCAAGGCGTGCGTTTCTCCTCCACTGGCGTATTGACGGTGATGATACCAATGGCGCCCCGCCGGACCAGTTCGGCCGTTTTCTGCCGCGAGTAGTGCGCCCGGGCCGTCGCCGGCAGGCGGGTGGGCGAACCGGCGAGGACGACCGCAATCTTTCCCTGCACATCGATTCCGCCTGCGAAATCATCGTATCCAAATTCTGGAGCGTGAATGCCGAAGCCGACGAAACTTGCCGGCGCGGTGATCTCGGCGGAGTCCTCCGCAGCCGCTGGTCGTGCGATCGCATCCGTCAGCATCACAAGCGCTGTCTCGCCGCTCGCATGCCGGATGACGACACGGCCGGCGTCGATGTTGAGTCGTGATTCGCGAAACGACATCGGCTGCAAATAGCCTTTCGTGCCGGCAGGTTCGAGCCCGAGTCGGTTGAACTGCGCGATCACGTAGGCCATCGCAAGTTCGTGTCCGCGGGTGCCCGCGCCGCGGCCTTCCAGCAGGTCATCGGCGAGAAACGCGACATGGGCGCGAACCCGGCGTTCGTGCGCATTCGGGGCGGCGGAACCGGTCGACGAAAGCAGCGCGGCGAAAGCCAACAAGTGGGCGAGGGAGGAAAGGAGGCGGATCATGACAGGTCTGCGGGACGATGAGAGAGCAGGGAGTGACCGGAAGGAGCGGGCGAACATTTTCCGGGCGATGCCTCGCGGCAAGCGGCGTCAATCCGACGCGTCGCGAAGCAAGCGATCGCAGAGGGCGATGAGTTCGGCGCGCAGCGGTTCGCCGCGGTTGCTGAAGGCGCGTTGGTGCCGCTCGTAGTCGGCCCGACCGGTGGTCGTTTCAATCGGGATCGGGGCAAACCCCAAGGCGCGCAGATCATAAGGACTGGCGCGCATATCGATCTCGCGAATATCCCGGGCGAGTTCGAAACAGGTGGCGAGCAGCTCGCCGGGCGAGAATGGGGCGAGCTTGAAAGCCCACTTGTAGAGATCCATGTTGGCGTGCAGGCAGCCGCGTTGTTCGATCTGGGCGGCATCGCCGCGGACGGGTTGGAGCTTGTTGAGCGGCCGCGCCGCCGCGGTAAAGAAACGAAACGCGTCGAAATGCGTGCAGCAAATCGCGTTCGCCGCGATGATCCGGGCGAGTTCGTCCGGAGCGAAACGGAGCGGATACGCGTTGTGCCGCACTTCGTCCGGCGTTTGTCGATACACCATGGCCCACTCGTGGAGCCCGAAGCATCCGAAGAACGCGGGCCGGAATTGCATCCCGGCAAGCAGGCCGCGCAGCCAGCGCACGGTCTCGCGCCGATGCGCGGGCAACGTGGCCGGATCGATCATGACGCCGTCGGAGGTCTCGCGATATTCCGGCCAACGCAGAAACTCCCGGGCGGTTTCGCCGCCCAGTGCCACGTCAGGACCCGGATGCCAGCGACGCAGCCAGGCGGGCCGAAAGGAATAGTACGAAAAGAGGAAGTCGTAGACCGGATGTTTCTCGCCGCGGGCGGTACGGGCCTGATGGGCATCGGTCCACTCGCGCACGCGGGTTTCGTGCGCGCGTTGCCGCTCCTTCCAGTCGGCCGTGGCGAGTCGGCGAATCGTGGGAGTCTCGATCGCGGTGGTCATGGAGCGAAGGCCCGCTCGATCGTGGCGCCGGGGACGAGCGGACGCCACGCCGCGCCAAATTCCCGCAGCGCGATCCGGAGGCGTTCGAGTTGCGGTGGTGTGAGGTCGGGCGGAGGCACGCCGTGCGGCCGGCACGATTCCGCCAGGTTTCGGAAGAAGTCAGGAGCGGACGAGGGGCCGCTCCACTGTTCGGCTTGTAAACACGCAGCGAGGGCTTGGCCCTGCAGGAGGTGGTGATGCGCCGTATCCGTTTTTTGGACGCGTGGTGGGGTGGCGTTCGACCCGCTCGGATCCGGGAGTACTTCCGCGATTGCGCCGCCGTCACGCACCCGGCCGAAAAGTCCATCGCTCCAGCCCAAGGTCGTCTCGATCACGAAGTGAACGGCCTCTCGTGGCAGTACGCCCTGGCGGGGCATGGCATGGTTCAGCTGGGAACCGTCCGGCCGCAGGCATGCCAGCGCATCCGTCTGGGCGGCGGGAGGTCCTTTGGTGAAGCGCACAAGCATCGGACGAGAGTAAAGTATGGCCCGCCGGCTCACAAGCGCAGGCTCGCAAACGCGGGACGCGGGAACGAAATCCAAAGCGTGCCGTTGGCGGTTTCGGCGGGACGACAGGGACAATTGCGGGCCTGCTTCGGACCACGACTGCTCGCGAGTGTGCTCGTTACTTCCGTTTCGTGAGCGCCGTGGTCATTTCGCGAATTTCCCGCGCGGCTTTGATGCCGACGTAGAACACAAGAAAGCCGTACCATGCGATGGAGGCGAAGATCAGGACGGCCCAGAAGATGACGAAGAAGTCCATGGTGTTAGC
>PPFU01040567.1_pt1 | contig 12146 bp, 8 predicted proteins | sample 1535991 | NCBI WGS metagenome assembly PPFU01 (sample SAMN04901290, study PRJNA319586) | Hypolithon metagenome, whole genome shotgun sequencing project. | isolation source: Antarctic Hypolithon | place: Antarctica: Miers Valley | collected 2014 | reverse complement strand
AATTCGTCGCCGAGCGTTAGGTGCACCAGCAGGTTCTGCGGAACCATGTCCCGACCGATATGATAGACGATGTCGCGGAGCACGGTTGGCTCCGGCTCCTCGATTTCGCACCGCGCGCGCATGATGACAGAGCCATCGCCATGGTGAGTAAAGGTGAATTCCTCGCGCCCACGCTCATGGCCCTCCATACCGGGTTTTTCGCTCGTGTAGCGGATTTTGCCGGAGACGGTGCGGTGGCGCATCAGATGATACCAGCCTTGGCCAGCCGCTCGATCACCGCCTCTTGCGCGCGTTTGAAGTAGTCGTGGTCTGGCACGGTCGCGTCGCCATCCGCCATCATCCCGTCGGCGCGGTGGAAATTGTCGGCTACCGCCGCGTATGCCTCCGAAAACAGCGCAGGGCGCTGGCGGGCGAGCGTGTTGGTCATCGCGGGTCTGCGGCGAGCGGCGCGTAGCGAACTCAAATCGATAGGAGCGAAGGCGGTGAAAGTCTCGCCATCGTTCGATTCCGCCACCACATTGCCCTTCCAGTCGACCACCTGACTATTCCCCTCCGCCGAGCTTAGTGGCAGCGCGGTCCCCGAAATTCCCGCAGTATTGGCAGAGACAACATAGGCCATGTTCTCGAACGCCCGCGCCCGTTTGGCGATGTCCTTGGGGGTGTCGAGGGGACTGCCGATTTCGCTGCTGGAATGGACGAAAAGCTCCGCCCCGCGCATGGCGAGCGCCCGCGCGATTTCGGGGTAAAGGATTTCCTCGCTGGCTATCGCAGCGATGCGGCCGATTTCGGTGTCGGCCACCGGAAACACCCCGTCCAACCCGTAAATGTCGAGATACCGCTCCCACACATCGTGCGGGCTGGGCGCGAACATCGACATCAGTCGGCGGTATCGCAGCACCACATCGCCCGATGGCGCGACCAGAAAGCTGGTCTGGAAATAGAAACCGGGGAAGTTCTCGTCCTGCTCGTAAGCGTTGCCTGCGAGGAACATTCCCAGCTTCTGCGCCAGCGCGCCCAGCTCCTCATATTCCGGCCCGGCCCTCGCGAAACCGACCTTGGCGGCGAACTCGCTGAGGCCGATGCGGCCAGGGTAGGAGGTGAACAGATATTCGGGCAGCACCGCCAGCTTCACCGGCACTCCGCCATATTGCATGATGAAGATACTGGCGCTGCGAATCTGGCCTTCCAAGCTGGCGATGTGAGCGACCATGGCGGCACGGGCCGAGGCCTCGTCCGGTGCGCCCTCCTGCGAGCGCGCGGTAAGCTGCATAGCTACTGTAGCATAGGTGGCGGGTTCGGTCACGTCGTTTCCTCTCGATTGCGCCAGCGCGGCACTGGTCAGTGGCGTCAGGCGTGCTACGATACCGCCCGCCAGCACGCTGCACCGGTCTGCATTCATGCGATGCCGAGTGAGCCGGGATTCATCAAGCCTTGCGGGTCGAGCTGGCGCTTCACCGCCATCAGCAGGGCGTCGGCTTCGGGGCCGAGGCTCTCGCGATATTTATAGGTGCGGCCAATCTGGAAATGCGCCGCGTCATGCGCATGGAAGATATCAACGATTGCGGCTTTAAGCGTTTTGGCCATTTCCCATGCCGGACCATTCGCCTCAAGCGCGGGCACTTTGACGAGGTGGGCTGGCTCTATCGTGTCCTCAATAAGCGGATTGCGCTCGCCGGGCCAATAGAGGCACGGTTCAATAACGATACCACTGCCGCCCACAGCCGCAACCAACGTGCCATAGTGAACACCGAGTGAGTTCATCGCTTCGGAGTGTTCCGCAAACAGCGCCTCGAACGCTTCAAAACATTCCGTCGCGCGGCCATGCGCGACCAGCCCGTGAATGGGTGCCCAGCGCTCACCATCCGGGCCGAGGATGGAGTTGAGCGGGCCGAACGGGTTGGCGCGGATGATTTTCGGGATGGTGTTCTCGACTTCGCGCCCGCTGCATTTCGTCACGATTGCGCGCGCAGCGGCGATGTCGGCATCGGCAGCGGGCTGATTGCGGCCTTCCGCCAGCACATGAAGCGAGAAGTTCGCTTCCTTGAGGAAATTGCGCCCGGCAGCGACTACCTTCGCGCCTTCTTTCAGTGCCTTGAACACGCCGCCTTGCTTTTTCATCAAGCCGAGCAGTTGCTTGGCATCACTGCCCAAGCTGTCGCGTTTCATGCGGATGGCGTTGAGAAAGGGGTCGAAGCCGAAACATTCGGTGGCGAGACCTGCTCGCTCAATTTCGCTTGCGGCGGCGAACCATGCGCTATGGCTGGCGAATGCGAAGCTGGCATAAGCGTTGGCCTGCGGTTCGCGAATAAGGCGCAATGTGATGGTGGCCTTGATGCCTAACGCGCCCGTGTCTGAAAGGAACAGCCCGGTCAGGTCGGGGCCGTAGGGGCGGGTGTGCTGCTTGCCGACGCTCAGCAGAGTGCCGTCCGCCAGCACTACTTCCAACGCGGTGCAGCTCTCCACCGCGCTGCCGTAACGCCCGGTGCCCCAAAAAATCCCGTTCTGGCTCATCCCGCCGCCGATGGTGGCTTTGAGGCCCGAAAGGGTGCCCCACATTGGCGTGCGCAAACTCTTTGGTGCGAGCGCCTTGTGCAGCGCGGCCCAGGTGCACCCGGCCTCGACCGTGACGGTCATGTCCGTCTCGTTCGCCACGATGATGCGGTCCATTTTCGCGAGGTCGAACAGCACCGCGTCGGGAGTATCCCCGACATAGCCGCCAGTATAGCTCATCCCCCCGCCGCGCGGGATGACAGCGTGGCCCGCCTCGGTCGCAGCCTTTACGGCGGCGGCGAGCTGGTGCTTGTCCGCCGGGCGCACCACGGCGGCCAGGTCAGCACCGCGCGAGTAAATGTCATGCGCGTAGAAATCGAGCGTCGCTGCATCCGTGGCGATTGCCGCTCCGCTAGCTTGAAGGGCTTCGACAACCGTCGGTTTTGCGAGAGTGGCCATCAGGCAGTTCCTGCTATGGCGCGCGTGGGTTCGCGGTGAGTTTCTTCGGGGAACTTGGTTGGATATTTGCCAAGGAACAGTAGCAACCCGCCGCCGATCACAAAGGCGAATTTCGCCGCCCATAAGACAGCGTCGAAGCTACCGGTTTGATCGCGCACCGTGGCATAAAGTAATGGTGAGAAAGCTGAGAATAGCCCGAACGGCATATACAGCATTCCGTAAATCTTGCCGTAATGCAGCATTCCGAAATAGCGTCCGGCGAGATAGGCGATCAAGTCGCTTTCGGCCCCCGCCGCGAAGCCGAGCAGGAATCCCGCCAGCGCCGCGAGAGGGAAGCCGATGCTCGCATCGTTTACCAGCAACCAAGTCGAGATGGCGGGGAGGCAAAGCAGTGGAAACGCCACGAAGCCCTGCCAAATTCGGTCGAGCAGCAGCCCGGTGATAATGCGACCGGCGAAGATGCCGATGCCCAATATACCCATCACGCTGGCAGCGGTCTGCGCGTCCAGCCCTCGGTCGCTCAGGATAGTCGGCATATTGATAAATGCGCCGCCGAATGCTGTGGCGATGAAGCCAATGGAAAGCCAGATCAGCCAGAAACGGTAATCCTTAAGGGCAGCCCCTAGCGTCACGCCCGTAAGGCTGCCGCTGGCGCTGGTAATGGCGCGGGGCCGCTCCTCCGGTCGTGGTTCGCGAAACAGGAACCAGGCAAGCGGCAAGGCGATCAGCAGCGGTAGCAGCGCGACAACGGCGAACATCGAGCGCCAACCGAACTCGTCGATGGCCCATACGGTCAGCTTCGGCACCACGATGGCAGCGAGGCTGGTGCCCATCAGCAATATGCCGAGCGCCAGCCCGCGATGTTTGTAAAACCACAGATTGACGGCCCGGCTCCAGGTTACGGGCGTCGAACCGATACCGACCAGCCCGACAAGCACCCACAGCGCGTAATATGTCATTAGGGCAGTCCCGCTATCGGCCGGTGTCAATGCGATTGCGGCAAAGGAAATGCCGAACGCAAACAGCGACCAAAGCGCGACGGGTCGCACACCATATCGATCGGCCAGCCAGCCGAAAACCGGGGCGAGCAGCGAGGCAATTAGGCCGAAAATGGTAATTGGGGTGACAGCCTGAACCTGCGTCCAGCCAAACTCCGCCTTTACCGGCTCCAGCGTAAAACCGATCACGTTGAAGGGGATGGGAGAAGCTCCGCAAGCCACGCCCAGCACTCCCGCCAGCAGGATTGTCCAACCCTTTGAGAACTCGCCGCGTTCGGGGGGCGAGGGAGCCGTTGCTGGATCATTCGCCATTGCCGTAAAACTCCGTCAAATTGCCGTCCGGGTCGCGGATGGCGAAAATTCTTGTCTCGCCTATGCCCGAAACACTCACATTTTCGCCTTCATAAGCGATGGCAACGCCTTTCGCCTCCAGCGCCGCGCGATAGGCGGGCAGGTCGCGAACCGGATAGCGCACAGAAACAATACCGAGATTGGGTGGGCTGGCCTTGTCTGAATGGTCACGCCCGGTGAAGCCCTCGATTTGCATCACTTCCATGCGGCCCGTCTCGCCCGTGACCGGGTAGAGCGCAGTGGCGGCGCGCTTTATTTGCGGGGTGTAGTTGAGCGGGATGGAGAGGTTGGAGAAAGCAGGTTCGGGTGGCTCGCGGTCGCTGTCGAACAGCACACCAAAGCCCAGCTTATCGCGGTAAAAGTCGCGCGCGGCGGGGCGGCTGCGCACCATTCGCATTGAATTGAAACCTTGACTGATGCGTCCGACGGGAAAGGCGGTGAAGCCCGGTGTAATGCGCTCATAGACCGCCACATTGATACCATGCGGGCCTGTCAACACTACGTTCCGCAGGTCGCTTGCACCAAACTGGAAACGTATCGGCGGGCTTTCCGCCCACCAGCCCAGCTTCAGCGCCCGTTCGTAAAGCGCGGGCACATCATCGCTGCGCACCATGACGGAATAGATGCCACCCGTGTCCCAAGGCCGCGCAGCGGGGCGGATGGGTTGCTGCTCCACACTGGTAAAGCGCACAAACCGGATGCAGCCTGTATCGGCCTCAGGTGCGCACCATTTTTCGAACGAGCCGCCGGCCTCGGACGGGAGTTGCCAGTAGCGCAGTTCGCTACGCGCGATGTCGCCCGAAAGAACCAGCCGCCAAGCGCCAGCATGACGAAACAAGCGTGTGGCAGGCTCGAACTCCGCGACGGAAATTACGGTTTCTGTCCAAGACCCCAACCCATGCTCCGCCGCATCCTGCGCGAGCACTGGCGAGCCGAGCGAAATGCCGATCGCTGCCACCAGCGACCGGCCAATCATGGTGAGCTTACGCTGCACCTCAATCGAACTTGAAGCCGACATCCACGCCGAATGTCAGCGGCGGCGCGGCATAGGCTTGATTGCCCTGTCCATTGGTGTTGGTCGAAGCGCGGAAATATTCGCGGTCGGTCAGGTTCTTGCCCCACAAGGCCACACGAAACCGGTCATCCGGTGCGCGGTAGCCGATGCGGGCATTAATACGCACGCCCGGTTCCACCAGCGCACCCGCCGGGTTGGCAACAAGCGCGAAACTGTCAGCTTCATAAGCAACGTCTGCGCCAAGGTACATTTCGCCAGCACCCAGCAAGATATCGTAGTTGAAGCCGAGCAGCGCCTTCCATTCGGGCGCATTCTTGAGGTCGAGGCCCAGCGCGCAGTTGATAATCTGCTGCTGGTAATTGGGCGAGCCAGGAGTGGCCGCTGTACAGGCTGCGCCGGGGCGTGTGAGCGTGCTGCCGCTGATGAGGCCAGCCTGGTCGAAGTTCAGTTCCTCATACTTGGCATCCAGCCAGCTAGCGTTGCCGTAGATATTGAGACCATCAAACGGGTTGAGGTTTGCTTCGATTTCCACGCCCTGTATGCGCGCCTCGCCTGCGTTGATGCGTGTAAAGGCACCATTTGGCAACGTGCCGCTAATCTGCAAATCCTGATAGTCGTTGTAGAAATAGGTCGCGTTGAACGTCCCGATACCGCCGCCGAACTTGGTGCGTAGGCCAAGCTCGCTGGAATCGAGGCTCTCCTCGCCAACCGGCGCAAAGCACGCGGCGGGACTGAAGCAATCGGGCGATGCGCCTGGTGATTTCGTACCTGTAGCGTAAGACGCATATACGAGAATATCATCGGTGAAGCTGTAATCCGCCTTTGCCGTGTAAGTTACATTGTCGGTATCGAACTGACGCACGATGCCGGTGCCGAAGCCCGCAAGCGGTCCGCCCGCATTGCCAATGACGGTGCGGTCCTCAGTGGTCCAGCGCACCCCGCCGGTCAGCGTCAGCTCGCCGATTTCAAGGTTGCCCTGCCCGAACAGCGCAAAGCTTTCGGTCTGCGTATCGACGTCGAAAGGAAACACGAAATCAAATGCGATGAACGCGTCTTCGTCATAATAATAGGCACCGCCGACCATGTTGAACGGACCGTTGAAATTGGTGTTGATCAACAATTCCTGGCTGAACTGGTTCTGGTCGGTGGTTTGGAAAAACGGGAAGGTGATGTGCGTCGAAAGCTCGTCATTCAACGTGCGGTATGCGGTAATGGACGATACCGTAACTCTGTCAAAATCGGCGTTGAGTTGATAGGAAACACCGAATGTTTCGACATCGCTGCGGAAGTCGGAGAAGCAGCCCAGCGGAATAAAATTCGGCGGGGTTGCGGCCGAGCAGGTAACGCCCGGAGCAGGCTCCACAGTAAATAAATCGCCATCGCGGTCGGTAAGTACGCCCGGCGCATCGGTTTGTGCAATAATCGAGCTGGGAACCGGCTGTGATTTGTCCTTGGTATAATCGACGATAGCCAAGAAATCGACACGGTCGCTTAGCTCACCAAACCAGCTGCCGCGGACGGAATAGACTTCCTCGTCGCCCACTTCGGTCCCGTCGAGTGATGCGAAAGCACCGTTGGGGTTGAGGGTAAAATAGCCATCGCGCTCACGGTAAAGACCCGAAAAGCGGAACGCGCCCGCGCCGCCTGCGTCGATATTGGCGGTCGCTTTGGCCTGGATGCGGTCGTAATTACCATAGCCCACTTCGCCGCTAAGGCTGGTTTCGCCGATTTGCGGTCGAACCGAGCTGATCTTAATGGCACCGCCATTGGTGTTGCGCCCGTAAAGCGTGCCTTGCGGCCCGCGGAGAACCTCGACTTGCTCGATATCGACCAGATCGACTAGGCTTCCGACTGTTCGGCCGAGATAGACATTATCGATATAAATCCCGACCGCCGGGTCGATTGCGCCGCGAGATTCGTCCTCACCGACCCCACGAAAGAAGATTCGCGCGGAATTGGACGTGCCGGTGCCGGTGGAAATGACCGCGTTGGGAATTTGATTCTGCAAATCGTTGGTGTCTGCAATCTGCCGCTGCTCCAACGCTGCTCCGGATAGAGCGGTTACGGCGGCTGGAACGTCCTGCAAATCCTGCGCGCGGCGCTGCGCGGTGATGATGACTATATTATCATCGGCAATCGGGTCCGCCACTGCTTCATCCGTCGCGCTTTGATCCGCTTCCTGCGCCTGCGCGGCGGTCGCAGTCAGGCCCAGCGTGAGAGTTGCAGCTGTAGCGCTTAGCGCGCTGCGCGATAAAGTGCGAAGGAAGGGGGACTTGGTCATGGAAACTCTCCAGTGGGGGACCGTGGGATGGGACTGCAAGATCGTCTGCGGATAATTTGTCCGGACAAACTTTGCTTTTGTCAATAATCGGTTTAGAAAAGCGGCATTCGGATTGCTGATTGAGGCTTATGGGTCGCAACTGCGCAACAATATTACGCTAGCGAGAGGGCCGTGCCGCAAATGACCTATCAATTGCTCGTTTATGTCCATCTGCTGCTGTTCGTGCTGTGGCTTGGAGCCGATGTTGGGGTGTTCCTGCTCGGCCAGCATTTTCGCAAGCGGACGGTTTATACTCTCGACCAGCGGATTGTGCTGCTCAAGCTGCTGGTGATTGTCGACCTCATCCCGCGGTGTTCATGGGCGTTGATGGTTCCGCTATCGCTGAACGTCGTGAACGCAGGCGGTTACTGGGATGTGCCGCTGGCGGTGTTACTGGGCAGCTGGGTCATTGGCGCTGGTTGGATATTACTAATCTTCGATAGCCATGCGCATGACCAGACCCCGCGCGCCGCGCGCAACAGGCGCATCGAGGGATGGCTCAGCTGGATAATCGGGTTCTTCTATCTCGGCTTGGGATGGAAGAGCCTCATGACTGATAGCCCGCTGCAGCCCGACTGGCTTGCTTGGAAGGCCTTGCTATTCGGACTGATTTTTGTGGCGGCGATAATGATCGACCGGACGTTCAGGCCTGTCGGAGCGCAACTGACAGCGGTGCTGGAGCGCGGTTCGTCGGATGAGACTGAAATCCCGTTGCTCAATACGATGAACGCCACGCGGGTATGGGTGTGGATTATCTATGCGTTGCTGATGGCAACTGCGTTTCTTGGCAATGTGAAGCCGTCCTGAAGCGAACAAATGTTGCATTCATGTGACACTACGAAAGTTGTCCGGACAACTTTACTTATTTGTATGGACAAATGTGTTTTGCACGGGAACAGATGCAAATGGGGTGCGGCGCAATGCCGCCTTTTGAGGGGGAATATTCGATGAAGCGACCGTCTCGTGCCGTGCTGATGGCGGCCACCGTGATGACACCTGCCATGCTGAGCTGCGGCGCCGCCCAGGCTCAGTCCACTTCCGACCGTGGTGACGAGCCGACAACCGAACAGTTCGAAGAGCAGGCGGGTGCGACCCCATCTGGCAATGTGATCATCGTGACCGCGCGCAAGAAGGACGAGACGCTGCAAAGTGTGCCGACCAGCGTTGCGGTCGCTACCGCTGAAACGATAGAGCGCCTTGGTCTCGATAATTTGACCGAAATCGCGCAGACTACGCCGGGCCTCATTTTCGACGATTCGAACGGGCGCGATTCCAACCGTCCGGTCATTCGCGGTCAAGCGAATATTCTCGGCAATTCGGGCGTCGCATTCTTCATTGACGGGATTTACTACACCGGCTCGCTCGCTGATTACGATGTCGATACGATCGAACGTGTCGAAGTGGTGAAGGGGCCGCAAAGTGCGCTTTACGGACGCAACACCTATTCGGGCGCTATCAACATCATCTCCAAATTGCCCGGCGACCGCTGGGAAGGCCGGGTCACCGGCGATACCGCTGAAAACGATCGTTACGAAATAACCGCCGGCATTCGCGGGCCGGTGACGGACGGCTTGTCAGTCGGTATCAATGGCCGCTACTACGATTATGGCGGCGAGTTCGTGAACCAGTTCGATGGCGGGGAAGTGGGCGATCAAATGTCCTATTCCGTTTCCGGCCTGCTCAACTGGGACAATGGAGGTCCGTTCACGGCTAATGCGCGGGCCTATTACAACCGCACAGATGACGGCCAGCCAGCCATTTTTGCGCAGGGCACCCAAGCGAATAACTGCCTGTTTGACGACAGTGCATTATATGGAGGTGGTGGACGCTATTTCTGCGGCACGATCCGCCCAGGCGAGATTAACACCGATTTCAGTCGCCAGTTCGCGAACGAGGTCGGGCTGCAGGCGGATACCTATAATCTCAGCCTGCGACTGGATTATGAGCTGTCCGATAATCTGACGCTCACTTCGCTCAGCGGATATAATAACCGCGAGCAAACCACCCGCACCGATGGCGATTATTCGCCCGGTTCGTTCCAGACGGCGCGGTTTGCCCGCTTCCCGATTTCGGGTTTCCCCCGTCCCCCGTTTCGCTTCGGCTTCGTGGGCAGCACCGTAGATTTCAGCTTCGCCAATCGTAATGAGACCGAGGATTGGTCGCAAGAATTGCGCTTGCAATATGAAAGCGACACATTCGACTTCCTGCTGGGCGGTTACTATTTCGACCAGAGCGACGACAATTTTGACATTCGCGAAGTTCCAGCAGACGCCGCCGCGCGGGCCGGAGCAAGCTTCGGCCAGGCTATTGGGATTGAGCGGGGTATTTGCGCGGCAAACCCTATCTGTTCGTCGGTCGTGCCGCTGTTCGGACCATCGGTTCCGAACTCCCGGAACGAGAATCTGTTCGATGTTCGCAACGTTGCGGTGTTCGGGGCAGTCACCTTGCATATCACGTCACAACTGAACCTTGGTGTCGAAGGGCGGTATTCGGAAGAAAAGATTGAGCAAGCCGCATTCGACTTCGACGAGGGCGACGCGCGGCCTACGCCGCTATTGTCCGAACGAACGTTCAAGGAATTCACCCCCCGCGTCACGCTGGATTATCAGCTTGACCGCGATCACATGGTCTATGCAATCTATGCCGAAGGTCAAAAACCGGGCGGGTTCAATGGTCCGCTCGCGATTGAGGCAGGCGTTCCGACCTTCGATGAAGAAAATAACAAATCCTACGAACTTGGTTCGAAAAACCAGTTCCTGGACGGATCGCTGATATTCAATGTCGCTGCGTTCTATAACGAGATCGAAGGCTACCAACTGACCCAAAACATCTCGGTCCCGCCCAACCAGGTTAGCACTGTCGTCAATGCTGGCGAGGCAGAAGTGATCGGCCTTGAACTAGAGCTGGTCGCGCGACCCAGCCAGAATTTTACTGTCACGGCGAACTACGCGTTGGCGGATTCGGAATTCAAATCCGGTTTCGATGAGAACCAGGGTGTTCTTAACGATGTTGCAGATGACCGGCTGGTCAATTGTTCTACCGGCGACCAATTCCTCGATGTGTCGGGATGCCAAAGTGCATTCGGCTCGATCGCGGGCAAGCGTATTCCGCGTGCGCCGGTGCATCAGATCTTCTTCGATGCAGATTACCGGATGCCGTTGGGAGGCAGCGACTGGGAATTCTTTGTCGGCGGCAATGTGACGGTAACTTCCGGCGCGTTTGCTCAAGTCCATAATTTGGCCGAGTTCGGTGAAGCTGCGGAGGTTGATCTGCGGGTCGGCGTCGGCAATGGTCGCTTCAAGGTCCACGGATATGTCGATAATGTGACCGATGAGGATGCCGTGAGTCAGGTGATCCGGTATGCAGATGCCAACGCGAACTTCCGCCGCAGCTTCATCGGCGGTTTGCGCCCCGGTCGCCGTTTCGGACTGATCCTTTCAGCGGGGTTCTGAACCGGATCCATAAACAAAAGGGGCTTCGGCGCTGCCGGGCCCCTTTTCGTATTTAAAGCGCTTGGACGACCTGCCTTGCTATGCGCTCCCCGCTTTCCAGCGCCGCCTCCATACCGCTGCTTTCCTGCGCGAGATGCTCGCCAGCGAAATGAAGCCGCCTGCCTTTGAAGCGCGTCGCTGCTGCCAGATCGCCTACCATGCCCGTGCCGATATGGTGGTAGATTCCGCGCGCATGGGAGCTTTTCTGCCAGCTATAGAGGCGCGCGACTGTCAACTTGCCCTTGGCCGAAGGTCGCCTCTCCTCAATCCTGCGCACAATCTCGCGTTTGGCCACATCCGGCCGCATTCGGTCGAGCATATCTGCGCCTACGCCGGTGGTCCAAAGTTTGAGCATAGCCGGATCGCCGCCAAGAACGAAGACGCGTCCGATTACCGGATCGTCGGTCCATAGCGTATCGGGCAGGCCATCCTCCTGCCAGAATGGGCCGCTGGCGGCGATATAGGCGAAGCTGGCGCGGGTGTAGGGCAGCCCCGCGATCATCCGTGCGACTTGCGGCGGGAGGTACGCTTCCATCGGGACGTGACGCAGCGCCGCGAATGGCACGGTGCAATTCGCGTGGCGCGTACGGATGGAAATCCCTCCAAGGCGCAGCGTCACTCCGCCTTGGCTCTCTTTAATTCCTGACACGGCTAGGCCGAGACGCGGCTCGTTCGCCAGCGCTGCCGCCATCGCTTCGGGCAAGGCTTGCGAGCCGCCCGCTATGGTCGAGATTGGCCCCGCGCCCGCCCGAAAGATGGCCAGAGTGCGCGCCAGATGCACCTGCGACATTCCAGCCAGCGTGTTGCCGTTGAGATTGGTTTCGATCAGTCGCAGCGATTCTGTGTCAGCACCCGCCTCGGCCAGCGCCTGCCGTAGCGACAGATCTATCGGCCGCGGAGCATCGAGCCATCCATCAGGAGTCTCGAACGCGGGTAGGGTACGGCTGAAATTGCCTAGGGTCCAGACTCATTCACAGCCAGAAGGCGACGGCAGTGGCGAGCGCCACACCGGATAGGAAGTT
>PPFU01004199.1_pt1 | contig 12152 bp, 13 predicted proteins | sample 1535991 | NCBI WGS metagenome assembly PPFU01 (sample SAMN04901290, study PRJNA319586) | Hypolithon metagenome, whole genome shotgun sequencing project. | isolation source: Antarctic Hypolithon | place: Antarctica: Miers Valley | collected 2014 | reverse complement strand
GCCCGGCCTACAGCATGATCATGACCTAAGCCTGTATCCATGTGGCGGACGTGCACGATCGCATGCCGGTCATCCCGCAGCGGCAGGACTGGGCGGATTGGCTCGACGGTGCGCCTGATGCGGCAGGGCTACTGTGTCGTCCTTACCCGGCTGCGATAGCAGTCGAGCGCACAGCCGGATCCTTGGGTGCGGCGCGCCGGCGCTTAACACGGCCGCTGCTAGCCCGGCTAAGTCCAAAAACCGCCGGCATGCGACTTCATCGCCTACGCCTTCGCTCCCAGCCGCAGGTGCTATCTGCTACTCGTGGCGCCGCTACAGCGTGCGTGGCGCCTCAATGGCCGCGGTTGGATGAGTGAGTTCGGGCAGCGACGAGCGCTGAACCCTGGCTATACAACTGCCAGTGTGCCGGTGCCGATTGATGCGCTGACGCCGGCGATCTCACAGGCCATGCTGGTCAGCCTGTAAGGGCTGCGATTAGACGCAGCAATAATCCCGCCAGAAGCGTTCCCGACGCTCAGCCATACCTAGAACTTACGTTGAAAACGGACCCGGCGGGACCCTCCAATTAAAAACGTCTCGTAAGCTGTGTTGCGCATCGCCGACCTGACCGCCCCTCTGCCACCAACAACGTTCGCCCAGTATTGTGGCCCAAATGCACTCAGCGGAAGCTTCTCGCCGATCAGAGTCTCTATTTCGTGGAATGATAGCTCGAACTCCCGCTGCGTCTGCTGGCGGCAGTATTCGGCCAAAGGCTCAAACTTCCCCATGACGCTCCCCTGAGTTCCAGCGAAGTGGCATGCCTCCAGTAATAGGGAAGATAAATTGGCATCCAAACTGGTGTGCCATCTCGACACACCGCATGGTCCAGAAGCCGCTAGCGTGCGACCTCGTCGCCTATGCGTTCGCGTGCGTTCTGTATCAACGACGGGCAGGCCCCCAGTCCGAGCCTCTTGGCGCAGTTCCAATCGCCGGGGATTGAGCTACTCCTGCATCTCCCATCGGTCTCGCAAGCGGTGTCCTTACTTGTGCTGATAGCATCAGACTTGCCGCCGGAGTTGAAAGACGCCTTTATCGACGCGCTCGAAGGGTGGAGCAGCCTGGAACATGAGCTCTTCATGACTTGGCAGTTTCTAACCACGGGAGCTGATCTGGACACGGCTTGGCTCAACTTCTCAGGCAAGAGCACAGAGATGCAGCGCAGGGGCACGATTGCACTGGTTCGCACGCGCTTGCAGAATAGCCCCGGCACTCCCCTGCCGGACTTTTACGAATCGAGTTTCCATTGGTGGGCGGAGCAAGCGTCCTGCAAACTTCAGACCCTCAGGCAGCCGGAGTTCAGGAGGTCGACACTGCGGACAGTGAGCCGCTTGCAGGTTTTACGATTTTAGTGGTGGAAGATGATTTTTATCAAGCAGAGGACGCTCGCCAGACGTTTGAGTTCGCGGGAGCACACGTTCTTGGCCCCTACTCTGTGCACACGGAGGCTCGGGAAGCCATCGGTCAAAACCGGCCCGATTGCGCGTTGCTCGATGTGAACCTTGGAGCAGGGCCGGACTTCGAACTGGCCGCATCGCTGAACGCCGAAGGCGTAAGCTTGCTGTTCATCACCGGCTACGATTCCAAAGTCCTTCCACCGGAGCTCTCACACGTTCGCTGTCTGCGGAAGCCGACAACGGGGCGCCTGATGGTACAGGCAGTGCGGGATCTTTGTAGCCGGCCCTCCACGTAGACATCTGATCGTACGTTGGCGTTGTGGGGGTGAGGCTACGAGCCGTTCTAGACATTTAGCGACACCTGGCAATGGCTCCGGTCGATACATCTGCCATCTTATTCGGCCCGCCATTCTAGAGTGTATGGCCGAGGGCACTCAAGGGCAAACTCGAGGGGGCGCGCATATCAGATGATCCTGACGGAAGCCTGCATCAGTGCGGACGTGACGATCGCACGCCGGTGACTTCACGCCGGCAGGAATGGGGCAGATTGGCTCGACGGGGCTCCTGACGCCGCTGGTCTGGTGTGCCGACCCTATCCTGACTTGATGGTAGTTGAGCGCACCGCAGATCCTTGGTGCGCGAGAGAGCGTGAGAGTTGCCTTCGCTCAGCGCCGCTCTGCCTTAGCCCGCAATCGTGCCGCGTGATGTGCGGATCGCCGGCATTCGGCGGTAAGCGGCGCTGGCGCATGCATGGCGGGACAAGTTCCGGCGCACCTAAGGGCAACCGGAACGCTTAGAAGCATGGCGGTCGGTCCGCTGACAACCAAGCGGCGGCGCGTCACCTGAAGACAATAGTGTGACTGGTGCACGGCTGAGGCAAGCGATTCACTCACGACCGTCTTGGCCGCACACGACCATTCGAAGGAGGTAGCGTAAGCCGAATACGGCGCTTCTGCTCGACTGCTGGCGCTTCCTTATTGTTGCACTTGCCGCAAGTACACCTCTGGTTGCTCAGACCCGAATGGCCGCAGAGGACTCGCGACCTCATCCGCGAGGAAGCTAGGTAGCAAAAAGGGCCGCGCAGCATGCCGCACGACCTATCTACACGGTGGTCAGACAATCAGTGGATAGCAATCGTGTCCGCTTGCCCGTCAGGGTCTCCATTGACGTAACCGCCGGAACGCAGCGGGCCGATCAACAAAAGTCCGGCAAGATGCGGTGCGGCCATCGATGTCCCCGAGAGCGTAGCATACCCACCATCCTTGTAGGTCGAAAGAATCGACGAGCCTGGCTGAGCATAGTCTATCGGCGGATTGCCAAAGTTCGAGAAGCTCGACCAGCCGTCATTGCTTTGGGTGAATGACGAGACGGTGTAGATATTTGCACCGTTCACACGAGCAGGCGAGTAGCTGCCTGCGTTCGCAGCATCATTTCCAGCTGCTATGATAAACTTCACAAGTGCCGAGGCATTGATGACTGCTTGATCGAGCGTGGACGAGGCTCCTCCACCAAGGCTCATGTTGGCGACATCGCCCGAACGGCCGACTTGCGCAACGTAATCCACCCCTGCGATAACGCCGCTCGTCGAGCCAGAACCGTTTCGGGTGAGAACCTTCACCGCGAATACTTCTGCCCCGGCCGCGACTCCGACCACGCCGATGCCATTGCCCTTTTTGGCAGCGATCGTCCCAGCAACATGTGTGCCATGCCCGTTTCCGTCATCTGCGTTATTCTCGCGTGTGAAAGAGCGCGACATTCCGGTGTTCACGTTGAGATCGGCATGGTCCAGGTCAATTCCGGAATCGATCACGAACGCACGTCCGGTCGCGCCGATAACGCCGCCCGCACTGCCGGTCACGCGCGTTACTCCCCATGGAACCGTCTCGGCAGGTTGGCTGCCGCCGCCGCCCGGGCGAGCATTGGCCCGCACCTGAACAATCCGCATCACCTGGTCTTGTTCGCAATAGGCGATGCGCGGATTGGAAGCCTGTATCCGAGCAGCGCCTTGCGCCGAGATGTTTGCAGCGAAACCGCGAACTGCCGCAGTGTAGGTGAACGTGACTGCGCCTCCATTCGCCTGCGCCGCGCTATTGGCGGCAGCGCGCTCTTGTCCTCTCGCAACCGCGTTTGGCTTAAAGACGCAGATATACGAGTTCTCGATCTTCTGCGCCGAAGCGGGTGCACTGAAACCAGCGGCGGTCAGCGCAAGTACGCTCAGGGCCGAATTACAGGATGAATGACGTTTCATTTCGGTTGTGTCCCCTTTTGGCACAGACAGGATGCCACATATATATCTGACCACAAGACCGGATGTGCCTGCGCCGGTATCTGCGCTGTCACTGCTCGGGACGCGCAGCCGAGGCAATTCGATTTGGGGCGCGCCAACTTGTCCGCATCGCCCGGCGTTGCTCAGGTAGGAAAGAGGAAACTGGTGAGCATTTGCAGGCGTGCGTCGCAGCCGAGCATCTGCGTCTCGTGGATTGGCGTTCTCCGCTAGTGCAGGCTCAGGCCGGCGCATCTTAGCCCTGATTCCCGCGAGCCTTGGCAGTGCCGCCGAAGTCAATCGGCATGACTTCCACGAGTGGCTTAAGAGCTTTGCCGCTTCAAAAAGTCGCGCAGGCCGGACGCTTCTAAATCAAGCGGACAGGGTTGGGAGCCGAGCGACTAAGCTTGTTGAACCGCCTGCGCTAGCTTGTCTTGCGCAGACCGTCTTAATGGGCACACACCCACTCCCCGCCAGATCCTCCCCACTGCCCTGCGCGACGCTCTGCCGCACGCTGAGACTCGACCAGTTTGCCCGACCGTCCACCATCTTGAGATTGCGTGCGTGGCTCAGCCGATCGGCCAGCCCGCCCTAGCCGGGCGTTTGCGGCAGCACACCGAATAGATTGAGCGCAGACCAGCCCTCTGCACAGCCTGAGAGGCCAAGTTCTCGTCCGAATAACGCGGCTGGGGCAATGAGCAACAGCAGGAACCCGACGCCGCGATGCAATCGGGTGAGCCGCTGGTGCAGATCGTTGGCTCCTTGGCCAGGTGCCATGCAACACCCATGTCGCATCCATGTTGCATTGAGCGGCTGATAGCCAATAGAAAACCTTAGAAATCAGCCGTATTAAACGGGAGAAGGGCGCAACACCGATCGTAAGCGCCAAAGCCTCTCAGCACGTTATAACACTGAGAAGATTAAACAAAATGGTGCGCCCGACGGGATTCGAACCCATGGCCCCCGGATTAGGAATCCGATGCTCTATCCTGCTGAGCTACGGGCGCACTGAAAACAAACGATTTAATTCTCAAGCAGCTTCGGTTTTTGGCCCCTTTACCCCACCCGTGGGGGAGGCGTGGGGGACGGTGGGGACCGCAGAAACGATGGGTTTCCCGGTCATCTGTGAGCGCAGCTCCCCCACACGGAGGATGGCAGCGGCCTCGCTTTTGGTGTTCACCTTTGCGTAGCGTTCGGTCGTCTCGATCCGTTTGTGGCCCATTAACTTCTTGATGATGAGGAGGTTGACCCCGGCCTCGACCATCCTGGTGCCGAACGTATGGCGGCAGATGTGGAAGACGAACTGCTTGTCCTCCCCCAGGCCCAGCTTCACCCTGGCGGCGTCCCAGTGGCGCCTCAGGCACCGCAGGGAGGGCATCTCGCCATTGACCACCAGGTCCTGCAGGAGCGCATAGGTCTCGGCGCCGATCGGGACGTCCCGGGGCGCGTCGTTCTTCACCTTGGTGAGGCTCAGGTGCGTCGGGTAGACCTGGTAGGGCCGCAGGGTCAGAAGCTCCTCGCGGCGGCAGCCGGTGTCGATCGCCACCTGGACGAGCTTGGCGGTGGCTGGCGGGAGGCAGGCCAGCAGGCGCGGCTCCTCTTCCCAGGTGATGTAGCGCATGCGGCTCGGGGCCTCCTTGCGCCAGCGGCCCTTCCAGTTGATGTCCCCCAAGGACACCTTCCGGTGCTTCTCGGCGATGCACCAAGCCAGGAACGTGCGGAACCGGGAGATGTAGCGGTTGCATGTGCCGTTGCTGACCCCTCGGTCGTCGAGGACCTCCAGGGCGTCAGTGAACTCGGCGTTCCCGATGTCGTCCAGGCCCGTATCCATGCCCAGCGCCTCGGCCAGCCTCTCCACCTGGGAGAAGCAGTGATCGCGGTCGCGGCTGTCGCGCCACATGCCCCGCTTGGCCAGCTTGATGGCCTCACGGAGCGACAGGCCCTCAGGAGCCCGCTGGGGGGCCGCTGGGACGCCTAAGGCGCCTCCCTGGTCCCAGAGTGCCAGAACGCGGCTCTCGTCCTCCTGGGCCGCCTGGAGCGTCTCGTGGCGCTGGCGGTAGCGGTCCTTGCCGCGCTGCATCTCCACCCGGAACTTGCCGGTCAGCTTCCCGGCTCTCTTCTCGGCGTAAACAGACATCGGTCAGTCCTTCATGATCGAGGCCAGCTCCTGGATCAGGATGCGGCCCTTGGGTGTGAGGGTGTAGCGGTTGACCCGGAGGTTCATCGGGTCGACCTGGCGATCGACGAGCTGGTACCCTGGGGCCATCTTGCGGTTGCGGTCGCCCAGGTCGAGGAGCTGGCGCGAGGCGGTGGAGATGTTCGTCCCCAGGTTCTCGGCAATCTCGGTGAGGGTGCGGCCCTCGTTGGTGGCGACGGCCAGGAAGGCCTGCACGAGCTGCGTGGGGACCAGTGGGTCAATGGAGGCCCGGGCCAGGCGGAGCGTTCGCTCCAACCGCCGAATGGCCTTTGTCTCTTCGTCTGTCATCTGCCTGTCACCCTGTTGTGGCGTCACGCCCCTGTGGCGTTCTCACCGACAATCTTCCACATACGGTTAGGTTCCCCCCTGGTCAATCTACGTAGGAGGGGGCCGTACCAATTCTGGAACGAAGTCGAAAAGAACCCCCTCCGGCTAATTGGAGGGGGCTTTGGCCCTATCGGGCAATGAGGGTCGTGATGGAAGACTGGAAGTAGGTGGCGCCAAAGATGATGATGGCGCCCAGAGCTGCGATGGTCTTCTGGAGATGCTCCAGGTTCGTGAGGCGCTTGTCGAGGTTCTCGATGTCGCTGCTCATGGTGGCGCTGGTCTCTGCGTGGACGTCGAGCTTGGTCTCGATGCGGACCATTCGTTCTCGGAGGTCACCCAGGAGGGCGTAGGCGGGGTCGATCATTAGGGTCGCTTCAGGTGTCAGAGGGGCCCGTAGGCGTCCTATGTGAGGTGGGTTAAGGAGGAACCGACATAGACGCGGCGTATGAGAGTGCTGCCGCGCAGTATTTTACCGATGCGCTGCGCCCCCTTGCGTATGCCAAGGTGGTAGTGGGCTGGAACAAGGGGGGCATCCAGGACGACAACCGCCACGGATGAGAGCCGGGTGGACCCGCCGCCTGTCGCATATACCATGGAAGCGGATGAGAGCCGGGTGGACCCGCCGCCTGTCGCATATACCATGGAAGCGGCAGACACGCGGGCGGTCATCAGGTGGTCCTCTCGATGCGTAGTTTGGTGGCGTTGAAGCCTGGGATGGTCCAGAAGTCGTTCGTCGCGGGGTCGCGCTCGATGACACTGAAGTTCCAGCCATAGCCGCCTGTGGGGGCCACTACGTCGGTGCCTGGGAGCGTGTTCCCGTTACTGCCTACCACGATCGGACGCAAAGTCTTGGTGTCCCCATCGGTTGAGGAGGAGCGGAAGTTCGTCTGCACGGCGCGGATCGTGCGACCGTCAAGTGCCAGGTCTTCTATTTCCAGTCCGACCTGCTGTCCCGCAGTGGCGGCTTCCAAGTATGTCGTGTCGCTGTGTGGCTTGCTTTGCACCAGCGCCGAAGATGACGTTCCGGTCGAACGGGACCATTGCTGAAACGCCGCCTCGTCGGCATTGACCTGCGCCACGCGCATCCGGCAGTCTCCGAACCACGGAGCGTTGTTGGCCGTGCCAGTGTCATCATAGGCGAACCAGTCGTCTATACTGAAATGCGTATCCGTCACGGCGTTAGGGGAGAACCCCGCGAGACGGCCTGCCCCGGATGCGGAACTGATGTTGGCGGTGACATCGAACAGGAGTTGGGAATTGAGACGCATCGCTACTCTGCCCGCAGCGCCCAGTTCGACCCACAGCTCTATATGATGCCAAGCGAAGGCTTCCAGGGCCAGGCCTGCTGTGCTGCTATCGTAGATTATGGTGCTTCCGGCCACGACATCAAATGTGTTGCCCTGCTTGGTGCGAAGGTACACCAGGCTGACCCCTGCGGTAGTTAGGATGCGCATGACGCTGGCCGTGATCGACAATGACGTGTTAAGGCTGTTGGGGCGGAAGGCAAAGCCGGTGCCGATCTTCTGACAAATCTTGCCCAGGCCACGGTCGAAGCTCCCGTTTTTTCCTTGATTGTAGCAGTGCCCGGTGCGGGCGGTGTCGGAACGTAGCCCCTGACCGTAGGGATTGGAGGAAAACCCAGGATCAACGGACATCCAGTTATTGCCGCGTGCCCACGCATTTGTCGAGTCGCTGACGCCAGGGGCAAGATAAGTATCGAAACCTTCAAGAAATAGGATAGCCATTTACGCCTCCGGGATAAAGTAAAACATATTTGGGTCCTTGACCGCGATGGCGTCGTACTGGGCCTGCGTCAGGACCACCCAGTTGGGCGTGGCGGCCAGGCCCTGGGGGCCCTCGGGGCCTTCGGGTCCTACCTGGCCTTCTGGGCCTTCGACGCCTTGCGGCCCCTGGGGACCTTGCGGGCCGAATGGGCCGATAGCGCCCTGGACGCCCTGGGGACCCTGCTGGCCGGTGGGGCCTGCGGGGCCGGTCTCGCCCTGGTCACCCTGGACGCCCTTGGGGCCCGTGAGGTCGAGGCCGCCGACGCTGTAGAAGGCGGTGTCGTGGAGGGTGGGCATCAGTAGTCTCCGACGCCCTTAGGGGCGCCGGGCGGTACTCTCGATGGCCACGAAGGTGTTGGGCTCGTTCGGGATCGCCTCCAGCAGGCCGTTCATGATGTCGCGGGCCTTGCCCTTGGGCCATAGGCCGACCTCGGAGAGGTGGGCTATCTGGAGGGTCTCGCCGCGACCGACCGTGTCGGCGCCTGCGGTGGCGATGATGTAGCCGCTGTCGAGCTTGTCGAACTTCAGCTCGCGGGCGTTGGCCCGGGCTGTCGAGGGCTTCAGGAACGGCAGGCTCTCGCTGTGGAACCGCTTGGTCATGTCGAACAGCGCGGTAGAGGCCTCGGCCTTGTGGGTGACCACGATGCCCTTGGTGGCGCGGTGCTGGCTGACCCACCAGTACATGAAGCCGCCCCACACGGTGGAGAGGCCAAGCTGGCGGGCCTTGAGGATGATGACGCGGATGCGCCCCGTCTCCTGCCATTGCTGGAGGATGGCGCCCATGAACCGGCGCTGGGCTCGGTTGAGGACGAATGGGATGATATGCGCGTCCTTGGTTCTGATTTTGAGGTTCTTCCGAGCGTAGAACTCGAAGTCATCCAGAAGACGCTTGCGGGTCTCCTTGCGGCGTTCTTCAGCCGTCTTCTGGGTCATGTCTTACTCTTCTTCGGCTGACAGCTCGTCGAGGTAATCCTCGGCGGTCTTGACTGTGTGTTCGACCTTGGTGGTCGGCTTGGCCTTCTTGAAGTCCAGGATCAGGCGGGCTGCTGCCAGCTTGCTCTTGCTGTCCGCTTGGGTGCGGAGGACTAGCATGGTCTGCTTGAAGGCTTCGACTACGTCCGGGTCGTCCGGTAGCTCGCCGTTGTTGGCCATCTTGCGGATGATCCTTTCGATGATGGGGGTCTGTTCGGCCACGAGGGCCTCGTGTTCTCTCAGGGTGCGCCGGAAGGGCACTCCTGCTCTGCGGCCTCCGCTCGGGCCCTTCTTGAGGGCGCCGAGGCGCTTGGAATGTTCGGATCGCTGCTCAGGCGTCATGCCTGCCCAGGGGCCTCGCGGCTTACCTTTGGGCTTGACGGGCGGGATCGGGATGGGAGAGTTTACACTCTCCATCACGAAGTCCTCGATCTTGGGGATGTTCTTGGCACCCGGGGGGCGGCCACGGGGGCGGCCTGTTGGCTTGGTGGGCATTATGGCCTCTTGCGATCTGTGGAAGTTTGGCGTATGGGCCAGGTATGCCCCAATACGACGAAGAAGCCATGTGGGCCTCAATCGAGAAGTGTCTCGTGCGGGCCGGTATCCCCCGAACCCGGGAGAACTTCCTGCGGGCGTCGTTCGACGAGCTGCCCGATGGGTGGGACGACGACGCGGAGGAGCTGAACTTGCCGCCTGATCTTAGGCTGCTGCCAGCTCCTCCGTATCCTCTTCTTAATTAGCCACCGAGTAGGTCGGCGATTGCGCGGCGGGCCTCTTGTGGGTTCTTCGCCTTGCGCCACGCCTCTTCGACGGCCTTCTTGAGCGCGGGGGTCTTCCCCTCATCGCCCCACTTGGCGCGGACGCCTTCCCATGTTGCTGACTGAACTTCGCGGGGCAGCATGCCCAGCTCTTGGCCTGCAGCAACGTAAGCGTCGGTCACCAGGCCGTAGAGACCTTTCGATCCCGTCACCGCGCTGTTGCTTGCGGCGGGTGCGCCACCTGAGGGAGCGGAGAGCCCCATGGTGCGGTAGGTGATGGTGTCATCCGCGCCTGCTGGGTACATGGACGCAGCGCCTGCTGAGTGGGTGTCAGCCGTCACGAAGGGGAGCGGACTGTCGGGCACCGCCTGGTTGTTGTAGAAGGTCGGTACCTTGCCACCACCATTCAGTTGCCGACCGATGTTCTCCACCGATCCGTCGTCCAGGATGTTGAGGGCCTTACCAGCCTGGTTGCTGGAGCCCCAGATGATCTTGCCGAAGTCACCATGCTTGACCCCATCTGGGCTGATGTTGGGCACCGATGGGTTGTTAGTCAGGGCGTCTGTAAGGACGACCCTGGTGTACCTCTCAAACGGGTCCGTCAGCTCGTTCATCGGCGTCTCCATCACGCGGGCTGCGAACTCTGGTCCTTGCTGTGCGATGGCAGTTGGCTTCTGCTTGCCCTTCAGGGCGTCGAGGGCCTTCTGGATGTAGCTCGATGCCGCCTGTCCTGGGTTGGACATGCCGGTGTCGTAGTCGTTCGCATGCATCGCCAGGAGGCGTTCCTGGTTGGCCACGTTGATGGGCCACGCCTTCTGTGGCGACAGGGCCGCGTTTACACCAAATGATGCCTCAGGCGTGATGCCATATTGCTCGGCCAGTTCTGTCCCCATCCGGTTGGCGGTGTTGTACCAGCCACGGGAGTCGTCCACCAGGGAAGGGTCCATCATGTCGTTGGTGATGAACTTGAGGTTGTCGGACATGCGCCGGAGGCCCTCTGCGTAGATTTCCTCTGGGCTGCCAGTAACCCCGTGCATGAACGGCTCTTCAAGAAGCTGCTGCATGTTCCTTTCGAGGGCCTTGGGGGCGTCGAGGAGTGACTGGCCCGTCTGGATCAGAACCTCCTTGTTGGGGTCCCCCTGGGTCGCGTAGTTGGCAGGCGACGGGCGCCTGGTGCTGATGAGCGACGGGTGGGGCGCTGCGCCACCTGGGCGGCCATTGAGGCCCCTCAGGATCGGGGAGGTCGGGGCAGGCACCTGGGCCTGTGGGGCCTGGGGCTGCTGCAGCGGGTTGCGGACGAAGTTGCCATCGGCATCCATCTCCAGGTTGACCCTGAAGTTGACCGGCCCGTTGGGCGTCTCGATGATCGAGAAGAAGTCCTCGGGCCTGTCGGTGAACGCCTCGGCGCCCTGTGCGGGCGTCACGGTGTCGTCGTGGTACATGAGGCCACGGTTGGTGAGGACGCTGTCCTGGTTGAACTGCTTGCCCAGCGTCAGCGCCTCTTCGGGGGTGACCGGCGAGACCATGTAGCTGCTCTCGGGGTTCCCGCCGTAGTGGCCGGTGACTGGGTAGGCCTTCGTCGCCTTCGGTGGTCATCCAGGCGCCACCCTTGCTCTCGTAGCGGGCCTCTTGATCCTCGTCCCAGGTAGCACCGGAGATGAGGGCCGCACGGGTGCCGCTGACGATGTTGGGGACGTCGTAGAAGGTCCAGGTCTCGTTGCTGTAGTTGTAGTTGTAGACGGCCTGGCGGTTGCAGCCCCCGAGGGGATTGCGGAACCCCGTGTAGTCGTCGTCGGCCACATAGGCGAAGCGGACCTCGGTCAGCTTGGGGTCGTGCTGCACGAAACAGTGGCGAGCCTTGGCGAAGTCGAGGGCGCCGAAGATGAACCGCTTGGTCCTCTCGTCGCAGATGGACCGTTCGGAGACCCCGTCGTGGACGTAGATGTCGTTCCGGTCGAAGACGTAGTGCATGCCCCCGACCTGGATGGCGCAGTCCGGGTTCATGATCCCCCGGTCGCTGAAGAGCTTCCGGAAGACGTAGATTTCGTCGCCGCCCGTGTAGTCCATCTGCCAGACGGAGCTGGTGCAGTAGAGGACGAAGCTGTCGCGGAGGCTCAGGCCATCGACGATGGTGTGGGTCATCTCGTTGATGATGTTCTCGCCCGCCGCCTTCGTCGTGTCAGCCGGGTCCCAGGAGGCCGGAACGTCGCCGAAGAAGGCGAAGTCGGACCAGCGGACCATGGTGGGGAAGAAGGTGCCCTGCTTGGTCACGCCGAGCGCTATGAGCTGGTCCTTGTAGGGCCTCAGGACCCTGCAGAAGTCGCCAGCGGGCCAGTTTGGCACCGTGATGAGAGGTGGCTCGGCAAATCTGCACAGTAGGTTAAGTGGAGTTTCTGCCTGAAGGCGGCCGGCATGGCA
>PPFU01018527.1_pt1 | contig 12154 bp, 9 predicted proteins | sample 1535991 | NCBI WGS metagenome assembly PPFU01 (sample SAMN04901290, study PRJNA319586) | Hypolithon metagenome, whole genome shotgun sequencing project. | isolation source: Antarctic Hypolithon | place: Antarctica: Miers Valley | collected 2014 | reverse complement strand
GACGGTCTCTTCCCGGCGTCGGCCAGTCGCTCTTGAGGGTAAAATCCGTATGGCAGACGATTTTGATCTTTTTCCATCGGAAGTGCTCGATACGCATGCCATATCGCGGTGGCTAAGCAGTGTAGCCGCGTCGGCGAGCATGCGCGCGACTTTCTTAGAAATCCGCGAAATGACGTCTTCATCAGTGTCGTTTCTCGGTCGTCGAAAACGCGATGATCATGGCGGAGGATCGGCAAGCGGCCCTACATCCGGCGCGACTTGCCTGTTGCTCCGATGGCATTGCGCCTAGCGCTTCCCCAACGGAGGTCCGAGTAGCCCCTTCTGCACCGCCCAATGTTTCTAACCGGGGGTCCGCTGTCCGATGCCGACCCGCCTCGAATGGAAGCTATTGGCGTCGTGGTTCCGGAGCACGGTATGGCCCTAAGTGACCCGATCAGAATCGAAAACGGAAGCTGAACACATGGCTGGTTTCGGGGAGCTCTAAAGCCAATGTGAACGTCAGCGAAGGGGTCCTTAACGCCGCAAGATCGTCGATCAGCGCGCGCCGCAATCGCCGATGGCCGCGCAGGCGGCAAGGCAAGCGGCAGGTGCGCCAAGCCCGGCGACAGGCCGAAAGCCCAGCTTTACCATTGGCTCGCCATGGTGCAGCGTGACGGGCATATGGAAGTCGCTCGTTCAGGCGCCGATCGCATCGGCCCGGCCCGTCAGGGCGCGCTGGGGCTCATACTGGCCGCGGCCATCCTCGCCGCTTGGCTGGGGCTGCATGTCTATGGCCTGTTCGTGTTCGAGCTGACCTGGGCAAGGGTGCCGCTGGCGCTCGCCATGGCGGCGGTGCAGTGCTGGCTGTCGGTTGGGCTGTTCATTGTCAGCCATGATGCGATGCACGGCTCGCTGGCGCCGAGGCGGCCGCGGCTGAACGGGCTGATTGGTGGCGGACTGTTGTTCCTCTATGCCGGTTTCGCCTGGCGGCGGATGCGCGCCGCCCATTTCGATCACCACCGCCATCCCGGGCACGAGGGCGATCCCGATTTCGACACCCGCAACCCGCGCGCCTTCTGGCCGTGGTATGCCACGTTCCTGCAGCGCTATTTCGGCTGGCGCTCGGCGCTCTATGTGTCGACCGTGGTGACGATCTACTGGTTGGTGGCCAAGGTGCCGATGGCGCAGATCGTGCTGCTGTTCGGCCTGCCGGCGATCGCCTCGTCGATACAGCTGTTCTACTTCGGCACCTTCCGCCCGCATCGCCATGCGGATGAGCCTTTCGTCGACCGCCACAACGCCCGCAGCGAGGACTTCTCCGTTTTTGCAAGTCTGGCGAGCTGCTATCATTTCGGCTACCACCGCGAACACCACCGCCATCCCGAGACGCCTTGGTGGGCGCTTCCCGCACGTCGTCGCCTGGACCGCAGCCGATGAGCACGCCTGCCATCATCGTCACCGTTGCCGCCGCCGTGATCGGCATGGAACTGTTCGCCTGGTGGGCTCACCGATACGTGATGCACGGCTGGGGCTGGGCCTGGCATCGGGACCATCACGAACCGCATGACCGGGCGCTGGAGAAGAACGACCTGTTCGCCGTGGTGTTCGGCGCCATGGTCGTCACCATGTTTGCGGTAGGGTACCTCTATTCGGACCTGCTGTGGTGGACGGCTTTTGGCATCACGGTCTACGGCTTTATCTACACCTTCATCCACGACGGGGTCGTCCACCAGCGCTATTTCCGCTGGGTGCCCAAGCGCGGCTATGCCAAGCGGCTGGTGCAGGCCCATAAGCTGCACCATGCGACCATCGGCAAGGAGGGCGGGGTCAGCTTCGGCTTCGTCTTCGCAGCGCGGCCAGAGAGGTTGAAGGCCGAGCTGAAGCGCCAATGCGAGGCTGGCATCGCGCAGGTGCGATCAAGCAGTCTGGAAGCCGATCGCGCGCGCCAGGAGGCACGCGAGATCGCGCGGGTCTAAGCTGCCCAGTCAGAAGTAAGCTGATCGAGCGGCCGCAGTTGGGGAGCTGGGGAGCGGCAAGCGGGCCGTGGATGTCTGTCCGTAAATCCACGTGCCCGTGGGAGCGCCGCTCGTCGGTTCTGAACACCCTTCCTTGAGCCCAAAATTCTCCTCAGCCTTGTGCTCGATCCGCGCAAGCGATGTCCATATCGGCCATGTTGTGCCTGCCGATCGCATCCAAGAACAGCGCACCTTCGATAGCCGCCAGCATTGACACAGTCGCTGGCGAACGCTCGGGGGCCTATGCACCGTTCAGGCGAATAGCCGTCCAGCAAGAGAAGCCATTCATGATCGCGCCCGCCACGGCGCGGTGCGGCTGCCGGTCACGCGAGGCTCCGGCGGCGAGTTCAAGCCAGAGTAACATGTAAGGGCGAAGCTCGGGCGATCCGGCGACGGCCCAGATTGCGGCTAGCAGTTCAGATGCGGCAAAGCGCGTGTCGGCTGGAATTGCCTGATCAAGCAGAGTGGTGAGCCGCGCCGCAACACGCTCCAGCGTTGCCGTGAGCAGCTCGTCCCTATCCGCGAAGTAGTAGAGCAGCATACGGTCGCTGGTCCCCGCTGCCGCGGCGAGCGGGAGCAGGCTCGTTGCGGTCATGCGCTCCTAGGTCTAGGCTCGTTTAGAGCCAGAAGGCGATGGCTGCGGCGGGCGCAACGGCTGACTAATAGTTTCAGGCGAGCTTGTCGTAGCGCGTAGCGACGCGGCGGAAGTCTTTCTGGCGGCAGAACATCGCCTCGACACGCCAGCGGTCCTTGGAGCGGCGCTGGTCGTGCTGGATGGGCCGCTTTGGGTTGCGCCAGCCGGAGATGAAGTGCGCGCGCAAATAATAGACCGCGCTTGCATGGGTTAGTGATTTACCGGCTGCAATAAATATTACGACGCCAGCTTAACGTCAAAGATTGCGTCGAGCCAGTCGAGCACGCGTTGGTTTAGTAACGAGCGGTTCATCATTTCGCAGTGATCGCCGGCACCCTCTGCAACTGAGAAGCAAATGAGCTCTTTTGGGCAGCACAGCTTCTCGTAAAAATCAGGAGTACCAACAGCCAACGGATCTCCTTCCGCTAGTGTAAGCAGGGTGGGCGCGCGGATGAGTGTCGCCCGACCATCCATTGAGAACTCGCTGATGAGCTGGAGGTAATGACGCAAATCGCTTGCGCCATTGACCCAGAAGCCGCGCTTCACCACGGACCAGTTCAGCTTTTCATCGTTCTGGATGATGTGCCAAAGTCTTTCGACCAGCGCCTGATCAAGGTTGGTCAAATCCGCGACTTGGTCAGGCGCTTCTCCGACCTTCTTCGCAAACGCCCGAAAAGCATCGGCGAGGCTCCACAAGCCAGGATCGGCTATACATGCAGCCAGACGTGGCTCGCCTGAAGCTGCCCGGGGCGCCAGATATCCCCCAAGGCTCCAGCCGCTTATCGCAATGCAAGCCGGATCCACCGTCGCAATCCCCAGCGCATGATCGACGATTGGCCGGATCACCGTCTCCCAATCTGGGCGGAGAGGAACATCGTGTTCGTAAAGCAATTCGCCTTGGCCGGGTCCATCAAAGAGGAGACAATGATAACCGCGCTGCGTCGCGGCGACCGCGGAGGCGAAGTACATGTCGGTGATGGTGGCATCATAGCCGTTGGTCAGGATAATCAGGGGCCGCACCTCGTTCGCGCGGCCGTGTGCGGGGATGAAGTAAGCAGGAAGCGTAGTACCTTCAAACGGGATGCGAATGGGCGTCACCGCCGGTTCAAGCAGGGCCATACCGTTGTCGAAGGCTTACACCTGGCCGCGAAAAGCGGCGAGCAGGCGCGGATCCACGGGCCGGCCGTAAAGCGGATGGTAGGACGTGGCGTAAAAGCAGCTCGCTTTAAGATAAAGGTCGCGCGCACTGGTTCGGCGCCCCTTATGCAACGCCTCTTCGGCATCCGCGAAAAGGCGATCGCCGGCGGCCAGCCACGCCGAATAATAGGCACTGTCGTCGCCGTCCCCCACTGATCGTGCGACTGCGCGGATCTCGCCGAAGTCGGCACCCCCGTAAGGTATGTAACTGACAGGCCAGGTCCCGAATGCGTCGTGGAGGTCTTTCGTGAACAGCATCAAATCCCCATCCCTTTTTAACGCTTCGCTCCCGCCAGGCTATTCAGATAGGTGCTTAGGACCAGCTAACTCGCCCAAGTCGTGCGCGAGCACAAGCTGGCGTTCAACCAGCGCAAATTTACCGATCGGGATGACAACTTGGGCGTAAGCACCGCCATGTCCGGCGACCTGGGCTTGGAGGTGCTCGGCCATACGATCGGCGGCCACTGCCACAGTGGCAATTACGGCAGTGGCCTCTTCGCCGCCACTGGCAGGTTGAGCAAATCGGGCGGCGGCTGGAGGTGGTCCTCACCGCGCGCATGTCGATCTTCAGAGCCCCGGTTACAAGCATGAAGACCGCCATAGTACCCGAGGGGTCGCGGCTTGCCCATGCGCCCCGGTGGAACGCTCCGCTTGTTGCCAAGTACAGGCTGTGCGCGGGCAAGCCGCTCGAAATTGGTCCTGTGGAGGGCGGCGCTGACCAGCCTGTCGACTTCTGTGATCCCCCAGGTTCGTCGGACATGGATGCTGCCAAACCTGAATATCTAGGGTGCGACGTGCTTACAGCTCGTTGTGCAATCACGGCGCGCCCATTCGTCCACAAGCGGACACTCGATTGGTCTGACACCCCGGCGCCACCCGATAGGCGGCGAACCGAAGGCCTAGAACAGGTAGGAAAAGCGCGCCATTCCGGCATGGGTCACGTAATGGCTTGCAAAGTCGGGCATGAATTGGATGCGCAGATCTACTTTCTTGCCCAACAGATCAGCGCCGAGCGTAAACCGGCCTAGCGTCCCCGGCGTGCGTGTTTCGGCGCGGAACGTCGGGGCGGAAGAGGCCAAGGCGGCGTAGCGTGCTTCGGCTATCCAGTCGCTGCTTAGAAACGCTAACGCGGCACTCGCAAAAGGCCGGACTACATAGTCGCCCACGATGGCAAGCTGCGCGCCTGCTTCAACGCCGGCCTCGCCGCCCCAGGCAAGCTGATTTTGCGAAAGGACTGCAAGACTGAAAGGTGAAGAACCCTGCTCGACGTAGCTGCCGCTATGCACATGAACCAGGTGGATATCGGCGAACGGCTTGACGAAAGCTGTCTTGCCGATGGGCAGTTCGTAGGCAAGTTTGCCGTGAGCGCCGATGTGCCAGGCCCGGGGCTGGGATGTCGCGGTCTCATTTACGTCGGCCACCGTAATGACACGTCGGCCGGAGTACCAGCCATAGCCCCCATCCACCGCGGCCGAGATCTGCCACGGCTTGCCGGTATAGGTTAGCTGCAAGCCTGACAGCAAATTATCGCCATTTGCACGAAAAGGCGCATCGTCACCAAGAAAGCGGCTGTTTTCATAGGCGATCGAGCCACTGACCGACCAGTCTTCGGCGATGCTGAACTGCTGGCCGATTTGCATGGAGGCGAAGCGAACCGAGTAGCCTACTGTGTGAGTGGTGCCATCCTGCACCGTCCTGCCGCCCGTGACCCGCGCCCAGGCACAATTGCCGGGTTCAGCCCGAGACAACGAACAGCCGCTTTGCATGTTGGCGATAAACCCCTGGCTCGTGGTGAAACGGAAGGCGGCGATGGACCCGAGCGGGGCGGCGGACAGGCTGGTGAGAGCGCGCGCAAAGCCCGGCGCATCGTCGATCGCGCCTAGCGCCCCGAACGCCTTGTCGAACTGCACACCGCTATCAAACAGGACCTGCAAATTGTCCGCGATCCTGGCTTGGTTGCGACCCAGCCCGGCTGCGGCCTCGCTGAAGTGAGCGACGGGGCGGATCTGCAGAGTGTTGCCGGCGATCGTTACCGGTAATGCGAAGACACCCAAGCGAGGGGCAGGTGCCAGATTAGCGGCCAGTGTCACGCCTTGTTCGGCTGTCAAAATGGTGACCGGACGATTGGTGATGTTGGTCGGCTGGACGACGATGCTGCCCGAAATGTCCGCCGATCCACTAATTGCGAGCAGATCGGAGACCCCGCCGGCAAAGTCTGCTGCAAACATCAGCCGCCCGTCAGCCCCCTGCACCAGATCGCCCTGCAGTGTGGTTGTCGCGCTGTGCCCTCTGCCGCCGATCTGCAATATGCCAAGATTGCTGAACACGCCGCCCGACCCCAGCTCGATCCGAGCGCGCGCGTCGAAAACGCCCGAAACGTCATTGTTGACCACGACTGAGCCGAATTCGGACTTCAGCACCGAGCCTATGATCGTCCCGCTGTTGTTGACGATGGTGTCACCGCTATTGTTACTGAGTGCGACGGCTGCATATTTGCCGTCGATCCCCGCGATCCGCCCGGCGTTGTTAATCGTGTTGGTCTTTCCGTCTTGCGCCTTGTCATGTCCGTCAATCAACGAAATCGCGCCCGCGAGGATGTTGAACGTGCCAGTACTAGCCAGGCCACCGGTCACGGAACTTGCCGCATCGATGCTGATCATCAAGCCACTGCCGCCCGATCCGCTGTTTTGCGCCAGGATACCGTTCGATTGCACGCCCGTCGCGCTCACCGTGGTGCCAACCAGCTTCACCGAAACGACGTCGCCGCCTACGCCAGGTCCCTCAGCCCAGACGAACATAGAGGCATTGTCTATTCCCAACAATCCGCCGCCGCCGCCCACCGACTGAGCAAAAATCGCGGGCGCGCTTTTGCCTGTGGTCGTGACGGTCGCCCCGGTCAGTGCGACGGTTACATCTGACGCCGATCCGGTGCCCTGGCCGATGATGTTTTCGCCCGTGCTGGAGTAGCTATCGACCGAATTGGCAAGATCGCCTGCCAGCCCGCCGCCCCCGCCGATGGACTGTGCCAGGATTCCGAACGCACCATCACCGGCCGTGGTCAGGACGGCGCCCGCGGACAGGGCCACGCCGACGGTGCCGCCATTGCCAGTGAGGCTGCCCGTAGGAGAATTCGAACTCCCCAATAGCTGCCCGCCGATCACCGCGCCGCCGCCGCCGCCGATCGATTGCGCGACGATGCCGTGCGCCGTCCGGCCCGCGGTTACGATGCTTCCCGACACATTGACCTGCACCGCGCCCGCATCGCCGCCCGAATTGCCGCCGCCGCCGCCGAACTGCAGGCCCAGCCCGTGAAGGTCACCGATCCGACCTTGCGGATTGTCAACCAGGTCACTGGGATCGAATGTCTGGTCGGTGGTCATCGTGCGCACCAGCCCGCCGCCGCCACCGATCGATTGCGCCAGAATGCCGATGCCGTGCTTGGCTCCGGTCTTGATCGTGCCGTCGTTCTGAACCAGCACCGAGCCGCCGTCGCCCTGGGCGCCGTTACTGCCGCCCACACCGACCGACAGACTTCTGAACGACCCTGCGACCGTGCCCGCCATGCCGCCGCTGCCGCCGCCGCCGCCGACCGATTGCGCGTGGATGCCGAATCCCAGAACTCCGGCGGTTTCCAGGATCGCACCCTTGGCATTCGTCACGGTCACCGCGCCACCATCGCCGCCCGCACCACCCGAGCCGCCGACCCCGACCGCCGACTGTGCCCGCGCATCCGTCGCGGACTTGGCTGTCGATGTCGCCGCTCCGCCCTTGCCCCCGCCGCCGCCGACACTCTGTGCGAACACGGCGTCGGATTGCGCCCCGAACGTCGAGATCTGACCGGTGTTGCTGACCCCAACGTCGCTGCCGTTGCCGGCAGCACCACCCTTGCCACCGATCGCGACCCCGATGTCGATGCCCTTGGCCGTGCCGATATCGAACGGCCCTCCTTCCAGCTGTTCGATCAGCTTTCCGATCTGTTCGGCGGTCTTCAGAATCTCGTTGGCGATGCTCGCGAACTTGAAGATGCCCTTGATCGGCTGGGACACGTCGAAACCCAGATCGAAGCCACCCGACAGTGCGTTGCTCAGTGCATTGGCCTGATTGACCGGATTTACGCCACCGGAGGTCGCGCCGCCCTTGCCGCCCTTGCCGCCGCCGCCGCCCACGCTCTGCGCGTAGATGCCCACCGCATCCACACCGCGCGTCACGACCCCGCCGCCGTTCAATGCCGTAACACTGCCGCCATCGCCGCCGGCACCGCCATCGCCGCCGATCCCTACCGAAACCGACAGTTTTCCGCCGGCTGCCGCACCCACTCCCCCACCGCCCGCGCCGCCGCCACCGCCCACGCTCTGCACGAAAATGGCGTCGGAACCGTCGCCGCCGGTGATGATCCCGCCCACATTGTCGGCCCGGACTATGCCACCGATGCCGCCCGCTCCGCCGCCGCCACCGACCGCAATCGCCGAGCCGAACGAGAATTTGGCCGCGCCCGATGAGCTCGAAGCATCGCCGCCGCCGCCAATACCGCCGCCGCCGCCGACGCTCTGCGCGACCATGCCATATGCATCGGTGCCCAGCGTCAGCAGCAGATTGTCGTTGCTGACGCGCGCGGCACCGCCGTCGCCGCCCTTGCCGCCCTTGCCCCCCATCGCGACCGAAATCGCAACCGCCACCGTATCGCCGGTGCCTTCCGAAAAGGCTGCTGCCGTGCTGTCGCCGCCCGTGCCGCCGCCGCCGCCGACCGATTGCGCGAGCAGCGCGTGCGAACCTTCCCCGGCCGTGGTGACGACGCCGTAGTTGGTCAGCGATGCGGTGCCGCCGCGGTTGCCCGAGCCCCTGGAGCCGCCGACCGCCACCCCGATCGAAATAGCCGGGACATTCTCGTTCGTCGCGAGCGAGACCGCCCGTGCCACTGCAGCGCCGCCGCTGCCGCCGCCGCCGCCGATCGACTGCACCTTCACCCCGTTGGCATCGGAGCCGAACGTGGTGACTCCGCCTGAATTGACGATCGCTGCCGTTCCGGCCACGCCGCCGATGCCGCCTTTGCCGCCCACAGAAACCGATGCCGCCGGCACCACGCCTTCATTGAACGTGAAGGCCATGCCGCCCTTGCCGCCGCCGCCGCCGATCGACTGCGCCAGGATGCCGGCCGCATGATCGCCATAGGTGGCGATCAGCGCGGCGCTGTTGAGTTGAACCTCGCCCGCGGCTCCACCCTGGCCGCCATCGCCCCCGATCGCCAATGCAAAGACCGCGCTGCCCGTCACCTTGGCGCTGCCGCCAGCCCCGCCCGCACCGCCGATGCTCTGCGCCAGGACGCCGCCATCGCCATGAACGTCGAGCGAGCCGAGAATGGTATCGCCACCGAGGTCTACGGTGACGGCATTGCCGTCCCCCCCCAGCCCACCGTTGCCGCCGATCGACACCTGGGCGCCCACGGCAACGCTGATCGCATTGCCGCCCACGCCGCCGCCGCCGCCGATGCTCTGCGCGATCAGCGCGCTGCTAGATGCGCCATTGGCGATCATCAGAGCATTGCCCGTCGTAACGCTCACCGTTCCGGCATCGCCACCAGCCGCGCCGGCGCCGGCGGCTGAAAAGAAGCTGGTCTGACCACCACTGCCCCCCGCACCCGCGATGCTCTGCACCAGCGCGGCGTTGGCCGAAATTCCGTGTGTAGTAATGCTGCCAAGCTGAGTCATGCTCCCGACCGCCAGCGACGCAGTGCCGCCTGCCCCGGCAAAACCGCCGCCGCCTGCAGTGCCAACAAATGCACTCTCACTGCCGCCAGCGCCGCCTGCGCCTCCGTTTGCGCTGACGAAGATCGCAGCGGTCGGGTCTGGGCCCGCGCCGGTATAATCGATCGTTGCGAGGATTTGCGCGGCCGCGGTGCCACCCTTGCCGCCGACGCCGCCCGTACCTCCCCCGCCTCCGATCGATCCCCCCGTCGTCCCCCCCCGCGCCCCCGTTGCCGCCCAGAGCCCAGGCGGTTACGGCGCCATCAGCGTTTGACGAGCCCCCCGTAATCTTCGTCGTCCCGCCGCCCAGCTTGACCGAAACGCTGCCACCTACGCCGCCGGCGCCGCCATCGCCACCGATCGTCTTCAAGGAACCCCCGGTACTGCCACCAGCGCCACCAGCGCCGCCCCTGGCCGTGCCAAAGATTCCGCCGTCCGCAGCCGTGATTTGGCCGCCGGTCCAGAGCACCGCCAAGTTGCCGCCAGCGCCACCACCTCCACCATTGCCGCCATTAATTTCGGTCAAGACATTAGTGGTGCTGACCGAAGCACCCCGGTTGCCCGATCCGCCGTCCGCTTCAGCCAGGATGCCCTTTGCACCCACCGTTATGGCGCCGCTGGCGGTGATCGAGATCGACCCGCCCATGCCGCCAAGACCTCCTTTGCCGCCATAAATGTCCCTGAAGCCAGTGTCCCCGGTGCTGCCCCCGGCGCCGCCACGGCCGCCAACTGCAATGACGACCATCCCGTTTGCCGCCAGGGCGCCGGACGCATCGGCACCGATCTTTCCGGAAAACTCGAGGTCGATGCGCGACGCTGCGCCGCCTGCCCCGCCGGAGCCTCCGGTAACCGCGGACGTGATCGGATTTCCGCCGTTGCCGCCATTCCCGCCTGCCCCGCCAAGGCCGATCACTTCCAGTCCGTTGCCCTTCACGTTTGGTACCGGAGGGGGCGGAATCGAAGCACCGGCCACTGTGACGTTGATTGCAGTGTTGGCAATTGCCCCCGCTGGCTGGCCTTCCGCGCCGGGCGTACCGTCGGTATCGCTGCCCCCGGGAGTGCCATCGCAACCCTCGATGCCATTATTCAGGATATTGTACGGTACGCCGGGACCGAATGTCTGGTCCTTGTAATCGACCGTTGCCGTCGGCGGGGGTGGCGGATTGGCGGCGCTATTGCACTGCGCGCTGGCTGTCTCCGGTAACAGCATCTGCACCAGGGCATGACCGCCGAGTGCCAGGATCGTCCTGCCCTGTTGCCTTGCTCCCAGACAAGCCATCGTACTTCCCCCCCTTTGGTAATCTCAACGGATAACAAGATTGGCGATGATTCCGTTGACCATCCTCGTGATGGTGCCGAACATTTCGAAATCGGCGCGATTTACGGCTACGAACACCCCCACGTCGCGCCCGGGTGCAATCGCGACATAACTCATGAAGCCCAGCCCGCCGCCGCTCTTGGTCAGCAGCATCGGATTGATGCCATCGCCGGCCACCGCCACCCACCCCATGCCCAGGCCTGCCATCTGGCCGGTCTCGTCGAAACCGATGGCCGCCTCCAACGTCTGACGCTGACGATAGATAGCATGGCTCACGTCGAGTGAGCCGTCGGAATTGGCGAGTTCGTGAACCAACCAACGGCCCATGTCCTCGCCGGTGCTGTAAAGACCGCCGCTTCCGCCGGTTGCATGCGTGTCGCCGCACGGGAACGTCCCACCCACTCCCGAACCAATCATCAGCCGCGCGCATTGCTCGGGCGTGGGGGTCAGCACGGTATCGGCCATGCCCAGCGGGCCGGTAACGTGTTCGCGGAGCAAATCGGCATAGGGCTTGCCGCCCGCGGTCTCGGTGGCATCCGCCAACAAATCGAACCCTACATTGGAATAGGATGCAACGCTGCCTGCCGCCCACGGCAGGTCATAGCCAGCCAGCCATTGCCAGCGATCGGCGCGCGTGGGCCAAGCGCGCGGATTGGTACCCTCGGGAAGGCCCGGCATCTCACGCGGCATGCCGGCCGAATGGGTCGCAAGATCGAGCAGGGTGACAGCCCGTCCCGGCGAGTCCGGCAGATGGGTCCCGCCCGCATAGCGACGCAGCGGATCGGTCAACCGCAAGCTGCCTTCCGCTGCCAGCGACGCTGCGACTTCGCCGACAAATACCTTGGTGATCGAGTTCAGCCGCAGCAGCGACTTTCCGTCGGGCTGCGTGCCGGTACCCTTCTCTGTTTCGCCATACCCTAAGACGGTGCTGTGCCCATTGCGGACGATCACCAGCACCATCCCCGGCGCGCCCGACTCAAGGAACATGACTTCGCCGGAAAAACTGGCCGCGTCGATAACCGGATCGACATTCGTTTGCGCAGATAATGGCGCGGCAAACAAAAGTGCGGCAAGTATTGCCGAATTCACACAAACAAAAGCTTGCCTCATTTTGTCTTCCACTCTTATCTTTTCAGCTAATTTTTTACTGACACATTGATCTGCAGTGATCGCGCCTAGCAATAAAATATTGCCAAGACAAATTACTTATTTTCACTATTCGATGGTGGAGTGTATCTCATATTTATAATGTTAGATAATTAAGAAAAAT
>PPFU01003973.1_pt1 | contig 12155 bp, 10 predicted proteins | sample 1535991 | NCBI WGS metagenome assembly PPFU01 (sample SAMN04901290, study PRJNA319586) | Hypolithon metagenome, whole genome shotgun sequencing project. | isolation source: Antarctic Hypolithon | place: Antarctica: Miers Valley | collected 2014 | reverse complement strand
CACCTTCACCAACGGAATCAAACAACTCGCCGTCTGATCAACGACTCATCCACCAAACTTGACGATATCTTCAGGCCGAGGGCCGTCCACCCGAAGATCGCCGAGTTCGTCGACGCCGCCATCCTCGCCGTCGAGCGTGACACCCCCAACCTTCAAGGTAAGCTCCCCCGCGACTACGCCCGCCGCGGCATCGAGCCGGTCAAGCTCGTCGGGTGTCCACTTTGCCACTGAACGGTTTGCCGTCATCTGAACCCCATGGATCCAGCCGCACACAACAAGATCGTCTCCTTCATCTGGGGCATCGCCGACGACGTCCTGCGCGATCTGTTCGTCCGCGGCAAGTACCGCGACGTCATCCTGCCCATGTGCGTGCTCCGCCGCCTCGACGCCGTCCTCGAGCCGACCAAGCAGGCCGTCCTCGAGACCAAGACCATGCTCGACGACGCCGGCATCACCGAGCAGCGGCCCGGCCTCACTTCCGCCAGCGGGCAGGCGTTCTACAACACCTCGCCCTTCACGCTCAAGAGTCTGCAGAACCGCACCAACCAGCAGCAGCTCCTGTCCGACTTCCTCGCCTACCTCGACGGCTTCTCCGACAACGTCCAGGACATCCTCAACAACTTCGAGTTCCGCAACATCCTCCCGCGACTGTCCAAGGCCGATGCGCTGGGCACCCTCATCACCAAGTTTCTCGACCCCGACATTAACCTTTCCCCCAACGCCGTGAAGCACGGCGACGGCAGCGTCAAGCACCCGCCCATGGACAACCACTCCATGGGCACCGTCTTCGAGGAGCTCGTCCGCAAGTTCAACGAGGAGAACAACGAGGAGGCCGGCGAGCACTGGACCCCGCGCGACGCCGTCAAACTCATGGCCAACCTGATCTTCCTGCCCGTGGCGGACCAGATTGAAAGCGGCTCCTACCTCCTCTACGACGGCGCGGCCGGCACCGGCGGCATGCTCACCGTCGCCGAGGAAACCCTCAAGGAGCTTTCGACCGCCCGCGGCAAGCAGGTCGTCACCCACCTGTACGGTCAGGAGATCAACCCCGAGACCTACGCCATCTGCAAGGCCGACATGCTCCTCAAAGGCGAGGGCGAGAACGCCGACCACATCGTCGGCGGGGCCGAGTGGTCCACCCTCAGCCACGACGCCTTCCCCGCCCGCGAGTTCGACTTCATGCTCTCCAACCCGCCCTACGGCAAGAGCTGGAAGAAGGACCTCGAGCAGATGGGCGGCAAGGCCGACACGATCGATCCACGCTTCGCGGTGCAGCACGACGGCCAGGACCTCTCGCTCGTCACCCGCTCCAGCGACGGCCAGCTGCTGTTCCTCGCGAACCTGCTCAGCAAGATGAACCGCAAGACGCCGCTGGGCAGCCGCATCGCCGAGGTGCACAACGGCTCGTCCCTCTTCACCGGCGACGCCGGCCAGGGCGAGAGCAACATCCGCCGCTGGATCATCGAAAACGACTGGCTGGAGGCGATCGTCGCCCTCCCGCTCAACATGTTCTACAACACCGGCATCGCCACCTACGTCTGGGTGCTCACCAACCGCAAGCCCGCCCACCGACGGGGCAAGGTCCAGCTCATCGACGCCACGCAGTGGTACAAGCCGCTCCGCAAGAACCTGGGCAAGAAGAACTGCGAGCTGTCGCCCGACGACCTCGCGACCATCTGCGACGCATTCACCGCCTTCGAGGAGACCGAGCAATCAAAAATCTTCCCCAACGCCGCATTCGGCTACTGGAAGGTGGTCGTCGAGCGCCCGCTGCGCTTCACGCCCGGCCCCGAGTTCAAGCCGACCCAGGTCTACAACCCCGCCGAGATCAAACGACTAAAGGGCAAGCTGGACACCGATCCCGCCGGCGAGCCGGTCATCAAAAAGCGCACCAAGGCCGGCGAGATCACCTATGAGCCCGACACCGACCTCCGCGACACCGAGCAGGTCCCCCTGCTCGAACCCGGCGGCATCGCCGCCTTCTTCGACCGCGAGGTCAAACCCCACGCTCCGGACGCGTGGATCGACGAGAGCAAGACGTCCGTCGGCTACGAGGTCAGCTTCACCCGCTACTTCTACAAGCCACCGGTGCTCCGAACGCTGGAGGAGATCCGGGCGGACATCCTGGCGCTCGAGAAGGAGACCGAAGGCCTGCTCGGCTCCATCATCTAAGACTAAACCCATGAAGATCTCGACCATCCTTGACCACATCGACGGCGGGCACATGGCGCTGCCCGAGTTCCAGCGCGGTTACGTCTGGAACCGCGATCAGGTCCGCGGCCTGTTCGACTCGCTCTACCGTCGACACCCGGTCGGGGGTCTGCTCGTCTGGGGAACGCAATCGAGCGGCGCAGAGCATCGGGGCGATGGCCCACTCGCACCCGGCGTGGTAAAGCTCCTCCTCGATGGTCAGCAGCGCATCACCTCGCTCTACGGCGTGGCGCGCGGCAGGCCACCCAAGTTCTTCGATGGCAATGTCAACGCCTTCACCGGTCTGCACTTCAACCTCGAGTCGGAGACGTTCAGTTTCTACCAGCCGATCACCATGAAGGACGACCCCTTCTGGATCGACGTCTCCGACCTCATGAAGCAAGGCCTGAAAGGCCACGAAAAGATCGTCGAGCGACTGGCCGAGAAGCCCGAGATCGGCACCAAAGCCATCAAGTACTCCAGCCGCATCTCGCGCATCCTCGGCATTCTCGAGATCGACTTCCACATCGACGAGGTCACCGGCGAAGACAAAACCATCGACGTCGTCGTCGACATCTTCAACCGCGTCAACAGCGGCGGCACCAAGCTCTCCAAGGGCGACCTCGCCCTGGCCAAGATCTGCGCCGACTGGCCCGACGCCCGCGACGAGATGAAGGCCCGCCTCAAGCAGTGGAACGACGCCGGCTACTCCTTCAACCTCGACTGGCTCCTCCGCAGCGTCAACACCGCCCTCACCGGCGAGGCCAAGTTCCAGCACCTTCATACCGCCACCGCCGACGACATCCAGAGCGGCCTCAAACGCGCCAACACCCACATCGACACCGCGCTCAACCTCATCGGCTCCAAGCTCGGCCTCGACCACGACCGCGTCTTCTTCGGCCGCTTCGCCGTGCCCGTCATCGTCCGCTTCCTCGACCAGCACGACGGCCAGCTCACCGAAGCCCAGCGCGACAAGCTCCTGTTCTGGTACCTGCACGCCGGCATGTGGGGCCGATTCTCCGGCTCCACCGAGACCTACATCGACCAGGACCTCGAAGCCCTCGAAGGCGCCGACGGCGGCCTCGATAAGCTGCTCGACCAGCTGCGCCTCTGGCACGGCCCACTTCACGTCGAGCCGGGCAACTTCACCGGCTTTGGCAAAGGCGCCCGCTTCTACCCCGTTCTCTACCTGCTCACCCGCATGGGCGGTGCCCGCGACTGGGGCAGCGGCATCGAGCTCAAGGCCAGCCTGCTCGGCAAGATGAGCAAGCTCGAAGTCCACCACATCTTCCCCAAGTCCCTGCTCTACAAGTTCAAGCCCAGGTACGGACGGGCCGAGGTCAATCAGCTGCCCAACTTCTGCTTCCAGACGAAGAACACCAACCTCGCCATCAGCAACCGGCCCCCGATCGAGTACTTCCCCGAAATCGCCCAGCACCACCCCGGCGCACTCGAGTCGCAGTGGATCCCCATGGACGAGCACCTCTGGAAGCTCGAGAACTACCGCGACTTCCTCGAAGCCCGCACCGCCCTGCTCGCCGAAGAAGCCAACCGGCGCATCGGCGCGCTGCTCCACGGCAACGACCGCTGGAGCCAGCCGTCGATGGGAACGCCCGCGCCCAAGGTCACGCCCGAACCTGTCACCCCCGGCGGCATCGAAAGCGACGAGGAGGAGGCCGAACTGGAGGCGTTGAACGATTGGATCGCCGGCCACGACCTGCCGCCGGGCGAGCTGTCGTACGACTTCTCCGACGAAGCGACGGGCGAGCAGCTGGCCGTCTTCGACCTCGCCTGGCCGACGGGGCTGCAGCAGGAACTGAGCGAGCCCGTGGCCGTGCTGCTCAACGAGTCGGCCGACACGCTTGCCCTGGCGAGCAAGGCCGGCTTCCGGTGCTTCACGAGCACGAGCGGCTTCCGCGAGTACGTGGAGCGGGACGTCCTCGCGGAGGTGGCCGGGTGATCAACGACGCCAAGCCCTACCCGCGGATGAAGGACAGCGGCCAACCCTGGCTCGGCGACGTGCCGGAACATTGGGAGGTCGATCGACTGAAGTGGCGACTTGCTCGCAACGACACCGGGGCATGGGGCGAGTCGGCCAATGATGGAACGGTTGTGCTCCGGAGCACTGAGCAACGGGTCGATGGAAGTTGGAATATCAAGAACCCTGCGCGAGTTAGACTCTCAGACGATGAGCGTGCGAAGACCCTGCTGGCAATCGGTGATCTTCTGGTCACGAAGTCAAGCGGGAGTGCCACTCACATTGGGAAAACCAGTCTTGTAAATCAAGCTGTTGCCGATCTCGACTGCTGCTTTTCGAACTTCATGCAGCGGATCCGTCCACACACACCTAAGCTTAGTTCGGAGCTGCTTTTACATTTGTTGAATTCGAGCATCGGTCGAGCGCAGTTTGTGTATTTCACCACTACGACTACGGGGCTCGGCAACCTAAATGGGACTATTTTGGGCGACTGCACATTTGCGTTTCCCCCACCCGCGGAGCAGGCGGGGATGGTGCGGGTGCTGGCGGCGGTGGATCGGCGGGTGAATCGGCTGGTGCGGGCCAAGCGGCGGCTGCTGGGGCTGCTGGCCGAGCAGAAGCAGGCCGTCATCACCCACGCCGTCACCCGCGGCCTCAACCCCCACGCCCCCACCAAACCCAGCGGCATCCCCTGGCTCGGCGACGTGCCGAAGCATTGGGAGGTGACGAAACTAGGCCGGGTCGCTCAAAGCTTCCGAACGGGACCATTTGGTAGCACGCTTCACCAGGCAGATTATGTGGTAGGTGGCGTTCCGGTCATCAATCCGGTTCATATGCGAGAGTCGCGGCTACAGCCCAACATCAACGTCTCAGTCACTCAGGAAACAGCAGAACGTCTTTCAGTGTTCTCGCTCTCCGAAGGGGACGTTGTCTTCTCACGACGAGGCGAGTTGGGAAGGTTCGCCATCGTCCGAAGTGATGACCCCGCTTGCTTGTGTGGCACTGGGAGTCTCCGTGTGCGACTTCCATACGATCGGATGACCCAAGCGTTTCTTGCGATCACCCTTCAACTACCGGGAGTCGTCGATCACCTTCGGTCGAGCTCAATTGGTGCGACAATGGAGAGCCTCAAAACGGCGGACCTGAAAGGTATTCCGCTCCTGTTGCCGCCGGTGGAGGAGCAAGACAAGATTGTCGCGTTGGTTGATCGACAGTGCCTGACGCTCAACGCCGCCGCCGACCTCGCCCGCCGCGAGATCGACCTGATCCGCGAGTACCGCACACGGCTGGTGGCCGACGTCGTCACCGGCAAGCTCGACGTCCGCGCCGCGGCCGAGCGGTTGGGCGACGAGGACACTGACGAGCACTCGGATGAGATCGAGCACGACTTAGCGAATGATCAGGACGACGAGGCCGGGGACGAGGCGCAGCTCGTTGGCGTGGACGATGACGATTCGGGGGAGGACGCCTGACCATGGCGAAGCGGCCGGCCCATCCCAAGATCTACCACATCACCCACCTGCGGAACCTGCCGCAGATCGTGGAAGCGGGCAAGCTTTGGTCAGACGCCAAACGCCTCGAGAGACGGCTCGACTGCGACGTGGTCGGGATGTCGCACATCAAGAAGCGTCGGCTGGAGGAGATCGAAGTGGACTGCCACCCCGGCACGCACGTTGGCGACTACGTGCCGTTCTACCTCTGCCCGCGCTCGATCATGGTCTTCATCCTGCACAAGGGGAACCACCCGGACCTGAGCTACAGCGAGGGTCAGGGGCCGATCGTGCATCTGGAAGCCGATCTGCACGCGGTGGTGAAATGGGCAGAAGGCAAGGGCCGCCCGTGGGCGTGCAGTGACCGGAACGCCGGCATGTTCTATGCGAAGTTCTTCAATGACCTGGCGGCGTTGGATGAATTGAACTGGGCTGCCATCATGTCAAACAGTTGGAGCGAGGCGAGCGTCAAGGAAAGCAAGCAGGCAGAGTTCCTGGTGCAAACGTCCTTCCCGTGGCATCTTGTCGAGCGGGTTGGCGTGTTGAACCAGAGTGCGAGGGCAAAGGCCGAAGCGGCGGTCTCAGAGGCGGATCACCAGCCCGTGGTGAGCGTGCAATCCGCTTGGTACTATTAGGTACTGGGAGCAACAGGTGATCGAACTAAGACGCGGCGACATTCTGAAGGCGAAGGCGGACGCGCTGGTGAATACCGTCAACACGGTGGGCGTCATGGGCCGTGGGATCGCGTTGCAGTTTGCCAAAGCGTTCCCCAACGTTCTCAAGGCCTATCAGGCGGCGTGCAAGCGGGGCGACGTGCAGGTGGGCGACGTGACGTCGTACGACCTCAATCGCTTTGAGCAGCCGCACTTTGTCATCAACTTCCCAACGAAGAAGCATTGGCGCGGCAAGAGCCGCATGGAGTACGTCGACGACGGACTTGTGGCATTGGTTGTGGAGGTCAAGCGTCTGGGGCTGAAGTCTGTGGCGATCCCGCCGCTGGGTTGCGGTCTTGGCGGTTTGGATTGGGATGACGTTCGCCCCCGGATTGAGAAGGCATTTGACGTGCTTCCTGACGTGGAAGTGCTGATCTTTGAGCCGGCCGGTGCCCCCTCGCCTGAAGATATGGCCAAGGAGCAAAAGACACCGAATATGACCGAAGGGCGAGCCCTGTTGCTCGCCCTGATGCGACGCTACCTGCGAGCGGTCATGGACCCGACCGTCAGCCTGCTGGAGATCCACAAGCTGATGTACTTCGCACAGGCGTCGGGCCAGCCGCTCAAGCTCAACTTCACCAAAGCGCTATACGGTCCGTATGCGGAGAATCTTCGTCACGTTCTCACCCATATCGAGGGGCACTTCGTCGTCGGCTATGGCGACGCCGAAGACAAACCCGACAAGCCGATCGAGCCCAAACCGCAAGCCGTAGATGCAGCCGAAGAATTCCTGCGTGACCATCCGAAGATCGCAGCACACATGAACCGCGTTGTCGTGTTGATCGATGGCTTCGAGACGCCGTACGGCATGGAACTGCTTTCGACGGTGCATTGGTCAGCGATGCAGGACGGGGCATCAACCCCGGACGAAGCCATCGCAAAAGTTCACGGTTGGAACGAACGCAAACGCATGTTTGCCCCAGAGCACATCCGCACGGCGTGGACGGTTCTCAAGGACGAGGGTTGGATCCGCCCACTGCCTAGAGGGGGATGAATGCCCACGACCGACACCACCGAATCCGGCCTTGAAAGCCTCATCGTCCGCGATCTGACGGGCCGCGGGTGGCTTGCGGGCGAGAGCAAGGACTACGACCGCACCTTTTGCCTCGACCTGGCTCACCTGCGGGCGTTCCTGCTCGCGACGCAGCCGACGCTGGACGAGGCGATGGACCTGGGCAACGACTCGCCCACCCGCCGCCAGTTTCTGGCGCGGGTGGAGAAGGAGATCGGCACGCGGGGCTTGATCGACGTGCTCCGCAAGGGCGTCCGCCACAACCAGCACGAGGTGACGCTCTTCTACGCCTCACCCTCGCCGGGCAACACCGCCGCGGCGGAGCTGCACGCCTTGAACCGGTTCGGCGTCACCCGGCAGCTGCGGTACAGCAACGACGAGACCCGCAACGCGCTGGACCTGGGCCTGTTCATCAACGGGCTGCCGGTCGCGACCTTCGAGCTGAAGAACAGCCTGACGAAGCAGACGACCGCCGACGCCGTCGAGCAGTACAACCGCGACCGCGACCCGAAGGAGCCGCTGTTTCGCTTCGGGCGGTGCGTGGTGCACTTCGCGGCCGACGATGCGACGGTGGAGATGTGTACGAAGCTGGCGGGCCGTGCGTCGTGGTTTTTGCCGTTCAACAAGGGATACAACGCCGGCGCGGGCAACCCGCCGAATGCGGACGGGCTCAAGACGGATTACCTGTGGAAAGAGGTGCTTACGCCCGCGGGGCTGACGGACGTGCTGGAGAACTACGCGCAGATCGTCGAGGAAAGGAACGCGAAGACGGGCATGAAGAAGACCGTGCAGGTGTTCCCCCGCTACCACCAACTGGACGTGGTGCGGAAGCTGCTGGCGGACGTCTCGGACCGTGGGGCCGGGCACCGGTACCTGATCCAGCACTCGGCGGGCAGCGGCAAGAGCAACTCGATCGCGTGGCTGGCGCATCAGCTGGTGGACGTGCGCAAGGATGGCAAGGAAGTTTTCGATTCAATCCTCGTGGTGACCGACCGGCGGGTGCTGGACCAGCAGATTCAGAAGACGATCAAGGGGTTCGCGCAGGTCGGGTCGATCGTCGGGCACGCCGAGAAGTCGGGCGATTTGAGGCGGTTCATCGCGGCGGGCAAGAAGATCATCATCTCGACGGTGCAGAAGTTCCCGTTCATCCTCGATGAGATCGGCGACGACCACCGGGGGCGATCGTTCGCGATCCTGATCGACGAGGCCCACAGCAGCCAGGGCGGCAAGACCGCCGCGGCGATGAGCGCGGCGCTGAAGGAAGACGAGGACCCGGAAGACCCGAAAGACCCGGAAGATACCGTCAACGACGCCCTGCAGAAGCGGATGGACGCGAAGAAGATGCTGGACAACGCCAGCTACTTCGCCTTCACCGCGACGCCCAAGAACAAGACGCTGGAGATGTTCGGCGAGCCGGTGCCGGGAGACGACGGCAAGACGGCCCACGTGCCGTTCCACAGCTACACGATGAAGCAGGCGATCGAGGAGCGGTTCATCCTCGACGTGCTCAGGAGCTACACGCCGGTCGACAGCTGGTACAAGCTGATCAAGCGGATCGAGGATGACCCGTACTTCGACGTGAAGCGGGCGCAGAAGAAGCTGCGGAAGTACGTGGAGAGCCACGACCACGCGATCCGGTTGAAGGCCGAGATCATGGTGGACCACTTCCACGAGCAGGTGATCGCCAAGGCAAAGATCGGCGGGCAGGCGCGGGCGATGGTGGTGTGCAGCAGCATTAAGCGGGCGATCCAATACTACTTCGCGTTCAAGGCGTACCTGGAAGAGCGAAAGAGCCCGTACAAGGCAATCGTCGCCTTCAGCGGAGAGCCAGAATACGAGGGCGAGAAGGTGACGGAGGCGTCGCTCAACGGCTTCGCCAGCGGCAAGATCGTCGAGAACATTCAGGAGGACCCGTACCGGTTCCTCATCTGCGCGAACAAGTTCCAGACCGGGTACGACGAGCCTCTGCTGCACACGATGTACGTGGACAAGACGCTCGCCGGCGTGCAGGCGGTGCAGACGCTCTCACGTCTGAACCGGGCGCACCCGCAGAAACACGACGTGTTCGTCCTCGACTTCATGAACGACGCGGACACCGTGACCGAGGCGTTCGCAAGGTACTACCGAACCACGCTGCTGAGCGAGGAGACGGACCCGAACAAGCTGCACGACCTTCAGGGGCAACTGGACGGCCACCAGGTCTACACGGAGGTGCAGATTGACGAGCTGGTGCGGCGGTATCTGGACGGTGCCGACCGCGATCAGCTGGACCCGATTCTGGACCAGTGCGTCGCGACGTACAACGAGCATTTGGACGAAGACCAGCAGGTCGATTTCAAGGGCAAGGCCAAGAGCTTTGTGCGGACGTATGACTTCCTGGCGTCGATCCTGCCGTACACGAATGTGGGCTGGGAGAAGCTGTCGATCCTTCTGAACTTCCTCGTACCCAAGCTGCCGGCACCCAAGGAAGCGGACTTGTCCAAGGGCATCCTCGAGTCGATCGACATGGACAGCTACCGCGTCGAAAAACGCAAGGCCATGGCAATGCCGCTGCCGGACGAGGACGCGGAAATCGAACCGATCCCGGTGGGTGGCGGCGGACGCAAGGGCGAGCCCGAGCTCGACCGGCTGAGCAACATCCTCAAGAGCTTCAACGAGCAGTTCGGGACGTTGTTTACGGATGGCGACCGCATTCTGCGGAAGATCCGCGAAGACATCGCACCGCAAGTTGCAGCGGACGGGGCGTACGTGAACGCCAAAGCGAACACGCCCAGCGCGGCGAAGATCGAGTTGGACAAGGCGTTGATGCGGGTGATCAATCCGCTGCTGAAGGATGACACCGAGTTCTACAAGCAGTTCGTGCAGAACGATTCGTTCAAGGGATTCGTCACCGAAACGGTCCGCGTTCTGACGATGGGCGCGGGAGATCGGGGATGAGTGACGAGGAGGTGGCGTTCGCGAAAGCCCGCGCGGAGCACGGGTAGGCATTGCCGTCAGATCCAACCAGCTCCGGCTGATGGCCCGCGGGCTGGCGGAGGTGGTCAAGCGGATGCCCAAGCTCGATTGGACGCGGCGGCAGATCGCGAAGGCGGACCTGCGGCGTAAGGTGCGGCGGCTTCTGGGGATGTACGGCTACCCGCCGGACCTGAGCGACCCGTGGTCCGCGATCGGCCGCCACAGCCACGGCCAGTGGGGCGACCTGCCCCCGGAGGACCTGGCGGAGAACGAGCGGGGCCTGGTGGGAGGCGGGCGGCTCGTCTCGGCCTGGAACAGCGACGAGGGGATTCGCTTCTGGGCCATCACCGAAAGCGACCGCTCCGTCACCACGGTGCTCTTGCCGCAGGACTACTGAACCCCCGATACACCCCCGGCCTCAACCCTTGCCGCCCCACGATCGTGGGGCGGCTTTTACATTGAGAGAGGGGAGGGGCGTGTGGAGTTTACCCCCAGCGAAGAGCGTTGACTAGGGTTCGGGGGTGGCTCATACTTAAGGGGATGAACTACCCGGCGATCCACACCTACACCCTGCTGATCCGGCCCTGCGGCGGGGCGGGTGAGGCGGATGGCAGGGGGCGGGCTTTCCATGTGGAGGCCGCGGCCGTTCCCGATTGCCGGGGCGTGGGCGACACGATTGAAGAGGCGGTCACCCGCGGCTACGAAGCCCTCGTGAGCCGCCTGGAGGCGATCCGGGAGCGGGGCGAGCTGCTGCCCGATGAAGAGCAGGAGGGGTGCCGCGACGCGGTGATGATGCGGGTGAACGTGCCCGAGCCGCTGCCGGTGATCCGGTAGAGACTATTCAACCGCCCCACCCCTTGACCGGAGGGGTGGGGGTGTGCTTTGCTTGGAGAGGAACCCGTTCCCATTACTCGATAACCAGGAGATCATCATGACCATTACTTTTGAACCCGAAACAGAACAGTTCCTCGAAGAAGAGGCTCGCAAAGAGGGGCTGCGGGACGCGGCCACCCTGGTGAAGCGGCTCGTGGACCGTCACAAGGCACAGAAGGCGGGCGACCCCGACGCGATCAGCGACGAGGAGCTGCGGCAGACGGAAGCGTGGCGGATTGTCGAGCAGCTTGCAGGTACCGCGACTCGCGACGTGACGACCGACCAGCTCATGGCCGAGACCAGGAGCGAGGTATGAGCAGCTCCTACTCCCTCGATGAGCCTGTGCTCGTAGACGCCAACATCACCATCGACGTGAGCACCCGAGACCCCAATTGGTTCGGGTGGTCGTCGGAGCAGCTGGCCCGTGCGCTGCATGGGCCCGGTGCCGCCATTAACCCCGTCATCTACACCGAGCTCTGCGGCGGCTATGAGAGCGAGCAAGAGGCGCAGAAGGCTCTGCATCCGAAGGTGCTGCGGCTGCCGTTGCCCTACGCCGCGTCTTTCCCCGCAAGCCGCGCGTTCCTGGAGTACCGCAGGCGGGGAGGCGCCAAGACGTCGCCGCTGCCGGACTTCTACATCGGGGCTCACGCCCTGGTCAGCGGCATGAGGCTCTTGACCCGCGACGTGCGGCGGTTCCGCTCGTACTTCCCCGAGGTGGAGCTGATCCACCCGCCCGAGTCGATGCTCCGCTCCTGAAGCCCACAACCCACACCGCCCGCCCCTTCACCGGGGGCGGGTTTTTTCGGTAGTCGGCTGCCCGATGAAATAGCGGAGGCTATGAACCCTTGACGCGGGGGGCTCGAACGTGCTTTGCTTAGCACGACAGCGCTACGAACTGTCCGCTCCGATGCCGCCTCTTCGGCGGCTTTGGTAGGAGGCGGCGT
>PPFU01007178.1_pt1 | contig 12160 bp, 15 predicted proteins | sample 1535991 | NCBI WGS metagenome assembly PPFU01 (sample SAMN04901290, study PRJNA319586) | Hypolithon metagenome, whole genome shotgun sequencing project. | isolation source: Antarctic Hypolithon | place: Antarctica: Miers Valley | collected 2014 | reverse complement strand
GCTCCATGTCCCGTCGAGCCCTCACCACCACCGAGCGTGGCTACGGCGCCGATCACCAGAAGCTCCGCCAACGATGGGCCCCCATCGTCGCATCCGGCCGTGTCAACTGCCATCGATGCGGACACCCGATCTCACCCGGCACTCCATGGGACCTCGGCCACCACGACACCGACCGCACCCGTTACCGAGGACCCGAACACCGGCGATGTAACCGTGGCGCAGCCGCCCGCAAAGGCAACCGCAGCCGGCGGCGCATCCGCACTGACCGAACCGGGCTCCGATGGTGACACGCTCAATAAAATCCAGCAACGCCGTTTACGGACCCTCGCAGTCTTCCGTTTTTTGTGTGGCCGAATCTCCGGAGGTCCAGTGAGCCGCGCTGATGATCTCCGAGCGGACTTCGATTTGTTGGGACAGCTCATGGCTGGGGCCGAGGGGTCCGGCGCAGCAGCGATCGCGCGGGAACGTCGACTGATCGGCGCCGAGCTCGAGCGACTGGAAACCCCAGGGGAGGTGCCGCTTGTCGATGAACTGGCAAAGCGCCGAGGAGGCACCGCCAGCACTGCTCGTCCTGCCGCCCGCCGCCGCCAATCTCGATGAAGCACACGGCGCCATAGAGCAGTGGGAGTTCTACTCCCGCAAGACGCTCGATCCGCCGCAACGTCTGTCCGTCGAGATCATGATGGCCGAGTCGGTGACTGGTCGGTGGGCTGCTCGCACCACCGGCCGGGAGATGCCCCGCCAGGGAGGTAAGGGCGACGAGCTCGAGGTCGTCGAGTTCTGGGGTCTGACCCAGCGAGGCGAGGCGATCCTCCACACTGCGCACGAGCTGAACACCGTGTCGTCAGCACATCAGCGGATGGTGGCGCTCCTTTCACACAAGGACTTCCGGGGGAAGCGGGCACCCAAGATCCTCAACGGCATCGGGCAGCAGTTGATCTCCATGGGCGACGCCGTCGTCCAGTACCGGACCCGAACGGCCGGCGGTGGGCGCGGTCTCGACGACATCTCCCGCCTGATCGTCGACGAAGCGCAGCACGCACGCCCCGAGCAGCTCGCCTCCGCGACCCCGACGCTGCTCGCCAACCCGAACCCACAAATGAACTTCGCTGGCACCGGTGGAATCGCCGGCGTGTCGGACTGGTGGTGGAGCCTCCGTATCCGGGCCCTCGGCATAGATGCCGGCGACTTTGGTTACATGGGCCACACCGCTGAACGCGTCTACTTGGACGCTGACGGCGATGTCGTGCAGGAGCCGGTCGATGTCTCTGACCGGTCGCTCTGGCCGGGGCCGAACCCAACACTGATCTACGGCCGCACCGATATGGAGTTCCTTGAGGAACAGTTCCGCCTCCTCGGCCCGGGCCTGTTCGGCCGTGAACACATGGGAGTGTGGGAGCCGCCACCGGCACAGGTGGCTTCGAGTGGTGCCCGACTCGAGGCGTGGCTCCGTCTTGCTGACCCTTCGGCCGATCGCGGCGGATCGGTTGTCTTCGGCGTTGATGTCGGTTCTGATCGACTCGCCCACATAGCCGTGGCTTGGCGCCGTCCAGACGGACTGGTCCACGTGATGCTCGCCGACACCGGGGTATCTCCGCTCCGCACGCCGGCACGTCTCCGGAAGATCGAGTCGACATGGAAGGGACCGGTCATGTTGGGCGGTCCTGCCGCCTCGCTGGAGGGTGAGGTCAAGGGCGCCGAGGTCGTGTCTTCGTCGGAGTTCGCCGCGTCGGTAGGTCGGTACGAGGACCTTGTGTCATCGGGCGAACTACGCCACGGCAACCAGCCCGAGCTCAACTCCGCCGTATCGGCCAGCCGCACCCGATCGCACGGCATGGCCGGGGAACGCACCTTGCAACTCAAGGACGCACCCGAGGTCGGCCCGCTCGCCGCTGTCATCCGGGCATTGCACGGTCTCCTCACTCATGCAGGTACTCCGCCGGCCAAGCCGCAGCTCGTGTCGTCGCATTCGTCGTCGTCGTCCCACTCGCAGACCGCCGACCTGACCACCATGAGTTTCTGAGGAGGTGACCCACCATGCCTGATTCGACTCCCCCCGCCCCGCCGCTCGTCGAGCGTGGCAGGGTCGTCGCCTCGTCCGGATGGTGGACGTCGCTGGATGATCACGAGGATGCTCCCGAGCTTCGCTGGCCACTCTCGGTCCATGTGTTCGACCGCATGAGGCGCACCGATTCCCAGGTCGCATCCGTCCTCCGTGCCGTCACCCTGCCCGTCCGCCGTACGACATGGCGGATTGCACCCGATGGGGCGCGCGACGAGGTCGCCGAGCAGATCGCAACCGATCTCGGCCTTCCGCTCGAGGGATCCCAGCCGATCTCGAATCGCACCCGAGACCGCTTCTCTTGGCCCGACCATCTCCGACTTGCGCTACTCGAGTTGCCGTACGGCCACATGTTCTTCGAGCAGGTGGTGCGCATCGACGACGCTGGCCGGGTCCGACTCCGCAAGCTCGGTCCGAGGATGCCCCGCACGATCGCCGCCGTGAATGTGGCGGATGACGGTGGGCTCATCTCGATCGAGCAGGACGTCGCGGCTGGGGGCAAGGTGACGATCCCAGTCGATCGGCTCGTCGCCTACGTGAACGACCGTGAGGGCGGCAACTGGCTGGGTGCATCCCTGCTCCGCCCGGCGTACAAGCACTGGATCATCAAAGATCGACTCCTCCGAGTGCAGGCGCAGACGATCGAGCGGAACGGCATGGGTGTCCCGCTGTATCAGGGCGCCCCGGGCGAGGAGGATTTGTCCGCCGGCCGGGAACTGGCATCGGCGTGGCGGTCTGGGGACAACGCCGGCGCAGCAGTTCCTGATGGGGCGGATCTGCTGCTGCGGGGCGTGGAGGGCACTCTGCCCGACGCAGACCCTGCCATCCGTTACCACGACGAGCAGATCGCCCGGGCCGTTCTTGCCCACTTCCTGAACCTCGGCACCGAGACCGGCTCTTGGGCTCTCGGGACCACGTTCGCAGACTTCTTCATCCTGTCGCTCCAGGCTCTCGCAGAGCAGATCGCAGACGTCACCAACCAGCACATCATCGAGGATCTCGTCGACTGGAACTGGGGACCGGATGAGCCGGCGCCTCGTCTTGTGTTCGAGGAGATCGGCTCACAGAAGTCGGCCACCGCTCAGGCGCTGAAGTCGCTGGTCGACGCCGGGATCATCTTCCCCGATCGGATCCTTGAGGAGTTCGTCCGCCAGTCCCACGGACTACCGGCCAAGGACGCGCCCAGCCCAACGCCGCCCGCATGACGGCGGCCGCCGTCAGCTCGCCCTCGCCAAGGAGGCGCCATGCCTACAGACTTCCGTAAGCGCCTGATGGCGCACATGCACACCGACCGGCAACCGCCGCTTCGCGCCGAGGTGCCCACCGTCCGTCAGGACGGCGCCACCGCGGTCATTCGCCTGTACGACAGCATCGATTCGTGGGGCGAGTGGTACGGCCTCTCGGCCAGCGAGTTCGCTGACGTCATCGACGGGCTGCCCGACGACACCGACGAGATCAACCTGCTGATCAACTCGCCGGGCGGCGAGGTCACCGAAGGCATCGCGATCCTCAACCTGCTCCGGAACCACCCGGCCCGCACGGTCGCTGTCGTCGAAGGCATCGCTGCGTCCGCAGCTTCGTTCATCGCCGCCGGCTGCGACGAACTCATCATGTCCCGCAACTCCACGCTCATGGTCCACGCTCCGTGGGTGATGTGCATCGGCGACGCCGCAGACATGCGGTCCACCGCCGACACCCTCGATTCCTACGAGGGCAACATCGCCAGCATCTACGCCGACAAGAGCGGCGGGACAGTTGACGAGTGGCGGGCGATCATGCACGCCGAGACTTGGTTCACCGCCGAGGAGGCCGTGGAAGCGGGTCTCGCCGACTCGATCAACGCCGCCGACTCCGACCCGGGGCCGTCGAACCGGTGGGATCTGTCCATCTTCAATTTCGCCGGGCGCGACCAGGCGCCCGAGCCCCAGTACCCCGCCGACCATCCGGTCGTCGGGTCATCCAACCCACAAGGAGGCTCTGCCGTGGCGTTCAGCGACGAGCAGCTCACCGACCTGCGGCAGAAGCTCGATGTCGCCGACGATGCCGACGAGGCCACCATCCTCGACGCGCTCGACGGCATCATCGAGCAGGCCACCGCACCGACCCCCGATCCCGATCCGGCACCGCTCCCCGAGGGAGTCGTCGCCGTCGACGCCGCGCAGCTCGACCAGTTGCGCGCCGACGCCGAGGCTGGCCGAGAGGCCCGCACGGAGCAGCTCGACGCCCAGCGTGTCCAGCTCGTCGCCACCGCCATCCAGGACGGGCGCATCCCGCCCGCCCGGAAGGACCATTGGCTCGACCAGCTCACCGTCGACCCCGGCGCCGAGCAGGTCCTCGCCAGCCTGAAGCCGGGTCTTGTGCCCGTCGACATCATCGGCAACGGAGGCGTCGTGGATCTCGACTCCGACGATGCCATCTATGCCGGGTTCTTCGGCAAGAAGGAGGTCGCATCGTGAGTGACTACGTCCCCAAGTTCAACCCCGGCCAGGACATCACGTCGACCACGTCGGCCGCCGTCGTTGGCGGTGAGCTCCTCGCCGTCTCTGGCACCGGGACCGTCGCCAAGACGTCCGCCGCAAGTGCATCCGTCGTTGGCGTCGCCAAGTTCGACGCCGCCTCGGGTGCCAAGGTCGGCATCTCGACCGGTGGCGTCCAGATCCTGACCGCGTCCGGTGGCATCGCGGCCGGCGCTCTGGTGGTCTCGGCCGCCGACGGCAAGGCAGCGACCATCGGGGCCAACACGTTCGACAAGTTGATCGGGCTCGCCCTCACGACCGCAACCGACGGCAATCCCGTCGAGATCCTCATGGAGCGCTGACCATGGCCTACACCTACCCACCCGCACCCGCGACGATCAGTGGCGACAACGTCACCATCAGTCGCTTCCTCCAGTCGCCGACGCTCGTGCAGCGTCGGCTCCGTGACCTCGCCGAGCAGCGGTACATCTCGGACGCGATCCTCACCGGCCGCTTCGTCGCAGCCGGCGGTTCGATCCTGTACGAGACCGGCGAGTCCATCTTCAGCGACAGGGCACCCGAGGCCGTGTCCGCCGGCAGCGAGTACCCGCTGACCACCGTCGGCACCGGCACCGCGTCTCTGGCATCCACCGTCAAGTGGGGCCAGGACTCGCCGATCACGGACGAGTCGATCAGTCGACGAGGCATGGACCCGGTCAACCGGACCATGACCAAGCTGGTCAACCAGAACGTGAAGACCGTCGACCAAACGTCCCTTTCGGCGATCGCCTCGGCGGTCACCCAGTCCACCGCCGCAGCGGCCGACTGGTCGACGGCAACGGCAGCGCAGATCCTCAAGGACGTCCTTTTGGCCCAGGCCAACGTCGACAACCTCAACCAAGGCTTCATGCCCGACACCGTCGTCGTCGACCCGATCAACTACGCGCACGCTCTCGCAGCGTTCGTGGCCGCCGGCTACTTCGCCCGGGAGACCGCTGGTGACAACCCGGCGCTGACCGGGGAGTTCCCTGTGGTCGCCGGCCTCCGCTGGTTCCCCTCGACGAACGTGATCGCGGCCGACACCGCGGTCGTGCTGGACTCGGAGAACCTCGGCGGCATGGCCGACGAGGATCTCGCCGGCCCCGGCTACGTCGGTCAGGGCCCGCGCGGCGTCCAGGGCAAGGTCATACGCGACGACGACAACGACCAGTTCAAGGTCCGTGTTCGCCGGGTCACCGTTCCCGTCGTCCTCGAGCCCGCCTCCGCGTGGAAGATCACCGGCATCTGATCCCGAAGGAGGGACTGAACAATGACTCACCAAGTCACAGCGCCGCTGGTTCTCGCGAAGAACGAGAACGGGGGCGACGTGTACGTGTACAACGGCGGTTTCGTCGACGGCCAGTCGGAGGCATGGGTGGAACGTCACCTTGCCGACGGCATGATCGTCGACGCCGCCACCCAGGTGGATGAGGTCCCGCTCGACGAGAAGCCGGCCGGGAACGCATCCGAGGTCGAATGGCGAGAGTACGCGCTCGCCAACGGCCGCACCGAAGAAGAGATGGCGGATCTGTCGCGCAACGACATCCGCGGTCTCTTCGAGTGATCGGACAGGGGTCGTGACCGTCACCTCAGACGAAGCCCTCTCTCAGCTCAACTCCCTCGATGGGGTCGATGACCCGGTCGAGCTCGAGCTGTACGTGGATGCTGCGAACGAGTGGGTAGCCACTCGGGTGACGGACACGACCCCGGCCCCGGTCCGACTCGCCACGCTCATGCTGGTCGACCACTTGTGGGAGACGCAGCGTGGCCCAGTGTCGTCCGCCCCGTTCGACGACTCCTCATTCGATCGAACGGGGTACGCGGTCCCCAATCGGGTGCTTGAACTACTGGCGCCCTACCTGACCGATGGTCTCGGTCAGTCCCCTGCTGCACCGAGGCACTCGTTCCCCGACGCGGTCGCCTACCCCGATCCCGTCGAATGGCCGCGCTGACGTGGCCACCGCTACACGGGATGTCCAAGCGGCGCTCGTGAACCTGTTCACGAGCGCACTCAGGGGCGATGGTGTGGAGGTTCACGACGGCCCCAGGGTCCGGGGCAAACAGCCTAGCCAGTACGTCCTCGTCGGTGTCAACGGCCTCGAGGAGGACGGGGCCGGCCTGCGCTCAGTGCAGGGGCCGTCAGCGATGCAGGGCGATTGGCGCGACGAGGCAGGCGAGATCGACTGCACCGTCGTCACATGGTCAGGCAAGGCCGACATCCCCGCTCTGCGGGTCAAGTCCGACTCGGCCATCGCTACCTGCGAGGCAGCCATCAACGCTGACCCGCAGCTCGGTGGACTCATCAAACCCGCCAACAACTTCGCCCACCTGACCGCTCTCGACACACGCGAAGCACAGACCGACCGGGGACCGTTCGTCGAAGCGGTCTTCACCATCTCGTACACCACCATCCTCACCTGATCCCCAAGGAGTCGTCATGCCCGACCAGTCCCCCGAAGAACAGCTGCGCCACGAACAGGAAGCCGAGTACGGCACCTACGTGGCCAGCATCCCAATCGACATCAGAGGTGCCCGCGCCTTCAACGTCGGTGACCCGGTCCCTGCCAGCCACGTCGAGCGTGGCGTGGTGTCGGAGGACGACGTCGAGAAGACCTCCACGAAGGCCGGCAAGGCAGCGGCCGCTCAGAGCCCGACCACCGAGAAGAAGGACTGATCGTCGATGCCCACCACAGCAGTCCCCAACATCCTCACGGATCCCGGTTACTTGTTCATCGCCCCACTCGCATCCACGATGCCGTCCAACACGGTGGCGGGGAGCGTGTTCACCGACGCGTGGGACGCCGCATGGATCTCGCTCGGCGCCACCGAAGAGGGCTCGACGTTCGCGTACTCGTCGACCGTCGAACCCATCATGGTCGCCGAGTATTTCGACCCGATCACGTATCGCACCACCGAGCGCTCCGGGTCGATCGCGTTCAACCTCGCCGATTGGACGCTGTCCAACTACCGGCGCGCCATCAATGGTGGTATCGCCGCCATCATGGCAACGTCCGGAACCGGCGCCACCACCCTCGGGACACTGAACCCGCCCACGCCAGGTGACGAGGTCCGTTCCATGATCGGGTGGGAGTCGCTCGACAACACCGTCCGACTGATCTGTCACCAGACCATCCAGGGTGGCGAGATCAGCTCTGCCTTCAACCGGGCACCATCGAAGGCGCTGATCCCCTGCACCTTCCAGATGGAGGTCCCCGCCGCCGGGCAGCCGTGGACTCTCTACACGGCCGGGGCGGATCGTCTCGCATGACCGCCCCCATCGGCAGCATCGAATGGCTCGGAGAGAGCTTCCAGGTGGTGAAGCCCGGTTCTCTCCCGCTGATGCGCTTTGCCAAGATCGCGAAGGCGGGTGTGGACGGCGACACCCTGGACGGGCTCGCAGCGATGTACGGCATGCTCGAGCAGTGCATCCACGAAGACGACTTCCCCCGCTTCGAGGCGCACGCCGACGATCGGCGCGCCGACGGCGACGAGCTCATGGAAGCCGTGAAGGACACGTTCCGAGTCCTGTCTGACCGCCCTACTGGGCGGTCCTCCGACTCATCGGATGGGCCGCGGACCATCGAGCCCAACTCAACGGCCGTCTCATCCTTGCCGGACACTGGCCCGGAACGGGTCATCTCCCGCCTGAACGAGCAGGGTCGACCGGACCTGGCATTGCTGATCCGGCGTCGGCAGGAGGAGTCCTTGAGCGCCTGAGCACAGTCGACCTTTGCGACGTCGTTCATGCAGTTTGCATTGAACGCATCGAGGCTGAGGTGGCAACGGCGCAGCGGGCCGCTCAACTGGGAAGCCTCTTCGGCGGGAACCCGGAGTGGCCGACGCTGGACGGTCGCATCGATGAGTTCACGGCTGCACTCAACGCCGAGCCTGTGCAGGGGAACCCGGAAGAGCTCGAGCTGCGCCATGCGCTTGGACTGAGGGGGCGGGATGGCTGACGACTTCCAGGTCGACGGCGCCGAGGACTTCCTTCGCTTGTCGAAGGCGCTGAAGCGCGCTGGCCGGACAGAGATGCGCAAGCACCTCAACGCACAGATGAAGAAGGCGGCCAAACCGCTCATTGCCAAGTCGAAGGCGGAAGCACTGAAGACGCTCCCCCAGCGTGGCGGGCTGGCCCGCCAGATCGCCCGGGAGCCGCAGCGCATCCAGGTCCGCACCGGGACGAACACGGCCGGTGTGCGCATCGTCGTCGGGCGACGCGCTGGTGGGGCGCGTTCGACGAATCGAGGCTTCGTCCGCCACCCCGTGTTCGGCAATCGGGATCACTGGGTAACTCAGAAGGTTCCCTCGGGCTGGTTCGACGACACGATGCGGGCAGGTGCGAAGCCGATTCGTCGTGAAGTCATCCGAGCCATCGATGACGTAGCCAATCAGATCGTACGAGACGCAGGAGGCCGAGCGAGATAATGGCGAGCCTCTCCCTTGCGTTCGACATCCTTGCCCGCGACCGCGCGTCCGGCACCCTCGACCAGGTCGGTGACAGCGCCGACAACGCGGGAGGGAAGCTCGCAGGCATGGGCGCCACCGCGAAGGTGGCGATGGCGGCCGTAGCCACCGCCGTGGTAGCTGGCGCCGTAAAGTCGATCACAGCGTTCGTCGACTTCCAAGGTCAGATGAACGAGGTCTTCACTCTCCTGCCCGGGATCTCCGAGGAGGCGATGGGCGCCATGACCGGGCAGGTCAAGGACTTCTCCAAGGAGTTCGGCGTCCTCCCGGACCAGGTGGTCCCAGCCCTCTACCAGTCGTTGTCCGCTGGCGTCCCGAAGGACAACGTCTTCGAGTTCCTCGAGGTCGCACAGAAGGCCGCCAAGGGTGGCGTGACCGAACTCGAGACCGCCGTGAACGGCATCACCGGTGTCGTCAACGCATACGGCTCCGACGTGATCGACGCCGGCAAGGCGTCCGACCTGATGTTCACGACGGTCAAGCTCGGCAAGACGACCTTCGATGAGCTGTCGGCGAGCCTTGGCGATGTCACCCCGCTCGCAGGTTCACTGGGCGTGTCGTTCGAGGAGGTCTCCGCGGCGATGGCCGCATCGACCGCGATCACGGGCAACACGGCGAAGTCCACGACCGGGCTCAAGTCGCTTCTCGCCGAGCTAGGCAAGGAGGGTCAGATCGCCGCGAAGAACTTCGAGCAGATCGCTGGGAAGTCGTTCCCTGCGTTCATCAAGGGTGGCGGCAATCTGGCCGAGGCGCTCGAGCTGATGAAGGACGAGGCCGACGCCAGCGGTTCGTCCGTCATGGACATGTTCGGCGGCATCGAAGCCGGTTCCGCCGCGCTGCAACTGGCCGGGTCCGAGGTGTTCGCCGGGAACCTGGAGGAGATGAGCAATGCTGCCGGCGCGACCGAGGCCGCCTTCGATCAGATGGAGAAAGGCCTCGGGCCGATCTTCGCCAAGATGAAGGCGAACGCCGCCGTACTTCTCATCGACATCGGCGAGCGTCTCGCCCCCATCGTGATCTCGGCACTGTCGATGGTCACGGGGGCGTTCGACCGACTGAAGACCGCGGTGGCCCCGACACTTCAGACGATCGCCGGCGCAGCCAAGCAGGTCTTCTCGGTGCTGAGCGCGGGGGATTTCGTCGGGGGTCCGTTCGCCGAGGACTCCGGGTTTGTTGACACCCTGTTCGACATCCGCGATGCGATCAAGCGGATCGGCGGAATCGCAAAGCAGGCGTTCGACATCTTGTTCCGGGGCGACTTCAACAGCGGCCCACTATCCGAGGATTCCCCCCTGGTCGACGGACTCTTCACGATACGCGAGACCTTCGAGGACATCGTCGCGTTCGCCAAGGGCAATGTGAAGGCCGTCCTCGCTGGTCTCGGTGCAGTCGTCGCCTCCGTCGTCGTCCCCGCCTTTGCCGGCTGGGCGATCTCCGCTGGCGCAGCAGCGATCGCGACAATCGCTGCGGCCGCTCCAGCCATCGCTCTCGGTGCCGCCATTGCTGGACTGGTCGGCGGACTCGTCTACGCGTACGAGAACTTCGAGTCGTTCCGTGATGTCGTCGACGGGGTCGCCGAGTTCCTCATCGGCACGGTGTGGCCGAAGATCCAGGAGTTCGCGGCGTTCATCGTCGACCAGTTCGGGAACCTCGCCGAATGGGTTCGCACGCACTGGGATTCGATCCAGGAGGCGGTGTCGCACGTCGTCAGCGTCGTGGCCGGCGTGATCCGCACCACGATCTCCGCCGTGACTGCACTGTGGCGGGCATGGGGCGACGACCTCATGCGCATGATCGGCGTCGCTTGGGACTTCATTTCCGAGTCCGTCGAGAACGGGATCACGTTCGTTCGGTCGATCATCGAGACCGTCCTCGCCGTCATCAATGGCGACTGGGGGGCGGCGTGGGACGGGATCAAGGGAGCGGCTGGCGCCGTCTGGGATCAGATCATCAACATCGTCAGCACGGCCATCAACCTCGTCTCGTCCACGATCGGCGGCGTGCTGTCGACTCTCGGCACCCTGTGGGGGAACGCGTGGGATGGGATCAAGAACTTCCTCGCCGGGGCATGGGACGCGATCTTCCGCACGGTCAGCGACGGCATCGACGACATCGTCGGGTTCTTCCGTGACCTCCCCGGCAAGATGGCGCGCGCGGCGGGTGACATCTTCGGCTTCCTCTGGGACTCGTTCAAGGGCGCCATCAATCTCATCATTCGAGGATGGAACGCCCTCGAGTTCAAGATTCCCGGCTTCGACCCGCCCGGCCCTGGCCCGAAGTTCGGAGGTTTCACGCTCGGCATGCCGGACATCCCCGAGCTCGCAGTAGGGGCGCTGAACTTCCCTGGCGGTCTGGCCCTTGTCGGTGAGCGCGGTCCCGAGCTCGTGAACCTGCCCGGCGGATCCGATGTGTTCTCGAACCGAGACAGCATGGATGCCCTCGGCGGCCACACCTACGTGCAGAACATCTACAACCCGGTTGCCGAGCCCGCTTCAGATTCGGTCAGTCGTCTGCGCCAGGTGGCTCGCAGCCTGTGACCATCATCCTCGACGAGTACCTGACGATCGGGTTGATCGACCTCGCCACGCCGAACTGTTTCACGAGGTCGCTCACGCCCCTGTACACGGTGCGGCGGGTTGGCTCGAACCGGTGGATTCCGAATGTCGGGGCCCGTGCCTACCGGAAGAAGTCCGGCGAGGTGTCGGTGTCGATCGACGTGCTGATCCGAGGCCAGTTCCAGGAGGACGGCTCGGCGTCAGCAGATCCATTCGTCGGCTTCGACACGACCCTGCGGGCGATGGAAGCCGAGTTTCTCGATGACGCCGACGTGACCCTCGCCGCCGTGTGGCATCGGCCCGTCGCCAACCGTGAGGCGGATGTGCAGATCGATGGGTTCGAACTGACGGACAGGACAGGATTCGAGGGGGTCTGCACCCTCGACGTCGTCGTCCCCCAACGGTGGACTGACGTCACCCCGTGAGTCGTGTTGGCGTGGCCGTCTACGACCGGGCTGGCGTGCTGGTCGCGGATCTGGACCCGGAGACGTGGTGGACGTCGGGGGACGTGTTTCTCGACGAGCTCGACGATACGGGTGCGTTCGCCATCAACGTCCAGGCCGACGACCCGGATGTGGCCGCCA
>PPFU01001994.1_pt1 | contig 12160 bp, 9 predicted proteins | sample 1535991 | NCBI WGS metagenome assembly PPFU01 (sample SAMN04901290, study PRJNA319586) | Hypolithon metagenome, whole genome shotgun sequencing project. | isolation source: Antarctic Hypolithon | place: Antarctica: Miers Valley | collected 2014 | reverse complement strand
GCTGCATCTGTCGTCTCCAAACCGGTCGCGCTATTGTCACGCAAAGAGGGAGTTGTTCAGAGCATCCCTAGCGCGGCGCGGAGTTTAATGCAGTGCCTCAACTGTCAGCACGCAAGTGTCTGAAAATCAACGCGATAGCAACAGTGCATCCCGCTTCGCCTCGCGGCGCTGCCCGCGCGTGCGATCCCACGCGTTGTCGAACACCGCCGGCTCCCAGCCGCCGTACGTCGGGTTGGGCAGCATCCACCAGCGCTCGCCGAACCAGCCGCCGTGGCCGTCCACCATCGCCTCGCGCGCCGCGGGAGTGTTCGCCGCAGGGGCGGTGAAGTCGCCTACCTGGTCGCCGAACTGCATCAGCACGCGGTAGCTGCGGCCTGCCAGCAACCGGCGGCAGGTCTTGTCGCTGCTGCTGGACTGGGTGCATCCGGGCACCACGGTGCCGGTGCCAAGAAAGACCGGCGTCGGCGACAGCGGCAATCCCACCTGGCGCAGATTGGCCAGGGTGGCCTCGCCGGATGCGGCGGTGCGGTTGGACAGGTAGACGATCTGCACGCCACGCGCGGCTGCGGCCTGCGCGAACGCGACCGCGCCCGGCACCGCCGGCGCGCGCCGCTCCTCGACCCAGGCCTCCCAGCTCGTGTCGTCGAACTCGTTGCCGTCGACGACCATGCGCGCCTGGTAGGGCGAGTTGTCGAGCACGGTCTCGTCGATGTCGACAATGATCGCCGGCGGCAGCCCGGCGAGCGGCGCGGCGCGCGCGCGTTCTGCAGGCACCAGCGCATCCCAGGTGGGGTCGTCCAGCGCGGCGTCGAGCCCTGCGGTCGCGGCCTGGAACACGGTGCGGGCCGCGGCGCGGTACTCGGCCGAGCGCTGCATCCACAGCACCGCGTTGAGGTTGTCGTGGGCGGCGGCGCCTTCGACGGGGCTTCCAGCGACGGGCGCGGACGCGGCGCCGGCATCCGGATCCGCCACCGGGAGTGACTGGCAGCCGGAAAGCGACGCCAGCAGCAGGCTGGCGAAAAGGGGTGTCGCGCGCATGGGCGGCCCTGTCGTTGTGAGAGGCCGGCGAGTGTAGCGAACGCGCGTGGCGCGCTCTGGGCCACGTGGCCCACTCGCTCGGTGTATTGGGCGCGCCCGCCGCGTCGCCGGCGACCGTGGCAACCACCGCGCCGGACCCGGGAATGCGCTGTGGCCGCCCGGAGCTGCGTCAGCCGTCGTGCACCCGCGTCAGCCGTCCAGCATCGCCCGGATCGCGGCGAAGCCGACCGCCGCGCGCTCCTGCTTGCGCGCCGCATCGGCCTCCGGGTCGGCGCCGTCGCGCTGCAGTTCGGCCGCCGGCAGCTCATCCAGGAACCGGCTCGGCGCCAGCCGCAGCTTGCTGCCCCAGCGCTGCGCCTCCTTCGAATGCGACAGCCACAGCTGCTCCTTGGCGCGGGTGATGCCGACATAGAGCAGGCGGCGCTCCTCGTCCAGCCGGCCCTCGTCGATGCTTGCCTCGTGCGGCAGCGTGCCGTCCTCGCAGCCGACGATGAACACGTAGCGGAACTCAAGCCCCTTGGCCGCATGCAGGCTCATCAGCCGCACCTGGTTGCCGGCGTCGCTGCGGTCGGCATGGGTCAGCAGCGCCAGCGAGGCGGCCAGCTCGGCCGGGCTGCTGGCGCGACCGCTGCCGGCGTTGGCGTGGTCGAACCAGTCCGCGAGCTCGTCGAGGTTGCCGCGGTGGATCTTGAACAGCGCCTCGGTCTTGCACTGCGTACGCAGCGACGCCAGCAGGCCCGAGCGCTCCGTCAGCTGGCGCACCAGCTCCGCGGGGGGCACCCGGGTCGCGTCCGCCCGCAGGCCGCGCACGATGTCGGTGAAGTGCGACAGCGCGTTGGCCGCACGCGCCGGCAGCTGCTTCAGCAGCCCCACCGATTCGGCGGCGCGCGACATCGGCAGTCCCGCCTGCGCGGCGAGCTCGGACAGCCGCGCCAGCGTGGTCGCGCCGACCTCGCGCTTCGGCGACTGCACCGCGCGCAGGAACGCCGCGTCGTCCTCCGGGTTGGCCAGCAGCCGCAGCCAGGCCAGCGCGTCCTTGACCTCGGCGCGCTCCAGGAACGCGGTGCCGCCGGACAGGTGGTAGGGGATGCGCAGCAGCTGCAGCGCCTTCTCCAGCGCGCGCGACTGGTGGTTGCCGCGGAACAGCACGCAGAACTCGCCCCATACAGCAGAGCGCGCACTGTGCAGGAAGTGGATCTCGCCGCCGACGCGCTCGGCCTCGTGGGCGCCGTCGCGGCACTCCCAGATGCGAATACGTTCGCCGTCGGACTGCGCGCTCCACAGCGTCTTGGGATGCGCGTGCGGGTTGTGCGCGATCAGCGCGTTGGCCGCGCGCAGCACGCGGTTGCTGCAGCGGTAGTTCTGCTCCAGCTTGACCACCTCCAGCGCCGGGTAATCCTGGGCCAGCTGCGACAGGTTCTCCGGGTTGGCGCCGCGCCAGGCATAGATGCTCTGGTCGTCGTCGCCAACGCAGGTGAAATGCCCCTGCGGCCCCGCCAGCGCCTTCATCAGGCGGTACTGGGCGTCGTTGGTGTCCTGGCATTCGTCGACCAGCAGGTAGCCGATGCGCTCGCGCCAGCCCGCGACGCACTCGGCGTCGCGTTCCAGCAGCTCGACAGGCAGCCGGATCAGGTCGTCGAAGTCGACCGCGTTGAACGCCGACAGCCGCGCCTGGTATTTCGCGTAGACCGCCGCCGCCTCGTGCTCGCGCGTGGTCTGCGCGGCGTCGCGCGCCTGCTCCGGCGACAGCCCTGCGTTCTTCGCCCGCGACACCAGGCCCTGGGTGGCCTGGATTGCATCGGTCTTCGAGCCGTGCATCAGGTCGCGGAACTGCGACGCGCTGTCGTCCGCATCGAAGATCGAGAAGCCGCGGCGCAGCCCGGCGCGCGTGTGCTCCACCTGCAGCAGCTTCAGCCCCAGCGCGTGGAAGGTCGATACCGTGAGCCCCTCCGCGCCGTCGCCGCGGATGCGCCGCGCGACGCGCTCGCGCATCTCCCTGGCTGACTTGTTGGTGAAGGTGATCGCGGCGATGCGTTTCGCCGGGTAGCGCCCGGAGGCGACCAGATGCGCGATCTTCTCAATGATCACCCGAGTCTTGCCGCTGCCGGCACCGGCCAGCACCAGCATCGGGCGGTCGCAGGCGAGCACCGCCGCGGTCTGTTGGGGGTTGAGTCCGTGCATGGCGTCGCGGGTCCGGCGGGCGATTGTAGCGGGGCGGCGACCGGTCGCCGCGTCTTGCCTACACTCCGGCCATGGCCAAGCTCTACTTCTATTTCTCGGCGATGAACGCCGGCAAGACCACGACGCTGCTGCAGTCGGCGCACAACTACCGCGAGCGCGGGATGCGCGCGGAGATCCTGACGCCACGGCTGGACCACCGCGCCGGCAGCGGCACGGTGGCGTCGCGGATCGGGCTGGCCGCCAGCGCGCATCCCTTCGACCGCCACGACGACCTGCTCGCGTGGGCGGCGCGCGACATCGCCGCGCACGGCACGCTCGACTGCCTGCTGGTCGACGAGGCGCAGTTCCTGTCGGCGGAGCAGGCGTGGCAGCTGTCGGACGTGGTCGACGCGCTGCGCGTGCCGGTGCTCTGCTACGGCCTGCGCACGGATTTCCGCGGCGAGCTGTTCGAGGGCAGCCGCGCGCTGCTGGCGTGGGCCGATGAGCTGACCGAGATCAAGACCATCTGCCATACCGGCAAGAAGGCGACAATGACCGTGCGTGTCGACGCGCAGGGCGCCGCGCTGCACGACGGCCCGCAGGTCGAGATCGGTGGCAACGAGCGCTACGTGTCCGTCAGCCGCGAGGAGTTCAAGAAGATCACGCGCGGCGAAGCGCGCGCGGCGCCACAGCAGGAATCGCTGACGCTGGAATGATCAGCGCGTCGCGGCCGCGAGGCCTGCTGGCCGGCTGCATTCCCGGCGCGTGGCGTCGACCTCGCGCAGGAGTTCCCCGCCTTCGGGCAGCCGCGCGGCGAGTTCGTCTTGCAGCGTCGCCAGCTCTTCCAGCGCGGTGGGCAGGTCGCCCGCGCAGTGCGTTGCAGCGAGGTAACCGCGCGCGCGCCATGCGAGCTTGCGCTGCTCATGGTCGTCGCCCGGCAGCGCCGCGATCGCCGCCAGTCGCGCCGCGCCGTCGCGGTCGCCGTGCGCGGCGTCGTGGCGCGCAAGCGACAGCGCCGCGTGGCGGGCCTGCGGATGACCGTGCCCGTAGTGCGCCTCGGTGAGGGCGGCTGCACGGCGCAGCGCGGCGCCAGCGGCGGCATGGCGGCCCAGCGCTGCATCGATTTCCCCCAGCAGCCGCCAGGCTCCGCCAACGCTGCCGTGGTTGGCGCCGAACTGGGCAGCGCGCAGCTGGATCGCCTCTGCCACAAGCGGGCGCGCAGCCGCGTGCTGGCCCTCGGCGTGCAGGATCATTGCCCGGTTGAACAGGCCGCCGGCGAGCAGCGAGGGCTGCGTACCGCGTCGCCAGATGGCGATGGCGGCGTCGCTGTCGCGCAGGGCATCGTCGATGCGGCCGCGCTCCCAGGCGACGATCGACAGGCTGTTGAGATTGCGCGCGACATCGGCATGCGACGCACCCAGCCGGGCCACCAGCCAGCCGTGGGTGTCGCGGAATTCCGCTTCGGCCCGCGCCAGTTCGCCGCGGTCGACCAGCAGCGCGGCCAGCTGGCGGCGCGCATCGACGGTAGCGCGGTGGTCGTCGCCGTGGACGTCCCGCGACAGCGCCAGCGCGGCGCGGCAGTCGCGCTCCGCGCTACGCAGCTCTCCCTGATCGCGCTCCTGCGCGCACAGCGTCCGCAGCATGTCGACCGCTAGTGGATGCCGGGGCCCCAGGGTGTCGCGCAGCAGCGACAGTGCCGCGCGCTGCTCGCGCAGGGCGCGGCGGCCATCGCCAGCGTCGGCGTGCAGCATGGCCAGGTCGGACAGGTTCTCCACGATCCCCGAGCCGCTCTCCGCGAGGTCCCGGCGGATGCCCAGTGAGCGCTGGAACGCAGCGCGCGCGAGGTCGCGCCGGCCCAGGCCGCGCTGGCATTGCCCCAGCTGGCTGTGGAAGTCGGCCGCCTGCAGCGGCAGGCGTCGCTCCTCGCGCTGGGCGAGCCTGCCCAACGGCCGCAGGCCGTCGACGCAGGGGGCGTTCTGGCCCAACGCGCGCCGCGTGCGGCCGAGGCCTGTGGCGGCCTCCAGGCGCAGGCTTGCCGGGGCATCGTCGCCCAGCGTCATGATGATCGCGGCCTGGTGATGCTGCAGCGCCAGCGCCTGCTCGTAATCGCCGAGTCCCGCGCGCAGCCGCGCGATCACGCCGAGCAGCTCGGCGCGGGCTACCGGCTGCTGCGACAGCTCCAGGTCGACGCGCTCGACGCCGGTGTCAAGCAGCCGACGCACGTCCAGCGGCACGTCGCTCGGGGTACTGCCGGCGTTCTCGAACAGCCCCACGACGAAGCGCTGCATCGCTTGCGCACGTGCGGCCTCATGCACCGCCTGCTGCGCCTGCCACGCCACCAGGCCCAGCGCCACGACCAGCACGCTGGCCACCAGGCCCGCGGTGAGCAGCGACCAGCGGTGGCGGCGGACGTACTTGCGGGTGCGGTAGGCGACGCTCTGCCCACGGGCCTGCACGGGCTTGCCGTCGAGGTAGCGGCGCAAGTCGAGCGCCAGCGCCTCGACCGACGGATAGCGCTGCTCGGGACGTTTGCCCAGCGCCTTGAGCACGATGTTGTCGAGGTCGCCGGCGACCTCGCGCGCCCGGCGGCGCAGCGCCGTGCCGTCGCGGCCGGCGTCGTCGGCGAGCCTGTGCAGTGCCACAGACGGCCGCATCGGGTCGACCGAAAGGATCGCCTCTTCCCACTCCGCGTCGCTCTGGCGCTTGAGGCGGTAGGGCTTGGCGTCGACCAGCAGTTCGTAGAGCACCACCCCCAACGAGTAGACATCGGTCATCGTGGTGACCGGCTCGCCGCGGATCTGCTCCGGCGCCGCGTAGTGCAGGGTGAACGCACGCAGACCGGTGCGGGTGTTGTCGAGCCCGTGCTCGGCGGTGTCGAGCAGCTTGGCGATGCCGAAGTCCAGCAGCCGCGCCTCGTCCAGCGGCGTCACCAGGATGTTGGATGGCTTGAGGTCGCGGTGGACGATGAGGTTGGCATGCGCGTGGCTGACCGCCTCGCACACCTGCAGGAACAGCCGGATGCGCTGCGCGACCTGGAGCTCGCGCGCGCGGCACCAGTCGGTGATGGGTTCGCCCTCGACGTATTCCAGCGCCAGGTACGGCTGGGTCTCGCCGCTGATGCCGGCGTCGAGCAGTCGCGCGATGTGCGCGTGCTCCAGTCGCGCGAGGATCTGCCGCTCGCGGGTGAAGCGCAGCCGCAGGTTGGGATCGGCGATGCCGGGTCGCAGCAGCTTCAGCGCCACCCGCTTCTGGTAAAGGCCGTCCGCGCGGCTGGCCAGCCACACCTGCCCCATCCCGCCTTCGCCCAGCAGCCGCTCCAGCCGGTACGGCCCCACCATCGCGCCCTCGCGCGCGCGCGGCAGCTGCGCGACCAGTGGTTCGGCGAGGAAGTCCTCCTGCCCCTCCTCCAGCGCCAGCAGGCCCTCGAGGTCCTCCGCCAGCCGGGGGTCGTCCGCGCGCAGCGAATCCAGGCTGCGGCGGCGGTCGCCAGCGGTGAGCTCCAGCAGCGCATCGAGCAGGGGCGACAGGCGCTGCCAGCGATCGGCGTCCATGGGGCGTGCCCGGGCCGACCCGGCCCTAGTGATCCTTCAGCGACGCCAGCAGGAAGAGCTTGGCCTTCTGCCAGTCGCGGCGGATGCTGCGCTCGGAGCGGTCCATCAGCTCCGCGATCTCGACCTCGGACAGGCCCGCGAAGTAGCGCAGCTCGACGATCCGCGCCAGCCGCTCGTCGACCGCAGCCAGGCGCGTCAGCGCAATGTCGAGCGCCAGCATGTCGTCGTCGAGGCTCAGCCCGCCTTCGATGTCTTCGGGCAGGTCGGTGACGCGATGCAGGTCGCCGCCGCGCTTCTGCGCCATGCGCTGGCGCGCGTAGTCGACCACCACGCTGCGCATCGCCGCCGCGGCGTAGGCGAAGAAGTGCCCGCGGTCGTCGAACTGTGCCTCGCGGCGGCCGATGAGCTTGAGGTAGGCCTCGTGCACGAGGGCGGTGGCGTCGAGTGTCTGACCGTGCTGGCCGGCGAGCTGGCGCCGGGCCATCGAGTGCAGCTCCTGGTACAGCGTGGCCAGCACGCGGTCCAGCGCCGAGCGGTCGCCGCCGCGGGCGGCGTCGAGCCAGAGCGTGATGTCGGCGGTGTCTTCCATGTCGGCCAATCCAGTCCCCGGAGGCGCGTCGCGATGATACACCTGAACGACGGCGTCCCCGGTGCGCCGCCCCGCGCAGCGCGCTCAGCGCTGGCAGTGTCCGCACCACACGGTCGCGCGCTGCGCAACGACGGCGTGGCTTAGCGGGCGCGCGCAGCGGGGGCACGGCTGGCCGCCGCGACCGTACGCGGACAGCTCCTGCTCGAAATAGCCCGGCGCGCCGTCCGGGCTCAGGAAATCCCGCAGCGTGGTGCCACCGCGGGCGATCGCATGGCGCAGGATCCGCTGCACCTCGCTGGCGATGCGGCCGTAGCGCTCGCGCGACACGCGCCCCGCCGCGCGCAGTGGCGCCACGCCCGCGGAGAACAGTGCCTCGGCGACATAGATGTTGCCTATGCCCACCACGATGCGCTGGTCCATCAGGAACACCTTGACCGGCGCGCGCCGCCCGCGGCTGCGGGCATAGAGGTAGTCGCCGCTGAACAACGCATCGCCGGGCGTGTCGATCGCGACCCCGGGCGGAGATCCACCAACTGGCGTCGCGGCTCCGGCGTGCCCATGTTCGTCGCCATCGGGCGGCAGCGGTTCGGGTCCCAGGCCGCGCAGCAGCGGGTGAACCTGTCCGGGGGCCTGCCACAGCAGGCAGCCGAAGCGCCGCGGGTCGTTGAAGCGCAGCACCTGCCCGGACCCCAGCGCCAGGTCGACATGGTCATGGACGCCGACCGGCGTCGACGGCGGCAGCACGCGCAGGCTGCCCGACATGCCCAGGTGCAGCAGCGCGCTGCCGGCGGCAGTGTCCAGCAGCAGGTACTTGGCACGCCGGCGCACGGCCTCGATGCGCGCGCCCGGCAGCCGCGCGGCCACGTCACCGGGGATCGGCCAGCGCAGGTCCGGACGCCGCAGCACCACCCCGGTCACCCGTTGGCCCACGAGGTGCGGGGCCAGCCCGCGGCGGGTGGTTTCGACCTCGGGGAGTTCCGGCATGGCCTCCAGCGTGGGGGTCGGCGCGGACCCGTGCAAGCATCGCCGGCGGTGTGAACCGTTGCGCCCATGCGCGGGTTCAGGGGTGGCATCCGTAGCCGACCGGCGCCACTATCGACAGCCCGTACGAGGGCCCGTCGATGACACACTCCCTGCTCGACCTCGCCGCCGGTGGCCTGCTGCAGGCCGGCATCTGGACATTGGCGCTGTATTTTCTCGCCGCGACCCAGCTGACGATCTTTGCCGTCACCCTGTACCTGCATCGCAGCCAGGCCCACCGCGGGGTCGACTTCCATCCCGTCGTCGCGCATGTCTTCCGCTTCTGGACTTGGCTGACCACGTCGATGGTGACCAGGGAGTGGGTGGCGATCCACCGCAAGCACCACGCCCGATGCGAGACCGAAGAGGACCCTCACAGCCCGCGTCACAAGGGCATTGGCCGCGTGTTCTGGCAGGGCGTCGAGCTGTACCGCGAAGCGCGCGCGCAGCGCGACGACATCGCGCAGTACGGTCGCGGCACGCCGGACGACTGGATCGAGCGGCACCTGTATTCGCGTCATCCGATGCTCGGCCCGACGCTGCTGCTGGTGGTGAGCGTGGTCCTCTTCGGCGCGGCGGGGCTGGCGATCTGGGCGATCCAGATGGCGTGGATCCCGTTCTGGGCCGCCGGCGTGGTCAACGGCCTCGGCCACTGGTGGGGCTATCGCAACTTCGAGACCACCGACACCGCGACCAACCTGGTGCCGTGGGGCGTGTGGATCGGCGGCGAGGAGCTGCACAACAACCACCACGCGTTCCCGAGCTCGGCGAAGTTCGCGCTGCGGCGCTGGGAGTTCGACATCGGCTGGGCGGTGATCAGGGGCCTGGAGCGCGTCGGCCTGGCGCGGGTGCTGCGCGTGGCGCCGTCGCTGGACGTGCGTCCCAACGTGCCCGTGCCCGACGCCGACACCGTGCGCGCGCTGCTGGCGCACCGGTTCCAGGCGATGACCGACTACCAGCGCGATGTCATCCACCCGGCGCTGCGCGAGGAGGCGCGGGCGGCGGGCGCAAAGCTGCGCGCGCTGATTCCGCGGCGGCTGCGCCGCGCGCTGGCCGACGACGGTCGCTGGCTGGATCCCGACGCACGTGCGCAGCTGCAGGCGTGGGTCGCGCAGCGGCCGCGCATCCGCACGCTGGTGGAGCATCGCGCGCGGCTGTCGGCGCTGCTCGACGCGCGCGCGCAGGACGCGTCGGAGTTTCTCCGCCAGCTGCAGGCGTGGTGCCGAGACGCCGAGGCCAGCGGCAACCGTTCGCTGCAGGACTACGCGGCGAGGCTGAAGGGTTACTCGCTGCACCCGGCGCACGCATGACGCGCATGTCGACGCGGTGCGCATGGCCGCTGGCCGCGGCCGCGATCTCCGCGCTCCTGCTGGCCCTGTCCGGCGCCGGCACCGCCGCCGCGCAGGTCGTCCGCGCGTCGGACTACCTCGCGCGCATGGACGTCGACGGTGACGGTCGCGTCTCGCTGGTCGAGTACCAGGACTGGCTGAGCTATGCCTTCGACGCGATGGACCGCAACCGCGACGGCGTGCTGACCCCGGACGAACTCCCGGGCGGCAAGCCGGCCCGCGGCCCGGGGCGCACCATTACCCGCACCGAGCATCGCGCGCGGCTGGCCGCGGCCTTCAACCGCCAGGACGCCAACCGCGACGGCAGCCTGGACGCCAGCGAGCTCGCCGCGCCGCCGCAGCGCTGAGGCGCCGTCACGGCCGCGCGGCTCTGCCTTCGCACGCCGCGCGCAGCACCGGGTCAGCCGCGTCGAGCTGGCGCCAGAGAGCATTTGTGAGCGAGCCGTCTTCGGCGAAGACCACCCGGTCGATGAGGTCCGCGCGGCGCTGTCCGGCGCAGTCGAACAGCACGCCGAACTGCCGCGAACGCTTGCAGCGCCCGATCAGCGGCAGCTGGGTCACACTGGGCGTGTTGCCTCCGAGGAGCACCGAGATGACCGAGCCACGGGCGCTGTATCCCGTCCCCGAGGCGTTCGCCGCCGCCGCCGCGATCCGGCGCGAGGACTACGACCGCCTCTACGCGGCGTCGCTCGCCGACCCGGTTGCGTTCTGGCGCAACGCCGCGAAGCGCCTGCAGTGGATGCGCGAACCCACCAGGGTGCGCGATGTCAGCTTCGACGCCGCCGATTTCCGCATCCGCTGGTTCGACGACGGTGAGCTCAACGCCAGCGTCAACTGCCTCGACCGCCACCTCGACGCACACGGCGACAAGGCCGCGCTGCTGTTCGAGCCCGACGATCCGGGCCAGCCGTCGCAGCGGATCACCTATCGCGACCTGCACGCGCGCGTCTGCCGGCTCGGCAACGCCCTGCGCCACCTCGGCATCGTCCGCGGCGACCGGGTGACGCTGTACCTGCCGATGATCCCCGATGCAGTGGTGGCGATGCTCGCCTGCGCGCGCATCGGCGCGGTGCATTCGGTGGTCTTCGGCGGGTTTTCCGCGCAGTCGATCGCCGACCGCGTCGCCGACTGCGGCTCGCGGCTCGTCATCACCGCCGACGAGGGCCTGCGCGGCGGCAAGCACGTGCCGCTGAAGGCCAACGTCGACGCCGCGCTAGCGATGGCCGGCACGCAGACCGTCGAAACCGTGCTGGTGGTGCGCCACACCGGCGCCGCGGTCGATATGCAGATGCCGCGCGACCGCTGGTACGACGCCGTCGTCGACACCCAGGCCGCCACCTGCGAACCCGAGCGCATGAACGCCGAGGATCCGCTGTTCATCCTCTATACCTCCGGCAGCACCGGCAAGCCCAAGGGCGTGCTGCACACGACCGCAGGCTACCTGCTGTGGGCGAGCTACACCCACGAGGCGGTCTTCGACCTCAAGCCCGGCGACGTGTTCTGGTGCACCGCCGACGTCGGCTGGATCACCGGCCACAGCTACATCGTCTACGGCCCGCTGGCCAACGCCGCGACCGCGGTCGTATTCGAAGGGGTGCCCAGCCATCCCGATCCGTCGCGCTTCTGGCAGGTGATCGACAGGCACCAGGTCACGATCTTCTACACCGCGCCGACCGCGATCCGCGCGCTGATGCGCGAGGGCGACGGCCCGGTCAAGTCCACTTCGCGCAGGTCGCTGCGGCTGCTGGGCACGGTCGGCGAGCCGATCAATCCAGAGGCCTGGCGCTGGTACTCGGACGTCGTCGGCGACGGCCGCTGCCCGGTGGTGGACACCTGGTGGCAGACCGAGACCGGCGGCATCCTCATCTCACCGCTGCCCGGCGCGATCGACGTCAAGCCCGGCTGCGCGACGGTACCGTTCTTCAGCGTGCGCCCCGCGCTGGTCGACGCGGAGGGCAACGTGCTGGAGGGCGAGGCCGAGGGCAACCTGGTGCTGCTGGATTCGTGGCCGGGGCAGATGCGCACCGTGCACGGCGACCACCAGCGCTTCATCGACACCTACTTCACCGCGTACCCCGGGATGTACTTCACCGGCGACGGCTGCCGCCGCGACGCGGACGGCTACTACTGGATCACCGGGCGCGTCGACGACGTGATCAACGTCAGCGGCCACCGCATCGGCACCGCCGAGGTGGAGAGCGCGCTGGTGTCGCATCCCAAGGTCGCCGAGGCCGCGGTGGTCGGCTTCGCGCACGACATCAAGGGCCAGGGCATCTACGCCTACGTGACCCTGGTGGCCAGCGAGCCGGAGACCGAGGAGCTGCGCAAGCAGCTGGTGGCGCACGTGCGCCACCAGATCGGGCCGATCGCGTCGCCGGACTTCCTGCAGTGGGCGCCGGGCCTGCCGAAGACGCGCTCGGGCAAGATCATGCGCCGCATCCTGCGCAAGATCG
>PPFU01014181.1_pt1 | contig 12163 bp, 11 predicted proteins | sample 1535991 | NCBI WGS metagenome assembly PPFU01 (sample SAMN04901290, study PRJNA319586) | Hypolithon metagenome, whole genome shotgun sequencing project. | isolation source: Antarctic Hypolithon | place: Antarctica: Miers Valley | collected 2014 | reverse complement strand
TTGGGCGGCAGCAGTCCGCGAGCCCCTACACACCGCTCGCAAAGCTGCATCACATCTATACAGATTTGTTCAATTGCGGTACGTACCATGTTGCTATAGGCCACTAGCTGCTCTATTTGTTCTGGCGGTTTTTCGTTTGGCCTTCCGGCAAACTGGGGGGCGTAGGCTACTAAAAGTTTCGCTGCTGACTGTAGCCAAAGATTGCCGCTTTCGATTGCGATCGCCATTTTTGCCACACGCACCTGCTGATGCACTTGCTCGGTGCGACCCATCCCCTGCAAGTAGGTTCTAGTCTCATCTAGTAGCGCTTCTGCCCCGCCTAGCTGCACCGCTGCAAATCGAACGACTCCAGCCGTTAGCCAGGGCTGTTGAAGATACTCCTTCGGCCTGCCAATCATCGCCGTTTTACTTAGCTCAACCCCTGTAAAATCTGTTTTATAGCTAGCGGTCGCTCTCATGCCTGATGGCTGCCACCAGCTAGGATCGCTCGTCGTCATAACCTCGTCCATCGGCACAATGCACATTTGCCAATCACCATTAGGCAACGCACCGCCCACAAAAGGACGCTTCACATAGCCACAGCCAGAACAGAAGGTTTTAGCCCCTTGTAGGCGACAGCCTTGCTCAGTCAAAACAACCTTGATGCCATCCGTCGCCTCTGCGCTCCAAACGCCAAAAAGCAAGCGGCGATCGCGTGCATCGCTAGCATAAGCCTCAATTTGCTCAGCGGTTCCAAAGGTCTGTACTAGCTGCAAGGCGTTGACATGCCCCTCATACAGACGACCGACCGCTAAGTTTCCACGGCCTAAATGCTTAAGCAACAGCAACAGCTCGTAAGTCGATGCCGAGTCGATGCCGAGTCCAAGCCCGCCTAGTTCCTTGCGCAACGGAGTCGCCAGCATTCCCAGGTCTCGAATCATTTCAAACTCTTGAACTGGAAAAGCCCCTATTTGATCAATAGCTGCTGCATTGAGAGCACAGTAGTCGGATAGTCGGGCTACCCGCATTAGCAAGTCTGCGATGGAACGCTGAGATAGGTAGTTTTTGGGGGGCAAAAGAGTGTGAGACATCTGCTTAGTGATACAAGCCTCCTCGGCCTTTCACGCTACGTTTAGTTTTATGAAATGCGGAGTTATTTATAGATTGTGAGTGCGTGGAGCTATATTAGGTGAAAGATTACGGCAATGCATCCTCCACCGGGTAGACAGCTATAAATCTCAGAAGGATACGACCTTCTGATAGCGATTTAGCTAAGACCTCTGGATCAGTCAATCGGTGAAGACCTTCTTCATTCAAACGAACTGCATCATGGCCTTCAGAGCGTAGCCACTTTACGGTACGCGGAGAAACTCCCATATCTGCCAAAAACCGGATACAAGCCTGTCCAGACATTATATTTGGATCGAACGTAATCCTGTCAAACTTGATTCATTAGGCTTGCTACAGCTACTGCTTCATTTTTGCTTCATTTTAGTACGCAATGGATGCCGTGGTGCAAAAATGGCTATTTCTCTGCCTATATAAGCATTGATGAAATTTGCTCTAACCTGAGTTGAGTCTGTATACTTGTTTAAAATTGTGTAGTCAAAATTACATTCTTGCCGATGCTGTGCTCATCTTCAGCATAGGTATGTGCATCGGCAATTTGCTCCAGCGGGTAAGTTTTGTCAATTACAGAGCGAATTTTACCAGCTTCAATCTGCGCTTTAAGGTATTCCATGTCTGAACTGTTGGACTTGAGCAAAATTATCTTGTACTTTTGGCCGGGCAGTAAAATAGAAAGAAAGCTTCTGAGATAGTTGGCCGGAAAAGGCTGCGTTGTCACATACACGCCTTGCGGCTGTAAGACTGACTTACACTCTGCCAAAGAACGATTGCCAACGACATCAAAAACAACGTCGTACTTAATCGCTCCTTTGGTAAAATCATGTTGATTGTAGTCAATCACCGAGTCAGCGCCTAGTCTTTTCACTAAGTCTGCATTTTTACCACTGCAAACGCCTGTTATTTCAGAGGCTCCTAGCACGCTTGCAACTTGTACGGCATACGTGCCTACCCCACCGGATGCCCCATTAATGAGCACCTTTTGCCCAGCCTTAAACTCGCCTTCATCCCGTAGCGCTTGCAGTGCTGTCATGCCTGCCAAAGGGACTGCTGCGGCCTCTTCGTGAGTCATATTTGTGGGCTTTAGCGCCGCCACTTTTTCAGCAACGGCTGCGTACTCAGCATAAGCGCCGCCGGTTAGCTGATCCATGCGAGCGTAAATTAAATCGCCTGGCTTAAATCGGGTAACTTGCTCACCTACCTCTACGACTTCGCCAGACACATCGAACCCCAGCGTAATTGGGAAATTGCTACCCGTCAAAATTTTGAGCATTCCCTTGCGCATTTTCCACTCGATAGGATTAACGCTACTGGCAAACACCTTTACCAGCATCTGATCGGATTTAATAGCAGGTTGTTCTACCTCTGCTATTTGAAAAACATCGGGGGCACCATAGCTGTAAATAACGGCGGCTTTCATTGATTTGCGTCCAAAGTAAGTTAAGAAAGTGAGTTGAGCTATCAGATGCTATATCTCTCTTCAGCAAAAGGCTCGCCTCGTTGGTGGTAGCCATTACGCTCCCAGAAGCCCAGCTCCATCTCTTCTAAAAACTCCAAGCCGTTAATCCACTTTGCGCTTTTCCACGCATATAAATGAGGCACAACTAACCTCATGGGGCCGCCGTGTTCCGCAGGTAGGGGCTCACCGAACAGCGTGTGGGCAAAAAAGTTCTCCTCAAGGGAAAAGTCTGCTAAAGAGATGTTGGTGGTGTAGCCGCCGTAGCAGTGCTCCATGATGTGAGTTGCCTGCGAGTCTATTTCAATGGCTTTGAGAAAATCTGTTACTTTAACGCCGCGCCACTTTACATCTAGCTTGCTCCAGGTCGTCACGCAGTGAAAGTCAGCGGTGAATTCGCTCTGTGGCATATTCATAAAGTCCTGCCAGGAGAATGTTTTATTCTGCGCTAGGCCGGAGACCGTGAACTGCCAGTCGTCAGTGCTGACGCGGGGGGTGTCGCCGTAGGTGAGTACGGGAAAGCCTTTAGCTAAGTGCTGGCCAGGAGGGACTCGGTCAGCTACATCGGCACCGGGTTTTTCGAAAAATTTCATAGCTAGGCGAAAGCGATAGGTTGCCTCTATTTTGGCTCAAAGTGACCGTTTTGAAGCGATGCAAAGGCAGTATCATCGTAATTATCTACCTTTTGATGCAGCTCAGCTCAGCGATAGGTCGTTCTCTAAAGTTGTCTACTAGCTGATAGTGATATTATTAGAATGTACAACAAGGTGAAGTTCAGATCGATAGACGGCCTGTCTAGTAGGGGCAAGGATGTATGGTAGCTGCAATTAAGTCGTCTTCTGCTAAAGTTGAAACCGCTCATGGCGATTTTCGGGTGCTTCATTACGATAGGACATGGGAGCAGTTTGAGTACTTGAAAAAGGGCTTTGAAGGTAGCCGTAGAGTCAGACTGTTTTACTACGATGGCACCATTGAGATTCTTATGCCAGGTAGAGGGCACGAGGTATTTAAAGGTCTGATCGGTTTCTTAATTGAACTTTTCTTGTATCGCAAACGAGTAGACTTCTTATCAATTGGATCAACAACTCAAGAGAAAGAGGGACTTGCTTCTGCCGAGCCAGACGAATCCTACGAATTGGAGGGTTTTACGCTAACTGTTGAAGTGAATTTTACCAGCGGTGATATTTTGAAGCTAGAGCGATACAAAGTCTTAGGTATTAATGAGGTATGGATTTGGGAAGACGGCGTTTTAGATGTTTATCACCTTGGCGAAGGTAGCTACGAACGGGTAGAGCATAGTTTAATTCCGGCTCTGTCCTCACTCGATTTACAGGTTATGTCTGAGTGTATCTTACTGGGCGAAACTTCTAGAGTAGAAGCCGTAGACAAGCTGATAGCAGCTCACTTCGACTAATTGCTTTAAAGGGGGAAAAGCTGCTACTGCTCTCGGTACTTTTCTATAAGTGCAGGTAATCCTTCATAGCCCTCCATGCTCATCACGGGCACGAGCTGACGGCGATACTTTTCTAAAGTCTGTTGAAAAGTCTCCTTTCCTAGCTGCCCTTGTAGAATAGAGGCTAGCCCTGCGGCCTGTCGCCAGTCTTCTGAGCCGATGCTTTCTAGTAAATGCATGGCCAGAGCGCTGTAAAAAACGGCTTCTTCGGAATGCTTTAGGGCGTGGTGGGCTTCGGCGGTGTAAAGGGTGTATAGCCCTTGCAGGTAAATGTTACCGGAGCTTTGAATGGCTTTTGTGCCCTTGGTGAGGATGTCGAGGCCTGCCTGGGGGCGATCGCACATCACATACCCCACACCTAAGCTGTTGTAAGCCAGTGCCTGACTCTGAAAGTCTCCTTGTTTTACGGCCAGATCAAGTCCTTGGGTGAGGTAGGCGATCGCCCCATCATACACAGCCCTATCCGACACATCACTTGCCCTAGCCTGCAACACCTGCGCATAGCCCAAATTGACCAAAGCATTCGCCTCCCCGGTTCTATCCCCCCGCTGACGCGCCAAAATTAACGCCCGCTGACTGATCGCGACGCCTTGAGCATAGTCTTTTTCAAGCACTGCGTTACGCGCCAGGTGGCACAAATCTGCCGTTTCACAAGACAAGTCTCCGGCTGCTTGGGCAATTTCTAAGGCTCGCTCATAAAACGATTTGGCCTCGTCGGCGCGGCCTAGCATCTGCCGGGAGTAACCCAACAACGTTAAAATTCGCGCTTTCTCCTGCGTTCCTTCTGCCTGGCTCAGCGGCTCACTGAAGTAGTCGAGCGTGTCCTGCAAGTAGTCTCCTGAGAAAGAGGCAAATACGCCGCCATACAGGGGAAAGTCGTCTCGCTGAGCGAAGGTTCTCAAAATTTGTAGCATGAGCTGAAAGCTGCCATTTCCTAGCGCCTGATAGCTACTCGCACCGCTGCTAGCAAAGCCCTGAGAAAGCCGTCCCCAAATGGCTGCAAAAATTAAAAATGTGCTGTAAGAGAGCTGCTTGCCTGCCTTAGCGCTGTAGGGCTGCTTGTCGAACCAGGCCACCAGGCTGCGCTGTACAAAGTGCATCGTCACGGCCAGATTCACCCAGCTAGCCGTATCTACCGCAGTGCGCGTGACGGCCTCTACTGGCTCGTCTTCGGCTAGCGCTGTAAACAGCAGCCTGGGCAAACCCGCTGACAGCTTATGCCATACGGGCCACGGCCCCAAATCCTTTTTAGAACCAAAGCCAATATTGCCGCCTGCTGACGAATACAGCCAGCTCACTAGCTCAGGCTCCAGGCGCTGATAGCTCGCCAGCCCAGCTAAAATGCCCTGCTGCCAGGGCTGCATTTCTTCATCGGCTAGGGCTGCGGCTAGCTGCTTGAGTTGCTCTCGGTTCAGGCTATTGGGCTGGTTGGGGTCTATTAGCCCGAGGAATACTACGGGTCTTTGGGAGGGCTCTGCCTGACGGAGTTTGTCGGAGGCGATCGCAATTCCACTTGCTACCTGCCGGGCCTGCTGTCCCTTTTGCCATTCGTCTTCAATGGTTTTTAGCGCTCGTAGAATGCGCGGAGCCTTGATTGAGCTTTCTAGATTGGCTTCGGTTTCGGCAATGCGGCTAGCGACAGCGCGTTCAAAAATTTCGCCGGTGCCGGTTTGAACGGCGGCTTCGAGCTGCGATCGCACCTGTTCCTTAGAGCGAATATTGCCCTTTAGCGTCTGCGCCACAATGTCATCAACTAGCGCCAAATACTGCTCAGCCAAAGATCCGCTCACCTGTACCTATGCCTCTCTACTATCCCTCTTTGAGGGTCAAATAATACCGCTACAGATAGGCGTACCTATGCTGCTACAGATTTACTTTAAACGGATATATCCAAGATGAAACAAAATATCGCAAGCGTACGGATGCATTCGTACGCTTGCGAGCCGCTTTGCCCGCGGTATCCCGCAGTATATAGCGGTTTCAGCAGTCGCTCATGTAGTGAGCAAAGTGGCCAACGCTATAAGCGCAAACTGAGGACTTAAAAGTAAACCTATTTGAAGCAAAAGTAATATTAAAGTACATATGTACTATATTAAGCGATTATGATCCTCAAAATAGTTCGCTCAAGATACTCTCGGAAATTTTGGAAAATGTCTGTCCCTGGTATTCAAGAATTTCGCGATCAGAACTACGCCGAAGCGCTGCCCTTACTAACACAATCCGCTCAAGGTGGCGATGCGGAGGCCCAATGCCTATTGGGAAATATCTATCAGCTAGGCCTCGGTGGTGTAGCAGTGAACGAGGATAAAGCGATGCAATGGTACCACCGCTCAGCTAATCAGGGCTATAGCGCAGCAACCAATAACCTGGCTGGGATGGTGTGGCCTATTTCCCCAGAGGCGGCAGCGGCTTTGCATCAGCTAGCTGAGCAGCAGGAGGCTGGTCATGCACGGGCTTTGAGTGCGTAGAGTTGGGCTTGCAATAAATCCATCTAAAGGGAGAATTATTAAGGAGAATTTGTATGTGTTCAGCTTACAGGTGCTCAGCCTATAGCTAGAGAGGCGGGGTGGGGGCGATCGCATACCTTGAGGAATAGATTAGTAAAACCGATTGCCATGAAATTCTCCTCAAAACTGCTTGCGCTTGGGCTCTGCACGCTGTCTTTAACGCTGGTTGCTCAGCCTTCAGCAGTCAGGGCTCAGGCTAATACTGCAACAGAAGCTGAGTCAGTCACGCCCGCTCAGGAATACAACGAATATATGCGGCTTGGCTATGCCGCTTCTCAAGCAGGAGACTTTGTTGAGGCGGCTAACTTTTTTCGTGCCGCACTTTACGCGGTGCCTAAAGACCGGGAGGCCACGCTGGCCTATTGGAATGCCCGCTCCGAGCTTCAGTCACCCGAGCTGAGCGATCGCGCGGCCCTCTATGAAAACAACATGGATTTGGGCTATGACGCCACTGACGAAGGCGACTACGAAGCTGCTTTGGGCTATTTTCAGGCGGCTCGTCAGATCAGGCCCAGCGACTACTATGCCGCGCAGGCGATTCGCAACGTCAGCACCTACTTGAACAGAGGCGATGGCGCTGACTCTGCAACTGACATACCGTCTACCTATCAGGTGTATGCGGGCGAAACGCCTTACGATCGCTACATGCGCCTGGGCTATGCGGCTGTTCAAAGGCAAGACTACGCCGCCGCCCAGACCTACTTCCGCAGCGCCCTGTACGAACGCAACAACGATCGTCAGGCGACGATTGCTTACTGGAATGCGGTAGACGGCGTTCGCGATGGTGAGTTTGGCTTAAATAGCGAAGCGCCTGAATCTACTTATGATCGCTACATGCGCCTTGGATACGATGCAACGCAAAGAGAAAACTACGAGCGGGCGCTGAGCTTTTTTGAGCGGGCTACTGCCGAACGGACTGATGATGCCTACGCGCTCCAGGCGATTCGCAACGTGCGGGCGTATATGAATCCTCAGTAAGCAGTAGGTAGGCAGCAGGTAGGCAGTAGACAGCTAAAAAGCCGTATTAAGCGACAATTCGCCACACAATTACGCCTAGTGCGATGATGGAGCCGACGTAAGAGAGCGATCGCAGCACAGGAACGCCCGCATAGTAAAAGAGGCCGTGCAAAACGCGGAACACCAAAATGGCAATAGAGGCCTTTGCCGTTACCCCATCCGCTTGCCCAGCAAAATGCGCAATTAAAATCACCGCCGCAATCATCGCCAAATTATCGTGATGGTTGCGCTGCGCCCGGTCGGCCCTCCCTACCCAATCGGGGACTGTGACCGGCTTATCACGGTTACTCGCTGCCCACTCTAGCCCTGCCTCCGATACCCGACCCAATGCTGGTGCGTGATTCAGCGGAATCGACCAGAGCGCCAGCAGCAGCAGACAGATTAAATCAGGAGTCATCGGCATTTCGTTACATAGCCCGTTACATAGCTTGTTACATAGCATAGAGGACATTCCCTTATAAAATCACAAATGAGCCCTGTTTTTTTACCCTGAGCCGCTATGGATGCTGCTGCGCGAACCCGCTGGTTACAAGCCCACACCCTTTTTCGCGATCTGCCCCAGGGCTTGGTGAGCGCAATTTCTCCCTACCTTCAAGAAATCCCATTCGCTGCCAACCGCCGCCTCATCTTGGAAGACACCTCGCCTGAGACCCTTTACATTCTCAAGTCAGGCCAGTTAGAAAGCTACCGCTCTCGGCGTACCAGCACCGCCAAAGTAACGACGCTAGAGCCCGGTGCTGTCCTTCACCTGCAAGAACTACTGCTAAACACAGACACTACGCAAACGATTGTCTCTCTTTCAGACTGTGTGCTCTGGAAATTAGAAAAAGCCGACTTTCAGCAGCTAGCTGAAGAATTTCCTGAGCTAAGCAAAGAACTCTCCAAGCTGCTCGCCAACGCCTTAGAAGAAGTCTCCGACCAGCTCGCCTACGAACAAGAGCGTCAGCAGGCACTGCTTCCCTACCGGGTCACAAAAGTAAAAAGAGGCGTCGTTGGCGGCAGTCGCTACGCCATTCGCTTAAGAAACAACATTCGCGAAGCCACTAATCTAGAACCCCAGGATGACCGTAGAGCCCCTATCCTAATCTTTGGTGAACCCGGCCTCAACAAAGACAACTTGGCCGCACTGATTCACTTTGGCTCTAGCAACAAAGCCGCCCCCATGATTCAGGTGAACTGCGAAAAGCTCCGAGCCCAAGATCTTTTTGGTAAAGGAGAAAGCCAGCCAGGACTTTTGGAGTGGCTAGGCAGCGGCACACTGTTGCTCAATAACATACAAGACCTAGATAAATCGTTAAAGGCATCTGTTATAAAGCTTGTATCTACGGGAGAGTATCAGCCGGTTACTCGCGAAGGAGAGGCTCCTTTGCCTGTCAGAAAGTCACTAGCCTGGATTTTAATGGTCTCTGAGAAAACCCTACCCGAATTTACAAGATGCGCCGTTAAGCAGATCAAAGTGCCCCCTTTGCGCGTTCGCAAGGCCGATATAGAAGCTCAGGTGAACTACTTCGCTCAGCTACAGTGCAAGCGGCAGGGCATTCGCAAACGGAAGATTGCGCCCGAAGCCCTCAGGCGGCTGCAAAGCTATGACTTTCCGGGTAATCTCACCGAGCTAGAAAGTATGGTGGAACGCGCCGTCAGTCAGTCGGGAAACAATAGCGTCCTCACGGAAGAAGTCTTTTGGGCAGCAGAAAAACAAAGCCGCCGGTTTCGCTTAAATTTGCTTCAGGGCTACCCTAAGCTGCGACAGTTTTTACTCAGTCCCTGGTGGCCCACCCGGATTAACTATGGCTTCACGCTATGGTTTTATCCTATCGTGATTGCCGTACTCTTTTGGGGGCCGCAAACCCGTGACGCTAATTTTGCCCTGAACTTTTTTTGGGCCTGGTGGTGGCCGCTCATCCTCATCAGCTTTCCTTTTGTTGGGCGGCTGTGGTGCGCCGTCTGCCCCTTTATGATTTATGGCGAAGTCGCGCAGTTTCTCTCGCTTAAAATATGGCCGCGTCAGCTCAGAGGCTGGCCTCGCGAATGGGCTGAGCGCTGGGGCGGATGGATACTCTACGGCGGCTTTGCGCTAATTTTGCTGTGGGAGGAGCTGTGGAACTTAGAGAATACGGCCTACCTCTCTGCTTGGCTGCTGCTGATTATTACCGCTGGCGCGATCGCCTGTTCTGTTCTGTTCGAGCGTCGCTTTTGGTGCCGCTACCTCTGCCCGATTGGGGGTATGAATGGCCTCTTTGCCAAACTCTCTATGATCGAACTGCGGGCGCAGCAGGGCATTTGCTCAGCGACCTGTACCACCTATCACTGCTACAAGGGTGGGCCTGCCGAAGGAGAAGGGCAAGCCACGATGGGGTGCCCGGTGTATTCGCATCCGGCGCAGCTTACCGATAACCGCGACTGTGTGCTGTGCATGACCTGCCTGAAAGCCTGCCCTCATCAGTCGGTCGCGCTTAACCTGCGGACACCTGGAATAGGGCTATGGACAACTCATGAGACGAGCGGCTATGAGGTCGCGCTGTTGCTGCTGTTGTTAGGTGCGGTGTTTTTGCATCGACTACCGCAGCTAACAACGCTAGTGTTGGGAGATGCTCAACTGTTGGAGAGCTTTTGGGGACATGCCTGGGCTTCTACAGTTGCTTTGTTTTTGCCGGGTGCGATCGCCCTCCTAATTGATCGGCTCCGCACCGCGCTTCAAGGCACCGGCTCCCAGCGCACCTTCCTAGAACTTGCCTACGGCTATCTCCCCCTCCTACTCTTCGCGAGCCTAGCTCACTATCTCCTCTTAGGTCTCTCAGAAGCGGGACAAATCCTGCCGGTGTTTTGGGCGACGCTAAACATGCCCGCCGCCGCCGGCAGCATTGCCGCGCAGCCTGCGGTAATTGCATTTTTGCAAGGAACCGCCCTTACCTTTGGCGCTTTGCTCAGCGTTATCCTCACCCAAAAAATTGGCCGTCAGCCCTGGCTAAAGCTCATTCCCCAGCACAGCTTTACGCTAGGGCTCACCGTCATTCTTTGGCAGCTCATTGTCTAAACAGAATAACGGTACAATGAAGTCCATCTACAGCCTTTCTTCCTCAGCTTCGTCGAGAACAGCTATCGGTGGCCTCGGCGGAGTTTCCAGAGGCGATAGGTGAGGAAGGCGGCGAAGGTGAGGAGGGTGAGGGTGGCGATTAGCCAGGGGCCGCAAAGGCGGTTGAAGGCGGCGAAAATGAGGAAAATGGCGGATGGTAGGCGGCGAGTGAATCTTTGCTGGATAGAGCCGTAGGGTTGTTTGAGCTTTTGGGCGACTTGTTTGGCTCTAATGATGTTTATGCGGTTTGTTTTACGGGCAGCGTTATCACGAACTCAGATCCTTTTCCTAGCTGTGAATGGATTTGCAGGGTGCCGTTGTGTTTTTCGGTGATGATTTGGTGCGCGATCGCCAATCCCAATCCAGTTCCCTTACCCACTTCCTTAGTGGTGAACCGGCTATCAAACGCCCTTTTTCTCACCTTATCATCCATGCCTGTACCGTTATCTTTGATCTTAGTCTCCAGCATTTGCCCTTGCTCTATCAAGCTCGTACGTACCTCAATTTTGTTCGGGCGCTCTTTCACTTCGGCAAAGCTGTATCCTCCATTTGATTCTTCACAAGCATCTACTGCATTCGCCAACAGATTCATAAATACCTGATTGAGCTGACCTGGAAAGCACTCAATCGGCGGTACTTCGCCATAGGCTGTGATCACTTCTACTTCTGGGCGAGTATCGTCGCCTTTAAGACGATGCTTCAAAATCAATAGCGTACTGTCCAGTCCGTCTTTCACGTTAAAAGAAACAAAGTAGTCCTGGTCGGCCCTTGAAAACGTCCGCAGACTGTTGCTAATTTCGCGAATGCGCACAACGCCACCTTGCATAGAGTTCAACAGCTTGGGCAAATCCTGAGGCAGGTAGTCAAACTCAATTGCCGCTAGCTCATCAGCGATTTCAAGATCACAATCAGGCACTTTCTTTTGATACAGTTCAATCAGCTCCAGTAAGTCTTGGCAATAGTCTTGAGCGGCGGCCAGGTTTCCAGCAACGAACCCTAGCGGATTGTTGATTTCATGGGCAACGCCTGCAACCATACTGCCAAGCGCAGACATTTTTTCGCTTTGCACCAGCTTTAGCTGAGAGTTTTACAGGTCTTTTAGCGTTTGCGCTAGCTTTTCAGCTTTGTCATACAGCTCCATACCCATTCCGCGCAGCTCATACTCTGCAATCTGGCGCTCTCTATTCTCCATCTTTAACGGTCTGTATAAAAAGCGATATAGCGCGGGTAACACCAGTAGCGACAGCAGTCCGCCACCGACAAAAGGCTCTGCCAAGGGTGGAATTTCTGGCAGTAGCGCAAACAAAAACATGATGAGTACTTCAGCTACAAATATCCAAAGACCAACGCTAGTTAAGAAAAATAGGGGAGCTTTTGAGTTTGATAGTCGACCGGTCTGATTCTGATGAGGTGCAGCGGTATTCATAGAGGAAATAAACCTGGACAAAAGAGCTTTTCGTAGCCCGGTAAAACATCAAATATGGTTGGTGTCTTTAGTTTTTCGCCACCCTGATTTAGTGCCGCTGAAAGCCTTATCACACCGTTCCAATTTG
>PPFU01009330.1_pt1 | contig 12178 bp, 5 predicted proteins | sample 1535991 | NCBI WGS metagenome assembly PPFU01 (sample SAMN04901290, study PRJNA319586) | Hypolithon metagenome, whole genome shotgun sequencing project. | isolation source: Antarctic Hypolithon | place: Antarctica: Miers Valley | collected 2014 | reverse complement strand
GGCGGGCGGCCGTGTCGGCTGTTCGGTCGAACGAGAAAACCGGGGGGTGCCCGATCCTGCTCGCCAGTCTGACCCACGAACCTCCGCGGCACACTCCGATGATGAAGCGCAATCGGATCGGCACCACCATCGTTGTGAACTGCGACACGCCCGGATGCACGGTGGTGTGGACGTACGACGCCGCCGCTGCGCGGTTTCTCAGCGCCCGCCGCGCTGCGGAACGCGCAGGTTGGGAGTGCATCCGCGGAGAAGTGCGCTCGGATACGTGCCGGTGGTGCCAGGAGAACCGACGACGGGAGGAAGAAAAGGGGGGGTCGGCACGGCGAACCCCGCCCGTGCAGAACACTTCAAACGCCCGTTCCCATGATCCTGGACGCTCGCCTCGCGCCTCCGCCCCCAGGGGCAGACCCGCCAGCTTCCCCGGTGAGCCTGCCATCGGCCGCCGCTGACGTAACCCAAAAGCTCGCCGATCTCGGCCCGGCAAAGCTGGATTCGGCGGAGCTCCTTCACCTTCTCCTTCCCGGCCGGAGCGGAGCGAAGGCGTCCAGCGCGGCAGAGGCACTGGCTGCGCGCTTTCGGCTGCACGGTGAAACCGCGTGGCTGCGCTCGCTCGCCGCCGCAGACGTGTGCGAGGTGGCGAACTCCGCCGGCATCGGCCGCGCCGCTGCCGCGCGCGTCACCGCGGCGATGGAGCTCGGACGACGCGCCGCAGAGGAGCGCTTGCGGTGCAGGACGCGGATGACATGCGCGCGGGACATTTACGACCGCATGCACCTGCGGATGCGTGACCTGCCGCAGGAGGAGATGTGGGTGGTCGCGCTGAACGTGCAGGATGAGGTCGTACGCGAGACGCTGGTCACGCGCGGTGTGCTCGACGGGACGATGGTCCACGCGCGGGAGATCTTCCGCGCCGCGGTGCTGGAGAACGCGGCCTCGATCTGCCTCGTCCACAACCATCCGAGCGGGGAACCGACCCCGTCGCCGGAGGACCGCCTCGCCACCTGGAAGATGGTCGCCGCCGGGCGCATACTCGGCATCGAGGTGGCCGACCATGTGATCATCGGGGACGGCCACTACTACAGCTTCCACGAGGCGGGAACGCTGATGGACGAGTCCGAGCGGCCGGCGCCCCAGAGACGGTCGCAGGCGCCCCGGAGCCGAACCCCCGCACGTGGTGCGAAGTCCCCGGCCTCTCGGCGCCAGGCGAGCCGCGGCGGACCTACTTCCGCCTCCAAATCCTGAACCAGCCACCACAACGAGCAGAGGCCAGCAGGTTTCGCCCGCTGGCCTCCGTCGGCTGATCGCTCTGGCGCCGGTCTCAGCCGTGCCCACCCGGAGGAGGAGGTGGGGGTCGCGTCGGCATTCTCGATCCGGCATCGTGTGTTACCCCGCACCCCATCTGCCCGCCGAAATCGCCACATCGCCGTACCGCGACCCGCCCCGATATTACCGCCCCTTTCCGCGTCTTTGGAGTCCATCGGAGGACGAGAGGATGAACACGCTCACCCTTCCCGGCTACACGGTCGTCGCCGCTTCCCTCCTCCCGCAGGGCACGGGGACCACTCCGTCCGCGTTGTTCGTGGCAGTCCCGGCTGCGGTCGATGGCCGCATGCCTGAGCCGCCGCGGCCGGTGATGGTCGGCCGCTGGTGCTTCGCGACGGGGTGCTGCTCGTACTCCGAGAGCTTCGTGGACCTTCCTGCCGCCGGAGCAGACCCCCCCCGTCCCGCGCTCACCCGGGGGTTCGAGGCGTTCGCGGCGCACCTCGCCGCGGAGGCTGCCGGATACCTGGCTCGAGGCACGCCGCTCTCCGTTTCGCCCCCCGGATCCTTCATCCTGCACCCACTGCGGACCCCCACGGTGTACCGCTTCCGTCCGACTCACCGCGCGCCCAGAATACCGCTGATCATGTGACCCGCTGAAGTATCTGGCTCGAAACCCACGGGAGATTACGGCGAGCAAGCACTTCTTCCACAGGCCAGACACTGAATCCGTCCAAGGCCGCTATCAAGGCCTGGAAATCCGCGTCGGAAGAGTGCGACGTGGTAAGCGGATCGAGGACGCCAACTACCAGCCTGGCGCCATCTCCTCCGGTGACCAAGATGGGCGCTCGAAGCTCGACACCGCCGACCGCAACAACGGCCGATCGCTCCACCTGTGCCTCGCCATCAAGCTGCCGGCGGAGGTCGTTCCATAGCTGGTCGGTTGTAGCGGCCATTCGCGCGGACTCCGGGCGCGGGATGGTACCCGTCTGAAGATACCGGAGGAGGTAGGCGCCGACATGCCGGTCAAGCAGGTCGTGGTCGAACTTGTTCTTGTAACTCCGGAGGCAGCGGTAGCACGAGCGGTCGCAGCCTTCTGGGCAGTTCTCCAACAGGTGCAGCGCGGCCTCGAATATCTCTGCGAAGCGGTGCCCGGCCTGGCGAGCGAAGCCGGCGCCGCCGGCCAGGGTATCGTAAAGAAAAACCTCGGCCTCGACGCCTTCGCGACCAGCAGGCGTAAGTGCCGGGCGGAACTCCGCCTGGAGCTCACCCGGCTCGAGTCCGAGCACGTTGCACGCGGCCTTCGACAGCGAGTCGCTCACCGTCCGGAGCGCTACCTCTGTCGCATACAGTTCCGCGCGCAGCGTAAGTGGCGGGGCCACTCGCACCGAGACGAGCAGTACGTCGGTGATGAAGTCCGTCCCGAGCACAATTCCCCGGACTGCACGACCGCCGGGGCAGGTTTGTTCCCGCGGATCGGGATAGGGCTTCGGGTGGGGTGCAGCGACAAGTGAGTCCTCGACGGCAGATGGCTCGATCTTACCGCAACGGAGACAGTAGTTGTAGCCCTCGAGCCGCGGCCCCCGGTTCGTGACGAGAAGATGGTCCTTCAGGTGATGCACCCGCACACGCTCATTTAGCGGGAGCCAGGCGCTCTCCGGCGGCGGCGTGGGTGCAAGGAGCTTGGCGCGTGTCGCATAGCTCTTCGCCGGCATCTCGTCTGGCGAAGTCGCCTCGGTAACATTCACGGGGTGAGCGAAGCCGGGCGGACGGAGCCAGCGGCGGGCGGGCCCGAGGCTGCCCGACGAGCCACACGCTTCGCAGTCCAGCTTCTCGTTCACGTGCCCTTCGCTACGCGCCCGCGTCAGCGCGTTCTGGCAGATCTCGCACTCGTAGTACATGCGCCGATTCTGCCACGCGAGCCACCTCTCGTCCGGCACCGGTGAGTAGATCGCTCCCGAAACGTACTTCCTCCCGGAAACCCAAACCTCTTTGCCGGGGGCGTACTGCGAAAGCGCGACGGAAAGCGCCTGCGAGGGGGCGAACTCGAACCGCGGCTTGTACGAGGTGGACTCACCGACATCGAAGATGTGTAGCGCCGCCACATCGGTCGGGAACGCATAACGCGGCAGAATTCCCTTGTAGAGCAGCCGGTTCAGCAGTTTGTCCTGCCCCGGATCATCCCTAGGCAGGCTGTCCTCCGGCTCCGGCGGCAGTTCGAGAGTGTCGACTTCGTCCTCCCCTCCTTCGGCCCCGCCAAAGCCGCCCAGGGCGTCCGCGGCTATCGCGACCTCATCCTCGACTGCCTCTTCGTCGCCTCCGCCGAATCCTTCCGGGCGCGCCACGGCGAGCGCGTGATCTATCGCTGCCAGGGTCCCGGTGATCAGCGCGGCGGACAGGACCAGGCGCTGGTCGCCGAGCTCCGCCGGCAGCCAACTCTCGACGTCAGCCTTCAGACGATCTTCGTGCTCGCGAAGCCAGTCCTCGAAGTCGAAGCGGTTGATCTCGGAGCTTCGCTTCTTGAATTCCGAGACGGTACCGAGAACGGCGAAAAGATTGGCCGTCGCCTGCGTAGGCTTCACGTCCGGCAGCCGCTCCTGGTGGTAGGTCTGGAGCAGGTAGGCCGTCACATGGCGCCGCGCGATCTCGTAATTGTCAAGCGTGAGGAAGGGGTCGTCGACACGGCCGCGGATCATCGCTTCCGGATTCTGGAAATAATGCTCGTCGTGGCTGTCTGCACTGCCGAAGCCGATCACCGTTGCGATGGCATTGCCCCGGCGCCCCGCGCGGCCAGCGCGCTGCTGATAGTTCGACCGCGCCGGCGGCATGTTGCGGAGCGCCACGCCTGAGAGTGCGCCGATGTCGATGCCCACCTCCATCGTGGTGGTGCAGGAGAGCACGTCGACGGCGCTCTCCGCCCCGAGGATGCCGTCCGAGCCCAGTTGGACATCCTGAAACCTGAGTTCGTTCTCCTCAGCCTTCGAGAACACGTTCTGCTCGTTGGCTGAATTCAGTTGGGCCGTGTGCTCGGCAGCAACGATTGAGAAAGGCGGCTTGGCCTCGCCGAGCGCGCGGAGGGAGGCGCGGCGGTAGTAGCCCTTCCGGGCCGTGAACACCGAATCCGTCTCCGGGTCGATTGGCCTGGCCGCCTCGGCGCCACAATTCAGGCAACGGTCGCCACTCGGGAACGGCCGTTGGACCGAGCGACACCTGCTGCAGTAAGCCCACTCCCCACCGAGCCGCAGCGTTAGATCCGAGCCGCGCATCCGGTACTTGGTCGCGGACACAGGGTCGCAGAGCTTCTGCACCAGAACCGGGACCCATTGCTTTCTGAATACGCTCCTCGCCGCAGCGGTCGTGAGCACGTGGCTGTCGAACCGCTTGATGGTCGTCCCCCGGCCCTTGATCTCGGTGTTGAACCAATCGGCAGGCATCCGTTGGAGCCAGACGTGCTTCGGACCCCAAAGCCGGATCCAGGCGCGGACGACGGCAAGGCGCTCTTCCCTGCCCGACGTCACGCCCGGGAGGTCCGGAAGCGCCGCGAGTGCCTCCGTGTTGGCCGGGGACTCCTCGACGGAAGCGAGCGCCAGCGCCTCCAGCCCGGTGTAGCGGTCCCATACCACCTTGAGGATCGCTCGGAGCATCGATTGCGGCGTGGACTGGTTCTGCAACTGCGTCATGACGCCCAGGAACGACATCGGATCGCTGAGTGTGCCCTCCGCAAGCGCCTGCTCCACCGGTTCGAGGTTGAGCGACTCACCACTCTTCAGCTGAGGCCGGATCCGCCCCTGGAGAACGCCTACTCCGATGAGTACGGCACTGGAGATCGAATCCAGGGACGTGTACGGGCCGGAGACCGTCGGGGGGAACGTGGCCAGCGTCTGGCTTACATGACGAATGCCGGTGGCCAACAGGGGACGGAGCACGTCCCGCATAGAATCGTCCTGGAGCGTTGGGGCAAGCCGTGCGGCCGTCTGCCGGGAATCGGAGAACACCAGGACCTTGCGGCCGCCAAGCGGCGCGAACTTCGACGCAGCTTCGCTCGGAGGCTGGATAAGCAACTGCTGCGAGATAAGCGCGAGGAAGGGTTGGTCGCCCTTAGTCACGTGATCCTGCACGGAAGATCGGCCGAACGACTCCGACGCGCCGCACGCGCCGCAGGGGCGGAACGCACCCCTTACAGCACCATCGCCGGAGTCGCCGTCTTCGTCTGCGTCGGATTCGGGATCGGGCGGCAGGGCGACGATCCGCATGCGCTCGCCGGGGGAGATCGGGTCGACCCTTCCGCCCACTAGGTCGAGTTCCACCGTGCGAACTGGGCGCGAGGCCGGCTCGAGCAGCAGGTCGATCGCATGCAGGGGCGCGGCCTCACCGTCCCCGGTGCGCATCAACCGCCCAGGCTCGTTCCACAGGTAGTCGGGCGCGTCCACGTCATCCGTATACGCGCGTGCGTACGCCGCCCCGCAGCTCCGGCACGTGTAGAACTCGAACACCCTGCTACCGCACCCGCAGGCGTCCCTCGGCTGGGCGTAGAGACTGCCGGTTGGACCGCCGCGTTCCGCCTCGTCCAACTGGTCACATTCGGGATCCATGCAGGCCCAGAGGCCCGGGAGGCCGCGATAGAACGAGTGGACGCGGCACGGCACCAGCCCCGGGTGATCCGGGTGCGGGCGCGCGACACTGCCGAGCGCCAGGAGCGTGGTGAGCCCGCGCTCCGCGATATCCGTGCGGACGCCGGGGAAGACGTCAGCGACGAGTTCTCCGATCTGGCACGCCCGGCTCATCGTGATGTTCACGGCGAGTCCAAGCGGCGGGAAATCCTTTAGGGCGTCGAAGAGGGCCGCTTCGACGCTACCCACCTCTGCCTCGCGCGCACGGTGAGACAAGAGCGGCTGCAGATGCTCCAGTTTCTCCGCCAGCGTCTCCGCTCGGTAAAACCCGTGAAGGTCCACCGCGGCAAGCGCCTCAGCGTCCGCCACCGATCCCGGCCCTGCGGGATCACGCAGCATGAGTTGGCCCGTCAGTCCTAAGAAATCACCCCGGTCCTTGCCTGCGAGTTGCGCCGCGAACGCGACAGCCCGCTCCTGACTGTCGAAGCTGGCGCTGGTGCAGATGACCTGCAGGCGCTCGGGAGAGAGTCCCAGGCGCGCCCTCAGACGACGAATGAGGAGCGACACCTCCGCTCCGGCGGCGCCGCGATACAGGTGCGCCTCGTCAACGATCAGCAGGAGTCGTTCATCAGGATTCGCGCCCAGCCAAGCCCGCGTCTGGTCGAAAACGGGCCGCTCCAGCGGTCTCATCAGCATGTACTCCAGCATGGAGTAGTTGGTGACCAGCACATCAGGTGCGGCCGCATGCACCTCGTGTCGCGTCAGCAACTCGGGATCGTCCGGCAGCGTAACGCAGCGCTTCGGCGTGCCGTCCGCGGCCTGCCAATGACTTCCCGCCGCACCGTACCACGCGCGGATGTCGGGTTTAGCGGGCCACTTGCCGCGCTTCATCAGGGCGCCGATCAGATTCAGCGCCTTCTCCTGCTTTTCCGGGTTGCTCGCATCGTCCGCCTCATTGAGGAGCCGCACGTAATAGTCGCCGATCGCGCGCAGGCGGTCCTGGTCTTTCTTGCCCGTGCGCACTCCAGGATAGAGGGTGCGGCTGGTATACCTTGCAAAACGCGCGGGGCGGCCCGCCCATCCCTTGAACCTGGCCACCAGCCGCGGATCACCCATCAATAGGCGCAGCCGGCCCAGTTGGTCGTTGACCAGCGCGTTCATCGGGTAGAGCAGGATGACGCGAACAGCGGGAGTAGCGAAGCTCGCGGGGCGGTGCGCCGCCTCGACCGCCAGCTTACCAATGGCGGGCAGGAGGAAGCTCTCCGTCTTCCCTGAGCCGGTGCCTGTGGTCAGGATGGCACTCCGGCCCTTTGTGAGCACCTCCTCCAGCGCTTCGGACTGGTGGGTGTACGGCGGGTCGAACAGCTGTGCCTTGAGGCCCTCCGCAGGACTGGAGAGTTCCGTGAGGAGAGACACCGCGGCTGGATCAAGACCGGCGATCTCAGCGTACCTGCGATCGGTCCGATACCGGGGCGTGCTCTCGATGTAGGGCACCTGCGAGATCACGCCAGGCTGGGCCAGCAACCGCCGGCGCTGCTCGACGAGGACCGGGTGACCCACGTGGTACGTGGCCTCGATGTATTCGCGAAGGGAGTCGTGGAGTTCCCGGACCGCTTCGCTGATGGTGCTGGACATCGCTACTCCCGGGGTTCAAGCCAAAGGGCGCGCTCGAGAAAACGGACCTCCTCGTCGACCTCTTCGCGCGGAATCGCTATCGTAAACAGGGCGCCGCGACCCTTTTCGGCGGATCGCCGGCCCACAGCGCAAAGGCGCCGCTCGGCCCAACTGGGGATCGGGCTATAGAGGTCCATCGAGACCTCCTCGGCCACTGCATCAGGGGGCCCGGCGCGGAGTGAGAAGCGTTGTGGCGTGCCCGTGCACTTGTCCAGTGCCATCTGAAGATGGCGTCCCGCATCAGGTCCTGCATCCCTGTTGTCTTCGTCGTGTAAGTCCAGCAGCCGCATGATGCGCCCATCAGCAATTTCCGCGTAGCACCACATCGGAGCCCCATACGGCCGCTCGCGCCGACCAACGAAGCGCCCGATGCGGGTCCCGGCGAGCTTCCGTCGACCTTGGAAGTACGTCGGATCCCCTGCTGGATCGATGATCTCCAGGGCGGCGGCGTCGCCTCCGGCAGGTGCCCCGTCGAGACGTTTGGAGGCAGCCGCGCAGTGCTCGCCGGCGCTGATCGGAGGGGGAGCACCGAACCAACGGTCGGAGTTCAGCGGTGCGAACCCGAGTTCTGGCAGAATGGATCTCCAGTCGGTGTCCAGCCGGGGCTCTAGCCACCGTACGACACCCCGGTGTCTGAGCGCGCCCGACATCTCGGGCGGCAGCCCGGTCGGGCTGTCCGGAACGATGCCGTGCAGGAACACGGCTCTGCTCTCGCGGATCACGTAGGCCGGTGCCGCGAGAAATACTGATCTTACCGACGAGCCGGCAGGACCGGATCGGATCTCAACAAGATCTCCGTTCGTCAGCAGGTTCTCGAACGCATCCCTGATCGCCTCGCGAGAGTCTTCCCCCAGCCACGGCGCTACGGCAGCGTGAACCCGGTCGACAAGCGTCTGGGCAGGACATGGGCAAGCAAAGCCCGCGACGCGCCGCACCAGCGCGGCTACCACTTCCGCGGAGGTTACTGCGAGGCCCGACTTCATCCCGAGATCTCGGATGATGTCTTCAGCTACGTTGTCCGCAGTGACCACGCGCATCAATTCCATCCAGCGTAGAGGGGCATGGACATGATCTCTCCGCCCCCAGACCCTTCGTGCGTGGCAATCACAACAAAACGAGCGGCGCGCATCAGCGTAGCATCCTCCAGCAGCCGCTTCCACGTGTTCTCATCGATCTTGGAGAGACGCTCCGGCGCGCTCATTACCTCCAGTGCTACGTCCACTATGTCGAAGTCACGCTTTCTCGCATCTCGAAGTGAGGAGACGATCTCGAGCAGAGCCTCCGACCTTTCTTCGCGCAGCATCCCGAGGAACTTTCGCGGAGCGAACTTTAGCGCCTTGCGTACGTCGGCGTCACCGGGGTGCGTCGTCACCTCCCGGACGAGATCGTGCTCAGACAACCGCCCATTCCGGAACTCCCGCTCCGCACCGAGCCACCGCGCGCCACACATCGCCTCGACCAAGCAATCATGGATCGACCCCAGGATATCACACTGGCGCAGCCGCGCAAGCCTGCTGCCTTGGGGCGTCGCATGCCCCCACAGGCCGGCCAAGGCGATCAGCGAACTCATCCCGTCCGGAGCGCGACGGAAGGGCGGGAGCCGCGGCTTGACCTTGAGAGCTCCGAGGTCCTTCACGCCCGCGGGCGCCATTATGGCCAGCGCGCGCTCGGTCCCGTGCACCGCCTCGATCAGTCCTCCAGCATCGGGAATGTCCAGGGCAGAACCGGCATCGGGAGGCACCATCGCGACAGCGGTGGCGGGGTCGTCGAACGAGCGGAAGCGCACCGTCGGAGATCCTTCCGCACCGGTATCGTCGATCAGAAAAAGATCGTACCCGCGTTTTGCTGTCCGGACGGACCACCTGAGCGGGGCCAACTGCCGGATGAAGAGCAGGCGCTGGCTAGCGACGGTGCCAAAGCAGAAGTCGACCCCCACCGCCCAGGCCCGGTCGAGCGCCTGCTGGACGGGCTGCACGTCCAGGAAATCGCTGACGAACGAGCGGTGCCACGAAGTCATGTCGAAGGGAAGGAATGCACCGGACAGGCTTCTCCGGTGCAGAACCGTCTGCTGGCGGTAATCCCACAGAGTCACGTCGGAGTCGACGCGGAGGCCGGCCGGGCCCCGAACATCGAACCGGAAGCGACCCGACAGCAGGTCCTCCATGGTCGGCTGCGCCGGAGTAGCGTTCACCTGAACGGCATGCTGTTCGCCTAGGGCGCCATTCCACGGACGTGGCGCCCGAATGGCGATCTCGAGCCGGGCGGTCCCGACCCGATGGTCGGTCGACCGGGTGTTCACGTAGACCGTGTGCACCCCAGGAGAGAGGCCCGGCAACTGCACGAAGACCGGGCCGGAGCGCGTACCCGGGATAAGGACAGGTTCACCCGGCGAGCCATCCAGCACCAACTCGACCGTCTCAGCGTCCGATTCCAGTTCTACGGAGAGAACAGGAGTGTCGGTGGTCAGCCACTCGGCATGACCCTCCCCGTCCCAGAACAGCGGGGGCATGCCGGCAGGCGCAATCCGGATCGAACTCGCCCTGATGATGTCGTATTCGCGCAGAACCCCTTCGACATTCGCCGGAACGAAAGAGGGGATCGATATCCGCGCGGCGCACACGCCAACACAGTGAACCTCCTCGTGAAGCAGGACGCGGTCGTGGTCTATCGGATCGGTGGTGAGCAGCAGGTAGTCGTTCCCGGGCCGGAAGACGTTCCCGCGGATGTGATACGCCCGGCCGTCTCCCGCAACCTTGAACAGCCAGGGACCGGGAGAGAGGAGGGTCGTTGTCTTGAGTGCCGCGTTCACTGCGGGTGTCGCCTCGTCGAACCCGAGGAGCACCTCGTCGGACCTCGGCCAGCGCTCCAGCGTCACCAGTTGCGAACCGTGCAGCAGTCGCCCGGGAGCGAGCGGTCGCTTCCCGGCACCGGCTACCCGGCATCGTGACAGGGTCAGCATATCGCTCCATTCCACGCTCTCCATCAAATGCTGGAGGTCGGGGATCTCGAGATTGACAGTCCAGCCGTGGTCGGAGGGCCGGAGCACCAGACGAGGGTCGATTCCCAGGGACGAGCGCTGGTGCTGACGCGCCCCGGGAAAGGAGTCGCCTCTGCGCTCGTCCACGCCAGCAGCGCGTCCGCCGACCGCGACCACGCCGCGAAGACGAACCTGAGCTGCACGTTCACGTGCCGACGCGAGCCACTCGCGGGCAACCCTCCGCCGGTCCAGGTCGGCTGCGATTCTCTCCAGCGCAACGGGGTGGATCAGGTGGGCCGATCCACCGATGTCGTTGAGCAGGAGCGCCGTCGCGATCTGCCCTACGAGGGCAGCATCCTCGGCGAAAGTCGAGAATCGGGAGGTTTGGAATCGCGCGCGCGACCGGATGGCCGCGCCGAGCGCCAGCGAATCCGTCAGGTGCTCAATTCGAAGTGTCCACCGCAGATCGTGGAGAACCTGCGCGAGTTGCTGCTGCAGGTCGCGTGGAAGTATCGCATGGGTTATGGGCCAGCAGATGATGGAGAAGTGGTCAGCCCAGTCGCCCTGGGGCTCCGCTCCCCCGAACTGGCGCGAGAACTTGCGGAATGCTTCGCGCAGCCAGTGCCTGCCACCGTTACGTTCCCACCCGGGCGTCCGCTCCTCGTACGTCTGCCAGTATTCCTCGCCCGCGAAGTCGTAGCCGACCTCCGCCGCGTAAACCACCCACGGAAGCCAGAATACGCTGGACGGCCGCCCCGTCAGGATAAACCCGCGAACGGAATCGAGGAGTTGCTCCCGCTCGCCCTGAGATAGCCCGTGCTCAAGCGCATAGATCGGGTGCCCCGACCACGCCCTTCGGGAAGTCCAAAGGTCCCCGAAGTGCTTCTCGAGGCGGGTGTGCCAGTCGCGGAGCGAGGTGATAGGTGCAGGCATGAAGGTAGGGAGGCTGCGAAAACGCATTGGAAGACGAGAGTAACGTGGCACACTGACCCACCGCAAGAATTGCCTTGACGAGCGTGTTTGATCGGGTGTCCCCCCCAGCTGGCGCCGGGACATACGACGCGTGGGGTGGATCCTCGCGGAATCACGCGAGAAAAGTCACGGTTTCAGGATGGAGGATGGCGCTACCGGACGATGACTGACCAGGAGCTTTGGAATGAAACAACCGATCATCGGACCTCCGTCTGGCGACGGCGCTCCCCGCACGGCTAAGTTCGACGTTCCACAGCCAGAGAGGGACACCGCCCTAGTGAATCCGCAACGGTTCCTGCTCGCGACGCGCGACACGGGTTATCGGGGCGTATCAAGCGCCGTGGCGGAACTCGTGGACAACGCCCTACAGGCGCACAGCCGGTGCATCCGACTACTCATCGACGACGACCCTTCATCCCCGGGGACGCTTCGGGTCGGCGTTCTCGACGATGGGCGCGGGATGAAGCCGGCCGAGTTGGGGGTGGCACTCCAGTTCGGGGGGAGCCAGCGATTTGATGACCGCGGTGGGATCGGACGTTTCGGCATGGGACTTCCGAACAGTTCGGTGAGCCAAGCGCGCCGGGTAGATGTGTATAGTTGGACAGACGAGCGAGAGGTGTACCGCTGCACCCTTGACTTGGACGAGGTTGCTGCGGGCGAGGCCCGGCTGGCGGAACCGAGCCGG
>PPFU01005826.1_pt1 | contig 12193 bp, 10 predicted proteins | sample 1535991 | NCBI WGS metagenome assembly PPFU01 (sample SAMN04901290, study PRJNA319586) | Hypolithon metagenome, whole genome shotgun sequencing project. | isolation source: Antarctic Hypolithon | place: Antarctica: Miers Valley | collected 2014 | reverse complement strand
ACCAGCGGATCGCGCACGAGGCCAAGGTCCCACGTGTATTTGCTTTGCTTGTACTCGAGCTCAACCGTCAGCCGCGTGCGGGCGCCGAGCACCGCCGTGACAACGGGCGCGAAGAACACGCTCTCGTTTTCCACGCCGTCGCGGAAGCTGCCGGCGTTTTCGTAGGCAAGGTTTGCGCGGTAAAAAAGGCCGCGGGCAAGCGGGCCGCCGGCATCGAGCTCGGCGCGATAGAAATCGAAATCCCCCGCAATGAAGGTCGCGCGGCGGTACGGCTGCGCGAGCGGCTGCTTGGAGAGTGTGTTGGTGATGCCGCCCGGCTGGAGCGTGCCGTAGAGCAAAGAGGCCGGGCCTTTGAGAATTTCGTAGCGCTCGACATTTGCCGTGTCACGCAGCGTGTAGAAACCGAAATCGCGAAAGCCGTTGCGCAGCGTGACGAAGCCGGAGTCAAAGCCGCGAATGAACGCGCCGAAATTCTGAGTGCCGCCGTAACCGAGTTTTCTCTGCGCGCCTGCGACATTGTCGAGCGCCTCACCGAGGAAGACGAGCCGGCGATCCTCGATCAGTTCGCGCGGCACCACGTTGAGCATAAATGGCAGATCGGCGAGCAATGCGCCGGTCTTGGTGCCAGTCAGCGCGTCTGTCGCGCGGTAATTTTCAATCGGCTGGCCAACGACCAGAAGCCGTTCGAGCGCGACCGGATCGTCGGACGGGGCCGCTCGGAACACCGGAGCGACTTGGGCCCGCAGCGCGGGCGTGAGAGATGCAAGGCAGAGGAGAAGAAGGGTGCGCGAGGGCATGACAGGTCTGAGTGCGAGGGTGACGGCGCAGCGTCGCGAACAACGCGAGTGCGCAGGAAAAACGCCGCACCACCACGGGTGCGGACGGATTCAGGAGACCGACTCAGACTGCCGGAGGCGCTTGCGGCGGCAGATGCAGAAAACGCGGCTGCGCCAACGCCAGCCGCTCAAACGCGCGGAAATGCACCGCGCGCAAAATACCTTCACCGGGCCGCGCCACCAGTGCAGCGACGTGATAAACCACGCCATGCGAAAACATCGTCACGGCGCAGGTGTGATCGTCCGAAGGATCAGAATCAGGGGCATGCTCCGGTGTGTCCGAAGCGGCATGCGCATCGTGATGCGCACAAACATGCGTTGCACTCTCCTGCCCTTTTTCGTGCAGCCAGACGTGCAACTCCGGGCTGACACTCGAAAGCGAGAGCAGCATCACAAGCCCCGCCGCCAACGCAGCTGCGGCACGCCAGAAGCGTGAGGGCAGAGCGGCAGATGTGACTTCGGAAGGCACGGCAAAGTTAAACACGCGGATCGTAGCAGAGCTGTCAACTAGTCCGGGTGGCCGCTGCAGGAAGACAATCAATCAAACAAATGAATCAAAAAGGAACGGCGGGGACAGACCGCGGAGGAACGCCCTTTCGGCGGTTGTTATTCACGGACATAGAGATAAGCGCGAGGCAGTTTACAGATCGCCGAAGCGCGCCTCGCGGACCTCGCCCTCGCTCCAAACCTTAACCGGGAAGTCTAAGTTCAGTTAGGCTCCGGGTGAAATCATCCCAAACAACATGTGGTCGTTCTGGGCGGGTCAAACTTGAGCAAAACCTCTTTAAAGTTCATTCGGCCCTTTGAGTCTTTGACGCTGAAGGAAAAAGACTCCAACATGCCGCGGAATGAAATCGGTCAAGGTGCCCGCGCTCGAATTGTTTCTGCATGAGATGATACCACTCGCCAAGGCGATGGGGGTCGGCGTGGAGGTAAGCGACGACCGTTCATTGGTGCTGCGCGCCCCGAAGGAGCAGAACAAGAATTCCCTCAACACTGCGTTTGGCGGCAGTCTCGTTTCACTCGCGACCCTGGCCGGTTATGGTGTCGTGTGGGAGCTGATGAAGAACGAGAAAGGCGCGGATAAAGCCGAGTGGCGGATCGTGGTCAAAGAGAGCCGGGCCGCGTATCGTCGTCCGGTAATCGGTGATCTGCGGGCGATTTGTGAACGGCCCGCTCAGGCGGTAATTTCGGAATTCAAGGAGGCGCTGGCCCGCTACGGGAAAGCGAAGCTGAAGCTCAAAGCCTCCATCGTAGAAAATGGAAGCGTGGCGGTCGACGTGACCGCAGCCTTCGTCGTTTCACGGTAAACGGCACCGAGAACGGCTGGGGCGGCCGGTTATTTCCCCGGCGCAACCCCTTTTCAGGAGAAGGACGGCATCACGCCCGTTTCCCAATTCACTCGCTTAGCGGGCGCACCCTTGGGCGCACCCCCACCCTCGCCTCGACCCTTTCTCAAATGTGTTTCGAATCCGCTTCGTCTTTTTTGACGTAACCGGTTTCCTGCCGGGCGTGATTGACCGCATTCTTCTTCAAGTAAGCCTGGTAGACATCGTCGGCGGTCATGCCGAGGGTCTGCGCGATTGAGATCAGAAAGTGGAAGAGATCGACGACCTCAACCCGGGCGTTCTGCTCGTCGAACTTCTGGTATTTGGCCCACCACTTCCACGGCACGCTATCGATCAGCTCGGCGGTTTCCTGTTGCATCGCGCGTGTGTAGTTGAGGATCCACTTCGCTTTCTCCTCATCGGTGGGCGGCGGCAGATTGACGCCAATCCGGCGGTTCAATGCGTCCTGCATCTGGAAAATCTCCTCAAGTTTGTCCATCTCGGGAAGCTGTGCGGGCGCGACCGGGGCTGGCAAGCCTGCGCCGCGACATCGCGCATTCCGAGCGCGGGCGGGCGGAAACTATCGACACGTTTGAGCTGAACGGATCACGGGCGCCCGAACGGCACGGCACCCGCCCCTGGAGCTGGGGCCGTCGGCGCCAGCGCGGAGCCCCACAAGGCTCTTACATCGTTTCTTATTTCGCTTCTTCTGGATCCTCGCTGTTTCCGGTGAGCGCAGAAGAAGGAACATAAGGTAACGGAGGGAACGAAGATCCCCCTTCCTGGCGCCCACCTTCGTTTCTTTGTTACCTCCTGTTCAATCCCGATGCACGCCTGCCTCGCGTTTATCCACTGAAACCAGCGAAGATCAGATTTAGGGTTCGAAAAATTAGCGTTCATGAGCGAAGATTAGCGTTCCCTCCTGCCTTGGTCTTTCCGTCTCGTTCGCAGATTCTGGGAGTGACGCCCCCGCGTTTTCCAATTTTAGGATCGTGACGGAAAAGACAGGGAGGAACGCTGATCTCCGCTAATCTCCGCTCCAGGCACTTTGGTCAGAAACTATAGATCGACATCGGGCCGGGCGAATTGCCACTTGCCACTTATCCGGACCCAAGCGATGGTGGGCGCTTCATGCCCGCGTTGAGCGTTTCTGCGCTCCGCAGGCTCAACCAACACGGCCGCTCCCACTTCGGTGAGCCGCCTTTATAAAACCAACACAAACATGTCAGATCCAGAGAAGTCAGGCGCGCCGACCCCGGCCCCCGCCGACTCGCCCGCTGCGGCCCCAGTGCCAGCGGAAGACGCCGCGCCGGCCAATCCGGCTTCCAGCGTAGCCAGTGCCCCCGCTCCCGCAGGGTTCGGGTCGTTCGGAGCCACTCGTGGCTCAGGCCTCGCCCGCGGCAAGCGCGTCAGTGCGCCTACCGCTCCTGCGGCTAGCGCGCCGACACCGCCCTCCGGTTACAAGCCCAGCGCCGTGGAAGTGCTGAAACCGCAAAGTGAGTACAAGAATCCGTTTACCGGCGAGACGTCGGTAAGCTCGCCCGTTGTCAACGAACCCGCTCCTGCTCCGGCGCCCGCCGCAGCAACGCCGGTCGCTCCCCCTGTTTCCTCAGCTGCGTCATCACCGGAAGCGGTCAAAGACGACGCGGCTTCCGCACCTCACGCCTCGCCGGTGCCGGACTCGTCCGCTTCGCTGGATGCATCGTCGCCTCTCCGCAGCGAACGTTCGTCCCCAGCGAATCCTGAGCTCGAACCCGAAGTCTCCAGCAAGGCGGAACTCAACATTCTGCCCCCGACCGAGTCCAAGCGGCCGAGCGTTCATTGGGAATCTCCAGCGCCGGACGCCGGCAACAAGCCTGGTGACCGCTCCGATCGGCCCACGTTTCAGACCTCTCGCGAACGCCGCGAACGATCCGAAAACCCCGAGGGCCGCGGCCCACGCGAGCCTTCCCGAGATCAACGCGCCCCGCGCGATCCACGCGAGGCCCGTCAACCGCGCGATCCCCGCGAGCAGCGTGAGCCCCGGCAGCCCCGGGACCCGCGTGACCGTCGGGAAGAGCGCAAATTCGAACCTCGCACGCCCAGTAACGCGCGCCCGACACCGGCCGCTCCGGTGGCAGCGCAAAAGCCGGGTGGATTCATCGGCTGGCTCAAGGGCCTTTTCGGCGGTGCCGAAGCCCCTCCGGCGTCCGCCGGCACGAGCACTCCTCATGACGCCGGTCGCGAGGCTCGCCGCGACGGTGACCAAGGTCAGCGTCGTCATCGTGGCGGGCGCGGACGCGGTCCCGGCGGCCCAAGTGGCCAAGCTGGCGGCGGTTACCGCGGCGAAAGCCGAGGTGGTCCCCGTGATCAACCCAGCGAACCTCGCAGCGAAGGCGGCTTCGCCCCGGGCGGCGAAAACGCCGGCGGTGGCGAAGCTGGCGGTGGCGAAGCTGGCAATCGACGCCGACGTCGGCGTGGTGGCCGCGGACGCAATCGCGGCGAGGGCGGCGGAGACCACGGTGGTCCGAGCCCCGAAGGCCAGCAGGGCGGCGGCGCGATTTGATTCAAAGGTGAATTGAATCACACCCCCCGTTAAAACTTGCCGAGCGCGATACACCGCGCGCATCTCAAAGGCGTCCGCATTCCGCGGGCGCCTTTTTTGTTACCGGCGGCGCCGGACCCTTCATTTCCAGCTTCAACTCCTTCACGCGGCATGGCCGATCTCATCGTTAACGGCGGCAAACCGCTCTCCGGCACCATCACGCCGTCCGGCAACAAAAACTCGGTTCTGCCCATCCTGTGTGCGACCTTACTCACTGATGAGCCGGTCACACTCCGCAACGTTCCGGCGATCACCGACGTCGATAAGTTGCTCACGTTCTTCCAGGAACAAGGATCGAAGATCAACCGCGACCTCGCCGCCGGCACGCTGACGATCGATCACTCCGGTTTCGATGCCGCGAAACTCGAGGGCGAACTACCGGCCGGCATGCGTTCGTCCGTGCTTCTCTTTGCCCCGCTGCTGCAGCGGGTGAAGAAGATCACCCTGCCTACTAACGCCAAAGGTTGCTCGCTTGGTATCCGCGAACTGGATCCGCATCTGGAGATCTTGGAGAAACTCGGCGCCCGGATCTCCCACAACGGAGAGCTGACGATGCGTTTGCCGAAACGGTTTCAGGGCGCACGGCACTGGCCCGACTACATGTCGGTTACGGCCACTGAAAACTTCGTCATGGCCGCAGCCTTGGCGGATGGCGAATCGACCCTGATCAACGCGGCCAGTGAGCCGCACGTCCAGGACCTCTGCGCCGTGCTGGTCGAGATGGGTGCAAAGATTTCCGGTCTCGGCACGAGCAAACTCACGGTCGAAGGGGTCGCCGCCCTTCGCGGCGGCACGTTTACGATCAACACCGACCATCACGAAGTGGTGACGTTTCTCGCGCTCGGAGCCATCACGGGCGGCGAGGTGAAAGTGAAGTACTCGGTGCCGCATCATTTCGATCTGATGACGCGCGCGTTTCAAAAACTCGGCGTGAAAATTGAACACCGGGGCGATACTGCCATCGTCCGCCGCGCTCAGTCGCTCGAAATCGAGTCGCCCTTCACCAGTAATCTGCTGCCGAAAATCGAGGCGGCGCCGTGGCCTTATTTTCCCGTCGATCTGCTGCCGTGCATGATCGCACTTTCGGTCCGCGCCCAAGGGGCGATGCAATTCTGGAACAAGGTCTATGAAGGCGGCTTCACCTGGATGGCCGAACTGTCGAAGTTCGGGGCTCACATTGTCGTAAGCGATCCTCACCGGATCATCGTCTTCGGTGATCGGCCGCTGCGGCCCGCCACCGTGGATGCTCCTTATATTATTCGCGCCGCGGTCGGCCTCTATATGGTGGCGGCGAGCATTCCAGGACGCTCCGTGGTAAAAAACGCCGACACCATCAAACGCGCGCATCCGAACTTTGTGGAAAACCTCCGCACGCTCGGCGCCGAAGTCGAGTGGCGTTGATCAGCGCTGATTTCCGTTAAATTAATTCACCTAAAGGAGTTTTCTTCGCGCCCCCCGCCCAGACTTTCTGCCCAATCTCATGTCGGCCCCTGAATCTCCCGCCAAAGGCCTTGGTTATATCACCACCGCGCTTGCCACGCCCGTTACTCCCGCTGAGGCGGCGCTGCGCCCGCTCTCGTTTGCAGACTTCACCGGTCAACCGAAGACGGTCGAGCGCCTGCAAGTCATGGTGGGCGCAGCCAAGCGGCGGGGAGATCCGCTGAACCATATTCTGCTTTCCGGTCCTCCCGGACTTGGGAAGACCACGCTCGCCTTCATCCTTGGCCAGGAACTCGGCCGCAATGTGCGCGTGACCTCGGGGCCGGTCGTGGAAAAAGCCGGGGATCTCGCCGGCCTGCTGACCAATTTGGAGGAGGGCGACATTCTCTTTATCGACGAAATCCACCGTATACCGAAAACAGTGGAAGAGTATCTCTACTCGGCGATGGAGGACTTCCGACTCGATATCATGATTGATCAAGGACCGAACGCGCGAAGCGTTCGGCTGACGATCCCGCGTTTCACCTTGGTGGGAGCGACGACACGGAGTGGGTTGCTGACCGCGCCCCTACGTTCTCGTTTTACGCTGCAAACCCGGTTGGATTATTACGATCGGGCGACCTTGGATACAATTGTACGCCGCAGCTGCGCGCTGCTAAACGTGACGGTTGACGCCGCCGGCTCGAATGAAATCGCGGCCCGATCACGCGGAACGCCGCGGGTTGCCAACAACCTGATAAACTTCGTCCGCGACTTCGCGCAGGAACGCGCGCGGGGCGAGATCACGCAGCCGGTTGCTGCCGCTGCGCTTGAGTTGCTCGAGATCGATGCGGCCGGTCTTGATGAAATGGACAAGCGCATGCTCCGCGTGATGGCCGAAAACTACCGCGGCGGTCCCGTCGGTATGAGTACCATCGCGGTGGCGGTGAGCGAGGAGGCGGAGACGTTGGAGGAGGTGCATGAACCGTTCCTCATCCAGGAGGGCTACCTGCAGCGCACGCCACAAGGCCGCGTGCTGACTGCCAAGGGTTACCGCGCGATCGGACTCAAGCCCGCGGTAAGCGACCAAGGCTCGCTGCTCTGACCGGACCAGGCCTGATTCAGCACCGGTGCCGGTTGTCGACGGAATTGGAACGCGGGACGGCTGTTTAAGCCGGAGCTGCGACAGGACTTGCGCGAACGACTCCTGACCTAGACGCGAGAGCTCACGCAGCAGGAAGCCCGCGCCCAAGGTGCCTTGGACGATCCCCATGACCTGCACCCAAAGGGCACGCGTACTGGTCCCATCGATCGCAGTTGCCGGAAAATAATGCGGCGCGATTAAAGGCGCCAGACCCAGGACTAGACCGAAGCAGAGAAAACCGAAGGCGTTGGGCGTATTCATTGCGCTTTCGATGTTAGCGATGCCTGTGCCACCCTCGTCAGGAGCCGCGTAAGTGGCACGCAGGCAATTGCCTATAATTTTGCGTCGGCCAACCCTATCTGAACCAATACGTCGAAAACACCTATTTCGCACGAACCCTTTTGCCTCAATCGTGCATAAACTCGGCCGCTCCGGATCACGAAACTGCTCTTTTCCGGAGTTCCATTTATCTGCGGCAGACGCGGGGGGAATTGAAAACGCCCACACGTTTGAAGAGTCCAATCAAGGGGGCGTCCCGCTATGGCAATAAAGCATGTCTTCCTTTGCGTGGCGGATTACCCCGGTGATAACGCTCGACCGAATCCATGATCCTGCCGCCGAAATCCAGCGTTGCCCTACCGGAAAATGTCCAAGCTGTTCATGACCCAGAAGGAACGGAAGGCGATCATCCTGGATTCGCGCCACGAACTGGCGGATTGCGCTATTGAGAATAGCGTCTGGCCCGTCGAATGATGGCAAACATGTTCCAGCTATATAAACAAGAAAGCGGCACGACCCCGATGCGGGTAATGATGAAACCCGCCGCGGACACAAAGGCCGCCCCGGCCGCGGCGACTCCTTGACCCGAGCAAACGCTTCCTCCCCACCACGCTGAAGTCGAAATGCTTAGCCCGTCTCTCCACTCGTCCCGCTTATACTCTGGCCTGCGCATTTTGCTTTCGCTGCCGCTCCGGTTGTCACCAACCTGGAGAATGGCGTTCGTCATCATGCTGCTCGCGCTCGGTGCGAAAGCGGCGGCGCACCCGATTCACACGTCGATTGCCGAAGCCGACTACAACCCCACCGCACGCAATCTCGAGGTTGCCCTGCGCGTGTTTGCCGACGACTTCGAGGCGGCCCTCACGGCGCGGGAGAAAAGAACTATTTCCCTCGAACGGACGCCCGCCGCGGAATTCGACGCCCTCACCCGCGCTTATCTCGCGGAGTATTTCACGGTGAAAACAATGGACGGCTCCCGCGTTACGCTGCACTGGATCGGTCGCGAGATCAAAGAAGGCGCCAATGAACTCTGGTTTTATTTCGCAGCGCCGCTTCCGCAGGGCGTCGATGGCACCACGATCCATCACGCAATGCTGCGAGATCAGTTTTCCAACCAGATCAATTCCGTGCACGTCCGCGACGGAACCCGCCGGACCACACTGGTCTTCCTACCGAGCCACCGCGAGAAGCGCGTGCGCTTTCGGCCCTAAGAAAGCGCCCGAACCGAAATCCCAAACTACTCCCCAGAGGCAACGGAGTGACCCAAGCGAACCGGCTGGCTCGGCTCAAATATCCCCACCTTGCGGCCGCAGCACAATTTCCTCCACAACGGTTCGCCGCGAAAGCCGATACACATCCAGAAACGCCCGCGCGACATCCGCCGCCGGCATCATCCGCGCTTCGTCGACGCCACTGCCCGCCCATGACGGCGAAACCGTCGCTCCGGGATACACGCAACACACCCGCACGCCTTTGTCGCGCAGTTCAGCTCGCATTACCTTGCTCAATCCACTCACGCCGAACTTCGCCGCCGAGTAACCCGCCCCGCCCGGATACGCGGTGAATCCCGCGATCGAGCTCATGTTGAATACATCACCGCGACCGCGCGTAATCATGGCGGGCACAAACGCGCGCGACACCAGAAACACACTGCGCAGATTCGCCGCGATCATCTCGTCAAAGGCCGCCACCGTCATCTCCGTGAACGGCGCGCCGACAAATTTCCCCGCGTTGTTCACGAGCACATCCACGCTGCCGAACCGCTGACCGACCGCCGCGGCCATGGCGCCAACCGACGCTTCGTCCCGCACATCGCAGGGAAACACTTCAACCTGCACCCGCTTGTCCGCTTTTGCGCACAGCCGCGCAACGGCCTGAAGCTTCTTCTCGTTTCGCGCCGCGAGCGCGAGCCGTACGCCAGGCACTTCGGCTGCGAACACCTTCGCGATGGCAGCACCGATTCCTTGCGATGCACCCGTGATGAGGACGATAGGACGAGCCATGATAGTATATTTATTTAGCAGCGCGGATTCGATGGCGGCGGATTAAATAAACTCAACCCATTTGGAAATTCACGGCGGCTCAGTCCTCCCTGGCGCGCGGAACGTTTAACATAAGAGGGAGCCGAAATCCATGAAGTCCGCCTTGAAGCCATCCTTCACGCCTTTGCAGATCACGCTGACGGCATCGTGCGAGTGCAGCGATTCGAGATGCGAGCAGGCGATGCGGAAATCGAGGATCCGCTTGTCCGTATCGAACTCGCGATAAAGCAACCGCGCCGCGTCCTCGACAAACTTGAGGTGGGCTCCATTCAGCTCGGCGAACGCCTGTTCGTCTTCGCGCTTCACCATGACTTGCGTCTCGGTTTGCAGCGCGTTGAGGCAGAGCTTCTGCACATCCTCGATCCAGATGCGTTTGCCAGGAACCTCTTCAATCACGACGCGCGCCTTGCTGCGTTGGGAATGCGGGACAGTATATACACCACGCGTATCGCGCGCGTGTTCCGACAGCTCCGCCGAGCACGGGCACGCGGACGAATATACAAAGTCGAAATGGATGAACCGGCGGTAATCACCCGTGTGGGTCATCACCCCTTCGAAAGCGACATTGTAGAACTGATACCCTTCGAGACCGCTGCGCAGACTCTGGTGCAGCATCGGATAGGAGAAGCTCACTTTGAGTCGCGCATCCTTGCTGTTCACGTCCTTCAAATAGGCCCGGAGAATGCGGCCCATCCATTCACCGGTGAAGACATCGTCCTTGTGCTCGTAAAACGAGCGCACGATCCGGCTCATGTTGATGCCTTTCAAATCCGCTTCGAGCGAGACGGTCCCGGTGACGCTCGCCTCGAGCGTAAGGATCTCCTTCTGCTTGGTGCGAAACTTCAGGGGAAGTTTGAAGTTATGCACGCCCACCTGCTGGATCGGCACATGCGCGCCTTGGATCGCATCATGCGCCGCTTCCATCATATCCGGAAGCGTCTCGCGATACTTCGGCGAAGCGCGAAATTTGGCATCGTAGCTCCGCTCCACGCGTGCCGGAGCTCCACTCAAAGAGCGGTGCAGGTACATTGATTTCTTGGTGGTCATGTCGTTTTTGCTGCGCCGGAGAAACGGTTGGTGACGATAACAACCCGGCCGCCAGGCCCGCGGAGTCACCGGCGAAAGTGAAAGGATCAGGGTGCGTCGGGACCGAAGTACTCCGCGTAGTTACGCGGAGTCTCAAACAAGCGGACGCGGTAAAGTTTTCCCGCTGTGATATGCGGTTCGATCTCGTTCCAGAACGCGATCACGAGGTTTTCGGTGGACGGATTGATCCCGCGGAGAAAGGCCACCTGGTCGTTCAAGTTGCGATGGTCGCACTTTTCCACGACCGCCCGCTGGAGGATCCGCTTCAACTCGCCCAGGTCCATCACGTATCCAGTTTCCGGATCGGGCTCGCCCCGCAGCGTTACCTCGAGGACGTAGTTATGGCCGTGCCAGTGCGGATTCGTGCACAAACCGTAATGCTCCTCATTCCATTTCTGGCTCTTGGTCGGGTTATGCAACCGATGGGCAGAATTGAAATGGACCTGCCGGGTGATATACACGATCCCCCGCAGCACGCGGGGCGCGGCAACCTTCTTAGCAGCGGGAAGTTTCGGCATGGAGGGTCAGAAATAGCGAAAAACGGGCCGCGGTCAATGCGCGGACCTGAAATGCGAAATCACCGCACGGAAACTTCTGCTTTCAGGGCGGCAACGGTTTTGCCGTGGACCCCTGCGCAAAACAACAAAGTCGTCCGACGGTGTCTTGCCTTTGCCGGCGAATCCCGGAGTCTCAGGCCTGCGTCCCCTTTCCCTCCGTAGCTACGAACCCGCATGAAATTCGAACACTTTGCCCTGAACGTTCCCGACGTGCACGCGCACGTGCAATGGTATGTGCAACACCTGGGGTTTACAATTGCGCGTAAGCGGGACGGCGCGCCCTTCATGCATTTCCTCGCCGACGACACTGGCCGGATCATCGTCGAGCTATACTCCAATCCCAAGGCACCTTACCCGGATTATGGCAGCGCGCACCCGCTCCTCTTTCACATCGCGCTGGTCGCGCCCGACGCCCAAACCGAACGCACCCGGCTCGAGCAGGCCGGCGCCCACTTGTTTCTCGAAGAACCCCAGCCCGACGGTTCGCTGCTCATCATGATGCGCGATCCCTGGGGCGTGCCGCTGCAGTTGTGCCAGCGGACCCTTCCCTTTCCCATGGCCTGAGTAGGTCGCGTCCCCTGAATTTAGCAACGCCGACCCGCGGCTCTTTCCTCTCCACCTTTCTCCCCTCCTTTTCACTCCAAGCCATGAATCTTACGATTTCTCCAACCGTCCTGTTTCGCCGCGCCCTGGCGACTGCCTGCCTCGGTCTTAACGCGTTGCTGATGCTTCCGGCGGCTGCCTTGGCCGCGGACGACTATAAAGTGGGGCCCGACGCCTCGCCCCAGCCGGGCGTGCCGCAGGGCAAGGTCACCAAGCATGCGTGGCAAAGTAAGATCTTTCCGGATACGACGCGGGACTTCTGGATTTACGTGCCGGCGCAGTACGACGGCACCAAGCCCGCGGCCCTGATGGTGT
>PPFU01002069.1_pt1 | contig 12197 bp, 11 predicted proteins | sample 1535991 | NCBI WGS metagenome assembly PPFU01 (sample SAMN04901290, study PRJNA319586) | Hypolithon metagenome, whole genome shotgun sequencing project. | isolation source: Antarctic Hypolithon | place: Antarctica: Miers Valley | collected 2014 | reverse complement strand
GGGGGGGGGGGGGGGGGGGGGGGGGGGGGGGTGTTGGTGGTCGCCGGCGGGGGTGTTTTGGCGATCGAGGGTGTTGATGCGGTTGATCAGGCTGCGGAGGAGTCCGTAGCCGCGTTTGGCGAAGTGGAACTTGAGGCGGGGGAGGTGGAGCGATTCGCGTTCGGCGGCGAGTGGGCCGCCCTGTTCGATGGGGCCGTCCTTAATGAGCATCGCGAATTCGTCGCTCAACATCGTGATCTGGTCGGGCTTGAGAGGGCGGTGCATGCGGAGCACAAGGGTGTCTTTGACGAAGCGTTGGGAGTGGAAGTTGCGGTAGAAACCCAGCACCTCGCGGACCGCCTCGTCCACGTTCCGCGTGACCATATATAGATTCAGGTCCGCTTCGCTGATCAGCCCCTCGGCGAGCAGTTGGGTGCGAACATAATCATCCCATCGATGCCAGTAGTCATCCCCCTCCGCGTCGACCATGACGATGGGAACGAGGGGGGCCTTGCCGGTTTGGATGAGGGTGAGGGCCTCGAAGCCTTCATCCTGCGTGCCAAAGCCGCCGGCGAAGAGGGCGACGGCATGGGCCTGCCACATGAACATGAGCTTGCGGGTGAAGAAGTAGCGGAAGTTGATGAGCTTGGGATCGCCCAGGATGTAGTCATTGGCGTTGGTCTCGAAGGGAAGTCGGATGGAGACGCCGAAGCTTTTTTCCCTGCCCGCCCCGCCGTGCCCCGCCCGCATGATGCCGTCGCCGGCGCCGGTGATGACCATCCAGCCCGACTCGGCCATCTGCCTGGAGAAGTTGACGGCGGCCTGATAGGTGGGGTGTTCTTCGGTGACACGGGCGGACCCGAAGACGCTGATCTTGCGGCAGTCGGCGTAGGGTTTGAAGACTTTGAGGGCGTACCGCAGCTCTTTAAGGGATCGACTGAGCAGCTTCATTTCGCCCAGGTCCGCGTCGTCGTTGAGGAGCTTGAGCGCGGTGTGGATGATCTCACGGGCCCGCATCGCGGTGTGGGAGGCGTCGGGGTCGTGGCCGGTGCGACGGATGAGGTCGTCCATGGCGGCGATGAAGTCGGGGTCGCCGGTGGTGGGCGGGGTTGGGAGGGTTTGGGTGGTTGACGGGGTGCTGGTCATGGGTAAAGAGCGTAGGGGTGGGCTGTTTGCGGGGGGTGAGGGGGTGAGGGGTTGGCGCGATCGAGCAGGACGCCCTCCTCGGGGTTGGCCTCGGTGTCGGGGAGGCCGGTGCCGTGGCGGACGCCCATGGCGACCAGGAGCCGCCGTCGGCCGAGGCGGGTGGGTGCGGTGCATCGCCGCCAGATCCGCACGACGGTGGGGCGGAGGCGGTCCAGGTCCCGCAGAGGCTGGGGCACCTGGTCGGGTCGGTGGCGGTGCCAGTGTTTGGCGAGGTGGTATCGGTCGGCGGCCTGGAGTTGCCGCATGAGCCAGAGGGTGATCGGGTCGCCGCCGATGGCGAGGCCGGGGGAGGCGGCGAAGAGGAGTTGGAAGTCGATCAGCCGCGGCAGGCCGTCGGGTCCGACGAGGATGTTCTCCCGCTTGTTGAGGTCGACGTAGGCGGCGTGGCGGGAGTGAACCTGTTGGATGAGTTGCCCCAGCGTGGGGAAGAAGGCGTCGCCGACCCGCTCGTTGCGAAAGAGCGGGCGACCCTCGACCCATGCGTGAGCGGTGGCGAGACGTGGGTCCAGGCCCGCGGCTTCAGGTCGGCCCAGACCTCGGGGGACGGCGGTAATCCCGCTCAGCCGCATCATCGCAGCCCGCTCCCGCCGCGCCAGCCACTCCCCCAGCCACGCCATGGGCAGGCCCAGCACCCTCTGGCGTCGTCCGAACTTGCAGACGATGCGATGGGAGGGGTTGGCGGGGTCGTGATAGAGGGCGGTGGCGGCGAAGGAGTCGTGCTTGTAGATGTGCTCGCGTAGGTAGGCCGAGGCCGCGACCGTCACCCGCGTCGGCGGGTCCTCGCGTCCCAGCGCCCGTAGCCATGCCGGGCGGGGGCGGGCGGAGCGGGGGTGAGGGTGAGGGCCGGGGTGGGGGATGGAACGAACTGCGTCGGACATGGGCCGATGATTGTAGAGGGGCCGCCGCGGAAGGGAGCGGCCGCGGAAACCCCCGCCGCCGCGGGTCAAGTATCCTCCGCACCTGGCCGAAAGGGGCGAGGACGAGGCTCCCCCGCTCCCGCGTCGGCGGCAGGGAGCCCCGGCCTGCTACGACTCATCATGCCCGCCCCCCGCACCACCACCGCCGCCGCCGTCGACGCCGCCACCGCCGCCCCCGGGGGGCTGACGTGGGCGCTGGTCGTGCCGACCTACAACCGGGCGGACGTGCTCCAACGCTGCATTCGCTGTGCGCTCGATCAGACGCTGCCCCCCGCGGAGGTGATCATCGTCGACTCCAGCCCCGACTGGGATGCGACCCGCGACCGCATCATGAAAGCCTTCGCGGCGGAGCAGCGTGTCGCAAGAAGCGTTCGCTGGGTCTACGAGCAGGCCCGCACCCCCTCCGCCTCGGCGCAGCGGCTGCAGGCGATCCCGCATGCGACGGCCGACATCCTCTTCGAGCTCGACGATGACTCGCTGATGCTCCCCACCTGCGCCGAGGAAGTGCTCGCCGTCTACGCCCGCGATGTCGATCGCACGGTGCAGGGGCTGATGACGCTGCTCGCCCCGGTCCCCCCCGATGCCACCGCCCGCCATACCGACGCTGACGAGCCAAGCGACCAAGCGTCTGGCATCTCACTCGGCAAGAGGTTGGAAAGCCTCAAGGATCGCTACAAAGGCCCGTTCCTCCCCCCCGAGCTCACCGCCTTTCATCATGCGGACCTGCCCGACCTGGGTGTGAGCTGGAATGAGATCGAAGCCCTCCACGGCTGCCGCATGACCCTGCGTCGCGAGGCGGCTCAGAAGCACCCGTACGACCCCCGCCTGGTGTACCTAAACGATGAAACTGAAATGTCGCTCCGCGTGCGGCGGGATGGGCCGCTGATCTGCATCCACCGCCCGCTGATCCACCACGTCGCGGAGAGCGGCAAGATCATCGGCCGCAAATCCAAGGGCTACCGCGCGATGTTCCTCATCAGCCACGCCTACATGATCCGCAAGCTCCTCGGCGACGACCAGCGGGCGAGGCGGTTCGTCCGCAACTACAACCGCCGCACACGTCGGCTCGACGCGGTGCTGAGCCTGCTCCGACGCGACGCCGCCGCCTGGCGAGGCGGCCGCGCCGCCGCCCCCTGCGTCGAACGCGTGCTCACCTGCGAACGCCACAAACTCGGCGAAGTCCTCAGCGAGGAACTTGCCAAGTTCACCAACCGGTGATGGGATCGCTGTAGAATCCCCGTCCGTCCCCATGCCCTTCATGCCGGCTTTAGCCGCCACGCCGACACCTTAAATCCCTCTAGCCCCCTCTTCCCATGATCGTCGTCATGCAACCCACCGCCACGCCCGAGCAGGTGGAACACGTCTGCCGACTCATCCGCGACATGGGCCTCAAGGACCACCCGATCCAGGGGACCGACCTCACCGTCGTCGCGGTCATCGGCGACGATCGCAAAAAAGAGGGCGGCAAACTCGAGCAGGCGGCGGGCGTCGACCGCGTGATGAAGGTGCTCGCGCCCTACAAGCTAGCGGCACGCCACGAGCCGCAGCAGAAGACCAGCACGGTCAGGATCGGCGGGTCCTGCGTCGTCGGCGGGACGGCGATCGCCATCATCGCCGGGCCTTGCAGCGTCGAAAGCCGTGAGCAGATCCTCGACTCCGCCCGCAAGGTCAAGGCGGTGGGGGGGCACGGCCTCCGCGGCGGGGCGTTCAAGCCCCGCACCAACCCCTACTCCTTCCAGGGCCTGGGCGAGGAGGGGCTCAAGCTCCTCGCCGAGGCCCGAGATGAGACCGGCCTCGCGGTCGTCACCGAGGTCGTCACGCCGGGTGAGGTGGACCTGGTCGCAAAGTACGCCGACTGTCTTCAGATCGGCACCCGCAATGCGCAGAACTTCAAGCTGCTCGACGCCGCGGGCAATCAGCCCAAGCCCGTGCTGCTCAAGCGGGGCATGGCCATGACCATCGATGAATACCTTCAGGCGGCTGAATATATTCTCGCGGCCGGCAACCCCAACGTCATTCTCTGCGAGCGGGGCATCCGTACCTTCGAGGACCACACCCGAAATACCTTGTCGCTCTCGGCCGTCCCCGAGCTGAAGTACCGAACGCACCTGCCGGTGATGATCGACCCCAGCCAAGGCACCGGCCACGCCCGCCTGGTCCCGCCGATGTGCCTCGCCTCCATCGCCGCGGGTGCCGACGGCCTGCTCATCGAGATGCACCCGGACCCCGAGCACGCGATGACCGACGGCGCCCAGTCCATCACCCCTGAAACCCTCCACTCCTTGATGTCCCATCTCTGCCGCGTCGCCCAAGCCGTCGACCGAACATGTGACACCCCAGACCCCCGCATGAATTAAGCGGTGGTTCCTAAAAGAGCCGCGGACGAAGTAAGCGGTTTGCAACGCATCGCTCGCATCATCGGCCATCATGTGAAGTGTGTGATTCGTCCCATTGATAATAAACAAAGACCGCTTACTTCGTGGGCGGCTCCTCCGGGCGGTCGCGGCTCAGATTTGGAAGTCGAGCGGGTGCGTTTGCTGCTTGCCTCGGCGTCGCTGGGCGACGACTTTGAGGTCGCCCGACTCCATGGTGACGGTGTGGTAGGCGGGGATGGAGCGGGTGATAAAGACGGCTCCGCCGATGGTCGCGCCTTGGCCGATGGTCGTCCCCCCGCCGAGGATGACGGCTCCGCCATAGATCGTGACGTCGTCGGCGATGTCGGGGTGCCGCTTCATGCCGCGGTAGTCCTGGCCTCCCTTGGTCGAGAGGGCGCCGAGGGTGACGCCCTGGTAGATTTTCACGTGGGCCCCGATGCGGCAGGTCTCGCCGATGACGACGCCGGTGCCGTGGTCGATGCAGAACGAGTCGCCGATGGTCGCGCCGGGGTGGATGTCGATGCCCGTCTCGTTGTGGGCGTACTCCGCCATGATGCGGGGGAGCAGCGGGATCTCGAGGCGGTACAGCGTGTGGGCGAGGCGGTGGATGAACACCGCATCGAGCCCAGGGTAGCAGAAGATCACTTCGTCGGTCGATCGAGCGGCCGGGTCACCATCAAAGATCGCCTGCACATCCAGCGCCAGACGGCGACGCAGCTCGGGGAGGGCGGCGAGCATCCGGTCCGCTATGTCGCGGGCGACGGGTTGGCAGTCGGCGTCGGTGTCGCAGGCCTCACCCGCGGCACGGCGGCGGTTTAGGTCGTGGCGAAGGGCCTGGTGGACCTGGTCGTGCAGCAGCTCCCGGGCGTGGTGGAGGCCCCGGGTGACGTGGTCGCGGACGTTAGCGCGGGTGATTCGCTGATCATCGAAAAAGCCCGGGAAAATCAGCCGACGGAAGCACTCGACCAGGTCAATCGTGCGGGCCCGGCTTGGCAGAAAGGTGGCATCGAGGTGCTGCGTGCGGCCGTCTACCTCGTAGCTGGCGAGCAGGGCGTCGACGATGTCGCGGTTGACAGCGGGCGGGGGATCGGTGTGAGCGGCGGTGGCCGAGGGGTCCGCGGGCATGGTCGCCATCATAGAGCGAGGTCGGGCATCACCCGCCGAATTCGCCGCCCGCCGGGTGCCACGCCTTGACGCTCGGGTGAAGGCGTGCCGTGGGGGTGTGGTTGACCCGCACGCCTTGGCCAAAGCCCCATGGCGTGGCACCCTTGCCATTCCTGACGATTCACAATGGAGGGTCCACCAGAGTTCAGCGTGGCTTGCCAAAGGCGAGTGAGACGTTGTGCCCGCCGAAGCCGAAGGAGTTGCTCATGGCAGCGGTGATGGTGGCCTCGCGAGCCTCGTTGGGCACGTAGTCGAGGTCGCACCCCTCGCCTGGGGTGTCGAGGTTGATGGTGGGCGGCATCACGCCGTGTCGCAGGGCAAGGGTGGTGATCACCGCTTCGATCCCGCCCGAGGCTCCCAAAAGATGCCCCGTCATGCTCTTGGTCGAGCTCGCGGGCGGTGCGGTCGCGCGGTCGCCAAAGACGTTCTTGACCGCGCGGGTCTCGGCGAGATCGCCCAGTTGCGTGCTCGTGCCGTGTGCGTTGATGTAGCTGATGTCGGTGGGGTTGAGCCCGCCGTCCTCCAGCGCGATCTCCATGGCGCGGGCGGCTCCGCGGCCCTGTTCGTCGGGTGCGGTGATGTGCGTGCCGTCCGCCGACTGGCCCCAGCCGAGGAACTCGGTGTAGATGTCGGCGCCGCGGGCCCTGGCGTGCTCGAACTCTTCGAGCACGATAATGCCGCAACCCTCGGCGAGGATGAACCCATCCCGGTCCGCATCGAACGGCCGAGAGGCGTGCTGCGGGTCATTGTTCCGGCTCGAAAGCGCCCGCAGCGCCACGAAGCACGCCAGGCCCAGCGGCGTCAACGCCGCCTCGCTGCCGCCGGCAATCATGATGTCGGCCGCGTCGTGACGGATCACATCCGCCGCCTCACCGATGGCGTGGGCGGCGGAGGCACATGCGGTCGCCACCGCCGAGTTGGGCCCCTTGATCCCGTAGTGGATGCTCACGTTCCCGCTGCCCGCGTTGCACATCAACTTGGGCACCATGAACGGCGACACCCTGCTGGGCCCCTTCTGCATCAAAATCTCGGCCCCACGGTAAAACTCCTCGATCCCGCCCACGCCCGACCCGATGATCGACCCGACCCGCCACTTGTTCTCCTTCTCGAAGTCGAGACCGGCGTCATTCACCGCGTCGATCGAGGCGTCCAGCGCGAACTGCGCAAAGCGGTCCATCCGCTTGGCGACCCGCCCCTCGAGGTGCTTGGGCTTCCAGTCGGGGATCTCGCCCCCGAACGTCGTGCCAAAGCCTTGGGTGTCGAACCGGGTGATCGTCGAGATCCCCGACTTGCCCGCGAGCAGGTCAGCCCAGACCCCGGACACGTCCATGCCCAGACTGGTAACCCAGCCCAGCCCGGTGACGACAACGCGGCGGTCGTGAGGCGGCTTTGGCATAGACAGGCAAGAGGCAGGGGGCTGGTGGCGGCAGATCAGTTTCGGTGCGGGTCCCGGTGCGGTTAACGCGCCCACGACGCCGCCAGGCAGCGACGTCGATAAGCCTCAGCGACACGGGTCAAACGCCCGCGCCGCCACCGCTTGGCCGCGGGCACCACGCCCGCGTCCCCGAGAGCCCCGGGGGATTGGCGGGGGATCATGCCTCCTCGGCGTGATCCCGGATGTACTCGATTGCCTGGCCAACGGTCGTAATCTTCTCGGCCTCTTCGTCGGGGATCGAGGTCTCGAACACGTCCTCGAACTCCATCACCAACTCGACGGTGTCGAGCGAGTCGGCGTTGAGGTCGTTGACGAAGTGGGTCGAGCGGTTGATCTCGCCTCGATCCACGCCCATCTGCTCGGCGACGATGTCGATCACCTTGGTTTCAATCTCTTGCTCTTCCATATCACGGTCTCCTCGGCTGGCCCGCCTGGGCGGGGGTTGGTTGGTCGGTTTCACAAACGCTTTGCCAAGCCCTGCTCGGCGGGGTGGGAATGATAAGGCGGCGGGAGAATCATGCAACCCGAAGGCTGCTCCCCCCCGCCCACATCTAACACATCGTCATGCCGCCGTCCACGGCCAAAGTCTGTCCGGTGATAAAACCCGCCCCCTCCGACGCCAAAAATCGCACCGCCGCCGCCACCTCCTCGGGCCGACCAAACCGCTTCAGAGGCGTCACGCCCAGCACGTGGTCCTTCACCGCACGGGGCAGTACCTCGGTCATGTCCGTCTCGATGAACCCCGGCGCGACCACGTTAGCGGTGATCCGCTTAGCGGCCATCTCCTTGGCGAGCGACTTGGTGAAGCCCATCAGCCCCGCCTTGGCGGCGGCGTAGTTGGCCTGCCCGGCGTTGCCCACCAGCCCCGAGACGCTGCCGATGTTGATCACCCTGCCCCACTTGCCCCGCATCATCGGCCGCAGCGCCGCCTTGCACGCGATGAACACGCCCCGCAGATTCGTCGAGATCACATCGTCAAACTCCGCCTCGCCCATCCTCAACAGCAAATTGTCCCGCGTGATGCCGGCGTTGTTCACCAAAATATCCAGCCGCCCATGCGCCTCGGCGACCGCGTCAACCATCGCCTCGACCGCGGACGCATCGCTCATGTCGCAGGCGTGGGTCGACGCCTTGCCCCCCGCGTCGGTGATCGCTGCATGCACCGCGTCGAGCCGCTCTTGACCCCGCGCCACCAGCACGACGTGATGCCCGTCCGCGGCCAGATCCCGCGCGATGGCCTCTCCGATGCCGCGGCTGGCACCGGTGACGACGGCGACGCGACGTGGCGGGGGGGGTGCGTCGGCGGGGGATGTCGAAGAGGAGGCGGTCATCGGTGGGGTAGGTTAGCAGACGGTTCAGCCCCTGCACGCCCAACCCCACTAGCCCCGCTCCATTGCCGCCACGCCAGCAGCCCCTGGTCGAGCAACCCGATCCCGATGCCGAACATCGCAGCGATGACCAGACCACTCGCACCGCCCAGCGCCGCGCCCGAGGCGGCGAAGTTCGCCCGCTGTGGATCCCCCACGCCCAACCTGGCCCGCTGCGTGTAGCCCGTCGCGGCCTCGTCCGGCGGCGTCGGCGGCGTGCGGTTCGTCACGGGCGGGGGCGGGTCCCCATGTGCCACCTCCATGCCGAAGAAACCTTCGAGCGAATTGGGTGCGGCGAACCCCAGCAGCCCCCCCACCGTTGCTCCAAAAACCCCGCCGACGAGGGTGACCAGGGTGACCACGAGGAAGAGGCGGAGGAAGTTCATGGGGGGATCGTAAGGGGTTTAAGAGTCTCACGCGGAGGCGACGAGAAGAGAGCGGAGGAGCAAAATGGTGTTCAATCAGGTGTAGTACCTGGCGGCGTCAGGCGTGCCGGTTTTCATTTCAAAAGCCCTCCAGTCTTCCTCTGCCTCCGCGTCTCCGCGGGTCCGCGTGTGATCATCCCTACCTACGCCGCCTCGGAACGGTTCTCCACCTTCGCCGCGCGGTCGATCCGCCGCATCAGGCCGGTGAGCACCTTGCCGGGGGCGAGCTCGAGAAATCGCGGGGGGCTGTCCACCGGGGCGGCGGCGATGGCGTGCTGCATCGACTGCGACCACCGCACCGGGCGGGTCAACTGCTCGACGAGGCGGCGCTTAATGCTCGGGAGGTCGGCGGCGTCGTGAAACAGGCCCGTTACGTTCGACAGCACCAGCACCTGCGGGGCCGACCAGTCCACCGTCTCCAACGCCTCAGCCAACCGCTCGGCCGCCGCCTGCATCAGAGGCGAGTGGAACGCCCCCGCCACGCTCAGCCGCGTGGCCTTGAAGCCCATTCGCTCGGCGATCGGCACCGCCCGCTCGTTGGCTTCGACGGTGCCGCTGATCACGACCTGCATCGGGGAGTTGAAGTTGGCGGGGACCAGCACCGCGTCGGAGTCGTCGCCCCGAGCCTCGTCGCACAAGGCGGTTACCGCTTCTTCCGTCACATCCCCGGTGAGGGCGGTCATGGTGCCGGGCCTCTGCTCCGCCGCATCCTGCATCGCCTTCCCCCGCAAGCGAACCAGCCTCAGACCATCGATGAAGTCAAACGCGCCCGCCAGGTGCAAGGCGGTGAACTCCCCCAGCGACAGCCCCGCGGTCGCCCCGGGGGCCGCGACGTCCCCGGACTCGACCAAGGCCTGATAGCAGGCGACGCTGGTCGTGTAGATCGCCGCCTGAGCGACGTCGGTACGGTCGAGTCGATCCTGTGGCCCATTGAAGCAGAGCGTGCTCAGCTGGATCCCAAGCTCCCGGTCGGCCGCGGCAAAAGTCTGGGCCGCCACGGGGAAGCGGTCAAACCACGCCTCCCCCATCCCCACGTGCTGAGCCCCCTGCCCGGGGCAGAGGATGAACGCGGGCGCGAGCGAGAGGCTGTCGGGGAGAGAGTCTGCCATGGGTGGAGGATAATGAACCGATGATCGAGTGATCGAGTGAGCGAGTGATCGAGTGATCAGATGAATACGTGGACCGCTCGTTCAAGGATTCACTCGGTCACCGGTTCACTGGTTCACTGGTTCACTTTGGCGTGTCAGAGCCGCCACACGCTGGTGCCCCAGCTCAGCCCGCCGCCCTGGGCGACGAAGATGACGGTGTCGCCTTCGCTCACGCCCCCGCCCGACATCAGCTCGTGCAGGCAGATGCCGATCGACGCGGCGGAGGTGTTGCCGAAGCGGTCGATGTTGATGTAGACCTGGTCGTCCGCGAAACCAAGCCGCTTCCACGCGGACTGCAACATGCGGATGTTTGACTGGTGTGGGATCACGATCTTCACGTCCGCCGCGGTGAGCCCCGTTGCCGCCAGCGCGTCCTCGACGCACTGGGCCAGGGTGCGGACGGCGAATTGGTAGACCGCCTTGCCGTTCATCTGCAGCGTGCCGGGCTTGCCGGTGTAGTTTTCCGCCTCGCTTTGGGGGATGTCCGCCTCGGTGCGGGGCACGTAGAGCGAATCGCCCCGCCCGGCGTCCGAGTGCAGGCTCTGGTACAGGCAGCCCCGACTTGCGTCCTCGCACGCCTCGAGCACCGCAGCCCCCGCGCCATCGCCAAAGAGCACGCATGTCGCGCGATCCTCCCAATCCACGATCGTGCTCAACTGCTCCGCCCCCACCACCGCAACCCTCCTGTAATAACCCGCCGCGATGAAGCCCGCGGCCGCATTCAGGGCGGCGACGAGGCCCGTGCAGGCGATGTTCAGGTCAAACGCCCCGCAAGGCACCGCGCCGATCTTCTGCACCACCTTGGCCGAGGCGGCGGGGCAGATCACGTCCGGCGTCATCGTCGCACAGATCAGCAGGTCCAGGTCCGTCGGGTTCAGCCCCGCCGCCTGCAACGCCTGCGTCACGGCACTGGCGGCCAAGTCGCTGGTCCGCTCGCCCTCGGCCGACCGCCTGCGGGTCTTGATGCCGGTCCGCTGGGTGATCCATTCGTCGCTGGTGTCGACGATCCGGGCGAGGTCGTCGTTGGTGACCACCCGCTCGGGCAGACCGACCCCCGTGCCGCGGATGGCGACGCCGATACGTTGGAGGTTCCGCGGTGCATGGGGTGCGGCATGAGGCATGAGCCGGGCAGGATAGCGTGTGCCGCGGTCGCCATTTGCTTCCGGACGGAGCGGGTCGAGCCGCGAATCCTATCCAAGAGCAAAGAGAATGACGATCGGGGCAAGTGGGACGATCGACAGCAGCATCATGCCGATCCGCTCCGGGCGGGTGAGCCGGTGCCCCCACTGAAAGCGCAGCAGCAGCAGACCCAGTGACGGGATGCCCATGAGGCCCGCAAGTGGCGGAAGGGCCATCAATGCAAGCTCCGAGCCGGGGTCGGGGCGACGTGCTTCGAGCATCACGGCGACGGCGGCGATCGTGCCGGCGACGAGGCATAGGAGGCACAACACCGCGGCAAATCTCAAGACGGCGGCTTGATGGGAAGGCGAGAGCGGCATGGGGAGGAGGCGAACAGGCATTGCGCCAAAGAAGTCGCGGACCAGTTCGACAGTGCCGGTGGGGGCGATTTGGCCGGTGGGGGCGAGTTGATGGGCAGGTTGGCGGGATACGGCTATTGACGGACAACGAGGAAGCGGGCGGCGAAGGGGTATTGATCTTCAACACAGACAGCGAGCTTTAGCCGCTTGCGGCTTAGCATCCCCCCGCTTAGGGGCAAGCGGCTTTCGCGGGTGGCGGATCAGGCGTGGTCGTCGCTCGTGTGCCCCGCGAGCGCCTCGGTGATCGCGTCATTGACGCCCAGGCGGACGTACTGTTTGGCGTTGCGGATGGTGTTGTAGATGGTGCGGCCCTGGCTGGAGCCGTGGCAGATCATGCAGCCGCCGTTGGCACCCAGAAGTGGGGCGCCGCCGTACTCGTGGTAGTCGTGCTTCTTGTAGATCGCTTGGACAACGGGTGCGAAGCGTTCGGCGAGGGTGGGGTCGTGGGCGGCGATCTCGCGGCCGATGGTCTTGAAGAGGCCCGCAGCAAGGCCTTCGGAGAGCTTGAGGGCGACGTTGCCGGTGAAGCCTTCGGTGACCACGACGTTGGCTTTGCCCGCGAAGAGGTCCCGGCCCTCCACATAGCCGACGTAGTTGAGGTTGGGGTCGCTCTTGATAAGCTGGTGCGTCTCGCGGACGAGGG
>PPFU01028197.1_pt1 | contig 12198 bp, 5 predicted proteins | sample 1535991 | NCBI WGS metagenome assembly PPFU01 (sample SAMN04901290, study PRJNA319586) | Hypolithon metagenome, whole genome shotgun sequencing project. | isolation source: Antarctic Hypolithon | place: Antarctica: Miers Valley | collected 2014 | reverse complement strand
TATATTTCCAGTCAATAACGTTCATCCAACACGAGCATCTTCTGCCATCTTCATAACTCCTGTTTTGGGTGTGGTGGGGCTTGAATACAATTCAGACCATTATCGCCCGTTGAAAAAAAACCTCGAATGTTTAAAATTCGACTTCAAATCCATTGCTGAAAATGGCTATCTTGCAAGCTTGAATTTATCATACCAAGCGCGTCGTAAAGCGCGTTAATCCTACATGACAGAAGAAACAGCCTACAACGAAGACCACATCCGATCCCTCGATTGGAAAGAACATATCAGACTCCGACCCGGAATGTATATCGGGAAACTCGGAAACGGAACGGCATACGACGACGGAATCTACATCCTGATCAAGGAAGTAGTCGATAATTCCATCGACGAATACGTGATGGGATACGGGAAGAAAGTCGACATTTCTGTAAAGGAAGGCTACGTGACAGTGCGTGATTACGGACGGGGCGTGCCACTCGGCAAGCTCGAAGACGTTGTGAGCAAAATCAATACCGGCGCCAAGTACGACAGCAAAGCTTTTAAGAAATCTGTCGGACTCAACGGTGTCGGTACAAAAGCTGTCAACGCACTTTCTGATTATTTCGAAATCGAAGCCTACCGCGAAGGAAAGGGCAGAAGTGCCATATTCGAAAGGGGTGTGCTCACCAAAGCGGTGGACATTCCGGATACCGAAGAGCGCAACGGTACCATGGTGCGCTTCAAACCGGATGAATCGATCTTTAAAAATTTCAAATTCAAGTCGGAATTCATCGACCGCCTGATCTGGAACTACTGCTACCTGAATACCGGGCTCAGCATTTGGTTTAACGGCGAGCGTTTCTTCTCGAAAAACGGGCTCAAAGACCTGCTCGAAGGCAAAATGTCCGACGAGCCGCTTTATCCCATCATCCACCTGCAAGGCGACGACATCGAAGTGGCCTTTACACACACCGCTTCTTACGGAGAAGAGTATTACTCCTTCGTAAACGGGCAGCATACCACTCAGGGCGGGACGCATCAGAGCGCTTTCCGCGAAGCTTATGCGCGCGTGGTGAAAGACTTTTTTGGCAAAAACTACGAACCCACAGATATCCGCAGCAGTCTCATCGCCGCGGTGAGCGTGAAAGTGGTGGAGCCGGTATTTGAGTCACAGACCAAAACCAAACTCGGTTCCAATGAGATCGAGCCGAACGGAAAGAGCATGCGGGCCTTTGTGGGAGATTTTCTCAAAGAGCAACTCGACAATTATCTGCACAAGAATCCGGAAGTAGCCGATGCGCTGGAAAAGAAAATCCGCGCCAACGAAAGGGAGCGCAAGGACCTGGCCGGAATCCGCAAGCTCGCCAAAGAGCGTGCAAAGAAAGCCAACCTGCACAATAAGAAACTGCGCGATTGCCGCGCACACTACAACGACCCGAAGCTGGACGACCGGGGCAAGGATTCGGTGCTCTTCATCACGGAAGGTGATTCTGCTTCCGGTTCCATCACCAAATCGCGCGATGTGAATACCCAGGCGGTATTTTCCCTCAAGGGAAAACCATTGAATTGCTACGGCCTCACGAAGAAGATTGTTTATGAAAATGAAGAATTCAACCTCATCCAGGCTGCGCTAAACATTGAAGACGGTCTGGAAGGTTTGCGCTATAGCAAAATCATCATCGCCACAGATGCCGATGTAGATGGGATGCACATCCGCTTATTGCTGCTGACTTTCTTCCTGCAGTTTTTTCCGGATCTGATCAGGAACAATCACCTTTATATACTTCAGACCCCACTTTTTCGCGTCCGCAACAAAAAGGAAACGATTTATTGCTATTCCGAACAGGAGCGCAGGAATGCCATCGAAAAAATTGGCAAGCAGGCGGAGATCACCCGCTTCAAAGGTTTGGGTGAAATCTCTCCCGATGAGTTCAAAAACTTCATCGGAGAAGACATCCGGCTGGAGCCTGTGGTGATCGCAAAGGATTTTAAAATTGCGGATCTACTGGCTTTCTACATGGGCAAGAACACGCCCGAACGACAGGATTTCATTATTGATAACCTGCGGATAGAGAAGGATATCGTGAAGGATGCGGAAGAAAAAGTTGAAGAACCTTTACTCGAAAATCTCCATGACTGAAGATCCAAACGAAGACTTTTCACAAGAGAAATTTGACAGTGACCAGAGTCATATGGGCGAGAAGGTGATTCCCATCTCCGGACTCTATGAAAACTGGTTTCTCGATTATGCCTCATACGTAATTCTCGAACGTGCCGTGCCGGCACTCAATGACGGGCTCAAGCCTGTGCAGCGCCGGATTCTCCACTCCATGAAAGACCTGGATGATGGCCGCTATAACAAAGTGGCCAACATCATCGGCCACACCATGAAGTATCACCCGCACGGGGATGCTTCCATTGGCGATGCACTGGTGCAGGTGGGGCAGAAAGATTTGCTCATTGACGCGCAGGGTAACTGGGGGAATACACTCACCGGCGATGGTGCAGCTGCACCGCGGTATATCGAAGCGCGCTTGTCCAAATTCGCACTGGAAGTGGTATTCAATGCCAAAACCACCGTATGGGGACTTTCATACGACGGACGCAATAAGGAGCCTCTGAATCTTCCGGTGAAGTTTCCGCTGCTGCTGGCTCAGGGAGCCGAAGGAATCGCGGTTGGTCTTGCATGCAAAATGTTGCCGCACAATTTTAACGAACTCATCGATGGATCAATTGCGGTCCTTCGCGGGAAAAAGACGCATATCCTGCCTGATTTCCCAAATGGGGGAATGGCCGATTTCTCGCAGTACAATGAAGGGTTGCGCGGCGGACGCATACGTGTACGCGCCAAAATTCGCCAGTTTGACAAAAAAACGCTGGTGATTGACGAGATCCCCCATGGAACCACCACCACTTCGCTCATAGAATCGGTGGTGAAAGCAAATGACAAAGGAAAAATCAAAATCCGCAAGATCGAGGACAATACTTCCGACAAAGCGGAGATTGTGGTGCACCTGCATCCCGGCACTTCGCCCGATAAGAGCATAGATGCGCTGTATGCATTCACCGACTGCGAGGTGAGCATCTCTCCAAATGCGGCCGTAATTGAAAATGACAAGCCCCGATTCGTTGGTGTAAATGAGATGCTTTACATCTCTACGCATCAGACGGTTAAATTATTGCAATGGGAGCTCGAAATCAAGCGGGATGAGCTCATGGAGCAATGGCATTTCGCTTCGCTCGAAAAGATATTTATTGAGAACAGAATCTACCGCGACATTGAAGAAGCGGTAACCTGGGAGGAAGTGCTGAAGAACATCGATGATGGTTTGAAGCCACACGTGAAGCATCTGAAACGCGCCGTAACAGAAGAAGATATTGTAAAGCTTACCGAGATCAAGATCAAGCGCATCTCGAAATTTGACAGCTTTAAGGCCGATGAGCATCTGAGCAGGTTGGAATCTGATCTGGAAGTCATTCTCGGCCACCTGAACAACCTGGTGGAATATGCGATCGAATACTTCCGCAACCTGAAGAAAAAATACGGTACCGGCCGCGAGCGCCGCACCGAAATTAAGACCTTTGACACCATCGAAGCCAGCAAAGTAGTGGTGGCCAACAAGAAACTCTACGTGGACCGCGTTGAAGGATTTGTCGGTTATGGCCTCAAGAAAGATGAGTTCGTGGGCGATTGCTCCGACATTGATGATGTGGTTGTATTTCACCAAGGTGGCACCATGGTGGTGACCCGGGTGGACAATAAGAAATTTGTCGGCAAGGACATCATCCACGCCGCCGTTTGGAAAAAGGGCGACAAGCGCACCATTTACAATCTGGTGTATCAGGATGGATCATCCGGAGCGGCGTATATCAAAAGGTTTTCCGTGACAAGCATTACCCGCGACAAGGAATACGACCTGACCGCTGGAAGCAAAAACTCCAAAGTGCTTTATTTCTCTGCCAATCCGAACGGAGAAGCAGAAGTGATTCATGTGAAGCTACGCCCGCGACCATCGTTGAAAAAGCTGCGTATTGAATACGACTTCGCTGAACTCGCGATAAAAGGGAGGGACTCAAAAGGCAATATTCTTACGAAAAATATCGTGAGCAAAATTGAAATGAAGGAAGCGGGTACGAGTACCCTTGCTCCGCGAAAAATCTGGTTTGACGACATCGTGCAAAGACTGAATGCAGATGGCCGTGGGACTTTTCTTGGACAGTTCTCAGGTGAAGACAAGATTCTGACCATTTACCAGAAGGGATACTATAAGATTACCACCTTTGACTTGAGTACCCGCTTTGACGAAGAGCTGATCACGATTGAAAAATACAATGCCGACAAGCCAATCACAGCGGTGTATTGGGAAGGAGAAAAGGGCCAGTTCAATGTGAAGCGGTTTGTCGCCGAAGCGGCTCAAAAACCTGTGAACTTCATTACAGAGCACGAAGATTCTTATCTGGAGTTTGCCACTACGCATCCATCACCTTCGCTGGTTTTGCAATTTGACAAGCGCAGCAACGACAGAGAAGATGAAGAGATAGATCTCGTGGAATTTATCGGTTTGAAAGGCGTGGCTGCTATGGGCAACCGGCTTACGGGATACAAGTTGAAGTCGATAGACCGCATTGAGCCTCAGGTGGAAGAGCCCGAAGAAATTGAAGAACAGGCAGCTGTGCCTGAATCTGCCGCGACCGACGATTCAGAAACGGATGAAGATGATGGTTCCGACCGGGACAGCAAACCAGGCCCATCGTCGAATGGTCAGGCTACCTTATTCTGAAATTAATTGAAAATTGAAAATTGATAATTGAAAATGTGCTTCGAAGTCACTTATATTCAAGATCGGATAAGCGACTTCGAATAACCAGGTGCCGCATGAAATTAATGCGTGCGGTGGTGCCCTTTAGGGTTTTTGGGGGCGGGAAGTAATTGAGAATTGACATCCGTTTCATTCACAATGAGTAGCCATATGATTTTCCACTTCATCGTCAAAGGCTGAAGCATAACCTAGCTTCTGTGCTTTTTTGAAGTTTTTACAAGCCTTCTTTGTATTCTCCTTTGCGAGGTATATTTCACCGGCATAGCGATAACTCATCGGATTTGACTTGTCATTGGCGAGCGACTTCTTGATATCCTGCAAGGCCAGGTCAGGTTTGTCTATTTGCAAATAAGCATATGCGCGGTTACTCAAAGACATGGGGTGGTGTGGGTCGAGTTCCAAAGCCAGATTTACGTATTCCAATGCTTCCCGGTAATATCCGATTCGATTGAAGGTAAAAGCCAGATTGATCAGAATTTCCAGATCCCTTTGGTCATAAGTGTATGCCTTGAAGAGATAATTATTTGCTTCTTCGTATCTGTGAAGTCTCGAAAGAACGGCTGCTGCCTTTTTATAACCAGATACATTTGCGGAGTCGATAAGCAAACTTTCTGTGAAGTAATTCAATGCCAGTGAATCTTTCCCCGCTGCCAAATAAACATCTGCGATGGCGGACTGGGCCTGACTTTGGGTGGTGATGTCATCTGAAAGGATACTTGCCATTTGGGCCATGTACATAGCTGAATCAACTTGACTGACGGACAGGAAATAAGCTGATTTCCCAAGGTAGGCGTTGATATACATTGAATCAAGTCGTATGGCAGTGTCAAAATCATTGTTTGCCTTAAAGGGTTTTTCAAGCTCCAAAAAAAGCAATCCACGCTCATAATAGTATTGTTGATTTACAGGCTCCAACTCTATGGCTTTGTTTAAGAGTTTTACAGCACCAGTATAATCTATTTTTTTTTGGGCCTGTCGGGCTACCTGATGGAATTCCTGAGCTGTCTGGGCCAGATAAGCCGGGGCTATAGAAACCAGTATAAATAGGAGTAGGGCGAGCGCTTTCATGAGGTGAGAGATTGGCACGTTTAAATTACATGCTTATTTCAACGTTTGAGCCACCCTAAACCAATCTTATTCCCCTGCCATATGTGAATAACCTTGAATGATTTGAACTGGGTGATAAGCTCAAAATATCCAGGAAAACTACGAAAAAGTGAAATGTTCAAATTTATATATAAATTTGATTGTTAAATTTTTGAATGAAATACATCAAGTGATTGTTCATTCATTGATCGCCCATCGGGCTCTGGCAGCATCAGATGATTTGCCCGCCGAACTATCCTGATACGCGAACCAGCCCGCTATGGCGATCATGGCGCCATTGTCTGTACAATACTGCAAGGGTGGAATGTAAGTCACCCAGTCTTTTTCCCTAGCAGTGGCCTGCAAAATTTTCCGTAAGGATGAATTGGCTGATACGCCTCCGGCAAGAGCTATATGCCTGATTCCTGTTTGCGTTGATGCCACGACGAGCTGCTCCATCAGCATTTCGATGATGGTATGCTGCAGGGAAGCGCAGAGGTCATTGATATTTTCACGAATGAATTCCGGATCACTGCGCTGATTCTTTTCAACGAAATTGCGAAATCCTGTTTTCAATCCGCTGAAGCTGAAATCCAGGCCGGGTACCTTTGGTTTGGAAAAGGTGAACTTTTTTGGATCACCATTTTGCGCCAGCTTATCGATTTCCGGGCCACCGGGATAGGGCAGTCCCAAAATCTTGGCAGCCTTGTCAAAGGCTTCACCAGCGGCATCGTCTGTGGTTTCGCCCAAAATTTCGAACGTATTGTGGTCAGCCACTTTCAGCAATTGGGTGTGTCCGCCGCTCACCGTTAGGCAAATGAAGGGAAAAGGGGGTGGACTCATGTCTGGATCAGCGATGAAATGTGCCAGAACATGGGCTTTCAAGTGATGTATGGGAAATACAGGAATGCCAAGTGCCAGTCCCAATGATTTGGCAAAAGAGCTTCCTACAAGCAGCGAGCCTAGAAGTCCGGGTCCCTGTGTATAAGCGATTCCATGCAGGTCGCCAGGCTTTATTCCGGCCTGCTTCAGGGCTTTGTCCACCACAGGAACAATGTGCTGCTGATGGGCGCGGGATGCAAGTTCGGGCACCACACCTCCATAAAGTCGGTGCACTTCCTGACCAGCCACAATGTTGGCAAGTATTTTGTCATTGTGGAGCACAGCTGCCGAAGTATCGTCACAGGAGGACTCAATTCCAAGAATATATATGGGATTATCAGAATTCAATTGGGAACGGTGTTACACTTGTAGTAATTTCGGCAAAATTAAAACCTTTCAACGATTCGCACCCGAATAAAAATATTGATAATCACAGTTATCATTCTGCTCTGCATTGTGCTGGCCGGATATATCGTGGTAAAATCAAGTTATGTGCAAACGCGCCTTGCCAAATGGGTGGCTTCGGAAATGACCAGTCGCCTGGGAGCCAGGGTAGACCTGGAGAGATTGGATATTGACTTTTTCAATAAGGTGACGCTTGAAGGTTTTATCATGTACGATCAGGAAGGGGATACGCTCGCGGCTGCCAGTTCGCTATATCTTACCATTAAGAAGTTTAGCCTGCGAAATGATGCTTACCGGTTTGGCGAATTGACACTTACCAATGCCGATATCAGGATTCGGCAACGCAGTCCGGAAGGTGCGCTCAATGTGGATTTTATTTCAAAGTATTTTGGCTCTTCAACTCCTGCAGATACGCTTTCATCTTCGCCGATTTCCCTGGATGTTGGGGAACTCAGGCTGGAGAACGCCCGATTCTCCTATTACAATCCGTATGCAGATCCGCTTGAAGAAGGGTTGGATTTTGCAAATATAGATGTGCGGAATCTAAACGCCACGGTTGGCGATTTCCAACTGATCAATGATACTGTACGCAGCGATATCCAGAGCTTCTCCTTCACAGACCGGAGCGGATTCAAACTTGAGAATCTACAGGCGGAAATGGAAATTATCCCTGAGAAAGTTCTTTTGCAATCTCTGATTCTTGATCTTGGCGAGTCGGTCGTAAGGGGAGATCTGGCTTTTAAACACGAAAGCTGGTCGGACTACAGCGATTTTGTGAATGCTGTTGAAATCGATGCTGATCTTTCACCCACGGACCTGAACTTTCAGGAAATCGGATATTTTGCCCCGCAATTATTTGGTTTGGATTTCCCATTCACCTTTGAAGGAAATTTTTCGGGAACGATTAGCAATCTGAAAGGCCGGAAAATCATGGTGGCCTTGGGAGAAAGGTCGGTTTTCAGGGGAGATGTGGATTTGCTGGGGCTTCCCGATATTGACGCAACGTTTATGGATTTCCGCATCAAACAACTTTCGAGTGATTATGCAGATCTCCAGACAATCGGCGCAAGACTCGCAGATAAAACTTCCCTGTTCAACTCTCTGCCTTCTGAACTCGAACGGGCAGGATCGCTGTTTTTCGAAGGTTCTTTCACGGGATTTACCAAGGATTTTGTGGCTTATGGCGGCCTTACCACCGAAGCAGGACGACTGGATCTTGACCTGAACCTGAAGAATGATTCGCTCAATAATCAGTTGATTTATACCGGAGGGATTGAGGCAAGACGTTTTGATGTGGGGCATATTCTGGGCATACCTGAACTGGGGTCCGTTACTGCCGAGGCCGAAGTTCGGGCCATCTCTCGCGCGCAATTCGTTTCTTCTAGCCTGAAAGGAAAAATCAATCAGTTGGTATATGCGGGCTACGCCTATGAAGATATTACGGTGGATGGCGATATTTCCAAAAACACTTTTGAAGGAAGATTGCAGTCAAAAGATCCAAATCTCCATTTCAACTTTGATGGGGTCGTAGACTTTGCCGGATCAATACCGTTGTTCAATTTTGATGCACAGATTTACAATATAGATCTTTCGGCATTGAATCTTGTCGGTGCAGATGATTCCCTGTCTTTCAGTTCGAATCTGACTTTAAATGGCCGCGGTAACAGATTGAACAACATGAGCGGAACGCTGTCAGCAGAAAAGAGTTTTTTATGTTATGGCGATAGTGCTGTATACATCGAAAGTATTCTGCTTTCCGCTGGGGGAGATGATCGGGGCAGAAAAATAAGTCTGACCAGCGACATCATGGACCTGAGTATCACAGGGATCTTTGAGCCTGAAGAATTGGGCAAGGGTTTCCAGCATATGATTTCAGAAGTCCTGCCTTCCATTTATCAATTTGATGTGGATGAGACTGTGGGCCCGCAAATTTTTGATTTCAGTTTGAATTATAAAGCCCCCAATGCAGTTTCCAATCTCCTTATTCCGGGATTAAACATTTCACCAAATACGACAATTTATGGCAGTGTAGACAATCAAAAGTCCACTTTTGGAATCTTCGCACGAACGGATTCTGCTTCATACAAAAATCTGGCGTTTCACGGCTTGGTGGTAGATGCCGGTAAGATAAGTGAAGTCATGAAGGCCAAGGTGCACCTGAGCGAATTCGTAGTGAATGGATATGCCATTCAGAATCCCGATATCGATGTGGAAGCATATAACGATATCGTGGAAGTGGGGATGGGCTGGCTCAATGCCGAGAATGCCTCTTATGGCGATTTTGATATGCAATTGACTTTTATTGATACCGCGAATTTCGTTGTGCAAATGAAATCCGGGAATATCGGAACATACGGGTCAGTTTGGGAATTGACGCGACCAGCTCAGGTCTGGGTAGCTGGCGACAGCATTGCGGTTGACAGCCTGATATTGGCAAAACATGAACAAGTCCTGGCCGTGTCCGGAACCATTTCCAGAAATCCAGAATCTGAACTCCTGGTTAATCTCCAGAATTTCAACCTCGCAGATATCGATTCCCTGGGCTTCAATACAGAAACCAAACTTTCCGGAATACTGAACCTGCAGGGATCCGTCAGCAATGTTTATGCGGAGCCCCTCCTGCGTGCCAGTGCAGATATTGAGAATCTGGCCATCGATGGTTTTGAACTCGGCAATATCACTGCGACAAGTGAATATGTACAAACCGGCCTTGCCCTGAATGGTTCACTGAACAGAAGTGGAAAAAAACTACTCGATTTTAAAGGCGATTATCTGATTGGGCAGGAAGAACCTTTGGACGGGACACTCACTTTGGACCAATTTGATCTCGATCTGGTGAATGTGCTTGGTTTGAAAGATGTACGGGATATAAGCGGCTTTGCAGATGGTGAAATTCAGGTGGAAGGCACGCTGAAAGAGCCCAGATTGAAGGGAATCATTGATTTTGCGGAAGCGCGATTTACCATAGACTACCTGAACGCTACTTTCATATTTTCTGATGAAGTAAGGGTGGAAGATGGATGGTTGGGTATTGACTACAAGCCTATTTATGATATAAATGGAAATAAGGGATTTGTTGTAGCTTCTGCTTTTCACGACAATTTTAAAAACTGGACTTATGATGTGAGCGCCGATGTGGATAACTTCTTCATCCTCAACACGAGCAGGGAGATGAATAGTATTTACTACGGAACGGCATATGCCACAGGCACGGTGCAGATCGGAGCTTATGAAGACCAGCTTGAGATCAATATTGATGCCCGCACGAATAAGGGAACATCCATCAAATTGCCGCTCGATGAATCAGGAGAAGTAACGCTTGAGAACTTTGTATACTTTGTGGAACGCGAGAAAATTCAGGAATCAAGCCGTACAGCTGACCTCACAGGAGTTCAGATGCGGCTCAATCTCGATGTAACCCCGGATGCAGATGTACAGCTGATTTTTGATGAGCAAACCGGCGACATTATTCGTGGCCGTGGGAGCGGAGTGCTCACATTTGAGATTTCCCCTTCCGGAGAATTTAATATGTTTGGCAGGTACGAGATTGTCTCTGGAAGTTATTTGTTCACCCTGAAAAATTTGATCAATAAGCAGTTTATCGTAAGGCCGGGTGGTGTGATAGGATGGTACGGTAATCCCTATGAAGCCGATATGGACATTACCGCATATTACGGCCTGCGCGCCCCACTTTTTCCGATCATGATCGAAAATCAGGAGAGGTATCGCGTACGCGAGGACATCAATGTTGTCTTGAACCTAACGGATAAACTCTTAAATCCGAATATCACTTTTGAAATTGAATTACCTCAGGCTACTGAGAATGAGCGCAGCCAGCTGGCGAGTGTGGTAAGCACTACACAGCAGCTGAATCAGCAGGTTTTCTCATTGCTCATTCTGAATCGTTTCCTTCCTGTGGCGGTATCGCAAAACGAGACCGGATCCGGGATCACCGGCCTGGGTTCGGCCACGACCAGCGATTTCGTGAGCACCCAGATCAGCAACTGGCTTTCGGAGATCAGCAATGACTTTGACGTTGGGATAAATTACCGTCCAGGCGATCAGATCAGCAACCAGGAAGTGGCGGTGGCACTCAGCACCCAGCTTTTCAATGAGCGCCTTACCGTAAGGGGGAATTTTGGGGTTACACAGGCATCAGAGCTTCAGTATACCCAGGGACAGAGTGGTCTGGTAGGTGACTTTCTGCTTGAATATATGCTCACAGAAGATGGCAAAATCCGTCTGAAAGTATTCAACGAAACCAATCCCTACGAAAACTTCTCCACGGGTGGGGCAGGGTCGATTTATACACAAGGTGTCGGTCTCATTTACCAGGAAGATTTTAATACCCTCGATGAATTCGTCAATAAAGTAGGTAAGCTATTCACCAACGACAAAGCTGAAAAAGCAGATTCCTGATTTATTCCATTTTTCCCGCACGTATGGAGTGTCCCATTCGGTCTCGTTTGGTATTCAGATAGTGCTCGTTGTGTTTGTTTGCTTCGATTTCCATGGGCACATTCTCTGTTATTTCCAGTCCATAACCGATCAGTCCTGCCCGTTTTTTGGGATTGTTGGTGATCAACCGCATTTTTGAAATACCCAAATCGCGGATTATCTGAGCTCCCACGCCATAATCGCGCTCGTCCATTTTGAAGCCCAGTTGCAGATTGGCATCCACCGTATCGAGTCCCTGTTCCTGAAGTTTGTAGGCTTTCAATTTGTTCAAAAGTCCGATTCCCCGACCTTCCTGATTCATATAGACTACCAGTCCTTTGCCTTCCTTTTCAATCATCTGCATGGCGCTGTGGAGTTGCGGGCCACAATCGCAGCGACACGATCCAAACACATCACCGGTAAGGCAACTGCTATGCACGCGTACCAACACCGGCTCGTTGGGCTCCCATTTGCCTTTTACCAGCGCAATATGTTTTTGCCCATTTGTGATTTGATGGTACAGGTGCAGTTCAAAGTCGCCGTGTTCTGTAGGAAGATCTACGGCAATGTCTTTTGTGATCAGTGATTC
>PPFU01029278.1_pt1 | contig 12203 bp, 11 predicted proteins | sample 1535991 | NCBI WGS metagenome assembly PPFU01 (sample SAMN04901290, study PRJNA319586) | Hypolithon metagenome, whole genome shotgun sequencing project. | isolation source: Antarctic Hypolithon | place: Antarctica: Miers Valley | collected 2014 | reverse complement strand
CTGAAAGCCTTATCACACCGTTCCAATTTGGCCTCATTTTAGGGGGTGGCGAAAACTTCCAGACACTAACGAATATTCAAAAGCGGGTGAGTGTCACACTTTTTGCCACAGTTTTGCGACTCACTTGCTGCAAAATAACTATGATATTCGCACTGTGCAAGAATTACTCGGCCACAAAGACGTGAAAACAACAATAATTTATACCCACGTTTTGAATCGAGGTGGACACGGGGTACAAAGTCCGCTAGATAGAGCCTTAAATTAAGGAATCAATAACCTGATTTTCCTAGCAGGCACAAGTTCATAGGGTTAGCTGCTCACTAGCCACTCTATCAGCGTCTTGGGCTACTCGGAAGGGGGCTTTGTGTTTGCAAAAGGAGACGAGCTTAGGCAGCGGCACAAACGGTGCTGGGTTCAGGCATAGGTTCTCCAGAAGCTTCGTATGCTATTACCAACGATTCGAGAGCTTCAATCCCTTGAGTAACGGCTTCTTCGTAGGTATCGCCATGCGTGCGCCACTGCTGCCCTGGAAAGTCGGGAAAACCGACTAGAAATAGAAAGCAGTCATCTTCTTCTGACCACTGAATCACTATTTGATACTTGAGTTTACGTGTCATTTTAGGCTTCCTCCACTTCCTTAGTCGCCCTTAAAACCTCTTTCTCCTGATATAGCGGTTCCCGGATGCATTCGGGTACCGCGAGTCACCTTACCTGTTGCAACATAAGGCTTTTGATATCTCGACGGGAGCAGGTTGACAGAGTTTGCTACTCACTAGCCACTCTATCAGCGTCTTGGGCTACTCGGAAGGGGGCTTTGTGTTTGCCGAGGAGGCGATCGCGCAAGTGCTTAATTCGATCCCTAAACTCACTCGCTTCCTCAAACTTCAAAGCCTTAGCCGCTTCTTTCATCTGGGTCTCTAGCTGACCAATCAGCATCGGAATATCTTCTAAGGGCATGTCATCGCTTTGGTCGTAAGCCTGTCCTAGTTCCTCAGCGTTGAGCCTACGAGAGACATCGAGAAAAGAGAGAATTGAGTTGGACTGACGACGAATAAGGGCCGTTGGCGTAATGCCGTGTTCTTCGTTGTAAGCTTCCTGAATAGCCCTGCGCCTTTCAGTTTCCTCAATAGCCTTTTCCATACTGTTGGTCATATTGTCGGCGTAGAGGATGGCCCTACCTTCGATGTGGCGGGCGGCGCGACCGATGGTTTGAATGAGCGATCGCTGCGCCCTCAAAAAACCCTCTTTATCGGCATCCAAAATCGCCACCAGAGAAACCTCTGGTAAGTCAAGACCTTCTCGCAAAAGGTTCACGCCAATCAGCACGTCAAACTCACCGTTGCGCAAGTCTTGAATGATCTCGATGCGCTCAATAGAATGAACTTCGGAGTGAAGATAGCGGACACGCACGCCGTGCTCACTGAGATATTCAGTCAGGTCTTCGGCCATGCGCTTGGTGAGAGTGGTCACCAGCGTGCGCTCATCTTTAGCCGCTCGCACGCGAATCTCTCCTAGCAAATCGTCTACCTGGCCCTCAGAAGGCCGCACGTCAATTTGCGGATCGAGTACGCCTGTGGGCCGAATAATTTGATCGACAATATGGCCTTCAGACAAACCCAACTCCCATTCGCCCGGTGTCGCTGATACAAAAATGCACTGGTTGACCTTATCCCAAAACTCTTCGGCCTTCAGCGGACGATTATCGGCAGCGCTCGGCAGGCGAAAACCGTGCTCGATCAACACTTTCTTACGAGCCTGGTCGCCGTTGTACATCGCTCGAATTTGCGGCACCGTGACGTGAGACTCGTCTACGGCTAGGAGCCAGTCGTCGTGAGGGAAGTAGTCGAGCAGGCATTCTGGCGGCGCACCGGGCAGGCGACCGGCTAAATGGCGGGTATAGTTTTCTACGCCGTTGCAGTAGCCAACTTCTTCAAGCATTTCCAGGTCATAGCGGGTGCGTTGCTCTAGCCTTTGGGCCTCTAGTAGCTTGCCATGGTTTTCTAGGAATTCAAGCTGTTCTTTTAGCTCGGCGCGAATGCCCTGGCAGGCGGCTTCTAGCTTGTCGTCGGGCGTGACAAAGTGACGCGCTGGGTAAATATTGAGCGCGTCCATGCTTTGCAGTGTGGCACCCGTCACCGGATCGATGTAGCGGATGGCGTCAATTTCATCGCCAAAGAATTCCACGCGAATAATGCGGTCTTCATAGGCAGGGCCGATTTCTAGCACATCGCCTTTTACCCGAAAGCGCCCGCGACCCATTTCTAAATCGTTGCGGGTGTATTGCACCGAGGCAAGGTCGCGCAGTACCTGACGCTGGTTGGTTTCAGCGCCAACGCGCAAAGGGATGGAAGCGTTGAGATATTCTGACGGAATGCCCAGGCCGTAGATGCAGCTAATGGAGGCGACGACAATCACGTCTTTGCGTTCGAAGAGCGATCGCGTTGCAGAGTGCCGCAGCATATCAATCTCATCATTAATCGCCGAAGTCTTCGCGATATAAGTATCGGTCGTGGGAATGTAAGCTTCGGGCTGATAATAGTCGTAGTAGCTAATGAAGTACTCGACCGAGTTATCGGGGAAAAACTCACGCAGCTCGTTACATAGCTGCGCCGCCAGGGTTTTATTGTGGGCAAGGATTAGCGCGGGCTTGCCAACCGCATCGATAGTGCGGGCGATCGTGTGGGTTTTACCTGTCCCGGTAGCGCCCAAAAGGGTCTGATATTCTTGCTGAGCTTTCAGGTTTTTAACGAGCTGCTCAATCGCTTTAGGCTGATCGCCTGCGGGCTCGAAAGGGGCTTGAATATTAAACCTTTTGTTCATAGGAAGAGAGGGGCGATGGCAGCAGTGAGGGCGCAAAGTTTACAGCGCTCAATATTCAATGTTAGACGATTTAACCGAAGGTGATGGCGACTTTTGATACCGTTGATAGATTAAGCAAATGAGGGGCTGACACTACCGTGAGCGAAATTGTCGTCCAACTTACACTTACGAATGAAATTGACCTGTTGCTAGCCGATCGAGGCTTTATCTCAGCCGAAGAAGTCCATAGTTGCATCGTTGATAGGGCAATAGTCGATACACGCATAGCCCATCTTCGTTTGCCAGCAGACCTGATAGCAAAGCTAGATCTAAAACGGACGGCGAAGATAGATACACGAACCAAAGAGGGGGTTCAAACCCTGAACGTGTATGAAGGGCTCAGGCTAAATGTTGAAGGCAGGGAAGGGGCTTATAGATGTTTGGAGCTTCCTATCGGACAGACTTTAGGGCTCGGATGGATTCCACTACAAGATTTAGGATTGGAGCCTGATTTGCATAACCCGCGTTTGCGACATTTGCCGAACAAGGGAAAAAGCACCTACTTACGCGTTTGATGTCTTGGCGCGATCGCCAAACCATAGGATAATCCGGGGTGTTGAAATGCGGAACACCATTGATGAGCCAGACAACGAGCCAGCAGCCTAATATCCCGGAGTGCGCTTGGCAGTGGCCTATCGGTAACAAGTGGGCAGCGCCTTACATTGTTCGCTATGCCAGTAATTTAGACGATGGGCCAGAGCATGGGGCTCCGCTGGGCGGATTTGGGGCGGGCTGTATTGGCAGGTCGCCGAGTGGCTCGTTCAACCTGTGGCATTTGGACGGCGGCGAGCACATTTTTGCTCGGTTTCCTGGCTGTCAGTTCAGCGTATTTGAGCAAGCGGCTAGCGGCACTTCGCAAGCTTACGCAATGGCGACAGATCGGCCAGCCGATGTATTGGATAGCTGGCAGTGGTATCCGGCATCTGAAGGGGATAAAACTACAGGCACCTATCACGCGCTATATCCTCGCAGTTGGTACGTCTACGAAAATGTTTTCCAAGCGCAGCTAACCTGCGAACAGTTTTCTCCTATCTGGGCCGATAATTACCAGGAGAGTAGCTATCCTGTTGCTACTTTTGTGTGGACGGCTCATAACCCTACCGATCAGCCGCTGACGATTAGCATTATGCTGAGCTGGCAAAATATGGTGGGCTGGTTCACCAATAGTGAGAACTCTCCTGAGATTAAACAAAGAGAAGATGGCAGTCCTTATTACGATTATGTTCCTCGAATAAGAGAGAGTTTGGGGAATTACAACAAACTGGTGTGCGAAGCGAATGGGGAAGAAGGTTACGGGGCGGCTGGCTTTGTGATGGATGGGGAATGGTCGGGTGAGCCAGATGAAGGGGATGGGCAGTTTGCGATCGCAGCTTATTATCCTGACGCTGAGGTGACTTACAATACGCACTGGAATCCAGATGGAGATGGGCGTGAGCTGTGGGAGAGTTTTGCTGAGTCTGGGCGGTTGACCAACTGTGAAGATGCGGGAATTAGTACAGATCAGCAGATTGGGGGCGCGATCGCTCTGAGCTTCACCCTAGCTCCCGGCTCAACCCAACAGATTCCCTTTGGGTTGAGCTGGGATCTACCCGTCACAGAATTTGCGACCGGGAAAAGGGCTTATCGGCGCTATACGGACTTTTTTGATCGAGGGGGGCGAAATGCTTGGGCGATCGCCAAAACCGCCCTCAAAAACTACACCACTTGGCAAGACAAAATCCAAACTTGGCAGCAGCCTGTTCTTGAACAAGACTTACCTAACTGGTTCAAAATGGCGCTGTTCAATGAGCTATATGACCTCGCTAGCGGCGGCACGCTGTGGTCAGCAGCCAGCGAAGCCGATCCAATAGGACAGTTTGGCGTACTGGAGTGCATCGACTACCGCTGGTATGAAAGCTTAGACGTGCGGCTGTATGGCGGCTTTGCCACGCTTCTACTGTGGCCCGAGCTAGAAAAGTCTGTAATTCGCGCCTTTGCTCGCGCCATTCCAACCGCCGATTCTAAGCAGCGCATCATCGGCTACTACTACACCATCGGCGAAGAGAATCATACCGCGCCGCGCAAGCTAAAAGGCGCAACGCCTCACGACTTGGGTGCGCCCAATGAAAACCCCTGGGTAGCGACGAACTACACCAGCTATCAGGACTGCAACCAGTGGAAAGATCTCTCCAGTGACTTTGTTTTACAGGTGTATCGCGCCTTTCACAGCACGGGCAGCACAGACATAGATTTCCTCGCGGAGTGCTGGCCTGCGGTGGTAGAAACGCTGGCCTACAGCAAACAGTTTGACACCGATGGAGACGGGCTAATTGAGAACAGCGGCGCGCCTGATCAGACGTTTGATGACTGGCGGCTAGAGGGGATTAGTGCTTATTGTGGTGGGCTTTGGTTGGGGGCTTTGGGGGCTGCTGTTGCGATCGCAGAAATTCTCAAAGAACATAAAAAAGCACCCGGCAACGTGGTTATTCTCCTAGCCCAATATCGCCGCTGGTGGCAGCATGGCCGCGCCGCCTACCAAAAGCAGCTATGGAACGGCAGCTACTACCGGCTAGACACTGGCAGCGGCTCTGATACCGTGATGGCCGATCAGCTATGCGGTCAGTTCTGCACGTCTACTATGGGCCTACCTGATATTGTTGATCCTGAATATGTAGCGCCTACGCTCGACGCCATTTACGAGGCCTGCTTTGTAAAATTTAACGAATACGCCGCGCAGCTAGGGCCACAAAATCAAAAGTTTGAAGGTGCCCAGACTGGTCACTTCAGCGCCGCTGCCCTCGGCATGAAAATCGGCTGTGCCAACGGCGTAAGACCCGACGGCTCGCCCCAAAATCCAGACGACACTCATCAGCTAGAAGTGTGGACAGGCATTAACTTTGGCCTAGCGGCTTTCTTCGCCCACGCCGGGAAAAAAGCCGAAGCCATGGAGATTACCGAAGCCGTCGTTCGGCAAATTTATCAGTACGGGCTGCAATTTCGCACCCCCGAAGCCATCACCGCAGTGGGCACTTTTCGCGCCTGTCACTACCTGCGGCCTATGGCCATTTGGGCCTTATATCATATGCTCAGTGAATCGTCATAGAAAGTACAAACTTTCGTTGATATATTGGGTAATCTGGAGCGAGGCAATTCCCACACACGCGGGCTAGCGCCTGCGGTATAACGACTGAAGGAGCCGCTACCGTACTAAAACCAGCCACCCCTACCCGGAGAATTTGAGCTATGGCGTTTTCAAGCGTATCGAACCGACCCACCGCCCGTCCTACCAGAAGAGAGCACTCACAGCCTGCGCTTTGGACAGTGGCCTGCGTTTCTTTTGGGCTGGGGGCGGCAGCGAGTGCGCTGGTGATTTGGCAGTTGCACAAGCTGTATCAGGCTACGGTCGCTCCATTGGTAACGGTAGAAGGCACGCTGAAGGTGCAGTACAGCTATCAAGATGGTGAGAGCCTAACGCCTCCACCGGGTGGTTACTACGTAGAAGCACCCGGCGTTCAACGGGTATATCTCACGGGTAAGCAGGCGTTAGAGCCCTATGTTGGTCAGGCAGTCGTAGCCAGCGGCAGTGTTTCAGGCGTTTGCGGCCCTAAGGCGCTGCCTTGCTACACTCAGTTAACCGTTAGAGAAATTAGCAATGCTCAGGCAGATGAGTAGCGTAGGAGCCCTCATCCAGAGCTGCTTTACCACAGCGCGCGGGGTGTTGGAGAAGTAGCGTTAGGGCGGGGGGAGGATTATGGTAATGATTGAGGCTCGTTCACGACTGGCGCGGCTGGCGGCATATTTGGCTCGGTGGCGCGATCGTCAGCGAGGCTCATCTGCAAAATTCCAAACTCGCGATCGCCTGCTTCAAAGAGGCGGTCTAAATCGCGGTCACTCAGCACATCGTTGCCGCTATTCAGCAATCGCAAAAGCGCCATAAATGTAGGAGACTTCGTTGCCGCCACTAGCTGCTCACTGTCCAGGCTCATAATCAGTGCGTTTGTAGACTCAATCGCGGCTGCTAGATCGCCAGAGGAATTACCCAACAGAGAAACCTCAATGACTTTGCCGCCCAAGTCGCTAGCAAGCTGCTGCTCTAGCTCAGTGAGTCGGAAGCCAGTCCCGCCTTCACGACCCAAAAAGGAAGTCTCAATCTGGGCAAGCTGCTCTGAAGAAATGGGCAGAATCTGCCCACCTACGGAAGGTACAGATTCGCGCTGTTGCAGGGTGCGCAGCATATCAGTGATACCGCTGTAAATACGATTAGAAAGGATTTGGCTAGCGTCACCTTGGGTGGGTCTTGCGGCGGGCGAAAAGGTATCTCCTAAACCGCTGCTACCAGACTCTGGCAGCACAACAGGAGCTGAACCTGCTGCTGCCGGGCGGATAAAGGAAGCTTCTGCTGATAGCAAGCAAAGGAGTGTCAGCAGTGGAAATTTAATGATGGCTCGCATTGGAAAAATCTCACTTAAAGTTTAGTTGATGTCAGTAGATCAGCATGATTCTTTTTGCACGGCTCTTTTTGCTTTATGGTCGCGTTACTGAGGCGCAGTGCTCAAAAGCTAAAGCTGTAGCCTATAGTCCCTGTAAACTGAGTCCCTGCTTTGGTGTTGCCAGTTAAGTCGGAGACGCCAGCATTAATGATAAAGGGCACATTGAAGGGCGCAGCAGAAACCCCTAGCCCTAGAGCGCTACCCGTCCAGCTAGAGACCACAGAGACCTCTGGAATAATGCGCAGACCCACACTGCCAAATATGTTAGGGGAGTTATCTTTGGCGGCGATCGCACCCGCTGAGCGAAAAGTCCCGGTGCCCACGCCCACAGAAGCCGTCAAAGGTAGCGGATTAGATCGATTAGGCTGTAGGTTGAACCGTTGAGTAACCACACCATAAAAAGTGTTCTCTTCGTTTCGAGCCGCGCCCCACTTGATTGGGTTAGCCCAGCCTACGGCCACCGCCAAATTGTTGGCTTGAGGAAACGTTTTATGCAGCTTAAAGCCAGCAATTCCGTCATCAGCAAAGCCATCCAAGCTGATGATGCCAGTGCTTAGCTCTACACCTACGGTATTGACCGCGTTGCCCAAGCCAATACCCACACTTGCCGAACCATCGAGAACACGATCATTATCTACGGTTGCTCCGGATACAGCCACATAGGCATCGCCCCCTTGAGCCCCGTAGGCAGTCGGCGTCAAAAAATTAGAGGATGGAATGGGCCGAGGGCTATCTAATAAGTTACTAACGTTGTTGACATCACGATTAGGCTCTATGAGAAGCTGCTGACGAATTTCGTCGTCGGTAGGCGGCGCAAAAGTATCTCCAATAGGCTGAGGAACGGTCTGAGCAACCGTTTGAACAGCAGGCGCGATCGCTGATTGATCTAGCTTCAGATCATCAGCAACCCTGTCATCTTGAGGTAGGTCATGGAGGTTAGTGTCAGGCAGCAAGCCTTTTGTAGGGCTGCCCATGCTTGCTTCAGGAGCTATACAAGACCATGACACGGCCATAGCTACAGCCAGTCTCATTAAAGCTTTGGGGTGCGTTTGAATAGTCATACCGCTCATAGAACCAAAATATAGGTCACTCAGCACCGCAAGCGCCGTTTGTAGCGTTACCTGCTGGTTGCAGCTATAAAGGTTCCCGGCCAGATGCTGTGAACAAACAAAATTGATGGAAAACCTTATTTCCTGACGCTGCTGGGGGCGATCGCTACAATAGAAAATAGAACCGTACTTTTACCTCAGGCGACTATGCTGAAGTTTCAGCCACCTGGCTTTGGTCAAAAATCAGCGCAGACCCGACTGGGACAAATTGCTTACTACACCCCCGTCGGGTCTCTGTTAAAAACGACGTCTCCCGCAAACCAGCCGACCGTTGTGTTTTTTCACAACTTCGGCGGTGGCGCGTCAGCTTACGAATGGTCGAAGGTGTATGCGGCCTTATCTACCACCTACACCGTCATCGCGCCCGATCTGGTCGGCTGGGGCGCATCGGCACATCCCCAACGCCGCTACACAACGCAAGACTATTTGAACAACATTGAAGACTTTATTGAACAGATTTCAGCTCAGCCCATCATCGCAGTCGCCAGCTCCTTCACAGGCGGGCTAGTTGCCAGACTTGCCGTGAGTCGGCCTGATTTGTTTGAGCGATTGTTTTTAAACTGTCCCGCTGGATTTAGAGACTTTGGAGCCGGGGCGGGAAGACGAATCCCTGAGCCCATTATCAACGCTCCTTTTTTAGACAAAATTGTCTATGCGCTAGGGGCGACGACTGAGTTTGCAGTACGTAACTTTTTAGAGAAATTTTTATTCGCAGAGCCAGATCGTCTGTCTCCTGAAACAGTTGCCGCTTACCTGGCCTCGGCGCAACAGCCCAACGCTGAGTATGCGGCGCTCTCTTTCTTAAGAGGCGATTTGTACTTTGACCTGGCACCTTACTGGGTGCAGCTACAGACGCCGACTGCCATGGTTTGGGGAGAAAAAGCGCAATTTACCCCAGTTGCGACAGGTCGTAGGCTAGCTGAGCTAAACCCTGAAGCCGTGCAGCGATTTCAGGTAGTATCAAATACTGGCGTGCTGCCTCATTTGGAGCAGCCGGGTGTCGTTGCGGCGCTGCTTTTAAGCTGGATCGCAACCGAACTAAAAACAACAAACGAACAGGAAGCGCCGCCATGAATCAGTACTTTGCCACCGTCGCTAGAGGGCTAGAACCCCTGATGGTAGAAGAGCTAGAAAAGCTGGGCGCAAAGGACGTGGAGCCTGGATTTTGCGGCGCGGAATTTAAGGGCGATCGCGCGCTCCTCTACCAGGTAAACCTATGGGCCAGACTGCCTTTTAGAATTTTGCTGCGGCTCGACGAATTTGACTGCGAAGACAGCAACGAGCTATTCACCGGCATCCAGCGGATCGACTGGGGCCAGTACCTGAGACCTAGCAACACTTTGGCAGTGACGGCCACCGGTAAAACAGACGTGCTTAACCACACGCACTTCAACGCCTTGCAGGCCAAAAATGCGATTGTGCATCAGCAGACCCAAAACTTTGGCGAACGCTCAGACGTAGATACGCACAATCCAGATGTTCGGATTAATGTGCATTTTCACCGTGACCGGGCCACCGTCAGCCTGGATAGCTCTGGCGACAGCCTACACCGACGCGGCTATCGGCCCGCCGTTGGGGCCGCGCCGCTAAAGGAATCTTTGGCCTCAGCGCTGATTCAAATGTCGGGCTGGCAACCCGATCAGGCCTTTTTTGATCCTTTGTGTGGGTCGGGGACTTTGCCTTTAGAAGCGGGAATGCGATCGCTCAATATCGCCCCTGGGCTGTTTCGCGATCGCTTCGGCTTTGAAACCTGGCTCGACTATGACGATGACCTGTGGGAAAGCATGATTGCTGAGGCAGAAGGTCAGCAGAAGGAGGCGTTACAGGCTTTTATTGGGGGGAGCGATCGCGATCCTAACGTGCTGATCGAGGCCCACAGTAACGCCCAAAAGTGCGGCCTAGAACACCTGCTGAGCTTTAGCCAAAAAGAACTCGCCGACGTAGAAGCGCCTGCTGATAGCGGCATTCTCATCTGCAATCCACCCTATGGCGAACGCCTCGGCAAAGACACCGACCTTAGCGCGTTCTACAAGCTTTTGGGTAACGTTCTCAAGCAGCGCTTCAAAGGCTGGACAGCTTACGTCCTCAGCGGCAACAAAGCCCTCTCGGGCAGCATCGGCCTCAAGTCGGCCTCTCGCACTCCGGTCTACAACGGCGCTCTGCTCTGCCAGCTCATGAAATACGAGATGTACTGATATTGAAAGCCTTGTCTAATCACTGTAGTTTCTGCGGTGATTATGCTTGCCTCTGCGGTGAATGTATGATTTAATCACCGCAAAATATGCAGCAATTATGACTTGGATTCACCAAACTAAAGACTGGCCAGCTTTTACTTGGAATAGTGAAGTGCTGGTGCAAAAACTGGCTGATACCCGCTACCGGCAGGGGCGATTGCTAGGACAGATGGCGTCGCTGGGGTTTGAGTTGCGTATTGAAGCCAACCTGAATACGCTTACGGAAGAGGTCGTTCAATCGTCGGCCATTGAAGGAGAAATTCTCAACCCTGATGAGGTTCGTTCTTCTCTTGCCCGCAAACTAGGCATCGACATTGGGGGCTTTGTTGCCGTTGGACGCGATGTCGAAGGAATTGTTGAGGTCATGGTTGATGCGACCAGTCAATATGACCAGCCTTTGACAAAGGATCGCTTATTCGCTTGGCACGCAGCGCTTTTCCCTACAGGTCGAAGTGGCATGCGCACCATCACGGTGGGGAACTGGAGGCCAGAATCTGCTGGAGCGATGCAAGTCGTCTCCGGCCCCATTGGACGCGAGCGTGTTCATTTTGAGGCTCCTGATGCCTTGCGCCTCGAAAGCGAAATGGCCACTTTTCTAGAATGGTTTGATGGCGCTTTAACCGTTGATCCGTTTATTAAAGCGGCGATCGCCCACTTATGGTTTGTAACCATCCATCCTTTTGAAGACGGCAATGGTCGTATTGCCAGGGCGATCGCTGATATGGCGCTGGCACAGGCTGATGGCATGGCGGAACGCTTTTACAGTATGTCAGCGCAAATTGATGCAGAGCGAAAAGCGTATTACACACAGTTGGAACGCCAGCAACGGCATTCAACCGACATCACCGGCTGGCTGGACTGGTTTCTGGATTGTCTTGGTCGAGCTGTTAACGCAGCAGAAACAACGCTAGCGACTGTGCTTTACAAGGCAGCGCTATGGCAAATTGCCAATCACCAACAGGTCAACCAACGGCAGCGCCTTATTTTGAATCGAATGCTGGACGGTTTCAAAGGCTATATGAACACCTCCAAATATGCCAAACTGGCCAAATGCTCAACAGACACAGCGTTGAGAGACATCCGCAATCTTGTAACGCGCGGCCTTCTGATCCCTAATGCGGCAGGCGGACGGAGCACCAGCTATCGTTTGCCAGATGTTGAGGAACTCAAGGAGTGACAGGTTCTTAATGTGCAGTATTAAAAACTGATGCCCATACGCTTCGCAATGGTATGCAGGAACTGCACCTGATCGTCATCGCTAACTTCAGCGCCAAACAGATCGTTCAGGGCTTCAATGATTTCCGAAAGGCGTTTTTTTCTCAGGGCCGTGGAGTTAGCCGGTACCAACGTCGCTGCCTGGTTTTAAAGGGTGTTCTCCCTGGTCGTCGGCTAATCTTAGCTGTTGCTCTGCCCGTTTGGTCAATCGGTGAAATACGAGCTGTATTAAAAGAAGCAGTAAGACTGCAATAGCTCAATAACCGCTGGTAGAAAGCAAGATTGTTTTAGATTGAAACAGTAGATTGCAGGCTAAG
>PPFU01008845.1_pt1 | contig 12203 bp, 12 predicted proteins | sample 1535991 | NCBI WGS metagenome assembly PPFU01 (sample SAMN04901290, study PRJNA319586) | Hypolithon metagenome, whole genome shotgun sequencing project. | isolation source: Antarctic Hypolithon | place: Antarctica: Miers Valley | collected 2014 | reverse complement strand
GCCCCGCCCGCCGATGCCGATGAACTCGACGCCGGCGAGCCGGGCATGGGGCAGGCGCAGGACGCGGTCGGCAACCTTGAGCCGCTTGAGCACCGGCCAGCAGGCGGGGTTGATGCAATCGCCGCAAACTTTTTCGCGCGGAAAGACCGATTTTTCCACGAGCACCGTCCGCAGCCCGGCGTGCGCGCAGACCGCGGCGCAAGCTGAGCCCGCCGGCCCCGCGCCGACGATGATCACGTCGTAAAGCATCGCGGCACCATGGCGCAGGATGCGCGCGGGATGAAGGATGAATGAGCCGCCCGCCTGCGGATCGCTGCCGCAACCCGCCTGCGCCGACGTAGCGCTTACGACCCGGGAGGCTTCGCGCGGTCGGCCACGGCCCACGACCTCACGATGAAGCCAAGCCCGATGCCGATGAGGAAAATCGCCCAAAACAGAACGGCCGGCTGCGTCTCCAGGCCGTGGCGCAGTTGCATGCCGAAGACGCTGGCGATGGCGGTGAGTGGGAGAAAGATCGCGGCGATGACGTTCAGCCGGTCGGCGGTCTTGATCGCCTGCCGGCTCAGCTCGGCCTCCTCCTCGGCCTTGCGGGCGATGGCGTAGTCGAGGGCGTTTTTCGAGTCGGTGTAGAGCAGATCGAAATTTCGCTCGAGGTCGCCGGCCCAGTCTCGCAGGTCGATGATGTCGCGGTCCTCGGGGATGGCTTCGCGCGCGGCCTGGAGGGTCGCGTGCATGTTGCGCGAGGCACGCATGAGCGGCGCGGCGGCTTGGAGGATCGTGAAGTAATCCTCGGCTGAGTCGGCGCTTTGGAAGTCCTTTTCCAAAAAACCCTCGGCCGTGGCGTAGTCGTCGAGGTGCTCGATGAGCGCGCGCAGGCCGGAGCCGTTGTCGGCGGACTGCCATTCGCCGCGCGGATTCCGCCAGAAGAAGGCCGCGTCGCGATCCTGTGCGTCGGGGGCGGGCTTTTTGTGAAGGACGAGGAGGAGGTGGCCTTCAGCGGACATCGCGCGCTGCCGGCCCGCGGCGCGGTTGCCGAAGCGGGAGCGGATTTGGGCGGGGAGGGACCAGTTGGCGGGAGGCTTCATGAGGGGAATGACGGCTGACGAAGGTTAGTTTGTGGGTTCGCCGGTGCGGCGGAAGAGGATATCGACGACGTTGCGGATGTATTGCTCGCCGGTGAGCGGCTCGACGGCCTCGGGCGGGAAGGCGACGATGCTTTTGAAGTGCTCGGCCATTTCCTCGAAAAAAGCGACGCGGGCGGCGGGCTGGAACTCCTCGCGCCGAACGATGGCCTGGAGGGCCAAGCGGGCTTCCTCGGGCGAGACGCGCTGGCGGAGGCGCGCCTCGAGGTGCGGGTAATGGCGGAGGCTGTTGAATTTCCCGAGAGCGAGCTGGTCGAGGTCGGGCTCGGTGAGACGCGGGTTTCTGATGACGATGGTGTTGGCGGCGAGGTCGCCGAGGCGCTGACGGCGGGGGCTGAGCCAGCAGGCGAGGCCGCCGACGACGAAAAAGACGGGGATCATATCGACGGGGCGCAGGAGGTTGCGCAGGACGACTTGCATGAAGTGAAGGCGCAGGCCCTGCTCATCGACGACGCGCAGGCGCAGGAGGCGCTTGCCGATGGTCTGGCCGCGCCAGAGCCATTCGCAGGCGATGTAGTAGGCGAACATGAGGAGGAAGGAGACGATCACGCCCAGCGAGCGGGAGGCTGACGGGCCGACATGCTCAAGCAGGCGCAGGCCCGTGGCGATCACCTGGCCTGCCGCTATGATGCAGGCTATATCCACGAGCCAGGCGAGGAAACGCGTGACGGGGCCGGCGAGGAGGAAGGAGAACTCGACGCCCTCGGGGGTTCGGACGGTCAGGTTCATGACGGATTGGGGGTGGCGGGTTGCGGATGGTCGGAATCGGTCCCGCGGCCGGAGTTGAGGAAAAGGACGAGGAGGCTGAGTTCGACGAGGCCGAAGCTGATTTTCAACCAATAGGGCACGACGGGGGCGTGGTACTGGGAGAGGAACGCTTCGACGAGGCCGGCCCAGACGAGCAGGCCGGCGAAGCCGACGACGAGCAGGCCGAGGTCGGGCGCGATCTCGCGGAGCCGGGTTTTCATCGGCTGCCGGGTGCCCCAGCCGATGAGGGCGCGGGCGAGGACGAAGCCGGCCTGGCCGCCGATGAAGATGGCGGGCAGCTCGATGACGCCGTGGGGCAGGAGCCAGGCGAGCAGGAAGACGGTCTGGCCGGCGGCGATGTAGTCGAGGCCGATGAGGCCGAGGATGACGCCGTTGTAGAAGAGCACGATGATGGTGCCGACGCCCCAGGTCGCGCCGAGGGCGAGGGCGTTGATGGAGACGCGGATGTTGTTCGCCATGAGTTCGGCGGAAAACTGCGTCTTGCGCCCGGTGGTGAGTTCGCGACCGCGCCCGGCTTCCTCCTCGGCCACGCGACGGGCGGGGTCGCCGAGGTGGGCGGCGAACATCTGGGGGATAATGGCTTCCTTCGCCTCCTCGTCAAAGGAGACGGCGAAGGCGCCGAAGGCCGCGCCAGCGATGGTGATGAGCAGGGCGAGCCAGAAGGCGCCGATGTTTCGGCGAAAGGCGGCGGGGAAGCCGCGCAGGAACCAACGGGCGAGGGCGAGGCGTTCGCCTTTGTTACGGGTCTCGTGGACTTCGCTGTAGGCGCGGGCGGTGAGGGTCTCGAGGTAACGGCGCAGGCCGGGCTCGGAGGCGAAAGTGTTGATGCGGGCGAGGTCGGCGGAGACTTTTTGGTAGAGGAAATGGAAGCGCCGGGCCTGCTCGAGGTCCATGCGGTGGGCATGGTCGGCATCGAGTCGGTCGAGGATTTTCTCGAGCTCGGTCCAGGTGGCGCGCTCGGAGGCGACGAAACGGGGAAGGTCTATGAGCATTTTCGAATTTTGATTTTCGATTTTCGATTGTCAGAGCGTCATGCGCGCGGCGAGGCGGGTGATATCGGTTTGTCCTAATCCAAAATCGAAATTCGAAATTCGAAACTCACACGAGTTGGCGGGCTTTGACTTCCATGTACTGGCTCACGAGCTGGGCGGTCATGCGTTCCTGGTCGAGCAGGTTGAGGCGGACGCCGCGGCGCTGGAGGACTTTCTCGAGCTCGCGCAGGGCGTGCCACTGGAGGTGGCCTCCGAGTTTTCCATAAAGGTCGTCGATGCCGCTCGCGCCGGGGCCGGTGAAGAGCGGGGCGGCGCCGGGGGGGGTGAACATATTCACGAAGACGAGGTGCTGGCGCCGGATGAGGTCGATGCCGTGGGTGAAGCTCTCGGCGAGCATCGGGTCGTCGAGGGCGGTGAGGACGATGAGGAGGGCGCGCTTGCGGAGGCGGAGGCGGATGAAGGCGCAGACTTCCTCAAAGTCGGGGGTGACGGTGCGGGGCTGGAGGGCGAACAGGGCGTCGCGGCAGGCGTTGTAGTGGGCTTTGCCGCTGCGGGCGCGGACGAATTTTTCCACGCGATCGCTGAAGGTGAGGACGCCGAACAGGTCGCTCTGGCGCTCGGCGGCGACGCCGAGGATGAGGGCGGCGGTGACGAAGCGCTCGAGCATGGTGGTCTCGCCGGCGGCTCCGGGTTTGAGGATGGCGCGGGCGCTGAGGCGGGAGGCGTCGAGGATCACATAGACCTCTTGGGTGCGCTCGATCTGGAAGACTTTGGTGACGGGATGGCCGCGCTTGGCGGAGGCTTTCCAGTGGATTTCGTCGTAGCTGTCGCCGGCGACGTACTCGCGGAGTTTCTCGAATTCGCGGCCTTTGCCGACTTGCCGGCGGGCGTGGATGCCGGTGTGGCCGCGGTTGAGGAACAGGGCGGCGACGTTTTTGCGCTCGTCGAGGAGGTTCGGATAGACGCGGAGCTCGGTGGCGATGGGCTGGCGGGCGCGTCTGGCCCAGAAGCCGAGGGGGGAGGGCGACTCGAGGTGGATCTCGTGGAGGGGATATTGACCGCGGCGTCGGGGGCGGCAGGTCCAGGTGAGGCGGGAAAGCGGGGCGCTGATCGTGGTGGCGAGGTCTTCGTGTTCGCTCGCGATCTCGGGCGGGAACGCGAGGCCGAGGCGGAGCGTGCGCGGGGTCTGGCGTTCGTGGTGAATGAGGATGTCGATGGCGCCGTCGCGGTCTTTTTGCAGCCGGATGACTTCGGGGATTTCGACGCGGAGGCCGGCGACGGCGCGGGTGGAGGCGAGAGCGTCGCCGAGGACGATGAGGAAAAAAAGCGCGATGGCTGCGGCGGCGGGGACGAGCAGGCCGGGGAGCGTGCCTCCGACAGCTGCGAACGGGAGGACGACGAGGGCGGTCCAGAGGATGAGGCGTGTGCGGGGAGCGATCAGCGGAGGTTGAGAGTTGAGTGTTGAGAGTTCGGAACGCTTCGCTCAGCGCGGGACGGCGACTTGCTCGATAATCTTGCCGATGGCTTCGCCGACGGTGACGCCTTCAATCTCGAACTCGGGGCGCAGGATGAGGCGGTGTTCGAGCACGGGGAGGGTCATGGCGCGCACGTCATCCGGGGTGACGAAGTCGCGGCCCTCGAGCGCGGCCCAGGCGCGCGTGGCGAGGAGGAGGGCCTGCGTGGCGCGCGGGCCGGCACCGACCAGGACGCTGTCGTTTTCCCGCGAGGCGCGGACGAGGTCGACGATGTAGGCGAGGAGTTCGTCGCGCACGGTGATGCCCTCGAGACTGTGGCGCAGGGCGGCGAGATCTTCCGCGGTGATGACGGGCTCGACGGCTCCACTTTCGAGCGTGGCCTCGGGAGACTCGGTGCCGAGCATGCGGCGGGCGAGCGCGAGTTCGTCGTCGCGGCCGGGGACGCCCATCGGGATCTTGAGCATGAAGCGATCTTTTTGCGCCTCGGGCAGCGGGTAGGTGCCTTCGTATTCGACCGGGTTCTGGGTGGCGAAGACGGTGAAATTTCCCGACAAGGCGTGGGTGTCGCGATCGATGGTGACGTGGCGCTCCTGCATCGCCTGGAGCAGCGCGGATTGGGTCTTGGCCGGAGCGCGGTTGATTTCATCCGCGAGCAGGAAGGAGGTGAAGACGGGGCCGCGGATGAGGGTGAACTGATTGGTCTGGAGGTTGAAGACGTTCGTGCCGGTGATGTCGGCGGGCATCAGGTCGGGGGTGAACTGGATGCGGTTGAACTCGCAGCCGAGGACCCGGGCGAGGGTGCGGACGAGGAGGGTTTTCGCGACGCCGGGCACGCCTTCGACGAGGGCGTGGCTATTGGTGAAAATGACGATGAGGGCGCGGTCGATCACGTCCTGCTGGCCGATGATGACTTTGCCGATTTCACGCCGGGCGCGGGCGAGGGTTTCTTTGAGGTGGTCGGTGTTCATTGAGGAGGTTGAGAGTTGAGGGTTGAGAGTTCGGAAGGGGCGCTTCGCGCCGTCATTTCGACCGCGCGAGCAGCGAGGCGATCTGGCGCGACGCCTCGACGGGGCGCTTCGCGCTCTCGGGGGAATGCGCGATCGCTTCGGCGCTCGCGACATCTTTGCGGTGGGCGAAACTTTTTCGCCACTCTTGCCAGCTGACGCGCAGGACGTCGCGGGGCGGGATGCTGCGGCGCAGGAGGTTGATGAAGCCGGCGGCGGAGTCGCGTCCGCTGACGATGGCGGTCCGCGCGGCGTCGGGCTCGGCGTGCGGCGGGACGAAGGGAGCCATGTTTTTCCAGACGAAAAGGGCGGCGACGAGGAGCAGTCCGGCGATGACGCCGTGAAGCCGGTAGCGCCGGGCGAGGGTGGCGATGCCGGGATTCTCGGTGACGCCGAGGTGGGTCTCGTCGAACAGGGCGCGCGGCTGGCCGCCCTGGAGCCAGGCGAGGAGGCGGGAGTGGCGCTCGGTGCGCAGGGCTTCGTTGCCGGCAAAATAGGAGTCGGTGGAGAGGACGATGCTGCCGCTGCCGAGGTGGCGCTCGATGACGACGGGCTGGCCTTGGAACTCGTAGATCACCTGCCAGGCGGGATCGAGTTTCTCGAAATGCAGGGTGGTGTGCCACGAGATCGCGGGCTCGACGGGCGCGCCGGGGCGGGCGAAGGCGCGGGCTTCGGCTCCGGGCTGAAGTGCCTTCCGCTCGAGCCGGGCGATGACGAAGCCCCAGTCTTTCTCGCGGGCCTCGATGGTGCGCTCTTCCTCTTTCTCCGCGTCGGTTTTCTTTTCAGTCGGTGACTCAGCAGGGGTGGGAGTTGGCGTGGCATCGCCCCGGCGGATCAGCTCGCGAATCTTGTTCTGGCGCTGTTTCGCGGCGGCTTTGCTCTCGGCAAATTCGGTGGAGGGAAGGAAGGTGACCACGACGCGCAGTCCGTTCGCTACGGCGGCACGCATGCGCGGGTTGGTGACCTCGCGGAGATCGGACCACCACCAGACGGGGCTAAGGGTGGCGCTGGCACCGCTCGCGCCCGCGCCGAGGAGGTAGAGCGTGGTGTCGGGGGCGTCGCGGATTTTCTCGAGCGGGCGGAAATTCCGGGAGACTTCGATGCTGGGAAGACGGCCGAGGGAGTCGTGCAGGGCCTTGGCCCCGAGCGGGTCGGCGCGCAGGGTGGAGTAGAGCGGGTGGATGTCGCCGGCCTGAAAACGGAGCGCGAAGAGCTGGAACAGCCCGTAGAGGAAGACGAGCGCAAGCCCGGCTGCGAGCAGAATGGGCTTGAGCTTCAGCATGCGCGGATCCTTTCCAGGTTGCCGGTGAAGGCGTGGAGCAGTTCGGCGGTCACGTCGTGCAGGCCGTACCAGGCGCGCTCGAAGGCGAGCATGTTTTCATTGAACGCGCTGACGAGATCTGGCCGGCTGCGGGCGCGGCGGCGCAGTTCGCGCTCGTAGTCGCGGTTGGATTTATGTCGGGCGATGCTGATCATCTCCCGCTGGCCGAGGTGGGCGAGGCCGGCGAGGTAAAAGGCGCGCAGGGCGAGGCGCAGGTCGCCGCGCTCCATCATCTCGCGGGCGAGCCGGAGCCAGCCATCCGCGGGGAGCTGATCGGCGACGAGTTCGTCGGAGGTGAGGTCGGGGACGATGGGGACGGCGATGCTGTCGATGCGCGCGGTTTTCCGCCGGTGGCGCAGGGCCCGCCAGAGAAGGAAGCCGAGGGCGAGAACTGCTGTTCCGATGAGGATGTACACGGTAATGCGCAAGGCGGTGGGGAGGCCGCCGGATGCCTGGCTTTGTGGTTCCAAATCGGGTCGAAAGCGAAGAAACCACTCGGCGATGAGCTCTGCCAGGTCGGTGAGGAATCGCTTGATCGACCGCCAGACGCTCTCGATGAAGCTGATGAACCAGTTTTTCTCGGCCTCGCCGGCGGCGAGTTTTTCGCGCGGCATGCGCCAGGCGTATTCGGGGCGCTCGAGGGTTTGCTCGATGGCGCGGTTGAGAGCCGCGGGCTCGACTTGCACGGCAGCGGGAGCCGGGGTGGGTGCGCCTGGGGCGGGGCTGGCGAGGAGGAAAAATGCGGCGGCCAGCGTGGTCGCGGTTGCGAGCCCTGAGCGCGCGTTTTTCAACTCGATCCGCAAATCGTCGCCGGTGGCGAGGGCCTCGCCGTAGAAGCAGCGGAGGGCGTAGAGGGCCTTCAGAATAGGATTCGTGCAGAGGTAGGTGAGTCCGAACGAGGCGATCCAAAAGGTGGAGTTGAGCATGCTCCACGGGTTCAGGCTGAAGGGGGTCTCGACGCCGAGAAACATGCGGACGGCGATGGGGAGGATAAAGATGAGGATGCCGATGTTCAGCCAGACGAAGATCGCGAAGCCGAAGAGGGCGACGAGGGCGAGGTGATTCTGGCGGGGCCAGAGCTTCGCCTGCGCGATGGCGCGGTCGCGGACGGTTGCGGGGCCGGTGAGGCCGTCGCCGAAGACGAGGGCGTTTTCAAAAAAAGCGCGCACCCAGCCGTAGGGAAGGGTGATGAGAAGCGCGATGGGCCGAAGGATGAGGCCCCAGGGCTGGAGGGCGGCGTGCGTGACGATGAGACGCAGGAGGCGTCGGGTGGTCCACGGCGCGGGGAGTTCGCCGGCGAGATGGGCGCGGAGACCGGCGGCGAAGAGGGCCTGCCAGCACTTCATCCAGAGGTAGAGGAGGCTGATGCCGAGCGCGGCGGCGACGACGTGCTCGCGGGCGTAGGCACCGCGGCTCATGTCGGCCCAGAAATACATGAGGCCGAGAACGAAGGGCATGCTGCCGAGGTAATACGCGCACCAGAGCCGGGCGGGGGCGCGGCGCAGCAGGAGGAGGGCGTCGTCGGCGAGTTCGATGCCGGGGCGGGCGGGGGCGGGCTTTTTACGGCTCATCGAGCGGGGTCTGGAGCCAGTTTTCCTGCCAAAGGGTGCCTTCGTGGAAGGAGGCGGGGAGGGAGACGAGCACGCGCCCGATACAATAGAAGTAGAGCCAGGCGGCGAGGAGGCCGGCACCGCCGCGCAGCATCGGGTCGAGCGCCCTGAATCTCCGGCGGCGCGCGACTGGCTCCTGGACGACTTTTTTCAAACACGACGCGCAGATGACGCGGTCGTCGTGCTCGGTGATGCACTCGCGGCAGAAGAACTCGCCGCACTCGGGGCAGCGGGCGACGGCCTCACGTTCGACGTGGTGGAGGCAGCGCTGGCGGGCGAGGGTTGGCATTCGATTTTGGATTTTCGATTTAGGCGGCGGTGGGCCGAGAGTCGTGTGCCCGGTTGAAAGCTGCGAGCACGAGGAGGCCGGAGAGGCCGATGGTGAGGCAGATGACGATGGCGGCAATCGCCAGCCAAAACGAAAAGGTCGAGTCGGACGCTGTCTGGCTGGCTTGAGTTTTGAGCATCTGCCAGGTGTTTTGCGCGGCTCGCGGGTTTTGGATGGCCGTCATGATGGACTGGACGTAGCCGATGCCGAGGCCGACGACGATGTAGCTCATCGTCCCCCATGTGAGGCCGTGGATGCTGCCGGGAAGCAGGCTGCGGTATTGGCGGACGAGGGCGATGACGGTGAGGAGGGCGAGGGAGACGGTGAGGGCGAGGTTCAGGAAATAGACGGGGATGCTGTTGTGAAAGATGAGGAGCAGCGTGATGGCGGCGTCGCCGAGGAGGAGGCCGAAGACCCAGCGGTGAATGCCGCCGCGGTAGTTCGACGCGGTCTCGGCCGGGGCGTGCTGTTTTTCAGGAAAAGCGGGCACGGCCGCGGCGGCGAGGCGCTGCGGGATCTCGGCGGATGGGAGCGGGCCCTGGGCCTGCTTAATGAGCGGGAGGACGCGGGCGAGGACTTTGCGGGCGGGGCGAAGGCGGTTGAGGGAGCGGAGGGGATTGCCGCCGACGGGGGTGGTGATGCGCGCCTGGCAGGTGGGGCCGCGGAGGAGGTTTTGCAGGAGGAGGATGAAAAAAACGGTAGCTAAAGTGGTGAGCGAAACTAGGGCCTCGGGAATGTCGCGGTAGTAGAATGCAAGTCCGCCAATGGACGCGCAGAAGGCTCCGAGGATGACGCTGATCCAGAGGCCGCGCGTGGTGCGCCGGACGATGATGCTCTGGATGTCGCGATAGAAGTAGCGGCGGTATTTTTCACTCCAGCCGGTGGACTCGACCTCGAGGAGATGATCGGCCCCGAGCCAGAGACGGACTTTCCGCGCGACGGCGATGCCGGAGTGGGAGCTGCGGCCGGGGAGGCGCTGGTATTCCTTTTCGGGGCGGGCCATGGCGGGATCAGGGTTGGTTAAGGAGATAGGTGAAAAACCCGATCCAGCCGACGATCTGGGCGGTGGCGATGAGGAGGGCGAGGATCGAGCGGACGTGGGTGCGCGGCAGCACGGACGACGGGGCTTTCCAATAGTAGAGCGCGACGAAGATCGCGGCGGGCGCGGTGATGAGCGTGGGCCAGACGATGATCATCGGGAGCACGGCGAGGCTGAGCGCGATGTTGTCGTGGAGCATCCGCTGGTTCTCGATGTGGCGGAGGCTGCCCTTGCGGCGGTCGGCGCCGATGCAGGCGGGGCAGAGGTGGCGGCCGTCGAAGTCGATGTCGCACAGCGCGCAGAGGAAGCGCCCGCAGCTCTCGCAGGCGACGACGGCCTGCTTCTCCGCGTGGTAAAAGCAGCCGGCTTCGGACTCTGTGAGGATCGCCTCGCCGCTCTGGCCGGGCTGGAGACCGGTGAAAAGGGCGGGGAAAATCTCGATGCGCAGCGGGCTGTCGCACCAGGCGCACGGGACGAACTCGCCGGTATTGGCCAGCGCCGGGTCGAGGGCGCGGGAGCACTTGGGGCAGGCGATCATGCCGGGGAAAACGGGTCGCGAGCGGGCGATGGCCCCGCCCGGTTCATTTGTAAACGACGCGGGTGTCGGCGATGCGGTCGTGGAGCGCCTGCTTCTCCTCGTCGAATGCGGCCATGATGTAGCCGATGCCCAGGGTGAGCCCGCTGACCCACTCGGCGAAGTAGCGACCGGTCGCGCGTCCGTAGGTGAGCCGGCTGCCATCGGGGCGAAGGATGACTAGGCCGCACGCCATTTTCCCGGGGGTGGCGGAGTACTTGCCGACGAAGAAGACGTTGTAGGCGATGCCGATGCCGATCTGGAGGAGAAGGATGAGGGCAAAGCCAAGCCATTGCACGGCGCCCGGAGGCTGGCCGGGCTGCGCGCCGAGGGCGCCGAGGATATGGAAAGGGATGACGAGGAGAAAATTCAGGACATTGAGGATGATGTAGTCGATGACCATCGCGCCGAAGCGGATCCAGAACCCGGCATACTGGAGCATGCCGGGGAGGGCGATGCCTTCCTTGAGCTTTTGCACGAGGAGCGGCTTGCAGGGGCCGCAGACGAAGCGACCCTCGATCTGCACGACTTCGCTCGGTGGCAGGGACCGCCCGCACTCGACGCAGACGACGCCGCCTGCCACTCCGGGCGGGGGTGGCATGCCGGGCGGACGCGCGGCTCCGGAGACCTGGCGGTAGGGGAGCCAGTCGGTCATGCCGTCGCGCCAGACGAGGGTGTCGGGCTGCACGGCGCCGGAGGCGATGGCGGCCTGCCAATCGGCGTCGGCGAGGGGGCCGATGCGTTCGCTGCCGTTCGCGTAATACCAACTCATGGAGTCGTCTTTTTCGCCGCGAGGCGGGCCAGCTCACCCTGTGCCTCGCCCTGCCGCACGACCAGGCTCTGGGAGTGACGGGCGATCAGGTTCTCGTATTCGCGGGTGGCTTCGTCGATGCGGCCGGCATCGGCGAGCGCGCGGGCGAGCGCCAGCGTCGCGGCGGGGGCGGCGAAGCTGTCGGGGTAGCGGGTGCCGATTTGGCGGTAGGTGTCGATGGCTTCGTCGGTCTTGCCGGCGACCGACTGGGTCTCGCCGAGGCTGAGCCAGGCTCCGGCGATGAGCGGGTGCTCGGGGGTGTCGGCCATGAAGGCGCGCAGGGTGGCGATGGCTTCGTCGTATTTCTGCTCGTCGCGCTGGGCGGCGGCGAGGAGGAGGCGGGCGTCGCCGCCGATGGTCGTTTTTGGGAAATCCTGGGCAACCTGCTGGTAGGCCGCGGTGTCGGCGGCAGCGGCGAACGCGACGCGCGCGGCTTCACGGTCGCGCGCGGTTTTTGCCTGATAGACGATGAAAGCGGCGAGGGCGACAAGGAGGAGCAGGCCGTAGCCGATGATTTTGCCCTTGTGATCGGCCCAGAAATCGTCCGGCTCGATCTCGGTGGGCGGGAGGGTATTGGTCGGCGTGGTCGGCGTGGCCATAGGGCGCGGAAGGTTCCAAAGGGTCGGCGGGTTGACAAGTGGGAAAGGGGGCGCGGAAGAGGATTGAAGATAGAGAATGGAGGATGGCGGCGAAATGTGCGGAGCAATGATTTTACGAGTCCACTCCGCTCGCCTATCGTGTGGGCCTCATGCGCCGGGCGCTGCTGCATTTCCTCCGTCTCTCGCTGGCGCTCACGCTCGCGTTCGTCCTCTGGGCGGGATGGTATCTCTACAACAAGGGGTTCACGAAAAAATGGCGGGGGTTCGTGACTTCGGAACTGAGCGAACGCGGGCTGGACGTGACCATTCGCAGGCTCACGCTCGACCCTTTCCAGGGGCTCGTGGCGAAGGATGTGCGCGTGATGGACGAAGGGGAAACCGACCGCGTCCTCGCGGTGATCGACCGGGTCGTGCTCGACGTGAACATCGCGAATTTCATGCAGGGCCGGGCTTTCCTGAATGCCCTCGACCTGCGCGACGCGAATCTCGATTTGCCGCTCGACCCCGCCGAGCGGCGGGGGCCGCGCATCGAAATCCGCC
>PPFU01002791.1_pt1 | contig 12204 bp, 10 predicted proteins | sample 1535991 | NCBI WGS metagenome assembly PPFU01 (sample SAMN04901290, study PRJNA319586) | Hypolithon metagenome, whole genome shotgun sequencing project. | isolation source: Antarctic Hypolithon | place: Antarctica: Miers Valley | collected 2014 | reverse complement strand
GGGGGGGAAGAGGTACGCCCTGTTCCTTGTCAAGATTCGTGCTCCGGCGCTGCATCCTTTGCTTTCTCTGCCGCCACGTCAGGCAATTCAGCATCCCTGATCCATCCCCGCATCTGCGCGTGCTGCGCGGCTTCGAGGCTGTCTTTCGCCAGCACCATCTCAATGTCTTCGATAGCAAGTTGCGCAGCCAGATCCGTGACCTCCTGGTCGCGCGCGGCAGACGCTACGTCGCGTATGTAGATACAGCGTATGCGCCCGGGATGCGCCCGCGCCACAGCGGCGTAGATCTCCGGGTCGTGCTGCCCACTATCGCCGATGAGGATAAAGGGCAAGTCGGGATAGCAGGACAGCACGCGCTCGATGGCCGCCGTCTTGTGCTCGGAATGCGCCGACTTGATAAACTTGGTCGCGTCGAGGCCAAGGTCGCGCAGCGCGATAGGCCCCTGCGGAATGCCCTGCGCCTCCATAAAATCAACAAGCAGATCGTACAGATTCCACGGGCTGCTGGAGACGAAAAAGAGCGGGTTGTCGAACGTGTCGTCATCGCCGTGCGAGAGCGCGCGGTAGAACGCGGCGACACCTTCAAAAGGCAGCCGGGTGAGGGCGTTGCCTGTCAGCGTCGTGCGCACCATGCCGATGAAATCCGTCGCGCCCGTTTTGAGGATGGTGTCGTCAATGTCCGAGATGACGCCAAACTGCGCGTTGAGGGGCGGGATAAGTACCGGCGCGGATGCTTCGACGTTTTCGGCAATCACGTGCCCGGGCCATTCGAGCAGGGTAACGGTGGCCTGATGCCAGCGCGAAGCAGCGTCTATCGGGCTCTGGGGAGCGAGCGTGGCGATAAAGTATCCTTCCTCGTCGGTGGTAACCTCACGCGAGGTCCCTGCAAAGCTGACCCGGAGCCGCGCCCCGGGAATCTCATCGCTTTCAAAGCGCCGAAACGCGCTCACGATATTGTCGACCACGGAATCCTCAGGCCCAGGCTTTCGCAGGCGCGGGTCTTCGAGCAGGCGTCCTTCCACGGTTATGGAAGCTTCTGTACCAAAACCTCGGTATGTCTGGATATACGGCAGTCCAGGCGATTTCAGCTTACGCCCCAGCCGCGCTTTCCACCGGTCGAAATGCTGCTCGATGGTGTTGAGAACTGGAAGCACGGTGTCACGCATCGCCGTTTCTCTCCTGCCGCCGCATGGGCATCTCGTCTATCGTTTGAAAGACGGCATGGGAGGCAACAGGCGCGTCGTAGCGTGCCTTCTCGGTGCCATCCTTGCCTATCAGGACCGCCAGGAAACCGTCGTCATCTACCTCGAAGTGCGTGCGCAGCGCAGCTGCTTCGCCCTTATCCAGCGTTTGATTACCGACGCGGCTTTCGCCTTCGTACAAAACATACCCGATGATCAGGTCGCGCGCGTCGCAGGCATCTTTCTGCCCGACAAACTGACTTATCTGCTGCTCATAGGCTGGACTTTGCACCGCAGGCGCGAGCAAGAGCAAAACCCGGTTATGGTGTCGAAACGAGGATAAAGCGTCGAGCGGATTCATGGGCGTCCGTGGAGAGGGAAAAGTCCGAAACGGCGCGTGGGGATAGATCGGATCCAATAGCCACGGTGCCTTCCACGTTTGTTGCATCGGCACGCCTGTTGAAGCGTTGCGCTGCCCAGAAACCGAGTCGTCTGCACGGCCTTATCTTTAGCTGCCTGTTAATCCCCGATTGTTTTTATGACTTCCTACATTCGTTCGTGCCTGTTCATTGCAGCGTTTCTGCTGCTTCCCGGCACGCTCCTGGCGCAGGATGCGCCGCCCTCTATCGCGCCGACGGCGCTGCTGCCGCTCGACCCCGCCGTGCGCACGGGTGTGCTGCCTAACGGTGTTACCTACTTTATCCGCCGCAACACCGAGCCCGCCAAGCGTGCCGAGATGCGGCTGGCGGTTAATGCAGGCGCGGTGCAGGAAGAAGACGACCAGCTAGGCGTGGCGCACTTTCTGGAGCACATGCTTTTCAACGGCACCCGCCGCTTCGAAAAGCAGGAGATGATCAACTTTCTCGAAAGCGCCGGCATGCGCTTTGGCGGTGACCTCAACGCGTACACGAGCTTCGACGAGACGGTGTACATGCTCACCATCCCGACCGACAGCACGAACCTGTACGAGAAAGCGTTCGACGTGCTCGAAGACTGGGCAGGCTATGCCACGCTCTCAGCCGACGAGATCGACAAAGAGCGCGGCGTCGTGATCGAAGAATGGCGCGCGCGTCAGCAGAACGCGCAGGGACGCATTCTGGCAAACGGGCTTGTGCCCGTTTACCTCCACGGCACCCGCTATGCGGATCGCCTGCCCATCGGCGACACGGCCATCGTGCGCAACGCGCCGCCGGAGACCATCCGCCGCTACTACCAGCACTGGTACCGGCCCGATCTCCAGAGCGTCGTCGTCGTGGGCGACATAGACGTGGATCGCACCGAGGCGCTGATTAAAGAGCATTTCAGCAGCCTCGAAGCGCCCTCTAGCGCTCCCACGCGGACCGCGATTCCCACGCCGGCACACGAGGAGACGATCTACCGCGTCGTTGCCGACAAAGAATACCCGGTGACGTCTGTCGAGGTCGTCGTCAAGCAGGCTTCCGAACCGCTGACCACGGTGGGTGCCTACAGCAACAAGCTGGCCCTCGATCTTTTCATGACGATGCTCAACGCCCGCCTCAACGAGTTGCAGCGCAGCGCAGACGCGCCGTTTCTGCAGGCATCGGTGTCGCGCGGCGGGCTTGTTCGCGGGCTCGACATCTACAGCCTGCGCGCGGGCGTCGAAGGCACAGGCATTCCCACGGGATTGGAGGCCCTTTTGACCGAGGTGGAGCGGGTGCGCCAGCATGGTTTCACCCTTACTGAACTGGAGCGCGCCAAGACCGACGTGCTGCGCAGCTACGCCGATGCCTACGCCGAGCGCGACCGCACGCGCAGCGCCGCCCTTGCCCAGGAATACGTGCAGCTTTACCTCACGGGCGACGCCGCACCCGGTATCAGCTACGAATACGGGCTGGCAAGCGCCCTTTTGCCCGAGATCAGCCTTGCCGATGTCAACGAGCAGGTACAGGACCTGCTCGCACCCGGCAACCGGGGCGTGCTCGTCGTCACGACGGATCAGCCCGGCCAGGACGAGATGACGGATAAAGAGTTGGAGACGCTCTACGTGAGCCTGACAGATCAGATCGCCAAGAAAACCCTCGAGCCCTACGTGGATGCAGTCTCGGGCGAGGCGCTGCTCGCCACCATCCCCGCACCGGTTGAGCTGGTAGAAACCACGCAGCGGCCTGAGCTCGGCGTCACCGAGATCACGCTCGCCAACGGCGTCCGCGTGGTGATGAAGCCCACCACGTTCAAAAACGACGAGGTCGTCTTTACCGCCACCTCGCCCGGCGGCTCATCGCGCCTGACGGACGCGCAGGTGTATCCTGCCGGCGTGGCCGCGAGCATTGTGGCGAGCAGCGGCGTAGCGGGTTTCACCGAGACCGAGCTGGAGAAGATGCTCTCGGGTAAAACCGTCAGCGTGACGCCCTACATCAGCGACACGGACGAGGGCTTCAACGGCAGCGCGTCTACGCAGGACCTCGAAACGCTTTTCCAGCTTATCCACCTTTACACCACGCAGCCGCGCGTGGATGCCGACGCGCTCGTTGCGTTCCAGAACCAGCAGCGAGCTTTTCTCGCCAACCGCTCGGCGCAGCCGATTGCGGCCCTGCAAGACACCATTCAGGTAGCCCTTTTCGGCAACCACCCGCGCCGCCGCACGCCCACTGTCGCCGACGTGGACGCGCTCAATGTTGACGAGACGCGGGTCATCTACGAAGATCGGTTCAGCGATGCGTCTGATTTCGTGTTTACGTTTGTAGGCGCTTTCGACGTGCCCACGCTCACGACGCTCGCGCAGACTTACCTGGGCACCCTGCCCGGCGCGCGGCGCGACGATACGTGGCTCGATGTGTACCCGGATCTGCCTGAGGGCGTGATCGAGAAGACGGTATACAAAGGCAGCGCGCCGCAAAGCCAGGTGCTGATGCTCTTCCACGGCGAGATGGAGGACTTCACCGCCGAGAACCGGCTCGCGCTGCGGGCCATGACCGACGTGCTGTCGGTCAAGCTACGCGAGGAGTTACGCGAAAACCGCGGCGGCGTCTACGGCGTGCAGGCGCAGGCCGTCACCGACGACGTGCCGGACAAAGTCTACCAGGTGATCATCTTTTTCGTCTGCGACCCGCAGCGGGTGGACGAACTCACGGCTGCCGTCCGCGAGCAGATCACGCTACTCCAGCAGAACGGCCCCACCGCCGAGGACGTGCAGAAAGAGCAGGAGCAGCTCCGCCGCACACGCGAGACAGAAGCGGAGACGAACCCGTTCTGGCGCAGCACGCTCGATTACTACGCCAGGCGGCCTGCTGAAAACCCGCTTTCGATCAACGAGTACGGCGCACGCATAGGCGCGCTCACTGCCGAGCGCATCCAGCAGACCGCGCAGCGCTTTCTCGACTTCGACCGATACGTGAAGGTGGTGCTGCTGCCTGAGAGCATGGCATCTCCGGCGGAATAACGCTGCCCTACCCTGACCGTTGCAGGCCCAGCCCCTACAGGGTTCTGGGCCTGCTCTGTTTCTGTCAGAACTACCCATGCTTGCCATGCTCGTATTTGACCATACGTACCAGGTGCTCACCGCCGCCACCGGCACCGGCGACCGCCTCACCCTGCCTGCTTTTCTGGATCTGTTTCAGGACCTGGCCGGGCGGCATGCTCAGGCCATGGGGGTCGGCATAAACGCCATGCTGGAACGCGGCGTAGCGTGGGTACTCAACAGGATGTACGTGGAAACTGGAACGCTACCACGCATCGGCGAGACGCTTCGCATCGAGACCTGGCCTTCCGGGGTGGACCGGCTGTACGCGTGGCGCGATGTCATGGCTATCGGGAAAAACGGGCATGTGCTGGCGCGTGGCACCACCCGGTGGCTCAAAATCGATGTGGCCAAGCGGCGTCCGTTGCGGATGGACAACGCCCTCGCCGACTTTGTCTCGCCCGACCGCCCGGCCCCACTGCCCCTCCCCGAGCGCCGCATCCAGGCGCTTGCGCCAGAGTCAGCCACTTTGCTGAACGTGCGTTATGCCGACCTCGACGCAAACGGCCATGCCAACAACGTCCAGTACGCGCGTTGGATGGTCGAGGCCTTTGGCGAGGCTTTTCTCGCGCTGCACACGCAAACGATGCTCGACTGCACGGTGCGTGCCGAGACGCTGCGGGGCGACGTGCTGCACTCAGAAGTCGCCGCCGTCCGGGGCGAGCCTGGCCTGTTCCAGCACCGCATCAAGCGCCCCGCCGACGAGCGCGAGGTTGCACTGGGATGGAGCCGGTGGAAGCGCGATTAAAACGCGTGGAAGCGGTCGGCGTGGAAAAGGTCGAGAAAAGGCGGCGTGGGGTCGCCACTGACGTGCTCGGCCAGCATTTTGCCGAAGCGCATCCCGTAGGCCATTCCGTGCCCGGTAAATCCGGTCGCAAAGTGCGCGTTGTCGAGGCCCGGCACGGTACCGAGCACCGGCAGCCCATCGGGCGAGAAGCCCATCGTGCCGCTCCACCGACGCTTCACCCCGAGCGCTGCTGTCTGCGGGAAGTGCGTGTGGAGGTACGTTTCGAGGTCGCGCTGCAAGGCAGGCGTTGTCACGTCGTCATACCCGACTTCGGCCCTTTCGTGCAGGTGCCGCGCACCGCCGACGAGCACGATTCCGTTGGCAAGCTGCCGCAGGTAGAAATACCCCTCGTGGCTGTAAACGGGCAGCGCAAGCCAGCGCGGGATCAGCGGCTCTGTTGCCAGCATCTGGGCGCGCACGGGGCGCACGTAGGCTTCGAGCACCGGCACGAGCGTAGGCAGGTAGGCTCCGAGTGCCAGCACCACCCGCTGCGCGAACACGCGGCGCAAGGAGGTTTCCACCACGATCCGCGAGCCGGAAGGCGAAAGGCCCACCACCTCGTGATGGTCAAGCACGGTTGCCCCCGACTGCCCCACGAGGTGGCGCACGAGCGAGGCCGGGTTGAGCGCGCCTCCCCCCGTTACGTATAGCCCCCCCAGGTATCCCTGGCTTCGCAGGCGGCGCGCGAGTTCACGCGGTGGCAGGTACGACACCGGCACGCCATCGGCGCGCAGCGCCTGTACGGAGTTCTGGAGCCGGGCATCCTCTTCTGCGCTTCCCGCCACCACCATGCTACCCGTCGTCTCGAGCGCGACGGCGTCGGTGTCGGCGTGCTGTGCGATCAGGTCGCGGCTTTCCTTGGTAAACTGCCACAGCCGCCGTGCCTGCGCCGCGCCGTAGCGCGCCTGGTCGGTGAGATAGTCGCTTGCCGCGCCCTGCAAAACGAAGCCCGCGTTGCGTCCACTCGCGCCCGATGCCAGCGTGCCAGCGTCCAGCACGGTGATGCGCGTACGCGGCTCGAGGCGCGAGAGCCAGAAGGCCGTGCTCGCGCCGATAATGCCGCCGCCAACGATGGCGACATCACAGGCGACATCTTCGAGGTGATGCTGGCGCTGCCAGAACGAAACGGTTGCCATCCACCCTTCAGGAGTTAACGTCCACCACTACCCGTCCCGTCACGCCACCCTGCAGAATACGGGCGCTCCACTCCGCCACTTCGTCCAGCCCGATGGTGGTCGTGAGCGCGCGCAGCTTATCGCGGGGCACGGAAGCGTTGAGCCTGCGCCACGCGTGCTCACGCAAGGGTCGCGGGCAGGTGTTCGAGTCGATGCCGAGCAGGTTGACGCCGCGCAGGATAAAAGGCATAACTGTCGTGCTTAGTTCTGCGCCACCGGCCAGCCCGCACGCGGCCACGCTGCCATGACGCTGCGTTTGGCTGAGCAGGGAGGCGAGGGTTTTGCCGCCAACAGTGTCCACCGCCCCCGCCCAGCGGGCCGATTCGAGGGCGTGCTCGGGTCCGTCGCCGAGTTCGTCGCGCGGGATGCGCTGCGCCGCCCCCAGCGATAGCAGGTATTCTTCCGCCTCGGCTTTTCCCGATGAGGCGATCACGCGGTGGCCCGTATGCGCCAGCAGCAAAACGGCGATGCTGCCCACCCCGCCTGTAGCCCCCGTCACCACCACCTCTCCCCTGCCGGGGCGCACGTCGTGCGCCTCAAGCGCGAGCACCGAGAGCATAGCCGTGAAGCCTGCCGTGCCCAGCGCCATCGCGTCGAACGCGTCGAGGCCATCGGGCAGGTGCACCAGCCCTTCTCCCCGCACCCGCATGCGCTGCGCATAACCGCCCCAGTGCGTTTCGCCCAGCCCGTAGCCGGTGCCCACAACCCGGTCGCCCGTTACAAACCGCGCATCGTCAGACGACCCGACCGTGCCCGCCAGGTCAATGCCCGGCACGAACGGGTAATCGCCCCGGATAATCTTGCCCCGCCCCGTCACCGCCAGTCCGTCTTTGTAATTGAGGCTGGAATACGCCACATCTACCACCACGCTGCCCTCAACAGGCAAGTCGCTGTCGGTGAGCGTGGTTATTTCAGCGGAGATGCCTTTGGAGGACTGGGTGAGAAGCAGTGCTTTCATGGGGTGTGCTGACGACTGAACAGAACCCCGATAACGTTTGTCCGGGCGTCGGTGTCCGTAGAAACGAAAAAGGCCGAGACTCCGCAGAGCCCCGGCCTCGGCAACGCCTGAATGTGCTTACTGCACCGCCACAGAATCTTCCATTACCATGGTAGAGTCCATCAGCATCGTCGTGTCCGGCATAACGGGCTCAACGACCGGCTCGGTGAGGACGAGCTGCGTGGTAGGATCGAGCTTCTCGATGTCCGAGATCGCAACAGAGCCATCTTCTGCCACATTGATGGCAAAAGAGACGAGATCGCCCGCCATCAAGCCGTTGAGGGCATCGAGGTCGCGCGGTACATAGTCCATCGACATGCTTTCCATGTAGCCGGGGATGGCCTCGTGCAAGATGGTGACGGTGTTGGTTTCGGGCGTAACCGACACCACACGGCCGCGCGTTTCGTAGGTGGTTACAGCTTCTTCGGTGCAGCCGGTGAGCAGCACAGGGACAAACAGGAGGAGCGCCAGTGTGGCGCGCAATGCGTGTTTCATTAGTGAAACGTGTGAGGGGTGGAATTGGGCAGAGCCCGTTGGTAGGGCGCTAAAATCCCCCACACACTGCGCTACTGCAAGGGCCTTCCCCACTATTTGCAAGAATGATGTGTGGATCTTTCAGGCAGGGTCAGGGCCGCTGAAACCGGCCGAGGTACAGACGCTCACTCCCAACGCGTTCAAACCAGAGCCGCTGCATGTCGGGGCTGAGCCGCGTCACCCGCATGGAAGCCCGCCCGTCTTCCTCTTGCACGGTCAGGTCGGCTTCGAGCGCGTACCGCTCGCGTTGCAGAAAGCCGCCCGACCACCGCACCCACACCTGAATCGTATAGGCGCGTTGGAGGGGATCGAAATGCCAGTCGAGCACATCTAGCACTGCCCGGCCGTCGCGGGCGGTTTCGAGCTTTTCGAGCATCACGATAAGTGCCTGATTTGCGTGCATCTCCACCTCTTCGCGGCGCTCGCCGCGCGAGAGCGGACGCACCCACTTGCTGAGGGTCGTCACCGAGTCGGGCCGCGATCCGAGCAGGCTTTCCACCTGCACCAGCACCTCTACCGAATCGCCGCGCAGCAGCGGGTCATGAAGGCGTATCCAGAAGTCGTTGTACCCCGGCGCTTTATCCAGCGCCTGCGTGCCCGATGGGTCCTCTATCTCCAACTTGACAGCATCGAGTGGGTAGCCACGCACGTACAGCACCAGCCGGGCGGGGACGCGCCTGGGGATAGGCACGGCCTCCCACTGGCCTGCGCGGCGCTCGCGCTCCTGCTTCCACGAAACGTCGTATTGAAGCCTGCTCGTGCTGCGTTTGTAGGGATACTCAAGGCTGAGGTCGGCAAAAATGCGTTTGGGCGAGGCGGTGAGCATTTGCTGCTCGCACACGGTGCCGCTGGCCGAGAAGTACCCGCACAGGTCCAGCATGAAGGGCGCCTCGTCTCCCAGCAATGGGTCGGGCACGGGTACGATGAGGGGACGGCGCGGGTGCTGCGCAAAACCGGTGTACAGCGTGCGCCCGCGCCGGTCGGACACCAGAACCGTGAGCGAGTCGGGGATGACCGCGCCCCCGAAAAGAGAGGCCTTTTCAAAGGTCGGCGCAACGCGAAGGGTATCCCATCCCATCCGGTGGATGTTCATCGAATCCAGGCGTACCTCCTCGCCTCCGCACCCGGCCCCCCCCAGGCCCAGCAGCACCATACAGGCAGAAACAAGAACCGCGCACCACCGGTAACGGAAGCGCTTACAATCCAGCTTTACACGATGGAAACCTTGACTCATACTCGTCCCGATGTAGACACCACAGATCTTTTCCCGATCAATGGAACGGACTACATCGAGTTTTATGTCGGCAATGCCCGGCAGGCGGCTCATTTCTATGTTACCGCCTTCGGCTTTCAGATTAAAGGCTACCGCGGGCCCGAAACGGGACACCGCGGTGCCGTCTCCTACCTGCTTCAGCAAGGCAAGATTCGGTTTGTGATGACGGCCGCGCTCGTCCCCGATTCTCCCATTGCCCGGCACGTGCTGCAACACAGCGATGGCGTGCGCGACCTCGCGCTGTGGGTAGACGATGCCGCGCACAGCTACAATGTCGCCATCGAGCGGGGGGCCACGTCTGTGCGGCCGGTGGAAGTGCTCGAAGACGACCACGGCCGCATCGTAACCGCGGCCATCCAGACCTACGGCGACACGATTCACTCTCTTGTCGAGCGCAAAGACTACGATGGGCTGTTCATGCCCGGCTTTCAGCCTTTCCACAACCCGCACTTTACGCCCGAGCCAGTCGGCCTCAAGTACGTGGATCACTGTGTGGGCAACGTGGAACTGGGCCAGATGAACCGCTGGGTTGATTTCTATGCACAGGTGATGGGCTTCAAAAACCTCATCTCCTTCGACGACCAGGACATCTCTACCGAATACACCGCCCTTATGTCGAAGGTGATGTCTTCGGGCAACGAGCGGATCAAGTTTCCCATCAATGAGCCCGCGGCAGGCAAGAAAAAGAGCCAGATCGACGAATATCTTCAGTTCTACGGCGGCCCGGGCGTGCAGCACGTGGCAATGGCTACCGACGACATCGTGGACACCGTTACCAGGATGCGGGATCGTGGAGTGACCTTTCTGACGATCCCCACGACCTATTACGACGAGCTGCAGGGGCGTGTGGGCACGATTGACGAGGACGTGAGCGCGCTGGCCGAGCTGGGCATCCTCGTGGACCGGGACGACGAAGGGTACCTGCTTCAGATTTTCACCAAGCCTGTCGAGGACCGGCCCACCCTGTTTTACGAGATCATCCAGCGCAAGGGCGCTCGCTCGTTTGGAAAAGGTAACTTCAAGGCGCTTTTCGAAGCAATCGAACGTGAGCAGGAGTTGAGAGGTAACCTCTGAGCCTCTCCAGAAGTCTCGCACAGCGCGGGAGAACGGCTGTGCGATCTACTCCATTCATATTCGTAAATCCGCAACCAGATTATGCCACATTACCAGCGCATCGGGCAGGTGCCGCACAAGCGCCACACCCAGTTTCGGCGTCCTGACGGCGAGTTGTACACCGAGGAAGTGATCGGTGCGGAAGGCTTCTCGGGCATCTCGTCAATCGCCTACCACATCCATCCGCCCACCATCGTCGAGCGCATCGAAGCGCCCTTGCCGTGGAAAGTCGAGTATACCGATGCCGACTTTCTGCAGCACCGGCACCTGCAGGGCGGCGACGTAGAACCTGGCGGGGATTACCTCACGGGGCGGCGCTACATGATGGGCAACAGCGACGTCCGGCTGGCGCTCGCACTCCCCACGGACGAGATGACGGTGTTCTACAAAAATGCCACCAGCGACGAACTCGTCTACGTCCACGACGGCGAAGGCCGGCTCGAATCGCCGCTGGGAACGGTCGAGTTCCGCCAGGGCGACTATGTACACGTGCCCCGCACGCTTACCCACAAGTGGACATTCGAGGGCGTTAAACAGCCGCGCCTGCTCGTTATCGAGGCCTCGTCCGAGATCCATTTTCCCAAGCGCTACCAGAACAAGTTTGGGCAACTGCTGGAGCACAGCCCGTTCTGCGAGCGCGACGTGCGCCCACCCACCCAGTTAGAGACGCACGACGAGCGGGGCGAATTCGAGGTGCGCATCGCCAAGCATGGCAAGTTGCACCCGTATATCCTGCGCTACCATCCTTTCGACGTGGTAGGTTGGGACGGCTACATGTACCCGTACGCCATCTCTATCCACGATTTCGAGCCCATCACGGGCCGGGTGCACCAGCCACCGCCCGTCCACCAGATGTTCGAGGGCCACAATTTTGTCGTCTGCTCGTTCGTGCCACGCCTGTTCGACTACCACCCGCAGTCTATTCCTGCGCCGTATAACCACTCCAACATCGACTCTGACGAGGTGCTATACTATGCTGAGGGCGACTTTATGAGCCGGCGCGGCATCGAACGCGGTTCGTTTACCCTTCACCCCGGCGGCATCCCGCACGGCCCGCACCCGGGCACCACGGAGGCGTCTATCGGTAAGAAAGAAACGCACGAACTCGCGGTAATGGTCGACACGTTCCACCCGCTCAATCTCACGGCCGAGGCTGTAAAAGTGGAAGACCCTGAGTATGCCTTTTCCTGGCAGCCCGAGCGCCACCCCGCCTCGGGCGATGGCGCCGTTAGCGACGCCACCCCTGCACGTTGATATCCATCATCCTCCACACAAACCCCCATTTTGATGCCCATTCGTAAAGCAAACGCCCGCTGGAACGGTACCCTGACAGACGGTAACGGAACCATACGTCTGCCTGCCGCAGACGTTGAGGCGCGCTATTCTTTCCAATCCCGCTTCCAGGAAGGCAGCGGCACCAACCCGGAAGAACTCCTCGGCGCAGCCCATGCCGGTTGCTTCTCGATGGCTTTTGCCGGCAACCTGACAAGAGCAGGATATGCCCCTGAGTCTGTAGAGACCGAGGCGCAGGTACACTTAGAAAAAGCAGGAGATGGCTTTGAGATTCCGCGCATTCACCTCGTCACCAAGGTAAAAGTGGCAGGTGTGTCGGACAGTGATTTTCAGCGTATTGCCGAAGACACCAAGAAAGGATGTCCTATCTCCA
>PPFU01035601.1_pt1 | contig 12208 bp, 14 predicted proteins | sample 1535991 | NCBI WGS metagenome assembly PPFU01 (sample SAMN04901290, study PRJNA319586) | Hypolithon metagenome, whole genome shotgun sequencing project. | isolation source: Antarctic Hypolithon | place: Antarctica: Miers Valley | collected 2014 | reverse complement strand
GCATTAGCTGCTTTTCATCGTCTTCTACCAGCAAAATTTTCACGCCCTCAGCCTAAAAGTATCTTACCTAAAGTACTAGACTCAGACATGCCGAACGTCTTCCTTTGGTGAGATTTCAAATAGGCGATCGCTCTACTAATATCTCTACCAATACTAAGTATCTTTTGTAGCCTCGGGTCGCGTATGTCGAATTTCAAGTCAGGGGTTAAATTCGAGTGAGCCCGTTTGGCAAGCATTTATTGGCAAGCATTTATAGGGTATTGCATGAAGAAAGTTAGAACGCACTGGCTGAGGGAGCTAGGACTGTCCTTCTGGTTGCCACTACCTCTGTTAGCGTTAATCTTTTGGTTGAGTAGCTGCTTAATGACCGATCAGGTTTTGAGTCGTTCTTACGATGCGCAGGACAGGCTACCGTCTAGCACTCACTTAGAGGTACGGCTATCGGCTGATGTACTCGAGATTAAGGGAGTGATTGATCGGGAGCAAGGCGTCACGAAAGTTGAGGTGCAAACGACCGAATCTAACCTTAAACAGCTGAAGTTTGTATTCCTAACGACAGATACCACTGAGATAGAATCTCAAATTTCTCAGGAGCTAGGGCTTGCTCGCGAAAATATTAGGCAGTTAGCTCGATACGAAATTTTAGACTGAAAGCGCTCCCTCGCGAGAGGGCGGATCAATAGCGGTAGGTTTGTTGGCTTCAATACTTCCACTTGTCGTACGCTTCAAAGTCGGCTTTGATTTCGTCTTTGTGTTCAACACATAGCTGACGGCCAATGTCGTAGGTAGTGCGGGGCAGGGCCAAAGTGAGGCGATCCGACGGATCAGCTTTATTTAGGCAGATTGCTATGGAATCTGCGGTAGGTTGAAAACGCTTCAGTCAGAGAGGGAACTCTAGCTACAAGTTAATTAAATATTTGGCTTAGAATTTTCCAGGAAAGCAACTATGTTGAAGGCTATGGTGGGTCATAGTAATGATCCCGATTCTCAGGCCGCTGTTTCAGAGGTTTTAGAGAAAATATGCTGTGCTCTAGCGGGGGCAACGCCAAAGGCAGGCATTTTGTTTGCGGCGATTGATTTTGATCACGCCCTCATTTTGCATGAAATTGTCAAAGCCTTTCCAGAGATTGCCTTAATTGGTGGCACCACAGACGGAGAAATTTCGTCTATTTTAGGATTTGAGCAGGATTCCCTAACCCTGATGGTGTTCTGCTCAGATAACATCACGATCAGTGCTGGCATTGGACGCGAGGTATCCAAAGATGAGAGTGCTGCGGCTCAGTGGGCTGTGCAACAGGCGAGCATTGCTCACAGCGAAGAAATTCAGTTCTGTATTAGCCTACCTGAGAGCTTAACCACCAGCGGTGTGGCGATTCTCGATAGTCTAAAGCAAGCGCTAGGAAAGCAGGTACCAATTTTTGGCGGTTTAACAGCCGACCAGTGGCGATCGCAACAAACCTATCAGTTTTTTCAAACTGAAGTGTGCAGCGACGCAGTGCCTATTCTGTTATTCTCTGGCCCTATTTTATTTTCTCATGGGATTGCCAATGGCTGGCAGCCGCTCGGGACAGCGGGCCAAGTCACCAAAGCAGAGAGAAACGTAGTTTACGAAATTGATGGTCAACCGGCTCTAGCATTTTACCACCGCTACTTGGGAGCGTTGCCGCCTTCTTCAGAATATCCATTGGCCCTGTTTGACAGCGATAGCGATCTCCACTACATGCGAGCGCCCAGCGGAATCCACGACCCCGCGACGGGGAGCATCACTTTCTTTGGCGACGTGCCAATGCAATCTATCGTGCAAATCACAGAGGCTACTCACGATAGCATTCTACTAGCATCCCAACTGTCTACTAAGCAAGCCTTAGAAAATTATCCAGGCCAGGTACCAGCAGCAGCCCTATTTTTCTCTTGTGCCAGCCGACGACAGATTTTAGGGAGTCGTACTAAAGAGGAGTATCACCAAGCACAGCAATGTCTCAGCCAAAATTCTCCAACCCAAACGATACCTAGCTGTGGGTTTTATGCCAATGGGGAAATTGCACCTTTGCAACAGAAAGGAGAGACCCATCTTCATAACGAAACATTTATCACGCTACTATTAGGAGAATCCTAGATGTTGTTAGATGAAACGGTTTGCCAGATAAAAGTTCGGCAGCTAGAAAAGGAAAATCGAATTCTTCGGAAGAAACTAGAACGCTCAGAAGCAGCCTGTCTCCAACTGGAAGAAACTGCTTGCAAAAAGGAATCTTTACTGCGGCAAATTATTGATGAGCTGAAAGCATCACAGGAAATTCTGGAAAAACAGCGCCAAGAATTAAATCAAACCCTCACAGACCTCAAACATACTCAAGTTCAGCTTATACAGGCTGAAAAAATGTCAGGGCTGGGGCAACTCGTAGCAGGCGTAGCGCACGAAATCAACAATCCGGTTAATTTTATCCACGGTAATCTGAGCCATTTGCAGAACCATGTGCGCGACTTACTCCGTCTTGTAGAGCTTTACCGGGGCCAATGTCCCAACCCAGCTCCGGAAATTCAGACGGAAATTATAGAACTGGATATAGGCTTTATCGAGGTAGATCTACCCAAAATTCTGAATTCTATGGAAGTGGGGGCTGGGCGCATTCGCCAGATCGTTCTATCACTTCGTAACTTCTCACGCCTGGATGAAGCAGACTTCAAAGCAGTGGATATTCATGAGGGCATTGATAATACGTTACTGATTTTGCAACATCGTTTGAAAGCTCACCCCGAACGCCCAGCCATTAAAGTCATTCGTGATTATGGCAGCTTGCCACCGGTGGAGTGCTATCCGGGTCAACTTAATCAGGCGTCAATGAATATCTTGACGAATGCCATTGATGCGCTGGAGTCAGCCAACATCAAACGAAGCGATCAGGCGCTCAAGAAAAATCCCAGCCAGATTACTATTCAAACTTCTCTAGTCGACTCAGATTGGATGAAAATCTCAATTTCAGATAATGGGATAGGAATGCCTGAGTCCGTTCGTAAGCGCATTTTTGACCCGTTCTTTACGACGAAACCTATCGGTCAGGGAACCGGTATGGGGATGCCAATTAGCTATCAGATCATCATTGAGAAACACGGCGGCAAGCTTGATTGCTATTCAATCCCTGATCAGGGAACTGAGTTTGTGATTCAAGTTCCTATCCGACAAAAGGGTCGCGAATGATGGCTAACGTCAACACAGTACTCGCCGTAGAAAAATGGTCTGTTGATCATTTGAGCTGGTTGACCTCAGCCCCGCCTGTTCTAATACTCCCAGCTATCGTACGATTCAAAGTCGGCTTTGATTTCGTCTTTATGTTCAATAAATAGCTGACGGCCAATGTCGTAGGTAATGCGGGGCAGGGCAAACTGTAAGTCGGTTAGGTTGGCGCGAAAGCCGCTGAGTAGGGCGGCTCCACAGGAGAGGTAATAGCAGCGCCGTAGATAGTCATACTCACCAGACTTTGGGATAAATTCGAGACTTTTGCCTAAGTAGGGATAATGAGACATTTCTGCGTGCTCATCACCGGGAGCAGGGGTGAAATGGTCTTGCCAGCGGGCGATGTGGAGGGAGAGCGATCGCAGCTCACCCTGCCGGTCAATATCTGTTACAAATCCAGTCCCGCAGATCAGCGCATCATGCCGAAATAGGCGAGATTCCTCACCATACGATCCAACAACCTCTCTGTTCTCGTAGCTAAGGCTTTTAATCGGCGCGTTGGTGTGAAGCTTAAAGCGAGGATCGCTGATCGCTTGCTGGTAAGCATGGGCAGGGGGCAATTGTCCTAGGCGAAGTTCTGAGAGGCTGTAGGCCCATTTCATTTCATCGGGAAGGTCTATATAGTGGCGATGGTAGCCGTTCCATTCACTCCAGCGAATCCGGTTGAGGTTGGGTAAGCGGGGGCGACGAATGGCAAGATCTACTGACTTTGCGCCTGCCTTTAAGAGTAAAAGCGCGTTGTCAAATGCACTGGCTCCACCGCCTACAATCATGACTCGCTGATCTGCAAAGCTAGGAAAACCGATGTTGTCCATCGTGTGGTGATAGCAGTGGCCAGGCAAGCTCTCTTGAACAATACTAGGAATATTCTCACCGCCCGCACACTCCATCCCCGTTGCAAAAATAATAAACCGGGCTTTGTAAATATCTGGCTTGCCCTGGCAGTGAGTGTGAAGCCAAAAGCACTGTTCTGACTCGTTCCAGGTAATGTCGTGAATGTGAGTATCGTTTTGAATGGGCAGGTCTAAAACTTTGCCATACCAGTCTAAATAGTCAGCCCACAGCGGACGAGGAATGTATTTGATTCTTTGCCAGTAGTCAGCGCCATAGCAGGCTTCGCACCAGCGGCGAAAGCTGAGGTTAGGAACGCCCCAGTCGAGGCCGCCGGTGACTTTTTTGGGCGATCGCAGCAGCGCATTCCGAGCAAACTCTCGCCACACGCCTTCACGGCCTGCCGAACGACGATCAAAAATGCGAACCCGGCTAATTCCGTGCTGCCGCAGGCCAAACGCCGCCGACTTACCCCCTTGTCCGGCCCCTAAAATCGCAACTTCTAAAACGTTGGGATCGCGGCTGTAGTCCCAAGTGCGGCCTGGATAGCGGACAATCTCTAAGTCGGCATAGAGCGCAGCCGTAAGTCCGTGCAGCCGTTTTTCAGCCTCGGGTAGTAGTGAGGGAATTTCCCAGAAGTCTTGCATAACTGGGCTTACGGGCGGCACGGAGGTGGCGTGAGAATCAGACATTGTGAGCCCAGGCTTACTTAAACAGCTTTGAGCGTAGCTAAAGATACTATTTCTCACCGTAAAAGACCTTACAAATCAGGTTAAGTCAATATGAAAATTGCTTGAAATAAAAGCTGACTGAAGTTTACCGACTAAGAACATGTCCCTACCTACCGAAATGCCGCTTGCTGAAACGCCTCAGAGACGACCCGTCGTAGAAAAAGCCGCTACTGAAGACTATTCGCTCAGTGCGGTACCCCTTTTGATGGCGATTAGCCTTTTCTTGGCGGCAGGAGATTATGGCAGTGCGGCGATCGCGGCCCCCCCCGGAGAATTAGGCGTAGGCGCAGCGATCGCAATCGTGATCGGTTCCTTCATTTCGGGCGGCACCCAGGCTACCAACTGGAGCCGCTTTGCCGACTCTGGGAAAAGCGCCATTTGGGCGACGCTCAGCGCCTTTTTGTTCGTCAACGGCATTTTAGTGTTTGCCGGTGCGTTCTGTTCTATGGTGTATGGCTCGGAAGATTTGGTTAAGGCCATGGGCACGCAAGGCATCTTAGCGGGCGGCGTGATTTTACTCATTTTGAACGTGTGGACGACGTAAGACAATACTATTTATTCCTTTTCGGTGGCGGGTGCAAATATGTTTCGCACCCACAAGCGACATGCCTTTGTATTGGGCGGCGCTACCCTCGCGCTAATCCTGACGCTCTCAGGCATCTACGATCTTTTACCGACCTAATTTAATCTTTTTAGGCACCATCATTCCGCCGGTTGGCGGCATTATTATGGTGGACTTTTGGATGCGCCATGGCGGGCGATTCCCGACGTTGTCTTCTCGGCTGCCTTTTCAATCGCGCATGGCGTGTGGGTCACCGAGCAAGACATTGAGATTTTAGCGGAAACCGGCGCTTCGATTAGCCACAATCCTAGCTCTAACTTGCGGCTGCGCTCGGGTATTGCCCCACTCAACCAGCTTTTGGCAGGCGGGGTGACGATGGGGTTAGGGATGGATGGCACTACGCTGAATGACGACGAAGATATGTTTACAGAGATGCGGCTGGCGGCTCGGTTGCAGCGATCGCCTCAAATCGGCCAGCCTGCGCCTAGCTTCAAAGAGATTTTCCAAATGGCGACGGCAGGGGGCGCTAAGCTGCTGAGAAAAGAAGAGAGTTTGGGCAAGCTGGCTCCAGGCTTAAGGCGGATGTGGTGTTGGTGAAGTGCGATCGCATTACCTGGCCTTATATCGCACCCGAAGCCGATCCGCTAACTGTAGTCATGATGCGGGCTCGAAACACCGATATAGAACGGTGCTGGTGAACGGTCGAACTGTTTTAAAGGAAGGGAAGCCAACTGGATTTGATCTAAAAGCTATGGGTGCAGAAGCCGCCGCTCAGCTAGAAGCGGCACCCGATAAAGCGGCCTATAGGTCACTGGCAAAAGCAGTGCGGCCCTACATGCAAAAGTGGTATGCAAGCTGGCCAGCGCCTGAGCTAACGCCTTTTGCTGCATTTAATAGTAAAGATGGCTGAGAAAGTAGCCAAAATATGCTGACGGCTGGATGACAGTTCGCATCATTACGTGCATTATTTAGGCGGACTATCACGGCTTGAATTCCTTGGACATCCTAGACAGAATTACAGATGCGGTTGCGGTCTTTGGCTATTGGGGCATTGCCGCCCTGATGCTGTTAGAGAACGTAATTCCGCCGATTCCTTCGGAGTTGATTATGCCGCTGGCAGGATTTGCGGCGGCCAGGGGAGAGATGAATTTGGTGGGCGCGATCGCCGCCGGTACAGTGGGCTCAGTGCTCGGTGCCTTAACTTGGTATTACATTGGTCGGGCGCTGGGGTTCGAACGAATTTGTCGGCTTGCCGATCGGCGGGGCAAGTGGTTGGGCATTTCTAGCAAAGAAATTATGACGGTTCAGCAGTGGTTTTCTAAGCAAGGGGGCTACTGGGCAATCGGGTTGGGCCGATTAATTCCAGGCATTCGCACCTATATCTCTGTGCCCGCAGGCGTTACCAACATGCCCCTGGTCGCGTTTTTATTCTATTCAACGCTGGGCTCACTGGGATGGATTTCGTTCCTTACCATAGCGGGCTTTTTGCTGCGCGATAACTACGAAACGGTGGCTAGCTTCATAGGGTCAATCAGCATAGGGTTGATTGTCGTAGCCGCCGTGCTATTTGTGGTTTGGCTGCTCTATCGGCTATGGAAAAACAGTCGCGATTCTAGTTCCTGATTTCTGCCTTTTGCCTTCTTTTTAAGAGACAACAACAACGGGCAGTGGGCTCGCCGCGATCACCGATCTAGAGACTAATCCTACCAAGCCTTCGCTATTAGCACGATGTCCTTGCTTGCCGATGATGATTTCAGTTGCGCTGTAAGCCTGCGCACTCTGAAGGATTTCCTCAGCAATTCCCTCAGCCGCAGTTTCCTCAGCAATGGAGCCTTTTGTAATGACAAACCGATGACGAATATCAGCCAGCAGCCGCTGTGTTTGATCGCGCAACTGCTCAATATCCTTTTGTTCCCTCTCTCTTGAGGAGCCCCGCGAAATAGCTGGAGAAATAACATGCAGCACAACTACTTCGCCCTCACTTTGGCGAGCCAGTTCTGCGGCCTTGGTGAGAACTTGAGCTGCGATAGGAGAGTTGTTTATGGCGGCCAGTAACGTGACTTTGGAGGCGATCGCAACCTTAGTCGAATCTACTTCTCCACGCTCTAATAGCTTGGGCGCAAAAGTGGGGATTGCCCAAGCCCCCAGCGGCGCAGTCACCAAAATAGACAGCGCTGAAATAGCTAAAATGGCCTCACCGCCCTCAATCCCTTGGGCCAAAGGAATTGCGCCAATGGCCGCTTGCACCGTTGCCTTTGCTGAATTTCCAGGGAGCAAGAACAGCTTTTCTCGCAGTGTCCAATTGCTGCCGAGCGTAGAGAGATACCAGCCTAGCGATCGCCCTACCAAAGTCCCCACCGCCAGCATCACCAAACCAACTAACAAAGTGCTTTCCAGCACCCGAAGCTGAATACTCGCCCCCAGCAGCACAAAAAGAACAATCTCCGCAATCACCCACAGCCCATTGAAGCCACTGCGCAACCGTCTGGCTAACGGTGCGTCTAGCTCAATCAAAAAGAAGCCCGTCGCCATCACTGCCAAATAGCCTGAGAACACAGGTATTCTGGTCGCGAAAACAACTAGCCATAAGGCGAAGCCCGCTGCGACTAAGGTCTCTTGAACGACATTTTGCGTCCAGTTTCGCTGAGCTAAGAGCACACCTAACAGCCGGGCCGTCACCCAACCTAACAGCACACCTAAAACAATTTGTAGAACAATCTGAAACGGCAGTAACTGCAAGGACGTGAGCGTAAATCCGCCCGGTAAATTCAAAGTCGTTTGTGCGTCCTGAGTCAGGAACACAAGCAGCAAGCTAAACACCAGCAGCAGCAGCACATCCGATAGCGCACTACCCGTCAAAATAGCGTCTGGAATGCCCTTTTTTACGCCCCAGCCCAGCCGCTTTAGCCGCAGCATTCCCGGTACAATCACTGCCGGAGATTCTGCGCCGATAATGCAGCCTAAAAGCAGCCCTGTCAGCAGGTTAAAGTCGAGCAGCCACATGGCTACAGCAGCAATGGCGATCGCCTCACAAGCACCCGGCAAAAATCCTAACCGCAGCGCCACGGTTCCCTGCTGAGCTAGCTTTTCTCGATCTAGCCCGAGCCCAGCCTTCATCAAAATTACCATCACCGCAATCGTGCGCAGCGCATCGGCTGACTCTAATACGCCTGAACCGAGCAAATTGCCTACCTGCGGGCCGAGTAAAATGCCTGCTAAAACCATTCCGACCAGTGCCGGAGCCTTTAGCCGTCGCGCAACTTGCCCCGCAAAAAAGCCCGCTAACAAGATCCAGATAATACTTTCTAACATGCGCTAAGGTCTACTTTTTCTATCTAGAGTGCGTTGCGACAATTTAAATCTCTCGCTACCGTAGAGGCAACGTTGTTTGGATCGTTTTGCGATGCTTTTTCCTTTCTTTTGCGCGCCTCATCATCAGCCCTCCTATCAAGACTATCAACAGTTCAAGCTGAAACGGCTCAAAGCCATTCGCGACTTTTTAGAAGGTCGTTTAGCCGCAACCAATGCGGAAATTGAAACCGTCGAAAGGCAAATGACGACATCGGCGGGCTCTAACTGAGTTCAGCAGTCCGTTAGCCAGTAGCATATACGATGGTTTTGCTGCTGGCTCGGCCTAGTGTTTCTTAGCCCGGTGACTCCCAAGCTATCGGGCTGCGATCGCGCCCGACCGCAGCCCGATAGCTTTCGGCTCTCCTAGCGGCTCTACCATGATTACAACCGTGTCGAATATTGCGGTGAATAGGGTGGGTTTTGAAATTGGGGTCGCTACCGCCACGGTTTATAATTAACGCGTCACCCGCGAGTTTTACAATGGTTCAGGCTCAGCCAAAATTAGTGACTTTTCAGGAGTTTCTGGACTGGAAGCCAGAAGCCGGACACTATGAGCTACATGATGGGGTGATTGTTAAGATGCAGCCGACAGGCCCACATGAGCAAGTGGTAGGCTTGCTAAATCGTAAGCTCAACGTGTTTCTTGATCAAGAAAGCCTGAATTATTTCATCCCCAACACTGCAATGATTCAGCCCTTTGGATTCGAGAGTGGGTACAAGCCAGATCTGATGCTGATTGACCCTGAAGAACTTGAGAAAGAGCCTTTGTGGAAACGGGAATCGGTGATTACGTCAGGGAGTTCGGTAAGGCTGGCAGTTGAGGTGGTTTCAACCAATTGGCCGGATGACTACGCCCGTAAGTTCGAAGATTATGAGGCTATGGGTATTCGAGAATATTGGATTGTGGATTATTTGGGCTATTATTTGGGCTTAGGAGGACGGCGATATATCGGCTCGCCCAAGCAGCCGACAATTACCCTGTGCAACTTGATCAATGGCGTTTATGAAACGGAACGCTTTCGGCAAGGAGAGAAGTTGGTTTCCACAGGGTTGTCAGGTTTTCAGCTAGAAGTCAATCAAATTGTGAGTGGCTTCTAGCAAGAAAAGTCGTGAAATAGTATGATTCCACACGAAGATCTGTCTGTTCTTTCCTCTCACAAAAATGCCCAGCTATAACTGGCTAGTCACCGACGATGGACAATGCAAATCCTTCGGCAGCCTCGTTGATGAGCCGCCCGAGCGCACCTACCGGCTCTATCGCTTTTTAACTGAGCTAGATGATATTTTGGAGCGCGAATCTGACGATGCGGTGCGGGTGCAGGCGATCATTCCGCTTGTGCGCAAGCTGTTAATTAGCTCCTACTGGCTGCAAATGGAGCACGAGCCGCCTTCAAAAAAAAGGGGCTGGTCAGTCAAGTTTCTCTATCGCGAGCACGAGTACCCAATTACGGTGCAAATGGTGGTGTGGGCACCCGGCAGCGAATCTAAAAATTCATAACCCTGCCACCTGGGGGATCGTTCCCATCATTGGCGGCTAGGAGAAAAATACCTTTTGGCAGCAGGCGGCTGATAATCCCAAAGCGCTTTCTCCCGCTGGCGAGAAAATGCTGTATCCCGGCGACATTATTGGCTTTACTGGTAATGCCGTTCACCAGGTTGCACCCGTTGGCGATGAGCCCACAATTTCTTTTAATTTATACGGTGTTACCGATCACAGCAGCCGTTATAAGTACGATCCTAAGACCTTAGCCGCCGAGAAGTTTTAGATCTCGTCGGGGCAGTGCCTATGAAACCTCATTGCAGCGCAGATACCATGGAATCCACTTCGACGGATTCATCAAAGCAGGCTCCGGCCAAATCGGCGTCTGACCAGTCCACGTTTGTCATGTCAATCCGGCGCATGTCGGCGTGGTGAAACTTGGCCCGGTGAAGGTGCGCCCAGTCAAAGTTTGCACCCGCTAGCTGAGCATCTTGAAAGTCGCTGTTTTGCAGGCTAGCTTGGCTGAAGTTGGCGGCGGTTAGGTCGGCTTCTCGAAAGCTTGCGCCCTTTAGTCGGGCCTCTTTGAAGCTGACGCCGCTTAAGTCCATGCCGCTTAAGTTGAGACCGCTAAGAAACGCCCGGTCAAAGTTTGCGCCGCTGAATCGGGTTTGGGCGATCGCACTCCCAATCAGCCTAACCCCACTCAAATTCGCCCAGGCAAAGTCTGCACCTGTTAGCTGAGTATTACGTAGGTTCGCCCCCGTTAAGTTAGCCCCGCTAAAGTTAGCTTCGGTAAGCTGCGCCGCTCGCAAGTTAACGTGAGAGAGCTGAGCGCCGCTGACCAGGGCACGGGTGAAGTTGGCTCTGACGCCGAAAGCGCCCTTAAGGTTGGCCTTGGTTAGCGTGGCCTGGGTAAACCGGCTGTCGCTCATTTTGGCGTGCATCAGGTTCGCCCGGCTCAGGTTCGCGTTGGCAAAGTTAACCTTGGTTAAAAAAGTGCGGCTAAAGTTTGCGCCGCTCAGATCACTGCCCGCGAAGTTTACCCCCACGAAAATATGACCCGAAAAGTCGGCCCCTGCCAGCCGGAGGCCTTTGAAATCTCGATAGCCTTCTTCATAAAGGCGTAGGATATCTTGGGATTGCATAAGGTAGCCTAATTTAAGCTCGATACTCATTAACTAAAGTAGTGTGTAACCAGTCCAGCATGGGCGAATGACTCGACAACCCCACATAGCCACTAAAAACTTAAAGAAAGCCCTACATATTTTAATAATTGACCCAACGGCTCTCACCTTCAGCGCCCCTTTATGTGACGCAAGCCCTGTGACCCAAGCTCTATGACTCAAAGAAGGACTCAAAGAAGAAGATGACTCAAAAAATTGGATTCGCTCTACTGTGGCTGGGCTTCAGCGCTTATGCCTTTACCCTAGCTCCGCCTTCTCAGCCCGATACTTTCGATCTCATCGTCAGGCTTTCGTCGGGGCAGTGGGACGGCATTAATCCCGCTATTATTGCTTTGTTTAACCTGATGGGCATTTGGCCTATGGTATACGCCTGCCTGGCCCTGATTGATGGCGTTGGGCAAAAGATTCCTGCCTGGCCTTTTGTGACTGTATCCTTTGCGGTAGGTGCGTTTGCTATATTGCCTTATTTGGCTTTACGCGATCGCAATCCTACCTTTGAGGGGTCTAAAACTAAGCTGCTCAGCATCGTCGATTCCCCTTGGACGGGACGGGCTTTAGCTCTCGGCAGCTTTGTTTTGCTGGGCTATGGGCTGATTTGTGGCGACTGGGGCGATTTTTCTCAGCAGTGGCAAACTAGCCGGTTTATTCATGTGATGAGTCTTGACTTTTGTATGCTGTGCCTGATTGTTTCGCCCCTGGTCAAAGACGATATGACTAAGCGCGGCCTTCATAATTCAACACTTTTTTGGGTTGCTACGCTGGTTCCACTACTGGGGGTCGTTTTTTATCTTTCTGTTCGTCCGCCTCTGGGGGCGGCGGATGTGGCGGTGGTTTCTA
>PPFU01009906.1_pt1 | contig 12214 bp, 7 predicted proteins | sample 1535991 | NCBI WGS metagenome assembly PPFU01 (sample SAMN04901290, study PRJNA319586) | Hypolithon metagenome, whole genome shotgun sequencing project. | isolation source: Antarctic Hypolithon | place: Antarctica: Miers Valley | collected 2014 | reverse complement strand
CCGAATCCTTCGTTCCATGCTGCGGCAGGACCCCGACATCGTCCTGATCGGCGAAATCCGCGATAAGGAAACCGCCGAAATCAGCGTTCAGGCATCGCTCACGGGCCACTTGGTCTTCTCGACCTTGCACACCAACGACGCCCCCAGCGCCATTGCCCGCCTGCTCGACCTGGGCTTGGAGCCGTTCCTTGTCACCGCGACCCTCGAAGGCGTCATCGCCCAGCGGCTCGTCCGCAAAATCTGCCTCAAGTGCAAGACCGAATACCGGCCCGCCCTCGAGCAACTCATGGAACTCGAGCTGAAGGAAGAGGACGTGACGGATCAGATCTTCTTCTATGGCAAAGGGTGCGAAGCCTGCAACAACACCGGGTACAAGGGGCGAATGGGCATCTTTGAGATGATGCTGCTCGATGATGAGGTGCGCGATATGATCGTCCGCCACGCCAGCACGCAGCAGCTTCGCCTGGCTTCCCGCGAGCGTGGCATGCGAACCCTTCGCGAGAGCGGCCTTAAGGCAATCTTCGAAGGCATGACCACCATCGAGGAAGTCGTCCGTGAAACGATCATGGAAGAAGAGTAAGCCTCGGCCATGTCTTGCAGCGGGCGCAAGCCGGTCTGATAAACCGCGTTATGACGCATCCGCTGAAAATTTGACGTTGAAAATTCATGCGCATCGAAAGTCGCGCTCGCGGCGTTCCGATGTTGGGGAGGAAGCGTCGCGCCACTGCGCCCGGCGCGACCAAGCCCGCCAACCGTCATGGCGGCTTTGGGTTGAACCTTCACAGGGCCACGCCGCCATGCCATCGATGCACTTCAAACTCGCCGCCACTGCTCATTCCTTTCATCGTCCGCTGGCGATCTGCTTGCTCCTGGCCGCGAGCCTGAGCGGCGGGTGCAGCTTGAGCTACGACCAGAACTTTTTCGACTTTGATCGCGAGCAGTCGCGAACGCGGGAAATCTACCGTGCCAGCTATGCCAAGGCCGCCGCCGAAGATGCCGCGCTTCGGTCGGGACACTTTGATCAAACCGCCACCGGCCCGCAGCTCAATGGCCTCGGCCGCGAACGGCTCGATATGATCCTCAGCGCCCGCTCGCCCGGCGAACTGCTCGAAGTCTGGATCGACGTTCCCGGCGATGTCGATGAGGCCGTCGCCCAGGCGATGCTTCAGGTCGCCGATGACTATCTCCACACGTCGGGCCTCGACGTGTCGGCGTACGTCGTCGCAGTGGGTCCGGCTCCGGTCCAAGCCCCCACTGACACCGTGCTGGCTGCCTCGGGTGCCGGCGCAACATCTCCCGCCGCTGCCGCCCCCGCTCCGGCCCCTGGCATTTTCAGCAGCGCCCAGTAATCCCCCCTCGCGGCCGTTTGGTCGCCTCGATAATGCAGGCCTGTCTTCCGGAGTGGAGATGCCTGTCGTGAGCCCCGTTATGGACGCAAGTCCACGGCGGGGCCACACTCATTCCCAATTGACACTATTCATCCGGTTGAAATCGCTCAATATCACCACTTGGCGCATCCTTTGAGGTCATGCCGGTGGGGGCGACATTGACATGAAGATCGCGGAACGGGCCTTGGGTGCGGCCATCGCCGAGCGTGGTCCACCATTGGACCTCTGTTTCAAATTGCGGAGGGTCACGCTCATCAGACACCGCCGCGCGCCAGCCGACTACGGCCACGAATGCCCCGAAGGCGATCGTGCTGAGCCACAGCGGCCGGCGTCGCACCCGGCCGCTTTCGCGACCCGCCAGCCGCAACACCAGCCATTCCACCGGGCCGATCGCCGCAAGAAGCGCCAACCACAACAACGGCGGGGCGAATCGCTTCTCAATCGATGCAACGCTGATTGTGTCACGCGTGGCCACAATGTCCCGAATGCTCGGCTTCAACTCGGCGCGAACTTCATCGGAAAGCAGCTGCGGGTCAACGTGCATGAAAACGATTGTCCCCTTGCCGGCGGTTGCGCGGGTGAAGAAGGGGCGCCCCTCGACTCCCGCTAGCACCAGATACGTCGCCGCGGAGCCATCAGCAAGCAAAATGGCCTCGCGCTCGGTTGGCAATCCCGGCAGCGACTCCGCCAGCAGTGCCAACAGTGGTGACACATCAGCTTCGGGCAACGACTCGATTCCGAGCGAAAGCCAGAGCACGCCGCCGGTTTGAATCCATTGGACAATCGCCGCCTGCTGATCCACTGTCAGCGTCGATAGCTCAGCGCGATCCAGCACCAGCACATCCAACGCATCGAAACCGATGGCGACCTTCGGCAACGCCTCGAGTGGCAAGTACGCAGTGACGGCGGCCGGCTCCAAGAATCTCATCGTCGGCTCCGGCCCGCTCACTCCCACCAGCGGCCTGCCGGAAATGCCCTCGGCGCCAACCAGCCGGCGCGTCAGCGTTGAACCGGCCTGCGGCGCATCGGGCCAACTGGCCAGCGTCCGACCCGTCGCCTCGTCCACCACCCGGGCATGAACCGCCTCGATGTCTGGCCCCAAGGGCAGGAACGTCGTGAAGCTGGCGGGCCGGGGGTTGATCGTCAAAGGCAGGCGCATCACCATCGCCTGCCTGCCCGGCCGGGGAACGTACCACTCGAGCACGGCAGGCGTCGCTTCGTCAGCCCGGATCGTGACCGTCGCCGGATTCCAACGTCCGGGCCGGATTTCGCGACCCCAGCCAAGCTCGGCGTCGAGCGACACATCCGCCCATGCGGCCGGCGCAACAAGCAGAACCAGAAGAGTCGGCAGAAGAAGGCGGCGCACGCAGATACGATAACCACTCCTCGGCTCGGTGTTGCGCTTGACCGGGATATGAGTGTGCCGAAGACTGTCCAACCGCTTGATGTCTCATCTTCCCCGTCACCTTCTGCTTGCCGCCGTCTTTTTTACGGTGTGCTGCGCCGATGGGCAGGTGCCCGCCACCCAGGATGCTTCGCAGCGTCAGGCGATTGAACTTGCGGGTCGGAGCGTGGTTGTCAGTGCGATTGCCCGCCGCGAATCGGTCGGGAAGCAGCATGTTCGGCCCGCCGCTTCGACCTACGCGCTGGCCCGGGCCGCGATCATCCGCGGCCGCGCGGCGGAGCGCGTTTCGTTAAGCCCCACGTTTCGCGGACCGGCGTTGACGTTTGATCAGATGCGATTGCCTCCACCGACGGCCTGACTCCGTTCGTCGGTGAGTTTTTTCGTTCCACCGCGTTGTCGCAACTGCGTCGCGCGCGGGAACCGCTTCGCATTCTGAACCATTCAAACCCGTCAGGGGTCAACCATGAACTTATTCGGCAGCACACTGACCAAGATTTTCGGCAGCCGCAACGACCGTTTGCTCAAGAAGTACCGTCGTCTGGTCAATCAGATCAATGAGACCGAGCCGAGCATCCGCAACCTCGACGATGCCGCTCTGCTCGCACGTACGCAGGAGCTGCGCAAGGAACTAATTGCCGGCCGGATCAAGATTGCCGACGTGTTGCCCGAGGCGATTTCAATCATGCGTGAAAGCATGGATCGCCACGTCGGCATTCGCGAGATTTTCAATCCCGGACAGCAATTCGACCCCGATCGCCTCAGCGATGAGCATCTGGCGCTCTATGACGCGGTGCAGCAGCAGATGATCGCGACCGGCCAGGACTATCTCCAGGTCGCCGTCCCGCAGCCGCTTTACGAGGCGGTTCGCGCGCTGTATCCCGAAAGCCGTCCGCCGTTTCGGGCGCGGTGCTTTGATGTCCAGCTCATCGGCGGCGTCGTCTTGTCCGAGGGAAAGATTGCGGAAATGAAGACCGGCGAAGGCAAGACCTTCGTCGCCCCGCTGGCCGCTTTCCTGCGGGCGATTCAGGGGCAGCACACGCATGTCGTGACCGTCAACGACTACCTCGTCAAGCGCGACTCCCAGTGGGTCAAGCCCGCCTTTGCCAACCTTGGGCTGACCGTCGGCTACCTGCAAAGCATGATGATGCCCGGCGGTCCGCAGCGGAAGGAGGCCTACGCCTGCGACGTGACCTACGGCACGAACAGCGAATTCGGCTTCGATTATCTGCGCGACAACATGAAGGAGCGAGTCGACTTGCAGGTGCAGGGCCGGTTGGATTTCGCGATCATCGACGAGGTTGACTCGATTCTGATCGACGAAGCACGCACGCCGCTCATCATCAGCGGCGAGGCGAACACCGGCGCACCCAAGTACCGCGAGGCGGACGAAGTTGCCCGGCACGTCATGGACCTGGCCCGGCCGTGGCAAAAGGCGCAGGACGACATCGACGCAGCCAAGCGCATCATCAAGGCCGCCGAGGGTGAGCTGGACAAGGCCGCGTCAAAGGAGCAGAAAGAGCGGGCGGAAAAGCGGCTCAAGGACGCCCAGTCCAAGCTCGAAGAAGCCCAGGCCAAGCAGGCAAAAACGGTTCAATATTATGAAGTCGAGGCAGATAAGAAGAGCGTTCACCTGACCCACGAAGGCATCGCCGCCGCCCAGGAGAAGGCGGGGGTCGGCAGCTTCTACGTCGGCGACAACATCGACTGGCCGCACCTGATGGAGCAGTCGATGCGCGCTCACGTTGTGTATGAACTCGACAAGGATTATGTCGTCGAGCCTGATGCCAAGACCGCGCAGATGAGCGTCGTGATCGTCGACGAATACACCGGCCGAAAAATGATCGGCCGGCAGTGGTCAGACGGACTGCACCAGGCGATCGAGGCCAAAGAACAGGTGCCGATCAAGAAGGAAACGCAGACGCTGGCGACCATCACGCTGCAAAACTTCTTCAAGCTCTACAAGGGCCTGTCCGGCATGACCGGCACCGCCCAGACCGAGGCCGAGGAGTTCAGCAAAATTTACAAGCTCGATGTCGTCAGCATTCCGACGAATCGCCCGGTTATTCGCCTCGATTACACCGACTTGGTTTACCGCACCGAGCCGGAAAAATGGGATGCGATTCTGGATGACATCAAGGCCAACAGCAGCGCCGGCCGGCCGGTGCTGGTGGGGACCACCAGTGTTGAAAAGAGCGAGTTCCTCAGCAAGTTGCTCACGCAGAAGCACGCGATCAAGCACGAAGTGCTCAACGCCAAGCAGCATGAGCGCGAAGCCCACATCGTCGAAAACGCTGGCGGCGTGCATACGAACACCAGCGGCGAAGTCGTCGGCAACGTGACGATCGCCACGAACATGGCAGGCCGTGGCACCGACATCAAGCCGGCGCGTGAAGCGTTCTTCGACATCGTCAAGCACGAGAGCGCCACCACGGTGCTCAAGCGGCGCGGAACCGAGACGACCCTCGAGGTCGGGCCGGAAGATGAGAAGCGATGGGTCTTCCAACTCGAGAAGTCGGATGCCAAGGCCGTCGGCGGTCTGCATGTGATCGCAACCGAACGGCACACCGCGCGGCGCATCGACGATCAGCTCCGCGGCCGAGGCGGGCGGCAGGGCGATCCCGGCTCATCGCGCTTCTACGTGAGCCTGGGCGATCCGCTGATGAAAATGTTCATGCCTGAATGGGCGACGAACGTACTCAAGCGCGCCGGCCTGGAATACGGCGAGCCGATCGAGAGCAAGCTCGTCACCCGTCAGATCGCCGGCGCTCAGAAAAAGGTGGAAGAGCGCAACTTCATGGCGCGAAAGAACCTGCTGGATTACGACGAAGTCATGGATATTCAGCGGCTTCAGTTCTACGGGCTGCGGCAGAAAGTGCTCGAAGGACGCGACATTGATCAGGTGATCTGGGACATGATCGGCGCGAGCATCGAGGACGCCGCCGACCGCTATGTGGCCGCGGACTATCGCGCTTCAGTGCTCGCCGAATGGGGCCGCAACACATTCGTCATTCAACTCGATCCCGAAGACCTCGCGGGCCTCAAGAGCAAGGACGACGTTGACGACCTTTACCGCCAGAAGGCAAAGGGCGAAGTTCAGGAAACGATCCACTCCACCCTCGGCGAGTTCATGGGCGAGGACCGTTACGACCACAGCGGTTGGGATGCCAACAGCATCCAGTCCTGGGCCAAGTCCCGTTACGGCGTGGACCTGACGATCAAGGAGATCAAGGAATCCAGTTCTGACGATCTTGAAGACAAGCTGGTCGAAAACGCTTATGACCGCATTGACCGCATCGAAACCAGTGCGATCAAGCCCGTGCTCGAGCCGCTCTTTCCGATGAGAGAGTTGTGCAAGTGGGCGAACGAAAAGTTCGCGATTGGGCTTGAGCCGACGGAGTTGTTGGTTGATGTGGAGCGCAACATCAGTCGGCCACCGGTGGAAATCATTGAGATTGTCGAGAAGCGGGCGCGTGAGGCATACCGCCGGCGCGAGGTGGAGTATCCGGTTGATCACGTCCTGGCCATCGTCACGGGCGGCGCGGATGTCATTGCCAACGAGCAGGCGGCGGAGTATCTGGCGCAGTGGGCACGTCTCAAGTACGGCTTGGAATTGACCAAGGACACTGTCTTGAACGCGCGGTCACGCGACCTCCGCGATCAGCTTCTGGCCGAACAGCAGGACTATCTGACCGGCCCCAAACTCGAAGCGGCCGTCGATGCGATTCTGCGCGACGGAGGGAATGACCCCCAGAAACTGGCGACCGCCTTCATGCAGCGGTTTCGGATTCCGATGACGGCGTCGGAGCTTGATCCGTCACGTCTCTCCGAGAGTGACAAGGGTACCAAGGAGCGCGATCGCGACGGTGACGGCATCGTTGATCAGCGGGATGTTCTGCTCCGCCGCGCCCGGTATGTGGTGCGAAAGGAACTGACCGACCTCGAGCAGTACGTCCTGATCAACATTTTCGATCAGGCGTGGAAGGATCATCTCTACGCGATGGACATGCTCAAGGGCGGCATCGGTTTGCAGGCGTTCGCGGAGCGCGATCCGCGCATCGCCTACAAGCGCGAGGGCTTCCGCTTTTTCCGTCAGATGATGGAAAGCGTGCGCGACCGCGTTACGGACCTGATTTTCCGTGTCCGCGTCGAAGGCCAAGCCGCCCCGCAGGCGAAGAGTGCGTACCAGGAGACTGCCGCCGTTCATGCCGTGGTGGACGACAATGCGACGCTCGAACAAGGCGCCGCACAAGCGCCGACTGCCGTCGCCGCATCATCCGCACCCGCTGCGGCGACAACCGCATCACCGGCAAGCGGTGAGGCCTCCAAAGGTCAGGGCAGGCACATGGAGAAAAAGGCTCGCAACCAGAAGGGCAAGCGCAAGTAGAGCAAGTTGCACTTCAACTCCCCCTTCAGGTGCATGCCGCTCCTGAGCGGAGCGAAGGCGCGGATCACACCGGTGAATCCGCCCCTTACCTCCGCTCAGGAACGGCGTGGTGGGTGGTGGTGGGTGGAGGGTGGCGGTGGGGTTTGTCAAAAGCGCCGGTCCCTTCCCCCAAAGGTTCGCGATTCGATCTGGAACAAAAACGTGTTCTCTCGGAAATGCACCGTCATTTGCGCAATTGCAAGCGCCGGCGTGACACTGGCAGAAAGCAGAATTACAGCCAATGCCAAGCGATGCCCCGTCGGTTTCCATGCTTCGACGCGCCGTACGACCTCGGCCAAACCAAGTATCCAGATCGGCCCCAGCTCGATAAACCCGCGATGTCCCACATCGCCAAATCCACCCAACCACCACGACCACCATGCCGCGTTGACATACCAGAGCAGGACGAACGCGCCGATTGCGCCAACCAAAATTGAGTCGCGACGCAGTGCCAGACATACCCCCGCAAACGCGACCAGCAACAAGGGCGTTTCGAAAAACAGTCCGTTGAAGCTGCTGAACAGAACGCGCAGCAGCGCGGGATCGGTCCAGAAAAAGACCTCATGCGACTGATAGCCGATCCCGGCCGCTACGTGTTCTGGCACTTGGGTCGTCCCCTGGATGCCGTCACTGGCTTTCACCTTCGCTGCTGCGACATCAGCAGGTCGCGTCTCGTTGTACGACAACTGGGCAATCAGGGGCATCACGCCGATCACAAAGCTCGCCAGCGCCAGGCCAATGGCGGCCATCGGCCTCGATTTCGCGACTGCGTCGAATGCTCCGCGACGAAAGGCCTGCAACAGCAAAAGCAGCAGCGGAAGAAAGAACACGCCGTTGGTCAGCCGCGTGATCATCGCCATGCCGAGCGAGACGCCCGCTAGTGTCAGCCACAACCAAGGACTCCAAGCTCGTTGATTCGCTCTGCCGACCCGGTCGCCGCACCAGAGCAGTGCCGCCACCCAGAACAGACCGATCGTGTGACTAAGTACGGGCGCCGTCACCAGGAAATAGGAGACGTTCGTTCCGAAAAACCAGAGACCCGCGGCGAAAATCGCTACCGGGGCGCCAACGCCGAGTCGCCTTCGCGCAAGCGATACGCTCATCGCCGCGGCAAGGGTCAGCATCAAGGCGATTTGCGCCGTCGCCAGATACTCATAGATCAGGCTGTAGCCATTGGGCCTGAGCCAGGTGCCGTCATCGCCGATAAGTAACGCCGTGAAGTGCGCCGCGGCGAATCCGGGGATCAGCGAAATCGCCACACCCAGCGGGTAGTACCGCTGTTGGCCATCCTTTCGCAAATAGCGCGGCATCGGCTGATTGCGAATATCGACATCGCCATCAACCGCGGCCGATGCGAGATAGGACCAGTATCCCAGCGCATCATTGCGAAGCAGCACCGGCCTTTGGGTGCGGGCGACAGCCTTAACCGTCAGCAACCCCCAAACCGGCGCCAGCATGATGACCCAGCTCAACAGGATAATCGCCCACCTACGAGCTGGACGGGGTGTCATCGCGGCGGTTGAGTCAGGAGAGTCGTACACCAGAATCCGCTCACCGCGCGTAGTTCACCAAGAGATATAACCAATCGAAAGGATACGCCCGGCATGGCTCATCCCCAAGACTGCGGCGAAGCAGAGCTTACTCCACAATTTGCCTCTGCGCCCGCTTGGCGTTTCGCCGAGAACGTAAATGGCCCCGCCGACCGTTGGGCGCGGGTGGTACTACACCATCGTCGCCCGGGAACCTAGCGTGACGTGTTGGTGCCGGTGCCGGGCCATGTACTTGGAACTGCGCGGCTGGTGCGTATAGTTCGCCGGACCGGACTGACTCCTCGCGGCGGTAGCTCAATTGGCAGAGCACCAGTTTTCCAAACTGGATGTTGAGGGTTCGAGACCCTTCCGCCGCTCTTTTCCATTGTTCTCCTCGGAGAACTTTGGGTAAGGCTGCGAAAGAGATAAAGGGATGTCGACGAGACGGGCGGCTAGCGAGCGACTGCTTACTGGCCGGCCTTGCTCCCGGCGAGGTTTTCGGGCGATGCAAGAATGGACTTTACCGTTCGCATATCGGTTCGGAATGTGTCCATTGCCGCTTGTTTGGAAGTGGCATCTGGAATGCGAAGCAGTGCCGAGGGGTGATAGGTGGCCATGAACATTTCCGCCCACCGGCATTGCATGACTTTCCCGCGGCTATGGGTCACGCGGAAGGCGCCGCCCATGAGGCTTTGAGCCGCGGTCGCACCCATCGCCACAATCAGCCGCGGCTGCACGACCTCGATTTCCCTTTCCAGCCAAGGCCGGCAACTGGCGACCTGCCGGGAGGTTGGCTTGGCATGGATGCGGCGTTTGCCTTGAAGAGTGAAACGAAAGTGCTTGACCGCGTTGGTGACGTAAATGGCATCGCGCTCAATGCCCGCTTCACGCAGCATTTCGTCAAACAGTTGACCCGCCGGGCCGACGAACGGCTTGCCGGCGAGGTCTTCCTTATCGCCCGGTTGCTCGCCAATGAACATCACCCCCGCCGTCGCGGGGCCTTCCCCGAATACGGGCTGGGTTGCACATTCATATAGATCGCAACCGCGACACCCTGCGATCGCGCGGGCCATCTGCGGAAGAGTAATGCTCCCCGGCAAATAGTCGGCGGCCGTTTCACGCGGGGCCTGAGTTTTCATCATGGCCCGCACGCGGTTGGGGGCATCACGCAACAGATCTGGAATGATCTGAGTTTCGGGAAGGGTGGCCCAATGCTTTTTGGGCATCTCCGCCCGCATTGCTTTGAGCTTGATGCGCGCGGGATTGAAAATGTTGCCGTAGTAGGTCTTCCAGAGCACCTCCAGCTCGTCACTTTGCGGCGCGTTCCCGACCGGAACGCCGGGACCGAATTCAAGATCGACGCCGTCCCAGCGCACGCTGTCGTCGGGCGTCAGAATCGTCCACCGCATGTCGCCAAACCGTTCGCGAAAAAATGGAGCTGATAGCGGCACGATGAAGTGGTCCGGCCGATGCCACGCGACGTAATGATCTTCCGTTTCGTCGGTCACCTTCCGAAACCGGACAAAGGCGTGCATCTTGTGGCGATCCCGGCGGACATGCTTGGCCATACGCCGAAGCAGCAGCACATCATCATCGGTTTCAAGATGCATCAAGTGCGCTTCGCCATGGGTCAGGCGAAACAGCATTCGATAAAGCAGCGACCACCGTGCTTCATCACGAAAGCAGGCGGCAAGTCGAGCTTCCTGCAGAAACGCCTTGGGAACACGTAGGTGATCGCTCGCAGCGACAACTACTGGTCGCACTCCATCGACCCGGGCGGTCAACCCCGTCAGCATCGGGCTGTTGCCCGTGCTCGACCAGTAGATGTCCCCCGGCGTGATCTCATGCATAAGCAGGGAGCGTGCTGCGCTTCGCCAACTGTCGAAAGTTCGCTCGATCTCGACCAGTTGAGCCTGCGTCCCAGGTGATAACGGCATCGGCGTAGCTGACATCATCACACTTCTCCCGTTGCGGCCGATACCAGCGAATCGAACAGCGTGAGCTGGCTCGATTGCAGGACAAACCGATCGCGAAGGCGTTCATCATCCAAACCACGGCCAAGCGGATTGCGATCCGCGGTGGTAACCCAAGGCAGAATCTTCTTGAGCGGTAAGCGAAGTCGAGCCAGGTCTTCGCTGCGGATCGCGTGCCATCGCCTGAGCCTGATGAACCGATCCACGGTGCGCTTGCCAAGGCCCGGCACGCGAAGCATTTGCCACTGCGTGGCTTTGTTGAGATCTACAGGAAAAAACGCCCGGTGCCGCAGCGCCCACGCGAGCTTGGGATCGATTTGAAGGTCCAGATTCGGCTCGGCTGGGGTGGTCAGTTCTTCGTCTTCAAAACCGTAAAACCGCATCAACCAGTCCGCTTGGTACAGGCGATGCTCTCGCACCAATGGCGGGGATTGAAGTGGAAGTCGACCGTCCCCATTGGGAATCGGGCTGAAAGCGCTGTAGTAAACCCTGCGGAGCTTCTGAGCCGTGTAAAGCTCCTGACTTGTGCGCAATATCGTGGCATCACTGCTCGGCGAGGCTCCGACGATCATCTGCGTGCTCTGACCGGCCGGGGCGAAGGCGGGGGCGTTCTGGCTCTTGCGCCGTTCCGCCTTGCTCTCGTCGATGCCGTCCTTAAGGACGTTCATCGTGCTCGTTGCGGCGGCCAACGTCTTCTCCGGCGCGAACGCATCGAGGTCTGCCTGCGTGGGCATTTCGATGTTCGCACTAAGCCGGTCCGCCCATAATCCCGCTTCCCTCAACAACTCGGGGGATGCCAGCGGCACAACCTTCAAATGGATGTACCCGTTGAACTTGTGAACGGTCCGCAACGACTTCGCCACCCCGATGAGTTGCTCCATCGTGTAGTCGACGCTCTGAATGATGCCGCTCGACAGGAACAATCCTTCAATGTAGTTGCGGCGATAGAACTCCAGTGTGAGATTCACGACTTCGTCGACCGTAAACCGCGCTCGCGGCGTGTCGCTCGTGATCCGATTGACGCAGTACTTGCAATCGTAAATGCAGTGGTTTGTGAGGAGCAGCTTCAGAAGCGAAACGCATCGTCCATCGGGCGTGTAACTGTGACAGATACCCACGCCATCGGTGCTGCCAAGGGAGCCGGGCCGACCCCGTCGGCGTGATCCGCTGCTGGCGCACGAGGCGTCGTACTTCGCGGCGTCGGCGAGGATCTCAAGCTTCCTGCGGATTACCTCCATGAGACCCAACGATACCGAACATATCCCGCACATCTTTCATTTCGGTTGAAACTGGGCCTGCTGCGACAGTCTGTTAGGCGGAGGATGGCAACGCTTGCAATCGCCGGCGCGGCGTGCAACACTGACGCCGATGCGACTGCTCGGATACGGATACGATTCCTGGCTCGTTGGCTTTACCCGGCCAGGGGTCCGTACGTCGTAAACAGCCGCATTGGACTGCACGACTGCCCGCCCCGAGGACGACGGTTCTCGGGGCGG
>PPFU01004885.1_pt1 | contig 12226 bp, 13 predicted proteins | sample 1535991 | NCBI WGS metagenome assembly PPFU01 (sample SAMN04901290, study PRJNA319586) | Hypolithon metagenome, whole genome shotgun sequencing project. | isolation source: Antarctic Hypolithon | place: Antarctica: Miers Valley | collected 2014 | reverse complement strand
TAGCTCAGTTGGTAGAGCAACCGCCTTGTAAGCGGTAGGTCCCCAGTTCGAATCCGGGTGCCGGCACCACATACCGGTTTCAGGCCATCCCGTAGATGCCCCCAGACCACACGAAGCCCGCATAACAGCGGGCTTTTTTGTGCCAGTAGGGTTCCCGGCGTCCCGTTGCATCCCGCCAAGCGAGGGGGCACTATTGGGGGCACTTATCGGGGAATCCGCCTTTTGGGGGCATCGATGGACAAGCTGACTGCTACGGCGATCCGCAACGCCAAGCCTGCGGACAGGGTGCAGCGCCTGGCCGATGGGCGCGGCTTGTATCTGGAAATCACTCCGACGAATCGGCGCTATTGGCGGATGAAATATCGCCACGCTGGCAAGGAAAAACGGCTTGCGCTTGGCGTCTATCCAGAGGTGACGCTGGCCGAGGCGCGACAGCGACGCGATGCGGCGCGCAGCGCGATCCGCGACGGTCGCGATCCATCTGCCGAACGCCGGAGCGAACGCCAGCAAGCCAAGCTGTCAGCGGACAACAGCTTTGCGGCCATCGCCCGCGAATGGCTCGCCTCGCAAAAAAAGAAGTTGGCGACGATCACCTATGACAAAGCCGTGCGGACATTGGAGACGATGGTGTTTCCGTGGCTGGGCACGCGGCCGATTGCCGAGATAAGCCCGCCCGAATTGCTGGCCCTGCTGAAACGCATCGAAGCGCGCGGCGCACACGAAACCGCGCACCGGGTGAAAGCCCGCATCGGGCAGGTGTTCCGCTATGCCATCGCGCACGGCACCGCAACCCGTGATCCGTCCGCAGACTTGCGCGGCGCATTGGCCCCGGTCGTCTCGAAGTCGCACGCGGCCATCACCGACCCGGTCAAGGTCGGCGAGTTGTTGCGCGCGCTCGACGATTACGAAGGCCAGTTCCCCACGTGCTGCGCGCTGCGGCTGGCACCGCTGTTGTTCGTGCGACCGGGCGAACTGCGGCAAGCGGAATGGGCTGAGTTTGATCTGGACGCAGCCGAATGGCGCATCCCGGCGCACAAGATGAAGATGCGCGAGGCGCACGTCGTCCCGCTGGCGTCGCAAGCCGTTGCGATCCTGCGCGAACTTCAACCGCTGACCGGACGCGGGCGCTACCTGTTCCCATCGCTGCGCAGTCCGCTGGAGCCGATGAGCTTGAACACCGTCAACGCAGCATTGCGCCGGCTGGGCTATGACAAGGACACGATGACCGGCCACGGCTTCCGCGCGATGGCATCCACGCGCTTGAATGAAATGGGCTGGGGGCCGGACGTGATCGAACGCCAACTAGCGCATGCAGAGCGCAACAAGGTGCGCGCTGCCTACAACCGGGCGCAGTACATGGGCGAGCGGCGGACGATGATGCAGGCGTGGGCGGATTATCTGGACGGGCTACGCACTGGCGCAAAAGTGATCGCTTTCAAGCGCAAAGCATTACCGACTAGCCGCGCCTAGCCCGGCGGGGCGAGTACGCCGTAACCCTGCGGCGCTGGCGCGGCTTCTTATTAGGGCGTGAGAGGCTCACATGCTGAATCACTTTGCGCGGCTGGGATGGGAAAACGGCTTAGCACCCAAACAACGCAAGCGTGCCGAGGCAATTCGCCGGCTTACCCACGCGGATTGCAAACGCCTCACGAGCAATGGCGGCGTATATGACGAAAGTCTCACCTTGGATGCCGATAGCGTCCTATCCCGGCACAACTTATTGAATGACAGCAGATTTAGGGAAGCGTTAGGGCTATTGCTTGGCCGGTACCGATTCGCTACAAACATGAAAGCCACTTCTATAAGCGTGGCGGAGCACCGTCAGATGCTCCGTGAGCTTATGGAGTTAGCCGACGAACTGACCTTGCGATTGCTCCACCTGCCGATGGGTGCCGAAGCCTATTCCACCGAACTTTGGCGGCAAACGCAGCCGCAAAATTTTGATATTTTTTGCGACGGAATGCGCAATGACTTGTGGAAGCTGCATACGGTCTTTTCAATTGTGGAGAAAGGAATCTCTAAACATGCGGGTCGAGTCGGTCGCAAGCGTGATTGGCCACGCGATGACTTAGTCAGCGACATGCTGGAACTCCTCAAGCAACGGGGAATGAGAAAAGCAAAAGCCTGTCAGGTGATGCATGAGCTATTGCTTGCGTCGTCCATCCCTGTGCCGACGGACGTGGAAGATTTCAAAAAGATTGTAAAAATCCGGAGGAAATAGGAGCCAAGTAGCGGCAATTAATGCGCTTGATTGCATTGAGGAACGCTATGTAATGGGTATCGCTGCATCTATCCCGCAGCGGCCAGCGCCAACCGGCGACGGCCTGCAATATAGGGAACGCACCGATGACCAGAAACACCATGACCGCGCCTGCGACGGGCGCATTGATTCTTGAACGCCTGCCACGGGTGAAAGCTCGCACCGGGCTATCCCGATCCGAAATCTACCGCCGCATTGCGGCCAACCCACCGACGTTTCCGGCCCCGGTGAAGCTGGGAGAGCGTGCGAGCGCGTGGGATTCGCGGGCCGTGGATAGCTGGATTCTCGAACGCATTGCCGCGCGCGATGCTAGGGCGGCGGCATGACCGGGGCACAAAAGACGAAACCCCACGGCGGCAACCGTGAGGCTTCGGAAAACACTACGGCTCGGACAAGCGATAGCGGAGCGCAGCATAGCCCGCAGCAAGCGACCGCGCTAATGCTTGCCCTGTTCGCGACTGATGCCGCCTGCGCGCAGCTGGATCGATACGCACTGGCGACGGATGCACCCGTATGGGGCGCGGTGGAAGCGGCCGACTTGCTGGACGCAGCGCGCATGATGCTCACGCGATCGGTGACGCCATGACAGGCCCGCGTCTGACCGGCAACCGATGCCAATGCCCCGCCTGTGGCGACTGGTTCAATTCCACATCCACCTTTGACCGCCATCGAGTCGGCACGTTCGAGGGAACAGGAGCGCAAAACTCACGCCGCTGTCTAGTCGATGCCGAGATGGTCGAGCGTGGCTGGTCACGCAACTCGGCGGGTTTCTGGATAGAACGTCGCCGGGAACCCGCGACCATTCGCACACAAAGCCCGTGCGCGACTCCAGCCGCTAGTGGGGTAGCGGCTAGCAATTCATTGCCCGCTTTCGGTAGTTGACGACATGGCCAAGCGCAAACAGAAAGGGGCGACGCAGTGGGCGGACGTGGATGGCGGCCAGGCTTTCATCATCCCGGTTACGGCGTTGCGGCATCCGAATTTCGTTCGATTGTCTGCCAACGCGTGCAAGCTGGTGCTTGATCTTGGCCGGCAGTATTCCGGGTTCAACAATGGCTACCTGTCAGCGGCCTTCTCGATTCTTGCACCGTGCGGCTGGAAGTCCGAGTCCACCATTCGCGAAGCCGTCGCGGAGTGCTTGCATTACGGGATAATTCTGAAAACACGACAAGGCGGCAGAAACCGCTGCAACCTGTTCGCGCTGACTTGGTGGCGGATTACGCTGAAGGAAGGCCGGCCTCTTGACGTTGCGTCAACCTTGCAACCATCGCACGAATGGAAACAAGAACGGCCCATCCATGCCAAGCCTGTACGCAAACGAAAAATGCTAGGCCCCGCAACGGGTGCTACCTACCACCGCAGCGGGCGCTGTCCTAAAAAGATGGCACCGCTGCGGGTGTTTGAATCAACAACTACCACCGCAGCGGGTGCTGTCAGCACTGTTTCGGAGGCGCAGTGACTACCGCAGCGGGTGTCCTATATATAGTCATGCCATACGTGAGCGCTGTTGGCGCTTGTGACGTACCTCTCAAGGACTTTGACCCTTTGCACGAGCTTTGGAAACGATCATGAGCGATGGCTACCTATCCCGTGATCGGTCATACTTGGCCCGGCTGCAACGCGAGCGACGCGCGAGGTTTGTGCGAATCGACTACACACCAAGCGCTGCGGCGCTGGCCGCGATCAATGCCAAACGTGGGCCGGGGTATCCGGTGAACAACAGCGGCGTGCTCAATGCCATCGTTGCGGAATGGGCAGCGCTCGCCGGAATACACAAGCGCGAAGTAGAAACGCCCATGACTCCGGCCCCGCATACCGGAATTGTTAGACCATTACGCGCGCCCGCGCGTGAGTTCGGTAGAGACTGGCCGAAATGGGCGGATAGCTGGCTTGCCGCAGAAAAGACCAGAGTGGCCAGCCGGCGCGTGATCTGCGGGGCACGCTGGCATCGTGACGGCCAGCCGTGCCAAGCCAAAAGCCAACCCGGCAAGCAGCGTTGCAAGTGGCATGGCGGATGTAGCACAGGCCCGCGCACTGTCGCCGGGAAGGCCCGAGCGCTGGCGAACTTAAAACAGAATCAGCCGGCTAATGTCGCCCGCTGAATCGGGCGGTTTAACACATCTAGGATGTAGGTGTTTGATCGTTCCAGTTTGAAATGCGAAGCCAAGTCAGCACGCCAAGTCCGGCAAGTGCCAAGACTGAAGCCCACGGCAAGGAGCCTCGAAATTGAATTACTGCTAGCACTACGGCGATAGCCCAAGCGATCCCAATCCACATGCGGTCGGGAGCTTTTTTGCGCCGGAACAGCCCCCCAATAACTGCTGGAATCAGCATGACCATCACCAAAACTCCCATTAGAAATCCGACTGCGCCTGCGCTCATGTCAATTGTCCCGGCTGCCCATCCATTCACTCTATTCCGTTTGGGCCTTTAACGTATGGCCTAAACTTGGGAAGGGAATCGCCGCGAAAATGCACTAGCGGACGAAACTTGGGGGCATATTTGGGGGCATAACCCGAATGCGCCTCAAAAAATAATCAACCAAAACAATCTGGTAGCCCGGTTATTAGATGCCGGGTGCCGCACCACCCAGCACAGGATGCTCCGGCATGAGCCGCACCTACCCGCCCGTCTCGATCATCGGCGCGCCCACCGACATCGGCGCGGGGCATCGCGGCGCGCGCATGGGACCCGATGCGTTGCGCATCGCCGGGCTGGCCGAAGCACTGGTCGCGCGCGGCATCGATGTCGTCGATCGCGGCGACCTGCACGGCCCCAACAATCCCTGGCAGGGGCCCGTCGAAGGCTATCGCCATCTTGACGAAGTGGTCGCGTGGAACCGCGCGGTGATGGACGCGATGGGCGCGGAACTGCGGCAAGGGCGATTGCCGATCCTGCTCGGCGGCGATCACTGCCTGGCGATCGGTTCGCTGACCGCGGTCGCTCGGTTCTGCCGCGAGACCGGCAAGCAGTTGCGTGTGTTGTGGCTGGACGCGCACGCGGACTTCAACACGCACGACGTCACGCCGTCCGGCAACGTGCACGGCATGCCGGTGGCCTGCGTCTGCGGCATCGGCCCGGATGCGCTGACGCGGCTTGGCGGCAGCAAGCCTGCCATGACGCCCGAGATGATCCGGCAGATCGGCATCCGTTCCGTCGATCCGGGCGAGAAGCAGTTGATCAAGCAGTACGGCCTCGATGTCTACGACATGCGCTATATCGACGAGGTCGGCATGAAGCGCACCATGGAAGCCGCCCTGGAAGGCGTGGATGACAACACCCATCTGCACGTCAGCTTCGACGTGGACTTCCTCGATCCGAGTATCGCGCCCGGCGTCGGCACGACCATTCCGGGCGGCCCGAACTATCGCGAAGCGCAACTGGTCATGGAAATGATCGCCGACACCGGCCGCATGGCCTCGCTCGACATCATGGAACTCAATCCGGCGCTGGATAACGGCAACGGCACTGCGGAACTCTCGGTCGACCTGGTCGAAAGCCTGTTCGGCAAATCGACTTTGATGCGGGATTGAGAGGCCGGCAACGCTTTTTTTGCAGGCGCTCTTGACTATCCCGCAGCCCCGTTCACCAGCCGTTACACGCCGCGCTTCATGATCACGGCTGGATTGCACATCGGCTTCACACCCCGATGGGTTTCCATAGCCTCGCGGGGCCGTGCAGATGCGCACCCGCGGCCCAATCTTTTTTCGTGAGAGGAGAACCCGATGAAGCGTTTGATCACTGTGATGCTGCTGGCCATGTTTTCGATGGGCACCCTGACTGCCTGCAACACGATGGCGGGTGCCGGCAAGGACGTGCAGAAGGTCGGCGAGAAGGTCGAAGACAAGGCTCAAGACTGCAAAGACGGCAAGTGCTGAGCAGGACGTTCGATCATTGAATGCGGCGCAGTAGGCGTCGAAAGTAAAAACAAAAACGGGCCGGAGCAATCCGGCCCGTTTGTTTTGTCAGTGGAGGGCAGTCTCACCAAGCCGGCGGATCCGCCGCGAAACTGCCCGGAAACGCGCGTGGTTCATCGCGGCCCCGGTACGGTTGCGGCCGCGGCAGCACGCCCATCGCGGCGAGTGCGTCCAGGTCGTCGTATCGAAGTTGCGTGACCTGCACCGGCGAGCGGCTGGCACGGATGAAATCGGTCTGTCCCACCGGCGCCCATTCGCGCGCGCCGTGCCCGGTGCCGAGGCGTTGTCGCGCTTCGTCATACGCGGCGTCGCTGGCGGCCGATTCGCGCGCAGAAGACGCAGCAGGCGCGGCCGCCTTGCCTTCGCTGCGGTTACCTCGCGCATCGTCTCGCGCGACCGGCGGGCCAACGGGTTGCGGGTACGGGATGTACTGCTGCCGTTCGCGGAACACCGCGATGCCGATCACGCCGACGTTGTCCGGCCGGCCGGTGCGTGCCGCATAGCTGTCGGGCAGGTCGGTGAAATAGAACTGCGCGACATCGTCCAGTGATTTGCGCCAGCCATTGATTTCGGTGCTTTGCCATGGCGCCAGCACGTAGCCAGTCTGCGCCGGATGCGCGGTCTTGCCGCTGACGGCGTTGACACCATCCACCGACAGCACGACCAGCACGCGCTCGCCGCTGGTGTTGGTGAGCCGCACGCCATAGCGATGCCCCGGCACGCCGGGCACGTAGATGCGGCCGCGATGCGTGTACTCGGGCAGCCATTGCCCGCTGTCGCGGTCGATCAGGTCGATATCGACCAGGGAGGTGGCGGACAGCGGCATGCAGGCGGCTGCGGCGAACAGGGCGGTACTCAGCAACAGCAGTTTACGGAACATGGTCGTCACTCCTCGGAAGGTGACGGTGGGAACGGGCGAATGGCAACGGCGGGGTTACGAAGGAGTGGACGAGCGACGGATGGCCCTGCCTTCGTAGGAGCGACGGAAGTCGCGACTTGTAATGTGTCGCGACTTCCGTCGCTCCTACGAACGCCTGCTGACAGGCATGGGACGAAATCCGTGGCCCGCGTGCAGCGAATGGCTTCCAACAAGCGAAGGTGCGCAGTGGTATCAGCTACGTTCCGGGCAGCGGGTAAACTGGCCGCGGCAACATTCGACGACTTCCGATGACCTCGACCCGAATCCTCACCGGCATCACCACCTCCGGCACGCCGCATCTGGGTAACTACGTCGGCGCGATCAGGCCGGCAATCGCTGCTTCGCGCGTGGCCAACGTCGAAAGTTTCTTCTTTCTCGCCGACTACCACGCGCTGGTGAAAGTGCAGGATCCATCGCGCGTGCAGCACTCGACGCTGCAGATCGCGGCGGCATGGCTGGCCTGCGGGCTCGATCCCGACAAGGTCTGGTTCTATCGCCAGTCCGACATCCCGGAAATCCCCGAACTCACCTGGCTGCTGACCTGCGTCGCCGGCAAGGGCCTGTTAAATCGCGCGCACGCGTACAAGGCGGCGGTCGACAGGAACCGCGCGGAAGGCGAGGACGACGACGCCGGCATCAGCGCCGGCCTCTTCATGTATCCGGTGCTGATGGCCGCCGACATCCTGCTGTTCAACGCGCACAAGGTGCCGGTCGGCCGCGACCAGGTGCAGCACATCGAGATGGCGCGCGATTTCGGCCAGCGCTTCAACCATCTGTATGGCGAACCTGCCGACACGGAATATTTCACGTTGCCCGAAGCCATCATCGAAGCGCAGGTCGCCACCTTGCCCGGCCTTGACGGCCGCAAGATGTCGAAAAGCTACGACAACACGATTCCGCTGTTCGCGCCACGCGAGCAGTTGAAGAAACTGATCTATTCCATCGTCACCGATTCGCGCGCGCCGGGTGAAGCCAAGGATGCCGACAATTCGAACGTGTTCCAGCTGTACCAGGCATTCGCCACTGTCGAAGAAGCCACAGCGCTGCGCCGCCTGTTTGCCGACGGCATCGCATGGGGCGATGCCAAGCAGGCGCTGTTCGAGCGGATCGATGCGGAGGTCGCGCCGATGCGCGAGCGGTATGAAGCCCTGATCGCCAACCCGTCGAACATCGAACGGCAATTGCGCGATGGCGCGCAGCGGTTGCGGGCGCGCTACGCAGCGCCCTTCCTCGCCCTATTGCGTGCAGCGGTCGGACTCCGGGCACTGGATGCGCAGATCGTTGCCGGTGCCAAGGCGCGCAGTGCGAAATCATCGTCGCCGCAATTCAAGCAGTACCGGGACAGCGATGGAAAGTTCTATTTCAAGCTGCACGCTGGCGATGGCCGCCTGCTGCTGCAGAGCAGTGGTTTCGATTCGCCAAAGGATGCAGGCCAGCTGATCACGCGCATCAAGACCGAGGTCGATCGCCTGCACGACAAGAGCGAGGCAGGCCTGCACCTGGGCGAAGTGCTCATCGGCACGCTGGCGGATGGCACGATCGTCGATGACGTGATCCAGGCTGTGGGTTCGATCAACACCACAGCCCTCAACGCATGAATCCGCTGGGATACCCGGGGATCTTTCACTCCGATCACTAAAGCCTCGTGACTCGTCAGCGGCTCCACCCGAGTGGCGGGGCGCAATGAATCCCGATCAATCCCGATCAATCCCAATCGTTCGCCGTCGCGCCGCGCTCGGGATGCTTCATCCGCACCACGCAGAATCGCTGCCCGGTCGGTGCTTCCATCACCCACCAGCGGCGCACGAAACCGATGCGTTTGGCGCCGAGTTTTTCCAGGCGATCGGCCTCGGCATCGATGTCGTCGCTTTCGATGTCGATATGCACGCGCGAAGGATGCGACACCTTCTGCACTTCAATGTGCAGGTCGCCGGGCGTATCGTCGAATTCTACGTAAGCCGACGTGCCATCGGCGGTGGATTCGCCAATGGAAGCACCCAGGGCACGGCTCCAGAATTCGGCGGCCGCCTCCAGGTCGTCGGTCTGGCAATCGATGATGAAACCGGCAAGTCGGCTGCGGTGCGCCATCACATCCTCCGTAGGCGGTCTTGACCCGCCGTCGCCATGGTTGAGGGGATGAAAAAGAGCGGCGGGTCGAGCCCCGCCCTACGCTGCCTTGGCCAGATCGTCCAGCATCGCCTTCAGAAAACGCGCCGCCTCGCCGCCCGTGCAGGCGCGATGGTCGAACGTCACTGACAGCGGAATCACCTTGTGCGATTCGAAGCCGCCGATGACCGGCGTGATCTGGTGGCGCCCGCGTCCCGCGGCGACGATCGCAACGCACGGCGGCACCACGACGGGCGTCGCGTAGCGGCCGGCAAACATGCCGAAGTTCGAGAGCGAGATCGTGTAGCCGCTGAGCTCCGATGCCGGGATGCTGCGGTCCTCGACCTGCACGCGCAAACGATTGATGCCTTCGCGCACACCGCGCGCGTCGAGCATGTCGGCGTTGCGCAGCGCCGGGACGAACAGGCCGTCGTCGGTATCGACCGCGATGCCGATATCGACATGCGGATGCAGCGTGCGGGTGAGCTTGTCGCCGTCGAACCACGCGTTGAGCGCGGGCACGGTTTTCGCCGCGAACACGATCGCACGCACCATGCGGCCCGTCAGGTCGTTACCGGGCGTCCACGCGTGGATGTCGGCGTCGTCGCTGAGCGTGGTCGGCACGACTTTCGCGTGCGCATCGGCCATCACCCGCGCCATGTTGCGGCGCACGCCCTTGAGTTGTTCGGGCTGGCCGCTGGCTGAGACCGCCGGCGATTGGGTGCGCATGGGTTTTCCGGTCGCGGACAGGGCGGTGCGCTTGTCTGCATCGCGCGTCGGCACCTGCTCACTCCGGGTTTGGCGGCCTTCAACCGACTGAAGACGAGCCTGTCCGGTCGTCGCGACACCGGCTTTTGCCGACCCATCGGCCGCCGCACGCTTCACGTCGTCCATCGTCACCACGCCATCTGCGCCACTGCCGCGCACGCGCGCGATGTCGACACCGAGCTTGCGCGCCTGCGCACGCACCGCCGGCATCGCCTTGACCCCGCCGACCGCGAGCGCGGATTCGCTGCGCACCGCATCGGACGACTGCATCGCCCCGACCACGGTGCCGCTGTCCTCGCGCGTGTCCCCGGCGACCCCTTTCGGCGCGGCCGTGCCCGCATCGCTGATCACGCCGCCATCGTCCGAGGCGACGACCTTGTCGATACCCGGTGCATCGCTCCCTGTTCCTTTCGTGGGTTGCGGCGCATGGTGGTGATGCCCCGTGTCCTGGCCCGCGGCGCGCTGTGGCAACGATGGATCGATCTCGAACTCCGCCAGCACGCTGCCGGTCACGATGACATCGCCTTCACCGCCCGCCAGCGACAGCACCTTGCCGGAAAACGGCGATGGCACTTCGACCACGGCTTTCGCCGTTTCCATCGACACCAGCGGCTCATCGAGCTTGATGATGTCGCCGACCTTGACGAACCAGTCGACGATGGTGGCATCGGGCAGGCCTTCGCCGAGGTCGGGAAGGTGAAAGGATTTCTTGTCGGCCATGTCAGTTCTCGTCGGTCATGCGGTCATCGATGATCTGCAACACGCGCGCCGGAATCCAGCCGCTCGCGCCCTGCGTATTCTCCGCCCACCACCAGTCTGCCATCTCGCGGTGCAGGACGAGCCTGTCGTCGATGTCGGCTTCGAGTTCGCGGGTGTCGTAGTCGTGTTGCGCGGTCGCGTCGCCGTGATCGCGGTCGAACAGTGCGGAAGGAATCCAGCCGCCGAGCCCGCCGGTCAGCGTGGTCCAGATGAACTGCGGCCAGTCGCTGTCGCGCTCGCCCAGTGTCACCGCATCGCCTGGCGCGACCTGGATCGGGGGACGATCCGGTGCGCGGTGGCGTGCGATGACGCGTGCGCGCTTCACGCCCACTCGTCGTTGCGCGCCGTCAGCGCGCCGCCCGCGTCGCCGGTATTCACCACGCCTTGCGGTTCGATGATCAGCGCATGGCACTCGTTCGCCGCGCGGGTGATGTGCTCGACGCCGCGCGGGACGACCATCATCTCGCCTTCGCGGATCGTGACGTCGCCATCGCGGAACCCCACCTGGATTTCGCCCTTGACGACCATGAAGACTTCGTCCGTCGCCTCATGACGATGCCAGACGAACTCGCCCTGCAGTTTCACCAGCTTGAACTGGTAGTCGTTCATCTCGGCCACCACGCGCGGCGACCAGCGCTCCGAGAACGAGGACAGTTTCTGCTTGAGATTGACGACGCCGGCGGTCATGCGATCGACTCCTGGCGCTCAACCCGCGGCAAGCGCGCGCTTTGCCGCGACGACGATCTTCTCGACGCTCGGCAGGTATTTCATTTCCAGGCGGAACAGGGGGATGTGCGTGTCGTACCCGGTGACGCGCTGCACCGGCGCGACCAGGTCGTACATCGATTCCTCTGCAAGGCGCGCGGCGATTTCCGCGCCGAAGCCGGCGGTCTTCGGCGCCTCGTGCACGATCACGCAGCGGCCGGTCTTCGACACCGACTCGGCGATCGTGGCGAAGTCGAGTGGACGCAGCGTTGCGACGTCGATCACTTCGCAGCTGATGCCTTCTTCCGCGAGCTTTTCGGCGGCTTCCAGCGTTTCCTTGACCTGCGCGCCCCATGTCACCAGCGTCACGTCGCTGCCGTCGCGCAGCACGTAGCAGACGTCCAGCGGCAGGGCTTCGCCGTCGTCCGGCACCAGCTCCTTGTACTGGCGATAGATGCGCTTGGGTTCGAAGAAGATCACCGGATCCGGATCGCGGATCGCGGCCAGCAACAGGCCGTAGGCACGCGCCGGCGACGATGGCAGCACCACGCGCAATCCGGGCACGTTGGTGAAGGTGGATTCGTTTGCTTCGCTGTGGTGTTCCGGCGCGCGGATGCCGCCGCCCCACGGCACGCGCAGCACCATCGGGCAGTGCAGGCGGCCACGCGTGCGATAGCGCATGCGGGCGGCGTGGCAGACGATGAAATCAACCATCGGATACATGAAGCCGTCGAACTGTGCTTCGGCGACAGGCTTCATGCCCTGCGACGCCATGCCGACGGTGAGTCCGGC
>PPFU01010307.1_pt1 | contig 12235 bp, 11 predicted proteins | sample 1535991 | NCBI WGS metagenome assembly PPFU01 (sample SAMN04901290, study PRJNA319586) | Hypolithon metagenome, whole genome shotgun sequencing project. | isolation source: Antarctic Hypolithon | place: Antarctica: Miers Valley | collected 2014 | reverse complement strand
GACCATCGAACATCGGCGCTTGCAGCACCGCAAGCTCGCCGCTTAACATCAACCCCCAGACGAGGCCGACGCTCCGCTAATCTACGCTGCAATCTGCGCCAAATGTTCTGACGACGGACACTCCCTGATTTTTCTGCACAGCCTCCTGCGACGGCGCGGTCGATCCTCCCGGCTCGCGTCGCGCCGACCCGGTCGAGGATCCCTCCAGGGATTTCGGGTGAGGCCGCGGGCCACGCCGGGAACGCGGCGCGTGGCGCTCACCGCCGCGTCGACCTCCGCAGTGCCACCCGCGGGACAACTGGCGACGATCTTGTAGGTGTCAGACGAGTTTATGCAGTCGTGAGACGTGTCGGCGGCAAGCGCCTCGCCGCCAATGAAATGGGTGAGCTTCATGGCCCTTTGTTAGCTGCCGCCATCGCGGTCATGCGCTCGGAGCGCGGCTGATAATACTGATGTTCATAAAACGTGCCGCGCGCGTAAGCGCCGCCTTCTGCGCTGCCCGGCACGCCGCAGTTACGGACGCTCGGATACCGAGCGATCTCCTCCTCAACGATGTCCACGCCCAGCCCGGGACGATCGGGAACGATGACATGGCCATCCTTCATTTCGAGCGGCACGTCGATGACGGCGTCGCGGCCCTCCCACTCGTTAGCAAACCGCTCGAGCATCAGCGCGTTGCTAATCGCGGCGAGGACGTGGACCGCGGCATATTCGGCGACGGGGCCCAATGAGCCCGCATGCGGTGCGACGGTGATGAAATTGGCTTCGGCCATGTGGGCGAGTTTCATCATCTGGCTGATGCCCGTGCGGCCCATGTCGGGTTGGATCACATCGACGATGCGTCCGTCGATTAACGGTTTAATACCCCAGATGAGCGAGCGGCGTTCACCCGCAGCCAGCGGAACCGCGACTGAGTCCCCCACGCGACGCAGTCCCTCCAGATCCTCGGGTGCGACTGGCTCCTCAACGAATAGAAGCTTGTACGACTCGAGTTCGCGGCAGATGATGATCGCATCCTTGAGCGTCATCCAGGGCGGGCCGTGCAAGTCGACCATCAGGTCGCGCTCCGGGCCGACGATCTCGCGAAGTTCGGCCACCTTGCCCACCGCCGTTCGCACATGCCCGGTCTTGAACGCGGTGTAGCCCTGGTCGATGAGGGTGCGCGCGAAGGCGGGGGTGCTAACATGGGCGTAAGCGCGTACTCGGTCTCGGACCTTGCCGCCGAGCAGGTTCCAGACCGGCGTGCCGAGCGCCTTTCCCTTGAGATCCCACAGCGCCATGTCGATCCCCGCCAGCGCGCCGGCGCCAACGACGCCAGTGACGCCGTGGCCCATCATGCTGAGATGCAGCTTCTGCCACAGTCGCTCGATGCCGCTCGGATCCTCGCCGACGAGCAGCGGCGCCATCTGCTGGACGGCAGCGGCGACCACTGCCGGCCATCCGCTGCATTCACCCACGCCGTACAGCCCCTCGTCCGTGTGGATCTTGAGGAACAACCAGTTGCGGAAACCACCAATGCTCATGCCGCTATTGACGCCGCCGGCGATCGGCCCTGCCGCCCAAGCCGTTTCCGAAGGAGAGCCCGCCTGCATCAAAAAGGTTTCAACTCGGCTGATCTTCATCTGGCACCTCATTAGTCTTACAACTATCAGTTCTATAGCGAGGATCGTGCCGGCGAATCAAGCTCAACCACGTGATGTGCGGCGTAGCAACGAGACGGCGCGCGTCTCAAAAAAGATGGACAACTAATCTTGTCAACATTGTCAAATTTGCATATGACCTGCCTTCGGCATTATTGGGGGCAGCATTGAAAACGACATTCGAGACGTCGGACCTCGCTTCGTCCGTTATAGCCGTTCCGCCCTTAGCGCGAGAAGACGGGCTGCGGCTTTCGGTCGAGCGAAATGCCAAACTGGTACGCTACCTCCGCGCGGGCGGGGTCTCGACATTCCTCTACGGAGGCAACGCCAACTTCTATCATTTGAGTTCGGGCGATTTCGAGGCAACACTCGACTTGCTCGCCGATATCTGCCCCAGCGACGGATGGATCATTCCGTCGGCCGGGCCCGAATATGGACGTTTGCTGGACCAGGCGGTGTTGCTCAGCCGCAGCCGTTTCCCGCTTGTGATGGTACTACCAAGCGGCTTTCCCGCGTCCCCTGCCGGCATAGAGCGAACAATCGTCGATTTCGTTGAGCGACTCGGGCAGGGCGTTCTGCTTTATCTCAAGACAGAGTCCATCGCGCCATCGACGATAGCGCGGCTGGTCACACAAGGGGCAGTCGTTGCTGTCAAATACGCCGTGCCGAGAGCAGTAACCGATGATGACCCCTATCTCGACGAGATTATTACCTCGATCGGACGCGAGCGGATCGTCAGTGGTTTCGGGGAACGGCCGGCGATCGCGCACATGCGTCGGTTCGGTCTGATTGGGTTTACCGCCGGCGGCGTCTGCCTGGCACCGCGCCTCTCGTCGCTGCTCTTGGCTTCGTGTAAGGCCGGGTTGTGGGACGAGGCCGAGCGGCTTCGCCAGTTTTTCCTGCCGCTTGAGGACCTGCGTGATAGCTCCGACAGCATCAGCGTCCTCCATTATGCCCTCAGCTGGTCCGGCCTTGTCGACATGGGCGAAATCCTGCCCTCTTTGTCGCCGCCGCCCGATCGACTGCGCTCTGATATAGCCCGAGTCGCACGCGCTCTCCTTCACGCCGAGGGATCGCTGGCCGTAACCGCAAGCACTGATGCCGCATAATTGCACGCAATAGACTTGACCCCTTGACAGCTTATTACTTCTCCTGACAAACTTGTGACAACGATGGGTGCCCAGAGCGCTCCACGATCTGAGGGAGGTTCCAACATGACTAAGCTTCTATGCGGCAGTTCGACGCTCGCTTTCGCAGTGGTTTTCGCGATAAATCCACTGACCGCGCAGGCGGCGCCTGCCAGTCCGCAGGAGAACTCGTCCACCGCTGGCGGCGCGCCGAAGGTCAACGGCGATGCGCAAGCGACTGCCGAGAGCCCGCCCCGCGAGAGCACAAACGAGATCGGAGAGATAATCGTCACCGCGACGCGACGCGCCGAGCCGCTCCAGCGTGTCCCGATCGCAGCTAGCGTCATTGGTGGAGAAAATTGGGCTAAGACAAACAACTTTTCGCTAGAGAACGTTGCTCAGTTGGTGCCGTCGGTCACCTTCGAGTCGACGACGAGCACCCGTAACAACACTGTTCGCATCCGCGGTGTCGGCTCGAGCACCACCTCGAGCGGTGTTGAGCCTAGCACCTCCACCGTCCTAGATGGCGTGGTATTGATCCGCTCGGGACAAGCCGCTGCTGCCAACCTGATCGACATCAGCCGCATCGAGGTGCTGCGCGGTCCTCAAGGTACTTTGTTCGGCAAGAACGCCTCGGTTGGTGTCATCAACATTGTGACCATGGATCCGACCCGGGACTTCAGTGGACGCTTCGACGCATTGATAACCGAGGATGGTGAGCGTCAGGTCCGCGGAACCGTGTCCGCGCCGTTGGCGAACACTGTCGCGGCCCGTGTCTCAGCCTTCTATCGCAAATATGACGGCAATGTGCTCAACGTCTTTAACGGGGAAAAGCAGAACGATTCAGAAAACGTAGGAGTCCGCGGCAAGCTGTTGTGGACGCCAACTGAAGATCTTACGATTCGTCTTAGCGCCGACTATAGCCGCAACGATTCTAACTGCTGCGCCCGGCCAATTAGAAACCTTGACCTTACTAACACCCGCGCAGTCAACGAGGCACGCTTTCTACTCCCCGTGGTGCCCGGCCCGCGAAACACCCGCGTCAACACCGATGTCAAACCGAATGACAGTTACAACGGTAACAATTTTGCCGCGGAAATCACCTACGATGTTGGCGGCGGCTACACCCTGACGTCAATTACTGCGCATCAAGACTTCGAGATTGACCAGCAGATCGACGACGACCAGACATCAATCGGTCCCATAATTGGCGGACAGGCTTTTAAGCAACGAATCACGTCGGTCGAGGATGTCAACGGCGACACGCAGGAGTTCCGCATAACCTCGCCAACCGGCGACGCATTTGACTTCGTTGCAGGTCTCTACTTTCTAGATGCGAAGATCCGGCAGGAATCGTCCAGCTTTCGCCGCCGGCTCGCTGTACCGAACAACCAAGAGTCCGGTTTTGACTCAACGACGACCTTCCGCAACTATGCGGCGTTTGGACAGCTTAACTATCACATTACCGAAGATCTGACCGCGCTCCTCGGCGCGCGGTACACAATCGACCGGGTGCGCAATCGCTACGTTCGAGCCGACGATCCCGTTGCGCCGTTCCGCAGTGGCAACACTGCTTATGACCTCACCAACAAGGAGAGGGACTTTTCGGTTAAGCTTGGCGTCCAGTATCAGGTAACGCCACGCATCTTCACGTACGCGACCTTCGCCGAAGGCTACAAGGGCCCGGGCTTCAATGTTGCCTCCAACGGTTTGGCGCGGAACGCGCCATTGAGTCCGGAAACATCAAAAAACTACGAGCTCGGAGTCAAGACGCGCCTGCTTGAAAACCGACTGGCGTTCAACGTCGCGCTGTTCCAGTCCGATTTCGACGATTTCGTCGTCAACGCCATCGATTTCGCGACCAACAGCGTGCAGCTCGTCAACGCTGGCAGCCTGCGTACTCGCGGCGTCGAAGTCGATTTCGACCTGCGAGTGGGCCGGAGCCTCTCGGTCTACGGGGGCGCCGCCTACATCAAGGCAACAGTGGATATCGAAAACACCCCTTGTTACAACCTTCAGACGCTGGATCAGGGCTGCTTCAACCTGACGCCGACGAGACGCGTTCAAAACATCCGTAACGGCGATCTTCCACTATCGCCGGACTGGAAGTTCAATGTCGGTGCCAACTATGCAATCACACTTCCCGACCTACCGTTCGACATCGATTTGCGCGGCAACGTCGTCTATACCGGGCGGCAACAGTTTGCTCTGAATCAGGATCCCACCCGGACACTGGGCGCATATACGCTGTTTGACGCGGCTATCGCATTCACCACCAAGGACGACAATTACACCTTTGAGCTTTTCGGAAGAAATTTGACCGACAAATTCTACGTCTCTGGCATCGGGAATGTCAGCGGACTGGACGGCACATCGCTACAGTTGATCCCGCGTGACTCATCGCGCTATTTCGGCGCGCGGTTCTCCGCAGCTTTCTGATTGACCGGCGGGTTGCCATAAGGTTGAGTGCCATGATTGCTGGTAGGATATCGCTGTATGGCAGGTGGAGTGTTCAATCAGGATTCCAGCCCAGCCTCTTCAGGCGTGGCTCGAAAAGAAGCTCAGGGGCCTTCGTCCAGCTCACCCAAGCTGAGCGACGTTGTTTACGAGCATATCCTCGGACGCATTGTCGATGAGACTTATCGGATAGGGACCCGGCTCCCGGCCGAGACGATGATGGCGCACGAGTTCTCGATCTCGCGTCCCGTGGTCCGCGAAGCGCTGGCGCGGCTCCGCGACGATGGCGTTATCAAGACTCGACGTGGCTCGGGAAACTATGTCCAGCGGGCGCCATCCACCGCGGCGGTGCGCCTGGCGCCATTGTCGTCGATAGCCGACATGGGCCGCTGCTACGAGTTCCGCACTAGCCTCGAGGGCGAGGTCGCCTATCATGCGGCACTCCCAGAGGCTGCTGTATACCGGGGCCATCTTGACGAGGCCCTACGCAGGCTCGACGAAGCGGTGGAACGTAACGCCATCGGCGCAGAAGAGGATTTCGAATTCCATTGCGCGATAGCCCGGGCGACCGGGAACCGCTTCTTCGAGACTGCACTGGTTTCGCTTCGCGATAGCGTAATTCTCGGCATGACGCTCACACGCACTTTGTCGCTGATGCGCCCGCGAGAGCGCCTGCTCGCCGTTCACCGCGAGCATCTCGACATTGCTGCGGCAATCCGGGCCAACGATCCTGAAACCGCACGTAGTGCCATGCGCAGCCACATCGAGAATGCTCGCCGCCGCGTTTTCGAAGGAACCGATGGCTGACTATCTTCGGGGAAAGATCCTCATTTCGACAGCGAAGCCACCATTCAATCATTGGCCCGTCTACGAGATTACCGACCGTCGAATGATACGATCGTACGGTCAAAAGGCAACTCGCAGGAGCATGCCGCTTGACACACTGATCTAATGTCCCAAAGTTGTCTTACAACTTGGGGAGCGACGATGTCCGACGATCTAACCAATTGCGCTATTGCACCGCCGGATCGCGCGGTCCTGCTTGACCCTGTAGTTCGCGCCAAGTTGGAAAACACCACGGCGGCGACGATCGCCACGCTGCTTCACAAGCGCGGGCTCCGCAGCCAAGCCATCATCGGCCCAGGTCTGCTCGGCGCATTATCGCGTCCGATGATCGGGCCAGCTCGAACGCTGCGCTTTATCCCTGCACGCGAGGACATCGATACAGTCGCCATCTTCGGGGACCCTCGCCATCCGCAGCGTGTTGCCGTCGACGAAGCGCCCGCCGGGAGCGTGCTGGTGATGGATTGCCGCAGAGACGCGAGTGCCGCGTCGTGCGGGTCGATCCTTTTTGCACGGCTTGTAGCTCGCGGTTGCGCAGGGCTCGTCACCGACGCGGGCGTGCGTGACGCCGCCGTAATAGCGGGGATGGAAATACCCTGTTTCGCAACTGCCGCCTCTGCGCCGACCAATCTAGCGCGGCATCACGCCGTCGACATCGACGTGCCGATCGGGTGCGGCGGCGCGCCCGTCTACCCCGGAGACATCATGTTCGGCGACGGCGACGGCGTGATCGCTATCCCTCCCCACCTTGTAGATGAGATCGCCGAAGAAGCGCTGGAGATGGAACGATTCGAATCCTTCGCGCTAGGCGAAGTGCGCAAGGGTCGCGCGGTAATCGGCCTCTATCCACCCGACGCGGACGCCCTCGCCCGCTATGCGGTCAGCCAAGGGTTGTCGTCATGAGCGCAGTCACAGCCCCGGTCAAAGAGGGCGCAAGCCCCATTATTCCCTTTCGGGCTTGGCTAATTCTCGCCTTGATGACCTTCGATTACGTGCTCGGCATGATCGATCGCAATACGGTATCGATCCTGAAGACAACTTTGAAGGCCGAGTTCAGCCTCACCGATGCCCAATATTCGATTCTCGTTACCGCCTTCCTCGTTCCATATGCGATCTTCTACGTCATCTGCGGCCGGCTGGTTGATCGCTTTGGATCGCGCTCGACCTTCACCGCGTTCGTCGCAATTTGGTCACTCGCCACAATCGGCGGCGGCTTAGCGCAAAGCTTCGAACAGCTCGTCCTCTCGCGTATTGTGCTCGGCGCGGCAGAGGCCGGGCTGCTGCCGGCGACGATCTACGCGCTGGTCCGGTGGTTCCCGCGCGCCAAGCTCGCAACGGTTTATGCGATCAAGAATCCGCTCCAGGCGCTCGGCCCGATCGCGGCGCCACCGCTGATCGTCTATCTAGCGCTCGATTATGGCTGGCGAGCGGCTTTCATCATCCCCGGCGTGGTGAGCCTCGTCTTTGCCCTATTCTGGTGGTTCGCCGATCGCAATCCGCCCGATTATGGCGAAGCTCCCGTCGTCAGCGAGGCGGCGAAGCCCGGCTTGTTGGCGCTGCTCCGCAACCGAGCGCTGGTCGGCATCCTGGCGGCGCGATTCGTCACCGATCCCGTGTGGTTCTTCTTCCAGAACTGGCAGGCCGGCTATCTTCAGGAGCGACTCGGCTATTCACTCGCGCAGGTCGGCTCACTTCTTTGGATCCCGCCTGTCGTCAACATGGCGGCGGTATTCATCACGGCAGCCTGGTCCGATAGGATGATCAAGCGTGGCGTCGTACCCGTGCAGAGCCGACTCCGCGTGGTCGGGTGGGTGACTATACTTGCGCCGGCAATCGCGATCCTGCCGTTCGTCCGGTCACCGCTGCCGGTCATGGCACTGCTCACCATTACCTATGTCCTCGGCTTCACATGGCTGTATCTGTCCAACATCATGATGGCCGACCTCTTTCCGAAAGGGCAGGTGGCGTCGGCGGTCGGCCTCGTAAACTTCTTCGGCACAGCGGGGGCGGCGCTTTTCAACTTTTTAGTCGGTTCATACATCGAGGACTTCGGCTACCTCGGCGTCTTCTTATTCTTGGCGCTCCTCTACCCGACCGGAGCGTTCATCCTGTGGCGCTTTTATGGACGCGGCGCGTCAGGTCCGAAGGCTCCAAAGCAGGGAACAGGTACGCCGGCCGCCGGCGCGACGTAGGCGAATAGCGCACCATCGTACTCATGCGCGTCATCGGGCGATGGAGCCCGCATGGACGTGCAATATAGCGTGCCGAGATCGGTGCCTCCGAAAGCCACCTTTGTCGGAAACCGCACAGGGGTGGCAACTATACGTTCAATCGCTCCGTCGGGAGCAAAACGGAGGAGCCGGCCGCCGCCGACCGCCGCTATCCAATAGTGCGCTTCGCTATCCATCGCGGCACCGTCCGGCCTGCCGCTCGCAGGATCAAGCCGAGCGAAGGAGCGGCGCGGGCCGATCCCGCCCGAAGCCACGTCGTAATCGCACACCCAGACCTCGCTGACCGACGCGTGCGAATCGGAGAAGTACAAGCGACCGCCGTCGGGCGAAAATGCCAGCCCGTTAATGGTTCGGAATCCCTCGGCCAAGGTGCGCCAGCACGCCCCGTCAAAGCTGTACAAGGTTCCTGTCGGCGCGTCGCCATGTTGGCGCTGACGCATCGTTCCAGCGATAAGTCTACCGGCGGGGTCGACCGTCACGTCGTTGAATCGGTGCGTTGGGGGCAGGTCGTGGGGTCGTGCCGCGCGCGTCCAGCAGTCCCTGCCTGCAAACCGAAACAAACCGGTTTCAAGCGCCGCGATCAATCCTCCGCAGTTAGTTGACACAACGCCGCACGCGAGCTCGGGCGTTTTGATCTCGCTCTCATGAGTTGTCCGCAGGTCTAGCCGCCTGATCCAACACCCTCGCAGGTCCACCCAGTAAAGCGCCTGCTTGCGCGCGTCCCAGAACGGGCTTTCACCCACAATCGATCGACTCGTGCTCACGATTTCCATGGCGACACTTGTTGCTTCAGGAGTCTAATGTTGTAAACAGTAGCAATGACAGACCCAAGCCCTGGCCCGGTAGTCATCACAGGCGCTTCCGGCCGGATCGGCTTGGTGGTAGCGCTCGGCCTCGACGGTGCAGGCGTCGCGGTTCGTCTGACCGACCGCCGCAATCCTCCCCCTGAGCTTGCCCATTTACCTTTCATCTGCGCCGACATCGTGGACAGTGAAGCGCTCGCTCCAGTGATGGACGGCGCGTCCACGGTTGTGCATCTCGCGGGCCACCCCAACTCGCGCGATTGGGCGACGCTGGAGGAGGCCAATCTGAAAGGCACGCGCGTGGTGTTTGACACGGCCGTTTCGGCGGGCGTCCAGCGTATCGTATACGCAAGCTCGATTCATGTCGCCGGCTTTCACCCAGCCGATGTCTATCTCACCTCGAACATCGCACTCAGGCCGGACAGCCCCTACGGCGTGTCAAAGTGTTTTGGCGAGCAGATCCTTGAGTATATGTGCGACCAGCACGGCATCACCGGCGTGGCGCTTCGCATCTGCAGCTTCCAGCCCGAACCCACGCAGGCGCGCCACCTACGAACGTGGCTAAGCCCTGGGGATGCGCTCCGCCTCATCCACGCGGGCCTCCAAATGCCTCGCACCGGCTTCTCCGTCATCTGGGGTTTGTCCGCAAACAGCCGCTCCAACGTCGACCGGAGACATTGGGATGCAGCCGGCTACCAGCCCCAAGACAATGCCGAAGCTTTTGTCCATGCGCTCGCCCGATCGGGTGTCGACACGGCCGCGATCTCAGAATGGCCCGATCTCGGCGGTGCGGTGGCACGGCGGGATGTGGGTGCGGGCATATTGTCGGTGCAAACGAGAACATGACGGTCACGGGAAAAATCGAGCGCATTGCTTCCTCCCAGGCCCTCGAGTCTCTTGCAGCCGCACTCTCGGCCGACTTCGGGTCGCGCGTCCAAAGCACCGTCGCGAGCCGCGGGCAGTATTCGAATGGCGAGGGACACCATGGCGCCCACATGCCCGACCTCGTTGTGCGGCCCTCGACGATCGAGGAGGTGCAGACCCTCGTTCGATGTGCGGCGGAGTTTGCGGTCCCCGTTGTGCCTTATGGTGCCGGGACGTCGCTCGAAGGCAGTGCTGCGGCTTTCGGAGGCGGGTTATGCATCGACCTGTCTCTCATGAATCGGATTCTTGAAGTCACCGCTGAGGACCTACTGTGCGTTGTCGAACCCGGCGTAACCCGCGAGCAGCTCAACGCTCACTTGCGCGATACAGGACTGTTCTTCCCCGTCGACCCGGGCGCAGACGCCACGTTGGCGGGAATGATCGCAACCCGCGCCTCGGGCACCAACGCGGTCCGTTACGGAACCATGCGTGAGAACACGCTGGCGCTAAAGGTAGTGCTTGCCGACGGCAGCATCATCCGCACGGGCACGCGGGCGCGCAAGTCCTCGGCTGGCTACGACTTGACCCATCTGTTCGTCGGTTCAGAGGGAACGCTCGGGATTGTTGTCGAAGCTACCCTCCGACTCCACGGCCAGCCCGAAACCATCATGGCCGCCACTTGGCCGTTCGAAACGCTCGATGGCGCCATCCAGACTGTCATTGCCACCATTCAGGCCGGCGTCTCCGTCGCACGCATCGAGTTGCTCGACGCGGTCGCAATTCGCGCCTGCAACGCGTTTGGCAAACTCGCTCTTCCTGAACGGACGACGCTGTTCATCGAACTGCACGGTTCCGAGGGCGCGGTGCGCGAACAACTCGAGTTCATTGAAGCGATCGGGAGAGACTTGGGCGGCGGCGACCTCGCACGCGCGATCGGGACCGAAGCGCGCTCACGACTTTGGAAAGCGCGGCACCACGCGCTGCCCGCAGCACGCGCGATGCTTCCCGGTTCGATTGCCTGGGTCACGGATATCTGCGTACCGATCTCGGCCCTCGCCGAGGCGATCACGCATGTTCAAACTGAGGTAGAACAGGCCGGACTGCTCGCACCCATTCTTGGCCATGTCGGCGACGGCAACTTCCATGTCTTCTTCATCCTTGCTGCCGATGACCATCGGGGCTGGGCCAGCGCAAGCACGATCAACGAAGCGATGATAGATCACGCGCTTTCGGTCGGTGGGACATGCACCGGCGAACACGGGATTGGGATCGGCAAACGTGGCGCCCTCATCCGGGAGCACGGCGCCGAAGCGGTAGCGCTCATGCGGCTTTTGAAGACTTCGATCGATCCGGGAAACCTCTTCAATCCAGGCAAGCTCTTCCTTGACGAAGCCGTACACACATCCGTTTAGCGCTAGTTTGGCGCTGCAGTGAGTTTTCGATCGGTATGCGTCATATCCGGCGTCGAAATAGTTGCACATCCAGCTGGGGCGAACGCATCGAGGCAGTCGCCGATGACGCTCCAGAGGGTCGACGGATCGAGCTCTTTTAGTTGACGCTTAACAGCGGGGCCGGGCGGTGACAGGGAAGACCCGACGATGCCGCACACGTTGTCGACGATCAGCTTTTAGGCCAGCTTGGCGGAGTAAAAGTAGGCCAGTGGTTATGCGGATTGACGGGTTGCCAGACCAGGTCTTGGCGATCTCGCCGGTATCGGGGTCGACGGTCTCGGCGGCGGCATGATTTGCTCCGCCTCCTGGGCGCCCCGCCGATAGCTAGCGGACTGCTTCAGGCGATAGCGACTACAATCTCCTATTTGGCGGGCAAAGTACTCGAGTTCCGGTCCACGCGAACACGGGACCGATACCCCGGAGTCTTACGCCGTGAGCAAGACGAGTACGCCGGGTGAGGCGAGCACGGCTCTGACTACGATGACCTTGCCACCGTAGCTTCAGAAATCGTCACGACCGTGAGTGGCTGTATCCCAGCCCAAAAACTGAGAGCTCGATCCGAACGGACGATTGCCGGAAGCTTTCGTCTGACTCTGCAAGTTACTAACGGCGACATTTCGATCCATGTAAGCGCTGATCGCAATCTCTGGGTAACCTGGCCGAAGACGGTCACCCACACAACTGCGCACCCCGGCGCCGGTACGGATGGCTCTGGCCATGTACTCCAATCCTTTGGAAAGACGCGGTTGGGAAGAGGTGGCTCGGCAAATCTGCACAGTAGGTTAAGTGGAGTTTCTGCCTGAAGGCGGCCGGCATGGC
>PPFU01011872.1_pt1 | contig 12247 bp, 12 predicted proteins | sample 1535991 | NCBI WGS metagenome assembly PPFU01 (sample SAMN04901290, study PRJNA319586) | Hypolithon metagenome, whole genome shotgun sequencing project. | isolation source: Antarctic Hypolithon | place: Antarctica: Miers Valley | collected 2014 | reverse complement strand
CTTTTCATCGCCAGCCACGACACGCAGACGCACGACGAGACGTGGGAGACCGTCTGGGGCGAGACGCGCACCATCCGCAACCATTACACCGAACTGACCGTCCGCCTCACCACCGGCATCTCGATCCTTGGCGGCGGGCAGACCGATTCCACCGTGGCAGCGCGGTTCATGGACCTCATTTTCCGCGTGTACGACGATGGGCTGGGCTTCCGCTACGTGTGGCCCGAGCAGGACGCGCTGGCATCGTTCGAGATCATGGACGAGAAAACCGAGTTCAGGCTGACGGGCAACCACACGTCGTGGTGGATTCCCGCCTACCGCGACAACCGCTACGAGTATCTCTACCAGGAGACGCCCCTCGCCGCCGTGGACACCGTCCACACGCCGTTTACGATGCAGACCGCCGACCGGCTGTTTCTGAGCATCCACGAGGCCGCGCTGTGGGATTACGCCTCGATGACGCTCGCGCACACGGGCGATTTCACCCTCAAAGCCGACCTCGTGCCGTGGGCCAACGGCGTGCGCGTGTACGGGCAGGCCCCGTTCGCGTCGCCCTGGCGCACGCTTCAGATCGCCGACACGCCCGGCGCGCTCATCACGAGCTACCTCGTGCTCAACCTCAACGAGCCCAGCAAGCTCGACGACACCTCGTGGATCGAGCCCGGCAAATACGCGGGCATCTGGTGGGGCATGCACATCGGCACGATGTCATGGAACTCCGGCCCCACGCATGGCGCGACGACGGCCAACGCGAAGCGCTACATCGACTTTGCCGCGCGCCACGGCTTTGGCGGCGTGCTCGTGGAAGGCTGGAATCTGGGCTGGGATCAGGAGTGGTGGAACGGCGAAGGTGACCGCTTCCGCTTTACCGAGCCTATGCCCGACTACGACATCGACGAGGTCGCGCGCTATGCGAGCGAGCACAACGTCCGCATCGTGGGCCACCACGAGACCGGCGCGGCCATCGACAACTACGAAGCGCAGATGGACAGCGCCTTCGCCTACGCGGCGCGCTACGGCATGAACACCGTCAAGACGGGCTACGTGGGAACGCGGCTCGTGGGCGGTGGCGTGCGGCAGTGGCACCACGGGCAGTTCGGCGTGCGGCATTACAACAAAAGCATCGTGGCCGCCGCCCGCCACCACATCATGCTCGACATCCACGAGCCCATCAAAGACACCGGCCTGCGCCGCACCTATCCCAACGTGATGACGCGGGAGGGCGCGCGCGGCATGGAGTACGACGCGTGGGCCGAGGATGGCGGCAACCCGCCCTCGCACCACGTTTTGCTGCCGTTTACCCGCTCGCTCGCCGGGCCGTTCGACTACACGCCGGGCGTGCTCCAGTTTTTCTATCCCGACAAGCGCCCCAACCGCGTCAACATGACGACGGCGAAGGCGCTCGCGCTCTACGTCACCATCTACAGCCCGCTCCACATGGTAGCAGGCTTGCCTGAAGACCTCGAAAAGCACCCTGCGCTCCGCTTTATCGAGCAGGTGCCGACCGACTGGGACACCACGCGCGTCGCCCACGGCGAGGTGGGCCGCTACATCACCACGGTGCGCAAAGACCGGCATTCCGACGACTGGTACGTGGGCGCCATCACCAACGACACGGGCCGCCTGCTCGACCTGCCACTGGATTTTCTGGACGACAGCCGCGCCTACGTCGCCGAGATCTGGTCGGATGCCGCCGATACCGACTGGAAGTCCAACCCCGAGCCGTTCGACTTCAGCGAGCAGCCCGTCACCGGCCGTACGGTGCTGAGGCTGCGCCTCGCCCCCGGCGGCGGCACCGCCATCCGCATCCGCCCGGCTGGCTGAACCACAGGCGCGCCCCTCGCAACCGATTATGCCTGGACTGGGCGTGTTATTTAACAGAGTGCTTGTTATTTTTCGGCTTGCAATAGGATATCAGTTACACCGCTCACTCACTTTGTTCAGTAACACCATAACTCGTCTCTACTGCCTTCTGACTGCGGCACTGTGCGGTCTGCTGTGCCTTCTCGTGACCCCGCACGCTTATGCGCAGGCGTTCTGGTACGAGATTCCCGTGCCCAGCGACAGCGTCTTCGTCACGGCTACCAAGAATGAGCGCTTCACCCAGCGCTACTTCATCCGCAGCGGGCAGCAGCCGCTCTACATTCAGCCGAGTGTCGGCTCGTTTCGACGCCTCATCATCAGCGCAGGCGGGAACACGGTGACGCTATACGACGGATCTCCACGAAGCGGAGGAGTCTTTTGGACCAACCCCATCACCACGCCCGGCGAGCATGAGGTAACAGCAACAGTTTTCGAGAGCTCGACCGTATTCTACTCGTACAGCTTTCGTCTGATTGTCGTGCCCTCGGCGCAGCGCGCCTTTACGGACGGGCAGTTTCTCGACGCGCCCATCACGTACACGCAGTCCGTCCGCCGCGCCAACACGATCCTGCTCTGGCAGGGCGGCAGCGCCTCGATGGACAAGCCGCTCATGATGGTCGAGGGCATCGACGCGGCGCAGCAGAACAACCACGCCACGTACTACGCCATCGGCCTGGCGCTTTTCCAGGCGGGGCAGGCCGAAGGGGCCGACGTGATGATCCTCGACTTCGCCGACGGCGGGCGCGACATGGCGCTCAACGCCAACGTCGTGATCGACGCTGTGAATCTGATGCGCCGACTCAAGACCGATCCGTACCGGGGCATCGACCTCGCGGGCGTACTAAACGCGCTGTGACTATGAGAACGATGCTCACAGGTGTACTCCTCTGCGCCCTGGTGCTTGCCGGGTGCGACAGCCTCTTTGACACCACAACGATCGTATACGGGACGGTCGTGGACAAGCAGTCGGGGGCTCCGCTTTCTGACATCTCCGTTGCGCTCGTCACATCGGGAGCGTTCGGAGCGTACGGTGCAGAGGCTTCGACCGTCACCGACGCGCGAGGCAAATTCAGCGTCTCGACCGACTTCGATAAGTCCAACCCGATAGACCTATTTGTTAATAGTAGTGTCATGGGGGCGGTAGGTACTTATAACGAAGCCTACGGGAGCTACCAGGAGATAGTTCGCAAGGGCCGCACGACACGCCGACAAATCAAACTGTGATTTCTCCGTAAGCGGCGTAACCCTACGCTGGTGCCGAAGAAGGACAGGACGGTCTGCGCCTCGCCCCCGGCGGCGGCACCGCCATCCGCATCCGCCCGGCTGGCTGAACCGTGGGCGCGTCCCTCGCAACCGATTATGCCTGAACTCCGCGTGTTATTTAGCGAAATGTGAGACAACGTGCAGCTTCTCTCTCATGCATTTGTATTTGCTAAACATGTCCCCTAGCGAAAGTGCATGTTATCTTGCGACGTACAATATAATCGAATGATTTATGTTAGACAGGAATCCTAAAAAGTTTGATCTCCTTATGGACCTTACGCTGGTAGTTGGTAAAATACTTCTATAGAAGACTTTTTAGAATCAACGATAGCTTAGTTAACATATAGCCAAGATAAAAATGTATCTCCTTCATGGGAGTTATTTGCAGAATAAATCATGGCAAAAAACCTATGAGTAATCAACATAACAAACGCATCAACTGGGACGTGGGCGAGTTGAGGTGAAAAGTGTTGCTTGTTTTAAATTTTTAGCCGTTTATAAACTCATAATCTCCGCCCCCGTTATGCGCCAAAATATTATGCCAAAACATTATATAGTGCGGCATGCTACAAACGCGCAAAGGCGTTCTGGCTGATCCAAGCTGCGAACTGGTGCAGATCGATTTCGCCGGCAGCGAGGCGCTCCAAGGTGGTGATCGTCTCGACTTGCTCAGGCTCGAAGCGGAAACCGTTGATGAACAGAAACGCACGAAGTGCCAGCAGCGCTACGCGCTTGTTGCCATCGAAGAAAGCATGATTCCGAGCCAGCCCGAACGCATACTCCGCCGCCAGCTCAAACAGGTCAGGCGTGTCTCCGTACGTAAAAAGCTGCCTCGGGCGAGCAAGAGCGCTTACCTGCAGATGGGGGTCGCGCAGCCCGCTTCGTCCTCCGAAAAGCCGGAGTGATTCTGCGTGAAGCATGCGCACCTGTACAGCGGTAAGCCACGTCGGCTCCTGCGCGGCGTCCGTCACTTGGCCAGTTCCCGGAACGCATCGCGGTGGGTGCGCATGAATTGCCGCGCGTCGTCGAGGGCAGCCGCAAAGTCGGGATCGTAAGGCGTAATGCTCATCCCCTCGGCAGTAGCCGATAGAAAAAGTTCATCCCCTTCCTGCAGCGCAAGCGAGTCGGTGATGTTCTTCGGGAGAATGATGCCGAGTGATCCGCCGAATCTCCTGACTTTCAATGTTTCTGGCATGGCAGATGGGCTGCGTAGTGGAAAGGAAAGACGTTCAATATAAGTTAAACGGGCGTGTTCCTGACGAGACTCTCCTCTATCCAGCACAGGGGATCGGCGCTGGATCTCAGCGGCAAGCAGGCCACCGGGGCGGCACTTGAATGGTGAAAAAACCTTGACTTATCCCATATTCATGACGTTCTTAGCGCCTGCGTTTTTTCATCATTTTTCCCCATCCCTACTATGAGACACATTCTCGTCCTGCCCTTGCTGCTTGCCCTCGTGGTGAGCGCGTGCGACCAGCAAGGCGCGCTCGCGCCCGACGGGCTCGAGGGCACCACGCCCCAGGTCACGTTGCGCGTAACGCCCGACGTGTCCTCCTCTAAGAAAGGCCCCGCTAAGAAAGGCCCCGCTGCTACCGATGACCGTACTGCTGCCGTCCAGGCCTACATCGCGCAGGCAAACGCAGACCTGGCCAGCCGCGGCCTCGGCGTCGCCATCGAAAAGGCCGAGTGGGTCGGCGGCGGTACGAACAACGAAGCCGGCCAGACCGTCTTTGCCAACGACCGCACCCTTCGCCTCGAAAGCCAGTGGGTACCCGGCGACGAACGCCGCAATGCCAGCGGCAACACGGTCACGCACGTGGTTGACCAGACGTTCGCGGGTGCCAACGTGTTCAACCCGTTCCCGGTGATCAACGCCGAGCCTGCCATCGACGCTTCTTTCGAGACGTGGGACGCGATGAGTTGCTCGAAGCTCGACATCGTCAAACGCCCCGACGCGGCCGGTACCGGCTACAGCATTCTGCTTAACACAGGCGATCCTGTTACCGACATTTTCTACGCCGACATCTCGACCATCGGCTTCCTGCCCGGCGGACTCTTCGACGCGGTGTTAGGCCCCGGTGCCAGCAGCAGCGTGCTGGGCGTGACGTTCACGTTTGTCTTTGGCACCAACACGCCGGGTGGCTTCGTGCCCTCGGACATCAACAACGACGGGTACGACGATGTCGCGCTGAAGGAAGTGTGGTACAACGACGCGTTCCGCTGGACCACCACAGGCGGTGCTGGATTCGACGTCGAGACCGTGGCGCTGCACGAGAACGGCCATGCGCTGGGCCTCGGGCATTTCGGCAAGGTCTCTGTCACCAACAGCAACAACAAACTCCACGTGTCGCCACGCGCGGTGATGAACGCGTTCATCCTGGGCACGCTGCGCAACCCGCTCGGCACGGACAACGGGGCGTACTGCGGCCTGTACGGGTCGTGGCCTATGTAATGGCAGTGTCGCTTTGGTAGATCAGCCCCGGATTCCGCGCGAGTCCGGGGCTTTCTTTTTCCCTCCACCTGTGCCTGCCGAAGCCGCCGCGCACGTGCGGGAAGGCCCCTTTTGACTGCGCGGTGCGCTCTGCCGTTCGGGCAGAGCCGATCGTCTCGTTGAGCTGTAAAAGCTGAGGCCGGGCGCTACGGCCGGTTCTGTACCCGGTGCGGCGGCGTAGCCGCCTCGTGCGTATTATCGCGCTACTCAGGGCGTGTTTCCACGCCACACGGTGGAGGCAGTCATTTCACGGGCCTGTCAATCGTATTACCGCTTTGTCAATCGCAGCAACCGAGCCAGCGGTAGTGGCTCATCAACACGCGTCCCCTATGGCTACTCCCGCGCCCGAGGTCCCACCTCCACCCCCGCCCCGCTCGGGCTGGCGGACGTGGCTTCCACGGGTGCTCGTAGAATCGGCGCTGATCGTCTTCAGCGTGCTGCTCGCGCTCGCGGTAGACCAGTGGCGCGAGAGTAGCAGCCAGCGCCAGCAGGCTGAGGCGGCCCGGCGCGAGATTCTGGCCGAGTTGCAAGCCAACCAGGCCACGGTGGCCACCTCGCAGCGCTATCACGCAGCCCTGCTCGACAGCCTCGCGCGCTACCGGAGCAGCGACGCCGCCCCGCTGGTCGGGCTGTTTTCGCGCGGATTCATCCTCCCCGCCCAGCTTTCGCACACCGCGTGGTCGTCTGCCGCCGAGACCGGCGCGCTGGCCCACATGGACTATTCCACCGTCTTGCTCTTCTCCCGCGTCTACGCCCAGCAGGATCGCTATGCCGAGCAGAGCAGCAGCATTGGAGAGATCATTTATTCCGCCCTCTACCATGGCGGCACCGAGGCCATCGTGCAGAACCACCGCAACCTGGCCGGCATCATCAACACGTTCCGTTACCGGGAAGATCAGCTGCTCGGTCTCTACGCCGAAACCCTCGCCGCCTCTAACGTGCCGCCTGCGCCATGACAGAAGAAAACGGGAAGCGCCCGGCGCGGGTGATTGTCCACGACCTAATGCAGCAGGGGTACATCTACACCCTCACAGAGCCTGCGGGTGAGAACTTCGACGCCGACTTCTGCCCCGAACTCACCCCGAAAGAGATGCTCGCGCTCGGCGTGTTCGGGGGCAAGTACATGACGGATTGCCGGGACGAATTCCCCGCCGACTGGTTCGAAAACGCCCGGTTGTGCGCGGATCGCCACGACCCGGCGCTCAACTTTTTCGGCGTCAACGCCTCGCAGCCACTGGCCGAGTGGCGACGCAAAGGGTGGATCTTCGAGGACGACCCGCGCGGCTGGTTTCAGTGGTACTGCCGGTATTTCATGGGCCGCCGTGGCCCGGACGATGCGCGGCAGATCAAGCGGTGGCGCGGCATACGTCGCCACGTGGCGCAGGTCAAGGCCAACTGCCCGCCCGGCGAGCTGGCGTGCCGCCCCCGGCAGCGGCAGTCGCTGCTGCACTGGGCCTATGACGCCCGCAGCATCTGATGATGACAGTCGGGCACCGTAGCCCGTCAGCGCCGGTGGCGCGCTGGGCCGGGCTATCGAACTGCCCTTTATGGCCCGGCGAGCTACGACGTATATTATCTCCAAGAACCCATCGGGAACCGTTCATGCGCCACTTTCCTGTCCTCCTGATCCTCGCTGTTCTTCTCGTGCTGGGCGGGTGCGACACGTTCACGGGTGATTTGTCGGACCTCCAGCTCGTCCTCGACCAGCCCCAGTACAAGGCTGGGCAGGAAGCTATCGTCGTGCTCGACAACAACGCCGACCGCGCCTTTACTTACGACTCCTGCGGCCCGCGCGTGGAGCGTAAAGACGGCGGTGTCTGGCTGCGCGTGGCGCCTGCTCCCGAGGTGTGCACGGCGGATCTGCGCCGCGTCCTTCCCGGCCATGTGGTCACGTGGCGAGGTGCGGTTGCGGAGACGCTCACCCCGGGCACGTACCGCTTCGTGCTCGCGGTCGGACGCGACGAAAACCAGAATAGCCGGGTTGCATCTGCACCGTTTGTCGTGACGCCGTAGGCTACTCGTGCATGAGCAGGCAGGGTTAGAGAGTCAGGGTACGTTGACCCTTTCGGCCAGCCGGACGTTCGGGTGGCAGCGCGCGACACCGCCACTGTCCATCCAACCGTTATGTCCCTTTTCTCGCACGACGAGCGGCATTTCACCGCTCGCACCGGCTGGCTCCGCGCCGCCGTGCTGGGTGCCAACGATGGCCTGGTATCGACGGCCAGCCTCGTTGTGGGCGTCGCCGCTGCACAGGCTACCCACAGCGACGTGCTGATTGCCGGCTTTGCGGGCCTCATGGCTGGTGCCATGTCGATGGCGGCAGGCGAGTACGTCTCGGTGAGTTCGCAGGCGGATACCGAGCGGGCCGACCTGGCGCGTGAAAAGGCCGAACTGGCCGCCGACGCGGCGGGCGAACATGCTGAACTGGCTGAGATCTACGTGGGCCGGGGCCTCACCCCTGCGCTGGCGAGAGAAGTAGCGACGCAGCTGATGGCCCACGACGCGCTCGGCGCGCACGCACGCGACGAACTCGGCATCACGGAGACGCTGAGCGCGCGGCCCGTGCAGGCGGCGCTGGTGTCGGCGGTCACGTTTGCTGTGGGCGCGGCGCTGCCGCTGCTGGTCGTTTACCTGACGCCCCCCCCGGCGCTTATCCCGGCTGTTGTGGCGGGATCACTGGCCTTTCTGGCCCTCCTGGGCAGTCTGGCCGCGCGGACGGGCGGTGCCCGGCCCCTCGTCGGCGCGGCGCGGGTAACGTTCTGGGGCGTGCTGGCGATGGCGCTCACGGCTGGGGCGGGCGCATTGTTCGGGACGGTGATATAAACACCGCCGTGGGGCGCAATGCATTGCGCCCCCATGGATTGGTGTCCCAACGCATCGCCCGCATGCCCGCTCTGGACAACACCGTTGCCCTCTTTTATGCGCAGACGCAGTAAACTCATCTGTCTCCAACCCATCAGCATCCATGCGCACTACTGGACGCCGCCGCTCTACCAACATCGACGACCGCCGGGGAAGCCGGGGCGGGCGCGGCCTCGCCATCGGCGGCGGGCTCGGTACGCTCGTGCTCGTACTCATCGCCTCGTTTCTGGGCGTCGATCCCAGCGCGATTCTACCGCAGGATGGGGGCGCGCCTGTACCCAATGAGCAAACCGGCCCTATCCAGGAATCGCCGCAGGAGGCGCAGCAACGTGAGACCGCCGAGGTCACCCTCGCCAGCACCGAGGACACGTGGAACGCCCTTTTCCAGGAAGCAGGCTACAACTACCGCGAGCCCACGCTGACGTTTTTCCGCGACGGCGTGCAGTCGGCTTGCGGCTTTGCACAGTCGGCCGTGGGGCCGTTCTACTGCCCCGCCGACCAGCAGCTCTACCTCGACTTCAGCTTTTTCGATGAACTGGGCAGCCGCTTCGGCGCGCCCGGCGATTTCGCGCAGGCGTACGTGATCGCGCACGAAGTGGGCCACCACGTCCAGACGCTGCTGGGCGTCTCGGAGCGGGTGCAGGGGCTGCGGCAGCGCGTCTCGCAGGAGGATGCCAACGCGCTCTCGGTTCGCATGGAGTTGCAGGCCGATTGCTTTGCGGGCGTGTGGGCCTACTACGCCGCGCAGGACAACCTGCTGGAAACGGGCGACGTGGAAGAAGGCTTGCAGGCCGCCTCAGCCGTGGGCGACGACACCATCCAGCGGCGCTCGCAGGGGCGCGTCGTGCCCGAGTCGTTCACGCACGGCTCAGCCGCGCAGCGCGTGTCGTGGTTCCGGCGGGGACTGCAATCCGGCGATCCTGACCAGTGCGACACCTTCGACGGGCAGCTGAGCTGATCGCAGGGCGCGCGGACGGGAAAGCCCCGAACCGCATCGGGATGAAAGCCGTTAGGGGCAGACGTTTTTATTCCCTATCTGCCTCATGAACCCCATTACACCTGCCCTCGACTGGCAACCAGCGCGCACGTATTCCGAGATCACGTACCACAAAGCCGAAGGCATCGCCAAGATCACCATCAACCGGCCCGAGAAGCGCAATGCGTTCACGCCGACGACGGTGAAGGAGATGATCAACGCACTCGACGACGCCCGTGACGACCTCGACATCGGCGTCATCATCCTGACGGGCGAGGGGCCGGACGCGTTCTGCTCGGGCGGCGACCAAACGGTGCGCGGCGATGCGGGCTACAAAGAGCAAGGCTCGGGCATGGAGCGCCTCAACGTGCTCGACTTCCAGCGCCAGATCCGCTCGTGTCCCAAGCCGGTGATCGCGATGGTGGCGGGCTGGGCCGTGGGCGGCGGGCACGTGCTCCACGTCATGTGCGACCTCACCATCGCCGCCGACAATGCCCGCTTTATGCAGACCGGCCCGCGCGTGGGCTCGTTCGACGGCGGCTTCGGCGCGGCGTACCTCGCCTCTATCATCGGCCAGAAAAAGGCGCGCGAGATCTGGTACCTGTGCCGCCCCTACGACGCGCAGCAGGCGCTCGAGATGGGCCTCGTCAACACGGTCGTGCCCCTCGCCGAGCTGGAGACGACGACGGTGCAGTGGTGCCGCGAGATTCTCCAGCACTCGCCTATCGCGCTGCGCTGTCTCAAAAGCGGCTTCAACGCCGCCCTCGACGGGCAGGCGGGCGTGCAGGAACTGGCCGGCAATGCGACGCTCTTGTTCTACATGACCGAGGAAGGGCAGGAAGGGCGCAACGCGTACGTGGAAAAGCGCAAGCCCGACTTCGATAAATTCCCCAGGCGGCCCTGACGCGGCACGGACGGGGCAGCGCGGTCGAAAGCGCTGCCCCATCGTTCTGCTTCCCACACCATGACCGCTGCACCGCCTGTCTCGCGCCTGGCCACGTGGACGCTCGCCACGCGCCCGAAAACGCTTTTCGCTGCTGTCGCGCCGGTGGCGGTGGGCACAGCCATGGCGTACGCCGACGGCGGCTTCCACCTGCTCGCGGCCCTCGCCGCCCTCGCCGGGGCGCTCCTCATCCAGATCGGCACCAACTTCTCGAACGACTACGTGGACTTCGAGAAAGGAGCAGATACCGCCGCGCGTAAAGGCCCGGTGCGCGCCACACAGGCCGGGCTGGTCACGGCGCGCACCATGCGCCGGGCTACCGTCGTCACCTTCGCGCTCGCCTTCGGGGTGGGACTCTATCTCGTCTGGCGGGGCGGATGGCCCGTTCTCGCCATCGGGCTGGCTTCTATCGTGGCCGGTGTCGCGTACACCGCGGGGCGGCACGCACTGGCCTACCTGGGCCTGGGCGACCTTTTCGTGCTGTTCTTTTTCGGGCCTGTGGCGGTAGCCGGCACGTACTACGTGCAAACGCTGACGGTGACGGGGCCGGTCCTTTTTGCGGGCCTCGGGCCGGGCCTGCTCTCGGCAGCGCTGCTCGTCGTCAACAACCTGCGCGATGTCGAGGAAGACCGCATGGCGCAGAAAAAGACGCTCGTCGTGCGCTTTGGCAAGACGTTCGGGGCAAACCTGTACGCGTTCTCGGTGCTGGGCGCGGCGCTGGTGCCTGTGGTGCTGTGGCTGTGGACGGGCGCGCACCCTTTCTCGCTTGCCGCCTCGGTGGTTGCCGTGGTGGGATGGCGCGCGCTCCGCACTGTTTATAACACCAACCGAGCCGAGGCGCTCAACCCGCTTCTCGGGCGCACGGCGCGGCTGCTGCTGATGTACAGCGTGCTTTTTTCAGCTGGCTGGATGCTATCGTGAGTACGCTATCCGCGACGATCCACCCGTTCCGCGTGCCCTTATCGCCGCCGCTGGTGCTCGCAGGCCGTACATACGCCGCGCGTAGCGGGGTGCTGCTGCGGGTGGAACGCGGTGGCATCGTGGGATGGGGCGAAGCAGCCCCCCTCCCCGGCTTCAGCCCCGACACGCTCGAAATGGCACGGGATGCCTTGCAGCGTATCACCGCAACGGCTACCGCGCTGGCGCGCAGCTGCAGAGCCGTCGAAAGAGATCGGTCTCTATCCGACTTGTACCGCCAGGCACCCGCTGCGCAGGCGGCCGTGGAAGGCGCGCTGCTCAGCCTCGTCGCGCAGGAGCGCGGCACTACCGTGGCCCGGCTGCTCAACCCCGAGGCGGCACCCGTGGTAGAGATCAACGGGCTGCTCACCGCAGGGCCACTGGAAGAGGTGCTGGCACGCGCCCACCAGCTCCGCGATGCAGGCTACCGCGCCGTCAAGCTCAAAGTGGGAACCGCGCCGGTAGAAGAAGAAGCCCGCCTTGTACGCGCCGTCGCAAACGTGATTGGGCCCCGCGTAGCCCTGCGGCTCGATGCCAACCGGGCCTGGTCGCGTGCCGAGGCACTGGACTTTGCCCTTCGCATCGCAGGCGTGCCCATTGCTTATATCGAAGAGCCTGTTTCTGATCCACACGACCTGCCTGCGGTAGCAGAGCACCTGCCCGTCGCGCTTGACGAGTCGCTGGTGGGGCAGTCGCCCGCCCTGCTCGGTGCCTGCGGCTATGCGCACGCTGTCGTGCTCAAGCCGATGCTGCTGGGCGGCGTGGCAACCGCGTGGCGGTGGGCAGAAGCAGCCCGGCGGCGCGGCATGGTGCCCGTAGTGAGCGCCGCCTTTGAAACCGGAATCGGGCTGCGCCTCAACGTAGCGCTGGCAGCCGCGCTGGGCGGCACGCC
>PPFU01000910.1_pt1 | contig 12252 bp, 6 predicted proteins | sample 1535991 | NCBI WGS metagenome assembly PPFU01 (sample SAMN04901290, study PRJNA319586) | Hypolithon metagenome, whole genome shotgun sequencing project. | isolation source: Antarctic Hypolithon | place: Antarctica: Miers Valley | collected 2014 | reverse complement strand
CTGCCACCCGCACCGCCGTCGGCGCCAGGCGCACAGCGCGCCGGCTCGCACGGCTCCTCCTGGTGGGGCTGGCCAGCTTCTCCGTCCCGGCGGCAGGTGCCGCCCAGGGCACGGTGATACAGGCGCTAAGCGGGCCGTCCGCGCAGCAGGGGACTCCCTCCGCACTCGCGCCCGATGCCCCCGCCTCGTGCATGTGCACGACGCGCCCGGTCGATCCGCCCTGGGTGCCGCCCGTGACGCCGCCAGGCGTTCCGGAGGTGCCGGTGGGGCCGCAGCCGCCAGGGTCCCCCGAAAGCCCCGGGGGCTCGCCGACGCGCCGCGGCTGGGCCGCCGTGGGTGCGGCCGGGCTCGCGCTGGTGGCGGGCGTTCCGCTCGGCAGCGCACTGCAGCCGGCGATGCCCTTCCGCCCGGTGGTGGCCGAGATTGCCGAGCAGCCGGTGATCGTCGCCTCGGCGCCGGCGGCAGTGCCACTTCCCGTGGAGGCCGCGGGCGTGCTCGCGCCGAACACCGCCTCGCATCTCCCGCTGCTGCTCGCCATCGGCATCGCGGCGATCGCGGCCGGCATCGCGCTCCTCCGCGACCGCAAGCGCCGCCGTCGCCGGCGCCGGGTCGTGGTGAGCTGACCTTCGTCAGCGCCGCCGCAGCACAATGAACGAATGATGCGCCCCGCTAGGCCATGGCGGGGCGCATCTGCGTTGACGGATGGCAGGACGGGAGACAATTTTGCGGGTGAGCGCACTCCGACGCGCCCCCGTGGTCACCGCGCTTCCCCATCTCCGGAGATTTCCGTGAAGCTCCTCCCGATTCTCGTCGCCGGCGTCCTCCTCGGCGGATGCGCGCGATCGAACATGCAGAACCCGCCGCCGCAGGCCCCGCCATCTCCCGCGCGAAGCGTTGACCCGACACCGGCCGTGGTGGAGCCCGTTGGCCTGTGGGACATCACCGCCGATGCCCAGGGTGAGACCATCAGCGGCACGATGGACTTGACCCGCGTCGATGGCCGGTGGGGCGGCCGCCTTTCCACCAGCGCGCTCCCCGACATCCCCGTCACGGGCGTGACGGTCCAGGGGCAGCTCGTGACCGTGATGGGGACGCTGCCCGGCCAGGGCGACGTCACCATCCAGATGACGGTTACCGGCAACGAGTTCGCCGGGACATGGTCGATGGGCGGCACGACGGGACCGATCCGCGGCACGCGCCGCTGAGCCCGTCCAACCGGTGGACTGCCGGTCGGTCGATCCGTGGCCGACCGGCAGCGCCGGAAGCCGTTCGTGGTGCGCTTCGCGCGGGCGAGCCCGGCGAATGGGAGTGCTGCCGGCACGGCCCATGCGCGGTTGGGTGACCGAGCCGTGACCCGGGAGGAGCTGGACGGCAAACCGCCGTCCAGCTTCGTTGTTTCTGTCCCGACTCGCTCTGAGTGCGCGCATCGCTGCCCCACGCGGGTCGCACCGACGCACTTCGTGGCCAGCTGCGCCGCCTCTGCCGATTTCTGCCCCACACGACATGAGTTCGAAACGTTCTGCCTCTCGAAGCCCCAGCCGCACCGCTCGTTCCGCAGGCGGCGGCGGTGGACTTCCCGCTGCTGAACCGATCGTCATCGAACAGGTGACCCCGGTGGTCGACGCCGGTCGGCATGCCCCGAAGCGCGTGGTTGGATCCGCGTGCGAGGTTGGCGCGGCAATTTTCAAGGACGGGCACGACATCCTCGCCGCGCGGGTGCGCTTCCGGCCGCCGGGCGAAGAAGGGTGGCGTGTCGCGCCCATGACCTACGACTTCGCGGCAGATCGCTGGACGGGGAGTTTCCAGCTCGACCGGATTGGCCGCTGGGACTTCGCCGTCGACGCGTGGACCGATGTCTTCGCGACCTGGCGGCGCGGGGCGATCGCCAAGACCGGCGCGGGGCAGGATGTTCAGCTGGAGCTGCTGGAGGCCGCCGAGTTGTTGGATCAGCTCGCCCGGCGCATCCGTTTCGGAGCCGAGCGCTCGAAGCTGACCGGAACGGCGGCCCGGCTCCGCGACGAGAACGTGCCGCAGAGTGAGCGGGTGGCGATCGCCCTGGACGAGCAGCTCGAGTCGCTGGTCCAGACCCACTGGATGCCGGCCGATCTGACGAGCACCCGACAGCTCCTCACAGTCCAGGTGGATCGCGCGCGGGCGGCGTTCGCGTCCTGGTACGAGCTCTTCCCCCGCTCCACCGCTCAGGAGCCCGGCCGTCACGGCACCTTCCGTGACGCCGAGGAGGCGCTGCCGCGGCTCGCCGAGCTGGGCTTTGACGTGGTCTATCTGCCGCCGATCCATCCGATCGGCCGCGCGTTCCGGAAGGGCCCGAACAACTCGCTGACGGCCGGTGAGCAGGATGTCGGCAGTCCATGGGCGATCGGCAGCGAGGAGGGTGGCCACACCGCCGTCCACCCCGATCTGGGCACGATCGAGGACTTCGACCGGTTCGTCGCGCGGGCGGAAACGCTGGGGATGGAGATCGCGCTCGATTTCGCCCTGCAGTGCGCACCCGATCACCCGTGGGTGAAGGAGCATCCGGACTGGTTCACGATCCGACCGGATGGCTCGATCATGTACGCCGAGAATCCGCCGAAGAAGTACCAGGACATCGTCCCGATCAACTTCTGGACGGAGGATCGCGAGGCCCTCTGGGCGGCGTGTCGCGACGCCATCCTGTACTGGGTGAATCATGGCGTCAAGACATTCCGCGTGGATAATCCACACACGAAGCCGTTCCAATTCTGGGAATGGGCGATCCGTGAGGTGCAGGCGCAGCATCCTGATGTGGTCTTCTTCGCCGAGGCGTTCACACGGCCGAACAAGCTGCTGGGCCTGGCGAAGCTCGGCTTCACGCAGTCGTATACCTACTTCACGTGGAAGAACACCACGGAGGAGCTGCGGCAGTTCATGACGGAGTTCTCCACGCCCGACGTGCTGGAGTACTACCGCGGGAATCTGTTTGCGAACACACCGGACATTCTGAACGAGTTCCTGCAGAACGGCGGCCGGCCGGCGTTTCGCCTCCGGCTTCTGCTCGCCGGGACGCTCAGCCCGCTGTATGGGATCTACAGTGGCTACGAGCTGAGCGAGAACGTGGCGGTTCGGCCGGGCAGCGAGGAGTACCTCGATTCCGAGAAGTACCAGATCCGCCAGCGCGACTATACTGCGGCAGGTAATCTCGACGCCGACATCCGGCGGCTGAACACCGTTCGCCGCGACAGTCCGGCGCTGCAGCGGGCCGACAACCTGCAGTTCCAGCTGTCGGAGAACGAGAACGTGCTCTGGTTCAGCAAGCGCGCGCTCGCTGGCGGCGACGATCTGTTGATCGCGGTGAACGTCGACCCGTACTCAGCGCAGGCGACAATGGTGCACACACCGCTCGCGATGTTCGGCCTCGGACCTGACGATTCATACGTCGTGGAGGATCTGTTGACGGGAGCTCGCTACACGTGGCGGGGTTCACGCAACTACATCCGTCTGGATCCGGGCGTCGAACCGGGCCACGTATTCCGCGTGGTGCGGTGACCGTCGCTCGGCAATCGTGCACTGTCGCTGGCGGCATCGTGGAGCGCATGACGAGGCCGCAATTCCGCTCCGCACCACCTCCTGTCGGTCACCTCACCCCACTCGCACGGAGACAGCGCTCGTGAGCGCAGACGCTCTCTGGTACAAGGACGCCGTCATCTATCAGGTCCACGTCAAGTCGTTCCGCGACAGCAACCGCGACGGCTATGGCGACTTCGGCGGCCTGATGGAGAAGCTGGACTACATCCAGTCGCTGGGCGTGAACGCGCTCTGGCTGCTCCCGTTCTACCCCTCGCCGCTCAAGGATGATGGGTACGACATCGCGCTCTACGAGGCGATCAACCCTACGTACGGCACGCTGGACGACTTCAAGGCCTTCATGGCCGAGGCGCACCGGCGCGACCTGAAGGTCATCACCGAGCTGGTCATCAACCACACCTCGGACCAGCACCCGTGGTTCCAGCGCGCGCGTCGGGCGCCGAAGGGCTCGCCAGAGCGCGACTTCTACGTCTGGAGCGACGACCCGCACAAGTACAGCGGGACGCGCATCATCTTCACCGACACGGAAACATCGAATTGGACGTGGGATCCGGTCGCTGAACAGTTCTTCTGGCACCGCTTCTTCAGTCACCAGCCCGACCTGAACTTCGACAATCCCGCGGTGCGTGCGGCGATCATCGAGGTGATGCACTTCTGGCTGCGTCTGGGCGTGGACGGACTCCGGCTCGACGCGATTCCGTACCTGATCGAGCGCGACGGAACCAACTGCGAGAATCTGCCCGAGACGCACGACGTGCTGAAGGAGCTTCGCGCCGCGCTGGACGCGGAGTTTCCGGGACGCATCTTCCTCGCCGAGGCCAATCAGTGGCCGCCTGACGTGCGCCCGTACTTCGGCGAGGGCGACGAGTGTCACATGGCGTTCCACTTCCCGCTCATGCCGCGGATGTACATGGCGCTCCGCCGGGAAGACTACACGCCGATCGTCGAGATCATGGAGCAGACGCCGGCGATTCCGGATGTCTGCCAGTGGGCGATCTTCCTCCGCAACCACGACGAGCTCACGCTCGAGATGGTGACGGATGAGGAGCGGGACTACATGTACTCGGAGTATGCGCGCGATCCGCGCATGCGGATCAACGTCGGCATTCGGCGCCGGCTCGCCCCGCTGCTCGACGGCGGCCGGCGGCAGATCGAATTGATGAACGCGCTGCTCTTCTCCATGCCGGGCACGCCGATCATCTACTATGGCGACGAGATCGCCATGGGCGACAACATCTATCTCGGCGATCGCAACGGCGTTCGTACGCCGATGCAATGGAACGACGGGAAGAATGCCGGCTTCTCCGAGGCCGATGCTGCCGCGCTCTACAGCCCCGTCATCACCGACATGCCGTATGGCTACATGGCGGTGAACATCGAGGCGCAGGAGCGGACCACCACGTCCTTCCTGCGGTGGATGCGGCGCACCCTCAGCGTGCGGCAGAAGTATCAGGCGTTCGGGCGCGGCACCTTCACCCCGCTGCGGTGCGGGAACAAGCGCGTGCTGATCTATCTGCGGCGCTATGAGGACCAGGTCATCCTCTGCGTCAACAACCTGTCGCGTTATGCGCAGCCGGTGGAACTCGAGCTCCGCGAGTTCGAAGGCTACACGCCGGTCGAGCTGTACAGCGATGCGCCGTTCCCGAAGATCGGAAAGCTGCCATACTTCCTCACCCTCGGACCCCACACCTTCTTCTGGTTCCGCCTGGATCGTCCCGCGGCGAAGGGCGAGGAGGCGAAGCCAGCGAAACGCTTGGAGGCCGGGGCATGAGCGAGTCGGCCGATCGTCCGACTGTCGGCGCCGCGATTCCGGCGGCCGATCTGTCGTCCGTCCTCTCCCTCGACACGCTCGGCGCGCTCGCGTCAGGCGGGCTGGCACGGTGGCTGCCCGAGCAGCGCTGGTTCGGGGCCAAGGGCACGTCCGTCACGTCCGCGCGCGTGCTCGACCTGATGGTGCTGCCCCCCACGCCGGCCTCTGACCCAGCGGTGAGCGCCGTGGCCCTCACGCGGATCGAGGTGGAGCTGGGCGACGGGCGCGTCGAGCGCTATCAGCTGCCGCTCGTTGTTCGCCAGGCGGACGCTCCGCCGCCGGGCGCCATCGCGCGTCTCGAGATCGCGGGGGAGACGGCCAGCTGGTGGCTCTCGGATGGCGCACGCGATGTGGAACTCGGCCGCCGACTTGGCGCCGCATTCGCGGACGAACTGACCTACGCGGACGAGGCCGCCACCTGGCGGTTTGGCGTCGAGAGTGCCGCCGACGTGGCGCCGCTCGCGACCGAAGCGCCCACGGCGGCGAGTGGGGAACAGAGCAACAGCTCCATCCGCTTCGGCAAACGCGCCATCCTCAAGCTCTACCGTCGGCTCGAAGCGGGCGAGCACCCCGACGTCGAGGTCACGCGCTACCTCACGCGCGTGCGCGGCTTCGCGTACACGCCCCCCCTGCTCGGCGTGCTACGCGTGGAGGATGCACGCGGCGGAGCGGTGGTCACGGGGATGTTGCAGGCGCTCGTGCCACACGCGCGCGATGCATGGGCCGAGGCGGTGAAGGCCGCGCGCGCGTACATCGGGGCGCCGGGCGATCGCGAGCCGGAGAACCCCTTCGCCGACGAGATTCACTGGCTCGGTGAGATCACGCGCGACATGCACGACGCGCTGGCCGCCGAGCGGATGGACGTCGCGTTCACACCCGCCGACGCCGGAGTCGAGGACGTAGCGGGGTGGGTGGAGCGCACCCGGCGCGACGCGCTCGACACGCTCGATCTGCTCGCCACGCGCCGGGCAGAGGATGCCATTCCCGGCCCTGCGGCGGCGATCGCCGACGCTGTGCTCCGCCGTCGCGCCGAGGTCATCACCGATCTCGACGCCTTCGCTGGCGCGATCGGCGGGCGGCCGGGCTTGCGGATCCGCCATCATGGCGACTTCCACCTCGGACAGGTGCTCCGCGACGCCGAGGGGACATTCTGGATCATCGATTTCGAGGGCGAACCCGCACGTCTGCTCGCCGAACGGCGCGAGCGCACCTCTGCGTTGCGCGATGTCGCGGGAATGCTCCGCTCATTCGCCTACGCAGCCGCGACAGCTGCGGCTGAGGTCGGCGGGGTCGGGACGAGTTCGGTCGTGGAGCAGCGGCTGGCGCGCTGGGAACGCGCGGCGCGCGACGCGTTCCTCGACGGCTACCTGTTCGCACCCGACGCCGAGGCCGCACTGCTTCCCGAAGATCCTGATGCCCGGGATCGGCTCCTCGCACTGTTCGAGACGGAGAAGGTGTTCTACGAACTCGCCTATGAGTTGAACAATCGCCCGTCGTGGGCCTGGATTCCGCTGCGCGGTATCGGCCGGCTGCTCGGCAGCCCGCAGGGCGGCCCCGCCCCGCGTTAGGTCCCAGACCCTGCCCATCGGCTGGCGCGACACTGCGCAGCGTGCGGCCCCGCCTTTGCGAGTACCCACAGGATGACAACCTCTACCATGTTTGCTGCCCGCCCCCTGGCCCGGCGCGCGCTGGAGACTCGCTGATGCGTGTCTGGCCCGGACAACCATATCCGCTCGGCGCTACCTGGGACGGCGCCGGCGTGAACTTCGCCCTGTTCAGCGAGAACGCCACTGGCGTCGAGCTGTGCCTGTTCAACGATGCGGCGGACTCTGCCGAGAGCATCCGCATTCCGATCCGCGAGCGCGACGACCAGATCTGGCACTGCTATCTGCCCGATGTCCGCCCCGGGCAGCTGTACGGATACCGTGTCCACGGCCCATACGCGCCCCATGAGGGACACCGGTTCAATCCGCAGAATCTCCTGATCGACCCGTATGCCAAGGCAATCAGTAGTCCGATCCGCTGGAGCGATGCACTCTTCGCGTACAAGATTGGGGGTCCGCGCGAGGATCTGGAGCCTTCGGATTCGAACAGTGCTGGCGGGCTTCCGAAGAGCGTCGTCGTGGATTCGGCGTTCACCTGGGGCGACGACCGTCCGCCGCGCACGCCCTGGAATCGCACGGTTATCTACGAGACGCACGTCAAGGGGATGACGATCAACCATCCCGACGTGGCCGAACGTTTCCGCGGCACGTATCTGGGCGTCGCGTCCGAACCCGTGATCGACCACCTGCTCTCGATGGGCGTCACGGCCGTGGAGCTGCTACCTGTCCACCACTTCGCGGTCGACCGCCATCTCGCCGAGCGCGGGCTGACGAACTACTGGGGCTATAACTCGATCGGCTTCTTCGCGCCTGACGTGCGCTACTCGACCGGCGGGCTCGCCAGCCAGGTATACGAGTTCAAAAGCATGGTGAAGAAGCTGCATTCGGCAGGAATCGAGGTCATCATCGACGTGGTCTACAACCACACGGCCGAAGGCAATCATCTCGGACCCACGCTCTCGCTCAAGGGGATCGACAACAAGGCGTACTATCGGCTGATGCCCAACGATCCGCGTCACTACATGGATTACACGGGCACCGGCAACAGCCTGAACATGCTGCACGCACGGACGATCCAGCTGATCATGGATTCGCTGCGGTACTGGGTGACCGAAATGCACGTCGACGGATTCCGGTTCGACCTCGCCCCGGTTCTCGCGCGCGAGCTGCATTCGGTGAACCGCCTTGGAACCTTCTTCGACACGATCCATCAGGATCCGGTCCTGAACGGCGTGAAGCTGATCGCAGAGCCGTGGGATGTGGGGCCGGGCGGCTACCAGCTGGGCAACTTCCCGATACGGTGGGCTGAGTGGAACGGCAAGTATCGCGACGCCGTGCGCCACTTCTGGAAGGGCGACCCTGGCAACGTTCCGGAGCTCGCCTCACGACTGGCAGGTTCGAGCGACATCTATCGCTGGAGCGATCGCTCGATGTACGCGAGTGTGAACTTCGTCATCGCGCATGACGGATTCACCCTGCGCGATCTGGTCAGCTACGAGGAGAAGCACAACGTCGCGAACGGTGAGGACAACCGCGACGGCCACAACGACAACATCAGCCGGAACTGGGGGGTCGAGGGGGACACGGACGATCCGGACGTCCGGGCCATCCGGATTCGGATGATGAAGAACTTCATCGCGACCCTCGCCTTCTCGCAGGGCGTCCCGATGATGTCGCACGGCGACGAACTCGGACGCACGCAGCATGGCAACAACAACGCCTACGCGCAGGACAACGAGATCAGCTGGATCGACTGGAATCTCGAGCCCTGGCAGGAGGAGCTGCTCGACTTCACGCGCCACGTCTTCGCCATCCGTCACGCGAATCCGGTGCTCCGCCGCCGCCACTTCTTCCGCGGCGCGGAGATGGAGGCGAGCGGGGAGAAAGACGTGACGTGGCTCCGCACCGACGGCCGCGAGTTGGCGGGCGAGGACTGGCACACGAAAGAGCTGCACACGCTTGGCATGCTCGTCAACGGCGACGCGACAGACGAGACCGACGATCGCGGCCGCCCCCTCCGCGGCGACACGATGCTCCTGCTCGTGAATGGTGGTGACAGAGTCGAGCGATTCGTGTTGCCGCAGATGGAAACCGAAGGTCGGTGGATGATCGTGGTCGACACGGCCGCGGATGGTCATCGTGAGGCACAGGACGATGGCATCCCGACGGCGCCGCATTCGCTGGTGCTCGTGTCGTACACGCTGGAACGCCGGCCCAACCAGGAAACGAAGGCGATGGCCGCAGCCACCCGCGGCCGTGCCATGCGAGCAGGGAGGATGACGAAATGACCACGCCGTCGCGGAACGCTGTCATTGTGGGAACGGCCGATCCTACGCCGGGGCCCTTGCCGAGCGACCGACACCAGCAGCAGCTGCGCGCATCCGCACACGCCGAGCCTCACGCGGTGCTGGGTGCCCACATGGCCGACGAGGGGCTGGTGGTGCGCGCGTTCCATCCCGACGCGACGGCGTGCACGCTGCTCCTCGCGGGCGAGGAGTTGGAGATGGTACCACTCGACGGCGGGCTCTTCGCGCGCCTACTCCCCGATCTCGCACTCCCGCTCGAGTACCGGATCCGCTTCCGCTTCGCCAACGGTGATGCATGGGAGCGGGACGATCCCTACCGCTTCGCTCCAACCATCGGCCCGCTCGATCTCCACCTGTTTGGCGAGGGGAATCATCGCCGGCTCTGGGAGGCGATGGGAGCGCACCTGATGACCGTGAATGGCGTGCTCGGCACACGCTTCACAGTCTGGGCACCTAACGCGCGCCGAGTCAGCGTCGTTGGGCACTTCTGCCGGTGGGACGGGCGGATCTACCCGATGCGGTCGATGGGATCGGGGGGCGTCTGGGAGCTGTTCGTGCCCGGCGTCATGGAGGGCGACCTCTACAAGTTCGAGATCGTGACCGGCGACGGCACGATCATCGTCAAGACGGATCCGTTCGGCCGTCGGTTCGAACTTCCGCCCGCGCACGCGGCGGTGGTCGTCGCCGACGATCAGCATGAGTGGCACGATGACGCCTGGATGACCGCGCGGCCCACTCGCGATCCGCACACCGAGCCGATGTCGATCTATGAGGTCAATCTCGGATCGTGGGCTCGCGTTCCGGAAGACGGCGACCGCTCGCTCTCCTACCGTGAGATTGCTCCCCGGCTTGCCGAGCACGCGCGCGGGCTTGGCTTCACGCATGTGGAGCTGATGCCCGTCGCGGAGTTTCCCTTCGGCGGGTCGTGGGGGTATCAGGTGTCCGGCTACTTCGCGCCGACCTCACGGTACGGGACGCCTGACGACTTCCGCCACTTCGTCGACGTGCTGCACCAGGCCGGCCTCGGGGTGATCGTGGACTGGGTACCCGCGCACTTCCCCAAGGATGCCTGGGCGCTTCGTCGCTTTGACGGGACCGCGCTATTCGAACACGAAGATCCGCGTCTGGGCGATCACCCGGACTGGGGGACGCACATCTTCAACTATGGGCGCAACGAGGTCCGCAACTTCCTCGTGGCCAACGCTCTGTACTGGCTGCGGGAGTTTCACGTCGATGCACTGCGCGTCGATGCTGTCGCTTCCATGCTCTATCTGGACTACAGCCGCAAGGCGGGTGAGTGGCTGCGCAATCGCGAGGGTGGGCGCGAGAATCTCGATGCGGTCGCATTTCTCCGCCTGATGAACGACGTCGTACGCGAGGACGCTCCCGGCTGCTTCACCGTGGCCGAAGAGTCCACCGCGTGGCCCGGCGTCACGAGCTCGTCGGCGGAAGGGGGGCTCGGCTTCACCTTCAAGTGGAACATGGGGTGGATGAACGACACGCTGCGCTTCTTCGAGCGTGATCCGCTCTGGCGCGGCCACCATCTCGGCGAGCTGTCGTTCGCGATGGTATACGAGTACAGCGAGCGCTTCATCATGCCGCTCTCCCATGACGAAGTCGTCCATCTCAAGCACTCGATGCTCGAGAAGATGCCGGGCGACGAATGGCAGAAGTTCGCCAACCTGCGCCTGCTCTACGCGTACATGTATACGCGGCCCGGCAAGCAACTGCTCTTCATGGGGAGCGAGATCGCGCAACGGCGCGAGTGGAATCACGACGTCAGCATCGACTGGCACCTGCGTGAGCAGCCGCTGCATGCGCGTATGGAGTCGTTCCTCGCCGAGCTCGGCGCGCTCTATCACGAGATGCCCGCCTTCTGGAAGCTGGACTACGATCCGCGCGGGTTTGCCTGGATCGATTGTGCGGATCGGGAGAATGCCGTGGCTGCATACGTGCGCCGGGACGGCGAGCGCCATGCCGTTGTCGCCCTGAACTTCACGCCGATTCCGCGCGAACGGTATCGCTTCGGAGTTCCGGGAACGGGAGCGTACCGGGTCCGCCTGTCGAGCGACGATCCACGCTTTGGCGGAAGCGGTTTCCCGATGGAGATGCGCGTGCCGGTGGATAACGCGCCGTTTCACGGCTTCGAACACAGTATCGAGATCGCGCTTCCCCCCTTGGCTGCGGTGGTGCTCGAGGAGGAGGCTGGTTGACATCTGCACTGCACCGCCTGGCGACACGCGCCGGGATTCTGCCAGGCTATCGCGATCAGCAGGGGAAGTCACACGAGACTCCGGACGAGACGCGCATCGCGCTGCTCGCCGCCATGGGGCTGGACGCGGTCGACGAGGTGGCAGCCGAGGCCACGCTCCGGGCGCTCGACGCGCGCGAGATCGCAGAGCTGGTGCAACCGGCGCGCGTCGTTCGTCAGACTGATGCGACCGCCCGCAGGGTGACGCTGCGCCTCGCGCCTGACGAGGGGCCCGTCCTCCGCTGGCGCGCCGAGCTTCGCGCCGACCCCGGAGAGCCGCAGTGCGAATGGCCCGTGTGCGAGGGTGAGTCCAGCAGACCCGTCGCGGACGGTCCTGCGAGCATCGAGCTATCCGAGCTTCCGCCACCCGGCTACTACACGCTCGTCGTCGAGGTCACGACAACATCCGGCGTACGGCGCGGGGAACAGCGACTGATCGTCGCGCCGGAGCGATGCTGGACGCGTGAGGCGGAGGGACGCGTCTGGGGGATCGTGGCCAATCTGTACACGATCCGCGGCGAGAATAGTTGGGGCGTCGGAGACTTCACCGACCTCGGAGCGCTCGTCGATTTCGCGGCTGGTGCCGGGGGGGACTTCGTGGGCGTCAACCCGCTACACGCGCTCTGGAACCGCGGTCACGACGTGAGCCCCTACAGCCCGGTGAGCCGGCTCTTTCGCAATTCCATCTACCTCGATGTGGGCGCGGTACCAGAGCTG
>PPFU01020759.1_pt1 | contig 12257 bp, 8 predicted proteins | sample 1535991 | NCBI WGS metagenome assembly PPFU01 (sample SAMN04901290, study PRJNA319586) | Hypolithon metagenome, whole genome shotgun sequencing project. | isolation source: Antarctic Hypolithon | place: Antarctica: Miers Valley | collected 2014 | reverse complement strand
CTTAATATTTAAATAGTATAATATTGAATCCTTTGCAAAAAGATAATATTCCTGAAGACCAACTCATCGCACTGCTTCTGAAAAAGGATAAGTCGGCGTTTGAATATCTGTACGACAACTATGCCAGCGCACTAAATGGAGTTATTGCAAGGATTATTACTGATCAGGATATTGCCGAAGAAGTTTTGCAGGACGCTTTTATAAAGATATGGTCAAAGATAGCGTTTTATGATAGAACCAAGGGAAAGTTATTTACCTGGATGCTTAACTTAAGCCGTAACCTGGCTATTGATAAAGTGCGCTCTAAAGAATACAAAAAAAGCATAAAAACTGATCAGATAGAGAACAACGTATATGCTTACGAACGTGGAAATTCCATAGAGCAGAAAACAGACGGAATCGGTGTACAGGATTTGTTGAAAGAACTGAACTCTGAACAAGCAATTATTGTTGACCTTCTTTACTTCAAAGGGTACACACAATCAGAGGTTGCTGAAGAGTATGATATACCCTTAGGTACTGTCAAAACAAGATTACGTGCTGCAATAATCCAACTAAGAAAAAGTATAAAAATCAATTGAACATAAAAGACTACATAGAATCAGGTGTTTTAGAATCTTATGTCATAGGGGATTTATCTGCTGCCCAAATGAAGGAGGTTGAGGAGATGGCTGCGAAGTATCCTGAAGTAAGGACTGAAATAGAACAAATGCATGTTGTATTTGAAAAGGTGGCTATGCAACGCGCTTTGAAGCCGGCCCCTGAGGCAAAGCGTGAGCTCATGGATAAGATTTTTGTTTCGGACGTCGAAGCTACGCCAGCACCTGAAAAAGACGCGGTAATTTTGCCTTTGCGAGAAAAAAAGCGTAATAAGCTACCTTGGATGATGATGGCGGCTTCCGTGGTGTTGGCAATTATTTCAGCCGTAGCTGCGGCAAATTATTATGCCAAATGGCAGCGCGCTGAGGAACAGCTCGGTGCAGCTATTGCCCAGAATCAGCGCCTGGCAATGGATTACGACCAAGTGAACATGCAATTCGACGAAATGCGCGATGCATTGGTTGTGGTTTCCAGTCCTGACTACGATCTTATCAAGATGGAGGGACTTCCCGTTTCTCCTGAATCGCAGGCGATCATCTATTGGAATCCCGATACTGAAGATGTTTATCTCAATGTACAATCATTGCCAGAAGCCCCGGCTGGAAAGCAATATCAATTGTGGGCTATTGTCGAAGGCACGCCTGTAGATGCAGGTGTTTTTGACCTGCCGGCTGGAGTTGAAGGCCTTTTAAAGATGAAACAGATTCGTAACGCCTCAGCCTTTGCCGTTACGCTGGAACCTCGTGGTGGAAGGTCACTACCCACAATGGATGCCATGTTTATCCTGGGCACTGTAAATAAAGCATAGTTGTTTAATTTATTTTAAAAAATACTGAACAAAAACTAATCCGTTTTCGTTATATAACTGTGGTTAAGTTTTAAGTATTATTACTTTACTATTTGGTTTATTTAGTATGTGGTTGTATGAAATGGTCAGGATAATATCCTGACCATTTTTTTTTTCTGCTCACCCTTTTTCTGCCGATCAGGCAAATCGTTTAAAAAGCATTAAATTATATGTAGATGAAGGTCTGATGTGGCTGAAATTGTGTTTTTTACCATTTCGGCCCGCTTCTTATCCTTGAAAGATCACCATTTACATTACTTATATGATTTTCTCTTTTCGATACCTACTGATAATATTATTAATAACATTAGCAAACCTTGCATATGCACAAAATTGGCTAAAACAACAGGAAAAGGCTGTCTTTTCAATACTTGAAAAAAACGCGTCAGGCGACTTTTCCAAGAGAGGAAATGGTGTTTTTATTGATAGTCAGGGAACAGCAATTGCCCTCAGGGAGACGATTCGTGGTGGAGATATTTATATCGTCACTTTCGATAGCACAATACATCAAATCAGTACCCTTTTGGCGGAAGACAATACTTACGGGCTCGTAAAGTTCGCAGTAGACAACAATCTCACCACGTCATTTCAGCATGCAAAACCTGCATCTCAACGGTTGGTGAAGGGTGAAGAAATATTTGTAGTATCCAATGATGGTAAATCAGGAACTACGGTCATGAAATCCAAAGTAGGAGAAGCGACAGAAGTTACTGGCAAAGCTGATGTGATATGGACTATCGAGAAATTTGGTGGACTGGGCGCAAAGGACGAAGGAAGTGTCGTTTTTTCCAAAAATGGGGAAATGGCGGGGCTGGTGGGGAAGTCAGTGACGAGTAGCCAGCAACATCTGCTGTATAATAGTACTGTCATACTAAGTAAAGTAAAAAAGCATGTGGCTTATAAAGCGTGGGTGGCAAATGCCACAAACGCTCAGGATTATGTGCAAGGCTTGCTTGCCTGGCTGGATAAAGATTATAAAAGGGCAGGCAATTTTTTCTCAAAGGCGACTACTGCCCATGCGGACCTGGAGGCGGGGTGGTACCTACAGGCTTTGTGTCATCAGGCCAATCAGGAAATCGATGCGGCAAGACTGGTCCTGGATAAATATCTGGCATTATCTCCTGACCATGGATACGGCTACAAGCTACGCGGGCTATTTCACCTGCAGAAAAGCAATTTACAGGCAGCGCTTGCCGACCTTAATAAGGCAATCAGTCTAAAAATTGTAGATGCAGAAACCCATGCAGCACGGGGCGAAATTAAGTTTCTTCTGAAGGATTATCCCGGAGCTATTGAGGATTTAAACAAAGCCATTGCTGCCGGAACCAATACCAGGATCGTTTTTACATCGTTGGCCAACGCCGCTTTTGAAAGCCATCAGCCCGCCGTCGCACTTCCTGCTTTTGATAAAGCCATTGCCCTGGGCGCTGACCAGGCCGAGCTTTATTTGAAGCGTGCAAAACTACACTTTGATAAGCAGGCTTATGCCAACGCGCTGGCGGACCTTGAGACGGCAAAAGCCAAGGGCAGCAAAGACCCCTCGCTGTTTTATCTAACAGGAAATATTGCATACGCACAGAAGCAATATGCCATTGCCGTGGAAAACTTGAAGAAATATACGCCACAGAACACACCGGTAGACGAAATAAATACAAAACTTGGTTTATCTTATGCCGCCATGCTTTCCTACAAGGAAGCGATACCCTATTTGGTAGATGCGGCAAAAGCGAATCCGACAGAAATGGTTATTTTCGAGCAGTTGGGCATGGGCCATTTTTCATTGAAGGCATACGATAAAGCCCTTGCCCCACTGGATAAAGCCATTGAACTAGGTAGCAAACTGGCTGGTGCTTATGCTGCAAGGGGAAACATCAGGTATTTTAATAAAAATTATGAAAGTGCGGAGGTAGATTTATTAAAGGCATCTACATTGGATAGCGACGACCAGCAGGTATGGCTACACCTGGGCAATATATATTTTATAAAAGAAGATTATAAGCAAGCTATTGTAAACTACGATGTAGCCTCTGCGAAAGGTCAGGTAGATGAGGTCATTTATAACAATAGGGGTAAAGCCAGGCATTTAAGTGGCGATAGGGCAGGTGCTGTCCGGGACTATGACCAGGCCATCGTGCTTAAAGCAGATTATGGAAAGGCATACCTCAATCGGGGAAAGGCTTTTTTTGAGATGAAGGAATATAAGAAGGCAGTTGTCGACCTCAATAAAGCCAAGACGTTGACCATTAGTGATCCAGATCTTTATAAAATGCTTGGGCTATCGCATGAAGCCTTGCAGGAGCTTCCCGAGGCCCTTGCAAATCTTGACTTAGCTATAAAATCAGGAAATAAGGATAAAGAAGTCTGGCTGGCGCGAGGGAAAATTAATTTCAAAAAAGGAGAATATAAGCTTGCTGTTGCTGATTTTGACTTGGCCGTACAGGCCGGCATTGATGATGTCGCCATTCTGGAAAATCGTGGGCAGGCCCGCTATTTCCTTAAAAACTACCAGGGTGCTATTGCCGATCTGGATCTGGCGATAAAAAACAACAGAAAGAGCCTCGAAAATTTTGCAGCAAGAGGTTTGTCGTATTATGCGCTGAAAAATGATGATGCAGCCGTGCCAGATTTAATGCAGGCCGCAGTGTTGGGTTCGAAAGATTCACAGGTTTATTATGCCTTAGGTAATGTAAATTTCAGATTAGGCCAATTCGATCCTGCTATCCTCGCCTATACAAAGGCCATAGAAATGGGTGCGGCAGATGAAGTGATATTCAATAATAGGGGAAAAGCAAAAGCAGCCATAAAACAATTTGAGCAGGCCATAGCGGATTATGATCAGGCTATCCGAATAAAGCCTGATTACGCCAAAGCATATGCTAACCGCGGAACTGCGGCCTTTGCGATGAGTGCTTATACAGCTGCTATTGAAGATTTGTCAAAAGCGGCAAGCTTAGGCGAAAATGATAAACAAATTCCCCTTTTTATAGGACTATCCAAATTTCATTTGAAAGACTATAAAGGGACGGTTGAGAATCTTGAAAAAGTCGTGGCGGCTGGCACCTTTGAGAAGGAGCCTACTTATGCGCTAGGTATTGCACATTACCACTTAGGAAATTATAAAGCTGCCCTTTCGCCATTAGATAAGGCCATTGCGGCAGGCGTCGAAGATTTACAGGCATATTATGCCCGGGGAATGGCAAAGTATGCGCTGAACGATTTGCCTGGCGCTGGCCCGGACCTTGACATGGCAATCAAGTTAGGCGCCAAAGAGGCTGCCGTTTTCGCGGCACGGGGAAACATCCGGTATGGTGCCAACGACGCTCAGGGGGCGCTGGCTGATTTCGATCAGGTAATTGCTTTGGAGGCTACTGTCGCCTCGCACTTTACCGCTCGTGGGAATGCCCGATTTAAGCTGAACGATTTTGGCGGGGCTATCAAAGACTATGATCGGGCCATTCAGCTTGGCGCCAAAGACGCCATTGTTTATAATAACAGAGGAAAGGCACACCAAAATTTGGAAAAATCTGAGGAAGCTATGGCTGACTATAACCAGGCTTTAGCAATAGATCCACAATACATCAAGGCTTTGGCCAATAGAGGCGCATTAAAATATATCCGCAAGGATTACGCAGGTGCGATAGAGGATTATACGCAGCTGGAAAAAAGGGGCGAGGCAACCGACGAGGTTTTTTTCCTGAAAGCCGAGGCATATTATATTACAGAAAAATATCTTTTAGCCATTTCATATTATGATAAAGCAATAGAAAAAGGGTATAAAGAAAAGAGCATTCCGTACCGACGAGGAAAAAGTTACCTGGCCGTTAAGAATTATGAGCAGGCAATTACAGACCTCGACATGGCAGTAGCGTCAGATCCTGCCAATGCTCAAATCTATGTAGATAAAGCTGAAGCCAATATTTTCCTTGGTAACAACCGTGCTGGCATAGAGGATTTAAATAAGGCCATCACGCTGGATCCCAATAATTTAAATGCTTATTTTAACAGGGCGTATCTTAAGGAACAGTCGGAAGATTTTGAAGGCGCCATGGTTGATTATAATAAAGTAATCGCTTTAAATCCTACCGACGCTATAGCATATTATAACCTAGGAAATGTAAAAAATGCACTTGGAGATGCTGAGGCAGCATTGTATAATATGGATAAGGCAATCAGTATTGATGCAAAAAATGAGAACTACTTCCGGGGGCGGGGCAGCATCAACTATCAGCTCAATTACTTCGAAAATGCTTGTAGCGATTGGAAAGAGGCCCAAAGGCTTGGTGACAAAAAGGCAGCGTTCTACATAAAGCAATATTGTAAATAAGGAGCCTGCAAGAAGAAAAGGATGTTAGTCGGGATCGCGGGTGTTGACCTGTGCGATCCTACCGGCAATTTTTTGAAAATAAATATAAAATCCGACGATGGATAACACCAGTAGAAGCATAAAAGATATCTGTTGAAAATAGCTGTCTCCGCTCGATAATAACTGTTGCAAAGCATTTGCCTTACCGCCCAGCCAGATGAACAATAAGGTACGGGGGAGCATGCCCAAAAATCCTGCCCAGAGGAAATCGCGTAGCCTTACGCCAAGAAGGGACAAAACTACATTCATAATGGCAAAGGGTAGAACGGGAGAAATCCTGGATAAGACGATAATGCCAAATTGATGCACATTTAATCCTTCGAGGTATTTCTCTGCTTTCGGAAGCGAGCGAATGGTAGAGAAAAAACTGCCGTTGTCGATATGACGTGCCAGGTAAAACCCCAACATCGACGCAATTAAATAAGCGACGAGCATCAAAGGTGTCGCTTGCCAGGCAATGAAATAACCACTAAAAAATGCGATAAATGTAGTGGGCGTAAAGGCAAAAGCCATGGTGATACAGGTAATCGAAAAGAAAGCAATCCAATGATAATAAGAAAACTGCTGTATCACCTCTTCATACTGGATGGCATAGAAGGTGATGGCGGAACTTGAAATCAAGGGCACGGCAAGCATCCAAACAATCAGAAAAAAAGAAGCACGATTTGTTTTATATAAATCAACGAGAAACATCAGACTTTTTTGGTGCAGGAAATTTTAGTTTCTTTGCATCAAAAATATGGAATTATTTCCTGGATGTCGCACCTATAAAATGTTTTAGGATGCACATCTTGTAAATTATGTAGTTTTCCTCAAACATGCATAGTCCTATTGTTCTTGTATATTTACAGTAATAAACATTTTAAAAAAGCAATACATGAAATTTGGTACCAAAGCAATTCATGCAGGTGTAGAACCTGATCCTTCAACAGGGGCTATTATGACTCCGATTTATCAAACTTCCACCTATGTACAGTCATCACCTGGAAAGCACAAAGGTTATGAGTATAGCAGAACCCATAATCCAACCCGATCGGCGTTGCAAAACAGCATTGCCACGCTCGAAAATGGAAAACATGGCCTTTGCTTTTCATCGGGATTAGCCGCCATTGATGTAGTTATCAAGATGCTGAGGCCAGGTGATGAGGTGATAAGCACCAACGATTTGTATGGAGGATCTTACCGCCTATTTATGAAAGTTTTTGCCAATTATGGCATCAAGTTTCATTTTATTTCTATGGAAGATGTGAATAACATTGAGAAATATATCAATGAAAATACCAGCCTCATATGGGTAGAAACGCCAAGCAACCCGATGATGAATATTATTGATATTGCGGGCGCTTCTAAAATAGCAAGAAAGCACAGTGTACTTTTGGCCGTTGACAATACGTTCAGTACACCCTACCTGCAAACTCCACTTGACTTAGGGGCTGATATTGTTATGCACTCCGTCACCAAATACATTGCCGGTCATTCGGATGTAGTCATGGGCGCCCTGGTGATGAACGATGATATATTGCATGAAAAGCTAAGTTTTTTACAAAATGCGTGTGGGGGAGTGCCTGGCCCGCAGGATTGTTTTCTTGTGCTTCGGGGCATTAAAACGTTACATATTAGAATGCAGCGCCATTGTGAAAATGGAAGGAAGGTAGCTGAGCACCTGAAGCAACACCCGAAAGTCAGTAAGGTATATTGGCCAGGATTTGAATCTCACCCAAACCACAACATTGCAAAAAAGCAAATGCGTGATTTTGGTGGAATGATCTCTTTTACGATGAAAGACGATCGCCTGGAAAATGCCATATCCGTTTTAGAAAAATTCAAATATTTCGTCCTGGCAGAATCTTTGGGAGGTGTAGAATCGTTGTGCGGCCACCCCGCCAGCATGACGCACGCGAGTATTCCCAAAGTGGAAAGAGAGAAAGCAGGATTATTAGAATCTTTAATTAGGCTAAGTGTAGGGATAGAAGACGTTGAAGATCTAATAGCCGATATTGACCAGGCCTTGTAGGTTATGATACAGCTTATTTACCGGAGGGTTGATCGCACTTTACTTTAAGCTAAATTAGAAAAAACTATACGACGTTCCCGCATATTTTAGTTGCCAGGGTCAAAGATCCTGACAACTAAAATTTTTCCATAGATAAAGCCAGACTTTCGTACATTTCTGTGAAGCGATTCAAAGCTTTTTGAATGAAAATATCATCTAAAATGTGATCAAGATCTGCTTCGCTGGTGAGATCTAGCTCCCTTACTTTGAAAGTCTGTTCCAATGGGCCTTGTTCGAGCTTGATGAGGTATTTCTCATTCCAGGAGAAAATAGTAATCTTTATCTTAGGGTGAGCTATTTCTTTTACGACTCTCATATTTTTGCTACCCTTCTATTACTTCAGCCATAAATCCGATGCTTACATTACCATCCAGCGATGAGGCCACGGAGCAATATTTTTCTACGGCAAGCTTCACGAGTTTGAATAATTCATCTTCGGTGGTATCCGGAGATGTTAAAATGAAGTTTATGTTAATTGTTTTAAAGTATTTTGGAGGTGTATCGTTTCGCTCTCCTTCAGTTTCTATGCGCAGGGCTGTAACGGTTTTTCTTCGTTTCTTTAGCATTTGCACCACGTCAACCGCAGAACAACTTGCCACAGCGGATAGGACCAGGTCCATGGGTGATTGATGCTTCTTTTCTCCGGCGGGGTACATATCTATGAAGACTGTATTTCCATGCTCATTGGTCGACTTATATTCGTAATCCGACACAAATTCTGTTACACTTTTCATGCGCTAATTGAGGGGTTAAATTGTTTAGTATTGTCTAACGGAAATAATTTTCGTGCGGCCATTCATCGCCTTTAAAAGCTACATATTTCTTCTGTACTGTCCGCCTACTTCAAACATAGAATGGGTGATTTGTCCTAAAGAACAATATTTTGCTACCTCCATCAAGGATTCAAAAATATTATCATTTGCTACTGCTGCCTTTTGCAAATCTTCCAGAAGTCCCCGGGTCATGGAGGCATAATTTTGCTTTAGAATATTCAACATCTTAATCTGGTGCTCCTTTTCTTCGGTAGTAGCTCTGATCACTTCACCAGGAATAATAGTTGGTGAGCCTTTTGACGACAGAAAGGTGTTGACTCCAATAATGGGAAATTCGCCATTATGCTTTAACATTTCATAGTGCAGGCTTTCTTCCTGTATTTTGCTGCGTTGGTACATGGTTTCCATGGCGCCAAGCACACCACCTCTTTCTGTGATCCTGTCAAATTCCAGTAAAACCGCCTCTTCAACAAGGTCCGTAAGCTCTTCTATGATAAAGGAACCCTGCAGAGGGTTTTCATTTTTTGTAAGCCCAAGCTCTTTATTAATAATGAGCTGAATGGCCATTGCTCTTCGTACCGAGTTTTCGGTAGGCGTAGTGATGGCCTCGTCATAGGCATTGGTATGGAGCGAATTGCAATTGTCATAAATCGCATACAACGCCTGTAATGTCGTGCGAATATCATTGAAATCTATCTCCTGCGCATGCAACGATCGTCCAGATGTCTGAATATGATATTTCAACATTTGGGACCTTGCATTAGCGCCATATTTTAGCTTCATCGCCTTTGCCCAAATCCTCCGTGCAACCCTGCCTATTACGGCATATTCTGGATCTATGCCATTGGAAAAGAAGAACGATAAATTAGGAGCAAAATCATTAATATCCATGCCTCTGGAAACATAGTACTCCACATACGTGAAGCCATTGCTAAGTGTCAGGGCTAGTTGTGTAATTGGGTTAGCACCTGCTTCTGCAATATGATAGCCAGAAATAGAGACCGAATAGAAGTTACGAACCTTTTTATCAATAAAATACTGTTGTACATCACCCATCAGGCGCAAGGAAAACTCTGTCGAGAAGATACAGGTATTCTGGGCCTGATCTTCCTTAAGGATATCTGCCTGCACTGTTCCCCGAACAGACGATAAGGTATGGGTTTTAATGGTCTGATAGACATCCGCAGGCAATACCTTGTCTCCTGTGATACCTAATAGCATCAGCCCCAGGCCATCGTTTCCCTCTGGAAGTTGCCCTTGGTAGTGTGGGCGCTCTGCATGAGTTTCTTCAAAAAATGCTTTAACTCTTTCTTCTGTTTCCTGCTCTAAGCCATTCTGCCTGATATACAATTCACATTGCTGGTCTATGGCTGCATTCATAAAAAATGCAGTAAGAATAGACGCAGGGCCATTGATGGTCATAGAAACTGACGTACCAGGATCGGCCAGATTAAAGCCAGAATAAAGCTTTTTTGCATCGTCCAGGCAGCAGATAGAAACGCCGGAGTTGCCTATTTTCCCATAGATATCGGGCCTGTGGCCTGGGTCGTTGCCATAAAGGGTCACCGAATCGAAAGCTGTAGAAAGGCGGGTAGCGGGCATGCCCTGGCTCAAATAGTGAAACCTTCTATTGGTCCGCTCTGGCCCACCTTCGCCGGCAAACATTCTTGTCGGGTCTTCGCCTTCTCGCTTAAATGGAAAGACGCCGGCGGTATAAGGAAACTCTCCAGGCACATTTTCCTGCAACAGCCAATTCAGTAAGTCGCCCCAGGCCTCGTAACGTGGCAGGCTGATCTTTGGAATGGTACTGTTGGACAGCGACTTGGTATGGTTGGCGATCTTCAGTTCCTTGTCTCTGACTTTGAAGGTAAAAAACGGCTCTTTATACTTCTTTACTTTTTCTGGCCACTCCTCCAGTATGAGCTTGTTGCGTGGATCCAGGTTCAGTTCCACTTTGGCATAGGCTTCAGCTAATGTTCCATTATTTTTAGACTCATCTTCGGGAAACACCTCTTTCAATGTCTGCATGGACAAGGTCAGGCTATACAACTTTTGGGCAATTTCCTTTTGTTCATACACCCATTTATCATAGGCCCGGTTATTCTCAGAAATTTCTGAGAGATAGCGTGTCCTCTTCGGTGGAATGATAAATATCTTCTCCGACATTTCATTGCTTACCTGAAAGGTTGATTTCAGCGGAGCCTTGGTTTTTTCTACCAGTTTATCCATAATCACCTTATACAGTTGGTTCATGCCGGGGTCATTGAACTGAGATGCAATGGTGCCAAACACAGGGATATCTTCATCTTTGATATCCCATAAGTTATGATTACGCTTGTACTGTTTTTTTACGTCCCTGATCGCGTCCAGCGCCCCGCGCTTATCGAACTTGTTCAAAGCAATGACATCTGCAAAATCAAGCATATCAATCTTTTCCAGCTGTGTCGCAGCGCCGTATTCCGGAGTCATGACATATAATGACATATCTGAATGCTCAATAATTTCTGTATCCGACTGTCCGATGCCTGAGGTTTCAAGGATGATAAGATCGAATTGAGCTGCTTTAACAATATTTAAAGCCTCCTGTACATATTTCGAGAGTGCCAGATTTGACTGGCGTGTAGCCAGCGATCGCATATATACGCGGTTGCTGCTGATGGCGTTCATCCTGATACGGTCGCCAAGGAGTGCTCCGCCAGTCTTGCGTTTGGAAGGATCTACTGAAATGATGGCAATGGTTTTTGCCGCCTGACCTGGTATTTCTTTAAAATCTATCAGAAATCTACGCACAAGTTCATCGACCAGCGAAGACTTACCCGCTCCACCTGTACCGGTAATGCCCAGCACCGGTGTTTGAATGGCTTTGCTTTTTTCACCCATTGCATCAAGCCATTCCCGGTTTTCATCAGGAAAATTCTCGGCCGCCGAAATCAATCTCCCAATGATTTTAGCCTCTTTCGATGCTATCTTTTTTACCTCACCATTCAGTTTATTCCCCAGGGGGAAATCACAGCTGCTGATCATATCATTGATCATGCCCTGTAAACCCATAGATCGTCCGTCGTCAGGAGAATATATCCTGCTAATGCCATAGGCATGTAGCTCCTTGATCTCTTCCGGAAGGATGGTGCCGCCACCACCACCAAATAACTTGATATGGCCTGAGCCTTGTTCCTTCAGCAGGTCGTACATATATTTAAAAAATTCGACATGACCGCCCTGGTAGGAAGTAATGGCGATGGCTTGCACGTCTTCCTGAATGGCACAATCTACAATTTCCTGCACCGACCGGTTGTGGCCCAGGTGTATTACCTCCACGCCTGTAGCCTGTATAATCCTGCGCATGATATTTATCGCTGCATCATGACCATCAAATAATGAGGCAGATGTAACGATACGAATATGATTTTTTGGTTTATAGGGAGTAATAATTCCTTCCGACATATTTAATGAGCTTTAAAAGAATGCAAAAATACAAAATTTTTAAGATTTTGCCCCGCTATATGCTATACTATAATCCACTACAAAGGTTTGGCTTGCCTATCAAAACCTATGAATTCTGTCAATTTGTTTAACTGTTTAATTACCTTTGCGTATGATAAATTCATGTGCATTGAATGA
>PPFU01006581.1_pt1 | contig 12275 bp, 10 predicted proteins | sample 1535991 | NCBI WGS metagenome assembly PPFU01 (sample SAMN04901290, study PRJNA319586) | Hypolithon metagenome, whole genome shotgun sequencing project. | isolation source: Antarctic Hypolithon | place: Antarctica: Miers Valley | collected 2014 | reverse complement strand
TCTGGTGCGGCGCGAACCCCCTCCCGCCTGATGCTCCCGCCGCACGCGAGTGGTACGGCGGGCGCATCCTTTTCGTCGGCATCGAGTGGGAGCGCAAAGGCGGCCCCGACCTCCTCCGCGCCTTCGAGCGCGTCGTGCGAGCCGTTCCCACCGCGCAGCTCGTCATTGCCGGGAGCTCGCCCGCCACGAGCCATTCCGCCATCCGCGTCCTCGGCCGACTGCCGCTGGAGGAAATCTCGAAGCTCTACGCCGACGCCGACCTCTTCTGCATGCCCAGCCGCAAGGAGCCCGCCGGTGTCGTCTATAGCGAAGCCGGCCTGCGCGGCCTCCCCTCCGTCGCCACGCGTAGCGGCGGCATCCCCGACCGCGTGCTCGATGGCGAGACCGGCTTCCTCGTCGAGCCCGGCGACATCGGCGCCCTCGCCGACCGCCTCATCACCCTCTGCCTCGACCGGGAAAAATGCCAAGCGATGGGCGAGTCCGCGCGCCGCCTCGCGACCGGGCGCTTCACCTGGCAGGCCGTCGGCGAGCGCATGATCCCGCGCATCCGCGCCGTGCTCGATCAGCGCCGCGGATGAACGAATCCCTCCAGCCGCAGCGAGCCGAGCGCCCGGCGATTCAAGTCCCAGAGACGATCCCAAGCCCGCGACGCACTCCGCTGCGCCGGCGTCCGCAGCTCCCAGCGAGCCACCCGGCGCGGCAGTTCCTCGCGGAAAAAGTCGCGCCACCGCTCCCGCAGCGCCTCGTGCGACACCTCCACCGCCCGCTCCGACGCCCGCGCCCGCAGCGCCGCATAGACTTCGCTATCCCCCTTCAGCCGCCGGATCAGCCCGATCACCTCATCCGCATTCCGCACTTCCAGAAAGTCCCCCTCCGCTCGGAAAGCCGAGTCGCGCCCGCCGATCAGCGGAATCCCGGCCAGCCACGAATTATGCAGCTTCGTTGCCGGCTTGTTCAGCGCCGCCTTTCTGTCAAAAGCCCGCACCGCCACCGCCACATCCACCTCGCGATAATCGTCCCACCGCTCCGCCCCGCGGATTTCAAACCGCACCCCGGTCTCCGCGAGCAGCCGTGCCGCCCACTCCGGCGAACGCAGCTCCGGCGCGAGATTCACCGCGTCGCCGAAAAACGCCGCAAACTCCACGCGATTCCCGCGCCCCAAATCGCGCGGCACCAGACCCGGCTGCGTCCAGTTCGGCAGATGCACACTCCGCGGCACCAGCCGCTGCTGCGCCGGATTTTGCACGATGTGCAGATTCACCCCACGATGCGGCGCGCCATCCGCGACGATCCCCACCACAAACAAATCCTGCGGCGCGACCCACGACACCGGCAGCGATCCCGTCAGCGCCACCACCACCCCCCGCTCCGGCATTTTCCCCACCAGCTCCCCCACGCCCGTCTCCAGCCACGTCTGGTAAATCCAGCTCTGCGCCGCCGCGATCTTCCCCGATTGCTTCAAGACCAGCGGCCCCTCGCCGCGCCATGCCGCCGCCTCCTCCGGGCTGGGCATGAAGCGCTCCGGTAGAAAGAATTGCGGCTCCCGCGTCATGCCCGACCCTACCGAGACCCCCCGCCGCAAGCGCGTTTTTTTCCCGCCCGGCGACGCCCTCGGCTGGGCGCTCGACGAAGATCTCCGCCTCCTGCGCGCCTCTCTCGACAAAACCGCGATCCCTTCATCCCTCGCCCGCGCCGAGATCGTCCACACCGTCTTTTGGCCCCATCTCCTCCATCTCCCGCCCGCTCTCCTCGCCCGCCGCCGCGTCCTTTCCTACGCCGACAATCCTCCCTTCCACTACCTCACCAGCGCCGACTTCATCCGCGCCCGCCGCCGCGTAGATCTCTGGATCGGCCGTTCCCGGCAAGCCGTCGCGCAATTCGAGCGGCTCGGCCTCCCCGCCCGGTTCGCCCCCTACACCGTCGATACCAGCACCTTCCATCCCGTCGCGCCCGGCGATCCCGCTCTCGAGGAAATGCGCGCGCGCTGGAGCATCCCCACCGACCGCTACGTCATCGCGAATTTCCACCGCGACACCGAAGGCCACGACCTCCGCTCGCCCAAGCTGCAAAAAGGCCCCGACCTTTTCGCCGAGATCGTCGAGCGCCTCGCGCGCGAAGGCCACCCCATCCACGTCCTTCTCGCCGGCCCGCGCCGCTTCTACCTCCGCCGCCGCCTCGCCGAGAGCGGCGTCCCGCACACCTTCGCCGGCACCGGCGGCCTCGACGCTGGCGACGACATGCGCGCGAATATTCTCCCCCGCCGCGACCTGAACCTCCTCTACCAGCTCGCCGACCTCACCCTCGTCACCTCCCGCTGGGAAGGCGGCCCCCATTCCATCCTCGAAGCCGCCGCCACCCGCACCGCGATCATGAGCACCCGAGTCGGCATCGCCCCCGACGTGCTCGAGCCCGCGTGCCTCTACGACCACGTCGCCGAGGCCGTAGAAAAAATCGCCGCCGACATCGCCACCCGCTCCCTCGCCTCCACGCGCGAACTGCAATATCAGCGCACCCTCGAGCACCACACCGAGCCCGCCCTGCGCCAGCATCTCGAGGCGATCTATCACGAGCTGGAAACCCAGCCGCCCACCTTGCTTACGAGCCTGCGCGACACGTTCGCGCCTCGGGAGAAAAGTCCCGTCGCGCATACTGTCACGATCCTCGGCGACGCCAGCGCCCTCCGCCCCTCCCTGGACATCCTCCGCCAGCGAGGCATCGCCGTCACTCCCGACGCCCCCGCGACCATCGCCCTCGTCCCCGAGACTGCCCCACCACCCGCCGTCCTCGTCCACCCGACTCTCGCCTCCTGCCTGACGGGCGACACCGACCACGCTTGCATCATCCCGCGCGTCGCGCCCTCCCATCCGCTCCCTACTTCTCCGGTCTCACCCCGCATCCTCCGCGCCGGTTTCTCATCCGGCGCCTCCGATCCATCCGAAGCCTTCGACATACTCGTTCTCGGTAAAAGCCCCCCCGACTTGCCAGCGCTCATCTCTCGCGCACTCGCCTTGCGCGCCCCAGTCCTCTTCCCCGTCGAGCTTCCCCTCCACGAGACCGTCTGGTTCGGCGGCCTCGCGTACAGCGACGAGAGCGAGATTCCCGAAAAGCTCGCGATCCTCACCCGCGACCTCGCCACCTTCCGCCGCCTCATCGTGTCCACGCCCCCGTGGGAGCTCGCCGACCGCCTTCGCCAAGCCGCTAACGCCTCATTGGAACTGCGCCAGCCATGATCCGTCTTCTCCGCGCTCTCATCCCGCCGCCCATCCGCGGCCTCGCCCGCCGGGCTCTGGAAACCCCATCCCGCCTAGCCTTCCGCCACCGACTCCGTCCATTCACTCCGCCACAAGGCCAGCCCGTCCTCAGCTTCGGTCGAGCCCTCCCACCGCGCGGCATCGTCTTCGGTGGCCAAGTCAAACTCCTCACCCTCCGCGACGCCTTCCTCGAGAACGACGAAGTCTTCAGCACACTCTACCTGGTCAGCAGCGCCCCGCCCCCGCACGCTGGCGAGCTCGTCCGCTGGGCCAAAAAACAAGGCGCCCGCTTCGTCTGGAATCAAAACGGCGTCGGCTACCCTGGCTGGGCCGGGCGCGACTACAAACTCCTCAACGCCCCGATGGCCGCGCTCCTCCACCAGGCCGATCACGTCATCTACCAGAGCCAGTTCTGCCGCGACTCCGCCGACCATTTCCTCGGCCCGGCAAACATCCCCGCGACCATCCTCTTCAACCCCGTCGATCTCACCCACTTCACCCCCGCCTCCCTAGCGCCCGAGCCCCTGCGCCTCCTCACCATCGGCAACCACGCCTACCCCGACCGCGTCCTCTCCACCCTGCGCGCCCTCGCGATTCTCCGCGAAAAAAACCGCACCGCCCGCCTCACCATCGCTGGCCAGCTCCTCTGGCCCGCCGGCGAGCAAGATCTCGCCGACGCCATCCGCCAGCTTGGCCTCGACGGCGCCATCGACCGCCACGGGCCCTTCACTCAGGCCGAAGCTCCAGCAATCTACCGCGCCCATCACATTCTCCTTCACGCAAAATACCTCGACCCCTGCCCCACGGTCGTCATCGAAGCGCTTGCCTGCGGACTCCCCGTCGTCGGCTCCGCCACCGGCGGCCTCGCCGAGATGATCGCCCCCGATGCAGGCGTCCTCCTCCCGCTCGAGACTCGCTGGGATCGCCTCCTCACCCCCGAGCCCGCTGACCTCGCCGATGCCGTCGCGACCCTCGCCGCGCGTCTCCCCGAAGCCAGCGCCGCCGCGCGCCATTGCGCCGAGATTCGGTTCGATCAAAAAACGTGGATCGCGCGCCACGCCGCGATTTTCTCCCGATGAACAGCAGCGTCACCGTCCTCATGACGGTCCACAACGCCGCTCCTTTCCTCGGGCAGTCGATCCGCTCCATCCTCGCCCAAACCCATCGCGACCTCGAGTGTCTCATCATCGACGACGGCTCCACCGACGACAGCCCCGCCATCGCGCAATCCTTCGACGACCCGCGCATTCGTTTCGTAAAAAACCCGCAAAACACCGGCCAAACCGCCTGCCTCAACCAGGGTCTCGACCTCGCCACCGGCGACTTCATCGCTCGCCAGGATGCCGACGACCTCTCCCAGCCGCGCCGCCTCGAACTCCAGCTCGCCGCTTTCAACCGAGATCCACAGCTCGTCCTCCTCGGCACCCAAGGCTGGATCATCAACGCTGCTGGCCACGGCCGCGGCGGCTTCAATCTCCCCCTCCGCCCCGAGTCGATCCGCTGGTCCCGCTTCTTCGCGAATCCCTTCATCCACACCTCCGTCATGTTCCGCCGCGGCCCCGAACGCTACGATCCCGCGTTCCGCATCTGCCAGGATTACGACCTCTGGATGCGCCTCCTGCGCACCGGCCCCGGCATGAACCTCCGCGACCGCCTCGTCGTCTATCGCGTCCACGCCGCTTCCCTCTCGCGCACCGGCGCGCAGACCGTGCGCGAGGAAGTCCGCCGCATCCTCGCCCGCGAACCCGGCTTCACCCCCGCCGACATCGAGCTGCTTGCCGGCGACCTTGCGCCCGCCGAAATCCCCGCCTTCCTTGCGCTGCGCCGCCGTCTCATGGCGGAAAAATATCCCGGCAGGGCGGGCGCGCTGCACCTCGCCAAAATCGCGCGCACCCAGCCTCCGCTCCACGCCGCGCGGCTCTTTGCCCAAGCCGCGTTCGAGTGCCCGTCGCTCGTCGCCGAACTCCTCTCCGCCCGGCTTTCCTCGCCGTGAAATTTCTCTTCCTCTCCAGCTTCGCCCACCTCGCGCTCGACCCCGCCGCCGAGACCGTCTCCGGCGGCGCCGAACTCCAGACCGCCCTCCTCGCCCGCACCCTCGCCGAGCGCGGACACCACACCGTCATCCTCGGCACCGACCACGGCCAGCCGCCCGACCGCACCCTGCAAGGCGTCCGGCTGCGCACCGGCGGCGCATTCCACACCGGCGGACTCCTCGACACGCTCACTGCCCTGCCGCGCATCATCCGCGTCATCCGCGAGGAGCGCCCCGATTTCACGCTCATCCTCGGCTGGACCGCCTGGCTCTACATCCTCCACCTCCTGCGGCCTCTCCTTAGCGGACGACTTGTCTTCATTTGCAGCTCCGATGTCGAAGTCGATGGCCGATACCGGCAGACGCATCCGGTGCGCGGCTCGTTGTTCGAGCGCGGCCTGCGCGCGGCCGATGTCCGCTACGCGATGACCGATCACCAAGCCGCGCTTTTCAAGAAAGCCGGCCTTTCCTGTTCGCTCTACCGCAACCTCGTCTCACCGTACGTCCCGGCCGATTCGGTGAAAAAAGACATAACGTTCCTCTGGATCTCGCGTTGCCAGCCGCTCAAGCGCCCCCATCTTTTCCTCGACCTCGCCGCCGCGCAGCCGGGTGAAAAATACGTCCTGATCGCCCCGCCCGAAGACCCCGCCCTCTACGCCGAACTTGAAGCCCGCGTAAAAACAATGCCGCAAGTCACCCTCCTCCCCGGCGTCCCCTACCGCGAAGTGCAGACGTGGTATGACCGCGCGCAAATTTTCGTGAACACCTCCGAGTTCGAAGGCTATCCCAACAGCTTCATCCAGGCCGGCCAGGGCGGCACCGCGATTCTCTCCCTCCTCGTCGATCCCGACCACGTCCTCACCCACCTCGGAGCCGGCGTCAGCGCCGGAGGCGACTGGGAGCTTTTCCTCCGCGAAGCCCGCGCCCTCCTCGCCGACCCCGCCCGCCTCACCGCGCTGCAAGCCGGAGCCGCCCGCCTCGTCCACAACCTCCATGGCACCGAGAAGAACATCGCCGCGTTCCTCGCCGGCCTCGGTCGAGCTGAAAGTTGATATGAGTGGCTCGCGTGGGCCGTGGGCGGATCTCTTCCGAAGATGGGCGCGGCTCAATTAGCTGCCGATCTGCGATGAGTTCAGCCGGGAGCTGGTGGCGCTGGAAATCGAGCGGCAAAGAGCTTCGGCAACGGCACAACCACGAGCGGTCGATCAACTTTCCACGATCAACTTCTCCCGCAGCACGCCGATGAACGGCAGATTCCGATACCGCTCGGCGTAGTCGAGGCCGTAGCCCACGACGAATTCGTCGCCGATGTCGAAACCGACATATTCAGCTTCGACCGGTTGCGCGCGCGGCTTCAGTTTTTTCAAAAGAACGCAGATGCGGATGCTCGCGGGCGCGGCCTCGGTGCGCAGTTTTTCCCGGATCGCGTGGAGGGTGCGCCCGCTGTCGAGGATGTCGTCGATGATGAGGATGTGGCGTCCGGCGATGTCGGGGAGCGTGAGTTGATCAAAAGTGACGACGCCGCTGCTCTCGGTGCCGCCGTGGTAGCTGGCGACGCTGAGGCAATCGAGTTGCAGCGGGAGCGGGATGCGCCGCATGAGATCGGCGGTGAACATAAGTGCGCCGTTCAGCACGGCGATGACGGTCAGCTCCTTGCCCGCGTAGTCGGCGGTGATGCGGGCGGCGAGTTCGTCGGCGCGGGCGAGGATGGTGGTGGCGTGGAAAAGGATGCGCTCGATGTCGTCTTGCATGGGAAGGAGTGTCCGATGGTTAAAAAAATCGGGCGCAACGTCTTCATGTGAGCGCTCCCGGCGCAACACCGGAGCGGACGTTATCAGTGAAGGCAGCGCGGCCCTACTTCTTCACTGCGCTCTGGATGTAGAGCTCGCGGAGCTGTTTGAAATCAACCTCGCTCGGCGATTGCGTCATCAAATCGATGCCTCGGTTGTTCTTTGGAAAAGCAATTACGTCACGAATGCTTTCCGCCCCGCAGACGAGCATCGTCAGCCGGTCGAGGCCGAGGGCGACCCCGCCGTGCGGCGGCGCGCCGAAACCGAGCGCGCGCAGCAAATGTCCGAACATAACAGTCTGCTCCTCCTCGCCGACGCCCAGGACTCCGAACATCTTCGCCTGCAAATCCCGCTCGTGGATTCGCATGCTGCCGCCCCCGAGTTCCACGCCGTTGAGCACCACATCGTAGGCTTGCGCGCGGACTTTCCCGTATTCCCCGCTCTCGAGCAGCGGCATGTCTTCCTCCAGCGGGCGGGTGAAAGGATGATGCACCGCGTTCCATTTTCCATCTTCAGCGCTGAAGGCCAGCAACGGAAAATCGACCACCCAAAGAAACTCCAGTGCGGCGGATTGATTTGTTAGCTTCAGTATTTCGGCCACGCGCAGCCGGATGCGCCCGAGCACCTCACAAGTCGTTTCCCATTTGTCCGCGCCGAAGAGGACGAGATCGCCCTCCTCCATCGCCATCTTTTCCCGCAGCGCCGCTTTCTCCTCATCGGTAAAGAACTTCACGATGGGGGATTTCCATTCGCCGTTCTCGACCTTGATGAACGCGAGTCCCTTCGCGCCGTATAGCTTCGCCATCTGCGTCAGCTCCTCGATTTGGCCGGTGGTGATGCCGGCGAAACCTTTGGCGTTGATCGCCTTCACCACGCCTCCGGTGTCGAGCGCGCCGCGGAACACCTTGAACTCACTCCGCGCGAAGACCTCGCTTAAATCTGTTAGCTCCATCCCGAAGCGCCGGTCGGGCTTGTCGCTCCCGTAGCGGCCCATCGCCTCGGCGTAAGTCAGCCGCGGGAACGGCGTCGGGATCTCGATCCCGCGCGCCGCGCGGAAGACCTGCGCCAGCATGCCCTCGACGAGCGACTGGATTTCCTCCGTGCTCACGAACGACGCCTCGACATCGACCTGCGTAAATTCCGGCTGCCGGTCCGCCCGCAAATCCTCGTCGCGGAAGCAGCGCGCGATCTGGAAATAGCGCTCGATGCCGCCGACCATCAGGAGCTGCTTGTACTGCTGCGGTGCCTGCGGCAGTGCGTAGAAAGCACCGGGCGAGAGCCGGCTCGGCACGAGGAAATCGCGCGCCCCTTCCGGTGTGCTTTTGCTCAGGATCGGCGTCTCAATTTCCAAATAACCCGCGCCATCGAGATAATCGCGAATCGCTTTGGTGAGCTTGTGCCGCAGGCGGAGGTTGCGCGCCATCCGTCCGGCGCGGAGGTCGAGATAGCGGTATTGCAGCCGCAGATCTTCATTCGCGATTTCCTCGTCGATGGGGAAAGGCGGCACGTCGGCCTTGCTCAGGACGTCGAGCTGCGCGGCGACCATTTCGATCGCGCCGGTCGCCAGCTTCGGGTTTTCCGTGCCCGGCAGCCGCGCCGCCACGCGTCCCGTCACGCGGACGACATCCTCCCCGCGCAGCGCGTGCGCCGCAGTCGCCGCGTCCGCATTTTCCTCGGGACGAAAGACGACCTGCGTCATCCCCTCGCGATCGCGCAGATCAATGAAAATGACGCCGCCGTGATCGCGCCGGGAGTTGACCCAGCCGGAGAGCGTGGCGGTTTTGTCGATGTCGTCGGGGCGCAGCGCGGCGCAATCGTGAGTGCGGTAGAGAGGCATTGGGAAGGGCGTGTCTAGCCCGCCCGCCGCGCCGGGTCAGGCGAAAAGTTCGCGGCGAGGGGAGGCATGTCTCTCATTGGCCTCCGAAACGAACGGATTGAACGGCCTTCCGGCACGGAATAGGTTCCCAGCCATGAACGCTGTCGAGTTTACGACCGAATTGAGCGGTGCCGCCCTGCTGCCCATCCCCGCCGAAGTCGCCACTCAGTTGCCCAAGACTGGCAGGGCGCGCATCATTGTTCTCACGACGGAACTTTCCGACGACGCGGACTGGCGTGCTGGAGCATACGATCAATTCCTCCGAGACGACTCGGAAGAGGACGCTATCTACGATTCCCTCCGCTGAGATGTTCGGCGAAATCTTCCTTTGCCAGTTCCCGTTCACCTCTGGCACCGGACGCAAGATTCGACCCGCCCTCGTCCTTTTCGATCTCAAGCAGGACGCCATCATCTGCCGGGTCACCTCCGTTCAACGGTCCGGTGGACATGATATCCCGCTGAATGATTGGCAAACGGCGGGACTTCTGAAGCCTTCAGTTGCGCGTTTGGATCGTCTCGTCACCGCCGAGAAAACAATCTTCATCCGACGCCTTGGCGTCCTCAGTGCAACTGATCTGGCTGCCGTCCGAAGTCTATGGAACAGTCAGATGCATCTGTGAGAGCGGATGCTCATGGCAAACGTCACTCAGCCAGTTTCTGAAACAGCTCGGCGTGGCTCTCGAAAATGCGTGCGCTGACTTCGCGAGCGCGCTCCAGATCGGCATAGCGCACAGTTGGCTCATTCGAAATCGCCTCAAAACGCGCCACCTCCGCGCGATCCCGCTCCGGCAGTCGCTTGATTTGTTCGATCACTTCGCTCGCGCTCATGCTTCCACGGTAGCCCTGCGCGACGCGCAGGCAAGCCCACCCTTGGCATCGCGCGTCTCAGCCGGGAGTATCTCCGCATGAGCGACCACTCCATCGAAAAACCGCCGGGCAGCCTCGGCACTCACCAGCCCGACAACGACACCGTCCTCCGCTGGGTCGAGGAAACCCGCGCGCTGTGCGAGCCCGAGCGCGTGTTCTGGTGCGATGGCTCCGAGGCGGAAAAGGCGTTCCTCTACGCCCAGGCTGTGCGGCAGCGCGTGCTCATCCAGCTCGACCAGGCGAAACTCCCCGGCTGCTACTACCACCGTTCCAACCCCAACGATGTCGCCCGCGTCGAGGGCTGCACCTACATCTGCGCCCGCAGCCCCGATGAAGCCGGTCCAACCAACAACTGGGCCGACCCGCGCGAGATGCGCGAAAAGCTCGCCGGCCTGCTCCGCGGGGCGATGCGCGGCCGCGTCCTCTACGTCGTCCCCTATCTCATGGGCCCGCCCGGCTCCCCGCTCACGAAAGTCGGGATCGAAATCACCGACTCCATCTACGTCGTGCTGAACATGCGCATCATGAGCCGCATGGGCACCGTCGCGTGGGAGCACCTCGGCTCCGGCACCGACTTCAACCGCGGCACCCACTCCCTCCTCGACCTCGATCCCGAGCGCCGCTTCATCTGCCATTTCCCCGAGGCGAACGAAATCATCAGCGTCGGCTCCGGCTACGGCGGCAACGTCCTTTTAGGAAAAAAATGCCTCGCCCTGCGCATCGGTTCCTACCTCGGGCGCGACGAGGGCTGGATGGCCGAGCACATGCTCCTGCTCGGCGTCGAGTCCCCGGCGGGGGAGAAAAGTTACGTCGCCGCTGCTTTCCCGAGCGCCTGCGGGAAGACGAACTTCGCCATGATGATCCCGCCCGCGCATTTCGCCGGGTGGAAAGTCACGACCATCGGCGACGACATCGCCTGGATGAAACCCGGCGACGACGGACGCCTCTACGCGATCAATCCCGAGGCCGGCTACTTCGGCGTCGCGCCCGGCACGAACCGCGAGACCAACCCGAACGCGATGGCGGCGATCTCGCGCGACACCATTTACACGAACGTTGCCCTCACCCCCGAGCTCGACGTCTGGTGGGAGGGCAAAGACGGCCCCGTGCCCGAGCGCCTCACCGACTGGAAAGGGAACCCGTGGACTCCCGATTCGCCCGAGCCCGCCGCGCACCCGAACAGCCGCTTCACCGCCCCCGCGCGCAACAACCCCGCGCTCGCACCCGAGGCCGACGACCCGCGCGGCGTACCCATTTCCGCGATCATCTTCGGCGGCCGGCGCGCCACGACGATGCCGCTCGTCGTGCAGGCGTTCAACTGGAGCCACGGCGTCTTCCTCGGCGCCGCGATGGGGAGCGAGATGACCGCCGCCGCCGTCGGCGGCCAGGGCCAGGTGCGCCGCGACCCGATGGCGATGCTCCCCTTTTGCGGCTACAACATGGCGCTCTACTTCCGCCATTGGCTGAACATGCGGAAAAAGATCAAATATCCGCCGCTCATTTTTCATGTGAACTGGTTCCGCCGCGGTGCCGATGGCAAGTATTTGTGGCCCGGCTTCAGCGAAAACATGCGCGTGCTCCAGTGGGTAATCGCGCGTTGCAAAGGCCGCGCACAAGGCTACGAGACGGCCGTCGGCTGGACGCCCGCCATCGAAGATTTCGATCTCGAAGGCATCGACGTGACGCCCGAGAAATTCGAGGAACTCCAGCGCATCGACCGTGAAGAATGGTTGCGCGAGCTTCTCTGGCAGGACGAGCTTTTCATCAAACTCTACGAGCGCCTGCCGAAGGAACTCGTCTTCCAGCGCGAGCTGCTTATCGGGCGGCTGTAGGGGCGTGCTGCGAAGTTCATATTCGTAACAAGGAGCGCGACTCCTTCTGAAGATACTGTGACCCCACGCCCGGTCGTGATGTCCCCTTTGTAATATCGGCGTCCGTGGTTGCTCGGGGGAGCACACCCGGCTCGGGCGTTGTTTTAGGCGGCTCGCCGAAAACTCTTTGTGCGCGAGCCTCGGCTTGCGATTTTCCCCCGCGAGCGATCTGGCGGGTCGCGACCGCCGCAGCCGGTGCGCACCGCAGAGTTTCGCTATCTCTCGCACGCTCCCTCGGCTAAAACCCAGCACTCCCACTCATGCACTCCTCCCGCAAACTCCCGCTCCTCGCTCTTTTCATCATGACGTCTCTCCTTTCCGCCTCGGGGCAGGACGCCGCCTCCCCGCCGGCGCCGCAGACGTTCGACCCGGAAAACTCCTTCTGGGCGCTGAAGCTCGAAGGCTTTTTCCCAGCGGGCGAGCAGAAGAAAAACAAGGCGGCGCAGTCGAAAGCTTTGAACGTCTATCTGGTACGGCGCGATGGGAAGTGGGTCTCGGCGGTGGGGACGGCGACCGAGAAAGGCCGGGCGGTCTGGAATACGGCGCTCATGGTGGTCGATCCTTCGGGGGCGACGGTGGAGGGGGGAA
>PPFU01015886.1_pt1 | contig 12281 bp, 11 predicted proteins | sample 1535991 | NCBI WGS metagenome assembly PPFU01 (sample SAMN04901290, study PRJNA319586) | Hypolithon metagenome, whole genome shotgun sequencing project. | isolation source: Antarctic Hypolithon | place: Antarctica: Miers Valley | collected 2014 | reverse complement strand
CGTTCCCGGCATCCAGTTACTTCATCACATCTCCACCGCGTTGTCTGCTTGTTTCTTAGAAATGGTATTACGGGTTCGAGTAAAGCGAATCATTCCGACTCGCCAGTGGTAGTATGGCGTTCAGCCGCGTCTAGTTCGCTCTGGTTTCGGGCGGTCGCGCCCAAGTCGTCTGATCTGTTTTTAGTTTCATTTGCGCCGGCGGAGGGTAGCCGTGGACAATTTCAAAAGACTTAGCAGCCACCAAAAAGCAGTTCTTTCGATCAGAACGCTGAATATTGACGCAGATTGATTCCATCACCGCGACTGGTTGGGAGGATTGCTTATAAACGGATCGAAAGTAGTAGGGATGGAACCCGTTATCCTTGAGAAACGCCCACAGCTCCTTTGCGCGATCTGGCTCCATCAAGTGTCTCCTCGGGGCTCCGTCCATCTCGGGGAGTTCGGTGACGATCTCCCATTCGTGCTCAACTTCAAAATCCTTCGCTCCCTCTGCAAAGCTGGGAAAGTCGAAGTGAATCCACTGTGTTTCATGATTCCGAACTGCACAAAATTCTGGTTTCCAGGATCTTCTGCGATCACGTAGGTGCCCTTGCGACCGTCGGCATCGAGAAGATCGAAAGCTTTTAATATGTCTCCAAACATTGGCTTCTGCGGCTGGACGTTCCGTTCCTGACAGCTCAGAAGCACTGGGAGAACAGCCAAAATCACGAACTTTTTCATCCATTCGGAAAACGTCATATCCTGCGGCTCCTGTGAAGTGATCGGCGTGAAATCACAGCATATTTGTTACGTCACACCTGCTTATGTTCTCCCGAGAACGGTGCTTCACGAAGTGTCGCCAGCTTGCGGGAGGCGGACGGTGATCGTGGTGCCCTGGCCGTAGCGGCTCTCGGCGGAGACGGTGCCGCCGTGGAGCTGGACGATGTGTTTGACGATGGCAAGGCCGAGGCCGGTACCGCCGCCCTCGCGGCTGCGGGCGCGCTCGACCCGGTAGAAGCGCTCGAAGACATGGGACAAATCGGCGGGCGGAATGCCGATGCCGGTGTCGGTAACGCGGATCGCGACCTGGCCGCCATCGGGCGCGGCGGTGAGGGAGAGGCGGCCGCCGGGGTCGGTGTATTTCACCGCGTTGTCGAGGAGGTTGCCGCAGACTTGCTCGAGCCGAAGGGGGTCGGCGAAGACGCGCAGGCCGGCGGGGATGTCGAGGGATGCGGCGATGTTTTTGGCAGCGAGTTTTCGCTCCCAGTCGGCGAGGAGCTGGGCCGCGAAGGGGGCGAGTTTGATGGCGGCGGGCTCGAGGATGTCTTTTTTCGCTTCGAGCCTCGCAAGGGTCAGCACGTCCTCGAGCAGCGCGTTCAACCGCTGCGAATGCTTTTTCAACACAGCATAGGTGGCTTCGCGTTCGGACTGCTCCATGCCGGGCTCGTCGATGAGGCCCTCGAGGTAGCCTTGAAAAATGGCGAGCGGGGTGCGGAGTTCGTGCGAGACGTTTGCGACGAATTCCCGGCGGACATCCTCAAGCTGCTTGAGGCGGGAGATGTCGTGAATGACAAGAACCGCGCCGGTCGTCTCCCCCGCCTCGGACCGGAGCGGGGTCGCGCTGACGGTGAGCTGGAGAGGGGGCGGCTTCTTCCGGGGCAGGGTGAGCTCGCGAGTCTGGGGGCCGTCGGCGCGGAGGGCGGCGCGGGTCAGCTCCTCAATCTGAGCATCGCGCAGGGCGCCGAGCAAGGTGCGCCCGACCGGGTCAGCGTCGAGCTGGAACATGCGGGTGAAAGAGTCGTTCACGATCTGGATGCGGTGGTCGAGATCGACGATGGCGACGCCCTCGATCATGCTCGCGAGCACGGCGAGGAGGTAAAACTCCTCCTCGCTGACCTGGCGGCGCAACTGGCGCTGGCGCTCGGCGATTTTCTCGAGATCAGCGGAAAGCGCGGCAAATCGCGGGGAGCCCTGGAAGATGAAGCTGTGCGGGCGGGTTTCGCCGGCGAGATGGCGCAGCACGGAGCGCAGGTGCTGCCAGTGGCGGGCCTGGTGCAAAGCGACACCGAGCCAGGCGGCGGCGAGGAGCGCGGCGATGATCCAGCCGGCGGCAGTCACTGGAGGTTGAGGGTTGAAAGTTGAGCGTTGAGAGTTCGGAGGGGCGCGGGTTGGAGCGACGTTGGGGGTGAGGCGATATGGGTTCCGGCTCTCAACTCTCAACCCTCATCTCTCAACTTTTCCTCGCAGCGATTCGGTAGCCGAAGCCGCGTACGGTCTCGATGCAGTCGGCTGCTTTGCCGAGCTTTTCGCGGAGGCGCTTCACATGGGTATCGACGGTGCGGGTGTCGATGACGCTTTCGTAGCCCCAAACTTCGTTGAGCAGAGTGTCGCGGCTTTGCACGCGGCCGCGGCGCTCCATGAGCAGGGCGAGGAGCTTGAACTCGATGGCGGTGAGCTCGATGACGCGGCCTTTCACGGCGGCCTCGTGGCGCTCACGGCTCAGACGGAGATCGCCGATTTGAAGGTCTTCGGTTTCTTCGGGGCCGGCGACGCGGCGGAGGATGGATTTCACGCGGAGGACGAGTTCGCGCGGGCTGAAGGGCTTGGTGATGTAATCGTCGGCCCCGAGCTCGAGACCGACGATGCGATCCACCTCCTCGGCCTTCGCCGTGACCATGACGATGGGGATGCGCGCGGTGGCGGACTCGCTTTTCAAAACGCGGCAAACCTCGAGCCCCGGCATACCGGGCAGCATGAGATCGAGCAGGATGAGCGCGGGGAGATGGGTGCGGGCTTTGGCGAGCGCGCCAGGGCCGTCCTCGGCGGTCACGACACTGAAGCCGGCAGATTTGAGATTCGAGCGGATGAGGGCGAGGACGTCCGGTTCGTCGTCGGCAATGAGGATGCGCTCGCTCATGTCCTCACCCCTTTTCCTATGCCTTCAGCTCCTCGTCCGAGTTCGCGTCGGTGATCTTGAACTCCTCGAGATGCATCGCGGGATCGCCGCGGAAGGTCAGCCGCCCGGCATATTTCCGCTCGATGTCGATCAACAGCTCCTCGTCCTCGGTGCGCAGCCTTTCGAGCACGCGCGGGTTCACGATCACGCGCACCTCGTGGATGGTGTCCTGATGTTTCCGCATGACGAGATGCAGCTCGCGCTGAAGCTCCACGCTCATGGTCATCGCGCTTTTCACCACGCCGCGCCCGTGGCAATACGGACAGTCCTCGTAGATCGAGCCGATGAGACTCTCGGCGGCGCGCTGGCGCGTCATCTCCATGAGGCCGAGCGGCGAGATGGGCAGGACGTGCGTCTTCGCCTTGTCGCGCCGGAGCCGATCCTTCATCCGCGCATAGACCATCTGCTGGTCTTTGCGGCTCTTCATGTCGATGAAATCCCCGATGATGAGTCCGCCGATATTCCGCAGCCGGAGCTGGCGCGCGATCTCATCGGCGGCTTCGAGATTGGTTTGCAGGATGGTTTTCTCGACATCCTTCCCGCCCTTGTTGCGGCCGGTGTTCACGTCGATGGCGATGAGCGCCTCGGTCTCGTCGATGACGATGTAGCCGCCGCATTTCAGCCAGACCTGGCGGTGGAAAGCCGCGTCGATCTGCTTCTGCACGTTATAGCGCTCGAAGATCGGCGTCGGCTCGGAGAAGTAATGGATGCGGTTCCGCGAACGGGTGGAGATTTGCCCGACCACATCCTGCATCCGGTGCACGGCGGCTTCATCGTCGCAGAGGACTTCGTCGATCTCGTCGGTGAGAAAATCGCGGACGGTGCGCTCGATGATGTCGGGCTCGTGGAAGACGCAGGCGGGCGCGCGTTTTTCCTTCACGCCCTGCTCGATCTGCGCCCACTGCTCGAGGAGGATGCCGATGTCGCGGACAAAATAGCGGGCGCGCTGGCCTTCGCCAACCGTGCGGACGATCACGCCCATGCCTTCGGGGACGTTGAGTTCCTTGAGAATTTTGCGCAGCCGTTCGCGCTCTTTCGGCGACTCGATCTTCCGGGAGATGCCGCTCTGGTCGCTGTAGGGCATGAGCACCAGATAGCGGCCCGCCATGCTCAAGTTGGTAGTGATGCGCGGCCCTTTGTTGCTGATGGGGCCTTTGGTCACCTGCACCAGCACCTCGGAACCCACCGGATAAATGTTCGGGATGTCCTTGGCGGTGATGCGCGGTTTGGCCTTGCCGCCGGAGGGGCGGTCGATGGCTTCGACGCCGGAATCGAGCGCGGCCGGGAGCGCGTCCCAAAAGTGCAGAAACGCGTTTTTCTCGAAACCGATATCGACGAACATGGCCTTGAGGCCGTGCTCGATGTTTTTGACGCGGCCCTTGAAGACGCTGCCGACGATGTTGCGATCAGTCTCCCGCTCGATGTTGTATTCCTCGAGCTGGCCCTGCTCGAGCAGCGCGACGCGCCGTTCGAGTTTCTCGCAGTTGATGATTAGTTTGTTGCCAGTTTGTTTAGGGGCGAGGCCCAGAATTCTCTTCACACGTTCGATCATTGAAATGTTTCCTCATCATTGGGGGTTTCATTTGTCAGCCGAGTCCCGCGATCAGCGGCGTTGCTTCGGCTCTTTTGCTCCAAACACTCGTTGGAAAAAATTCTTCTTCGGCGGTGGCGCCGTCCGCACCGGTTCGGCCCGCCGCACGCGCACGCGGCCGCGCTCGTCGGATCGCATGCGGATTTTCGGCTTGGCCGAAACCTGTTGCACCTGCGGTGCCTCGGGCGCTTGTGAGCCGCTGGTGACTTCCTCGTCCGTGCTCGCCTGGAGCTGCGGGCCATCCTCGCTGAAAGTCACCGCCTCGATCATCTTGAAAGGGTTCGGATGCTGCGCGGGCTTCAGAGCCGCCAGCTTCGGCTGAAAAGTGTTCTGATCCATCGCCAGGCTTTGCTTGAGGATCGAGTCGGCGATGGGCGCCGCCACGGAGCCTCCGTGCGCGCCGCCCTGCACCATCACAGTGATGGCATAGCGCGGCTCTTTGAAAGGGGCGAAGCAGGTGAACCACGCGATGGTGTCTTTCTTCGCGCCGCGCATCGCCTGCGCGGTGCCGGTCTTGCCGGCGACTTGCACTTCCTTCAGCCGGGCGCGTCCGCCGGTGCCGCCTTGTTCGTTCACCGCCCGCCACAGGCCCTGGCGCAGCACGGCCATTTGCGCGTCCGTCACGCCGAGGGCGTGGAGATCTGCACGGACGGTCGGGTCGCGCGGGACGACGGGGTTACCGTCTTCGTCGAGCGCGGGATTGCCGTTGGCATCGAGGACTTTGGCGATGAGGCGCGGCGCGTAGGAGATGCCGCCATTCGCCACCGTGGCGGCGACCATCGCGGACTGGAGCGGCGAGACGAGATCGTAGCCCTGTCCGATAGAGACGTTCGCGGTGTAGGCGGAGGTCCAGCGTTCGCGCGGGCGGGTGAGGTTCAGCCATTCCTTGCTGGGCAGCACGCCGGGCGATTCTCCGGTCAGCGGCAGATCGGAAATCTCGCCGAGGCCGAGCAGTTTTCCGACCTGCGCGATGGCGTCGATGCCGGCGGCGTTGGCGTATTGGTAGAAAAACGAGTTGCAGGAGACCTTCATCGCCTCGGAAAGCCCCAGCGTGCCGTGCGCCCCGCCTTTTTCGGCGATCCAGCACTTGAAGTAGTGATTGCCGTAAGTCACGCCGCCGCTGCAGTTGAAGCGCGAATTGGCCATGTCCTCGCGCAGGCCGCCCAGCGCGGTGACGATCTTGAAGGTCGAGCCCGGCGGATACGCGCTGACCGCGCGATTCACCAGCGGGTGCGCTTCGTTTTGCCGTAGCTCTTCCCACGCTTTTTCCGAGATGCTGGGGATGAAAACGTTCGGGTCGTACGATGGCACGGAGGCCATCGCGAGGATGTCACCGTTGTTCGGATCGACGACGACGGCCGCGCCACGCCCGACCGAACGCAGCGCCTCCTCGGTGATCATCTGAATGCGCGCGTCGATGGTCAGATAGACATTGTTCCCCGGCTGGGGCGGGACGACTTCCAGCTCCTTGTCGATGACGTTCTTAACGTTCCGCTGCATCTTCCGCACACCCGGCTTCCCGCGCAGGTATTTGTCCATGTAAAGCTCGACCTGCGATTTTCCGACGACGTCGGCCTGGTAGAAATTGTAATGTCCCACGTCCGGCTCGGCGCTCACCTCGTTCACCGCGCCGACGTAGCCGAGCAGGTGAGGAGCGAACGCGCCATAGACATATTCGCGCACCGGCTGCACGGCGATATCGACGCCCGGCAGCCCCACGTCATGCTCGGAATAACGCGCGATGGTCGGGAAATCCAAATCCTCGAGATAGGTGAACGGCACCTCTCTATCGTTTTTGAAATGGCGGAAGAGATCCTCGGAATTGTAGTCGCGCGCGAGGTCGAGCTCCTGCAGGCGCGGGACGACGGCGGTGTTCACGATCTGCACGATGTCGGGGACTTTGATGTCCTTCGGCATGCCGTAGATTGTGCCGCGGTAGCTGGTGAGCGGGGCGTGCCCTACCCGCTGTTTGTAGCCCCGCACCATGTCGGGGAGGTAAAACGCGACCTCGTAGCTGGCGCGGTTTTGCACCAGCGGGATGCCGTTCCGGTCGCGAATCTCGCCGCGCACCGCCGGGATGCGGACGGTGACCTGCGAACGGTTCCCCAGTTTGCTCGCATAGTAATCGCCCCGGCTCACCTGCACCCACCAGAGCCGGACCACGAGCGCGGCGCACCCGAGCAGCACGAGGAACCCGAGGAAAAAGACGCGCCACTCGAGGAGCGCGGTGCGGCGTCGGCGGGCGGCCATGCTACCGGATGAGCCCCTCCTGTGGCCGGTAATCGAAACCCACCGCCCGCGCGGCCATGTTCAGCAGAAAAAAGACGATCGGGGAGACCATGAGCGCAATGATGCCCGCGCCGCCAATACGCCACCAGACCTCGCTATTGAAGACCGGATCGCCGCGGCGGAACGTGATCATCGCATACTCCGCCAGCACGATGAGCGAGGTGCAGATGCCGCTGAGCAGGCAGTGAATCTCCCAGCGTCCCCGCTGAAACAATGGACGAAACCCACTCATGATGGCCCCAAGCGCTGCATAGACCAGTATTGACCAACCGAGCCCGATTTCAACGGCCAATGCCTCCTGCATGCCCTCCTCGAGCGGCCCCGGCGCGAAAACCGTCGTATTGAGCGCATCCCACATGAACCCGGCGACAAACGACAGCGCGAGCATCCCGGCCAGCGGCATGGCCAGCGCTCCGTAGAACAGCACGAGCGGCATGAGCAGCACACGCGCACCCTCCAGCCACGGCAGCGGCGGGATGAACGACTGCACGACCAGCGCGAGGAACAACGACGCCGCCAGCACCAAAAAAAAGACGATCCCGCTCATTCCGGCTTTTTCCCCGTGACCACGAACACATCCTCGAGCGTCGTGAGATCGACTCCCGGCACGACCGTCGCCCGCCCGGCCAGCGGCCCAGCGGTAAACTCCTTCACCACCCCGATGAAAACGCCCCACGGATAAACGCCGCCCGCGCCCGAGGTGGTCACTTTCTGCCCCGGCTTCAAATCCGCGTCCTTCGGCAAAAAAGTGAGCTGCATCTCCGGCATTTCCTGGGTCGAGGTCCGGGTGCCGCGCAAAATTCCCTGGTGCCGTGTCCCCTCCACCTTGCACGCGACTTTGCAGCCCTCGTCGGCGATGAGCAGTACAGTCGAAATGTCGCCCGCGACGGTCGTCGTTTTCCCCACGAGTCCCTCCTCGGTCAGCACCGGCATGTCGGTTTTGATCCCGTCGTTGAAGCCGCGGTCGATCTGCACCGTGTTCCACCACGTCGTCGAGTCGCGCGCGATGATCCGGGCCGGCACGAGTTTGAACACCGAGCGCTCCCGGTATTGCAGCGCGCGCCGGAGTCGGTTGTTCTCCGACTGGAGATCCTTCAGGAGCAGATTCTCCGCCTTCAACTCGCGATACTGGACATTGAGCGTCGCGTTTTCCCGCTCGAGATCGTCGAGTTTTTTGAGGTCTTCCTTGAAAGCCGTGAGCCGCCGTTCCAGCGACGAGCCGCTTTTCAAGAACGGCGAGAAAATGCCGAGAAAACCCGACTGCACGTTTTGCGTCGTGCGCGGGCTGAGCGAGAGGATCGCCCCGGCCAGCACGACGAAAATCACGACCGCGATGATCGACCAACGCCTCATTCGATTTTCGATTTTGAATTTTCGATTTTGGATTTTCGGAAAGAGCGCCGCGCAACCGCCTCCTCAATCCAAAATCGAAAATCGAAATTCGAAAATTCCCTTAGCGGTTCCACTGGCGGTCCGGGTTCGCGACCTGCTTGAGGAACTTCAACTCGTTGAGCGCCCGGCCCGTGCCTTCGGCCACCGCGCTGAGCGGATCTTCGGCCACATGCACCGGCAGGCCGGTCTCTTCCATGAGAAGTTTGTCGAGGCCGCGCAGCAACGCGCCGCCGCCCGCGAGCACCAGCCCGCGATCCACGAGATCGGCCGAGAGCTCCGGCGGACAACGCTCCAGCGTGACGCGCACGCTATCGACGATCGTCTCGATCGGCTCCAGCAAAGCCTCGCGCACTTCCTGCGATGTGATCGTGAGGGTCTTCGGCAGGCCGGCGACCAAGTCTCGTCCCTTCACCTCCATCGTCGTCTCTTTCTCCATCGGGTACGCCGAGCCGATCTTGATCTTGATCTCCTCCGCCGTCCGCTCGCCGATCATCAAATTGTAGGCCCGCTTCATGTACTGGATGATCGCCTCGTCCAGCTCGTCCCCCGCCACCCGCACGCTCCGGCTGAAAACGATGCCCGAAAGCGAGATGAGCGCGACCTCAGTCGTGCCGCCGCCGATGTCGATGATCATGTTCCCCGCCGCGTCCTGCACCGGCAGCCCGACGCCGATCGCCGCCGCCATCGGCTCCTCGATGAGATAAACCTCCCGCGCGCCGGCATGCGTCGCCGACTCCTTCACCGCCCGCTTTTCCACCTCGGTGATGCCCGAGGGAACTGCAATGACCACGCGCGGACGCACCATCTTGCGGCGGTTGTGCACTTTCGCGATGAAGTGCCGCAGCATCGCCTCGGTGATCTCGAAGTCGGCGATGACGCCATCCTTGAGCGGGCGGATGGCCACGATGTTCCCCGGCGTGCGGCCAAGCATGCGCTTCGCCTCGTCGCCGACCGAGAGCACCTTGTTGGTGCCAGCCTGGACGGCTACGACCGAGGGCTCGCGCAGGACGATGCCGTGATCACGCACATAGACGAGCGTGTTCGCGGTGCCGAGATCGATGCCGATGTCGTTCGAGAAAAGACCAAAAAGTCCGTTAAACATTCAGAGAGTTCCTTCAAGATAAGTAGATGAATTACAGCTGTCCGTCTTTCACAAGTCACCGCATGCCGGGATTTTCAGTCGTCCGATCCGTGAGCGCACGCAGGCTCCGTGTGAAAGCGCAACGGTTTCTACGAGCGCGACTTCCCACCGTCAAGGCATTCCCTGAGCTCGCCCGCTCGTGGTGAAAAATCTCGCCGCCTCCGTGCAGACGCTCAGCGTCTATTGCGCGCTCGGCATCGTCTGCTTCGGCTGGGCGATGGGGCGGCTGCTCGGATTCTCCACTGGCTATTACGCCCCCTTGTGGCTCTGTGGCGCGCTCTTCGTCTATAACCTCGACCGCCTCCGCCACGACCCCGCCGATGCGCTAAATCTCCCGCGCCGCGCCGCCGCCGGAAGCCGGCTACGCCGCCTCCAACTTGCGCTCGTCATCGCCTCCGCCGCCTTGCTCGTCCTCATCCCACTCGTGGCGCTCGATTGGAAAACTTTCGCGCTCACTGTTTTTGGATCGGGCTTCTGCGCGGCGTATTCGGCTCCGTTCGCCGGCTTCCGGCTCAAAGACGTGCCGTGGCTGAAGACGTTCTTCGCCCCCGGCATCGTCACCGCCGCCATCTTCGGGCTGCCGCTCGTGCATGGAGGGATCGACTCGAGCGCCGCGCATTTTCTCAGCATCGCCGCGTGGGCCGGGTGCTATCTCCTTTTCAATATGATCCTCTGCGACCAGCGCGACCTCGCCGGCGACGCGGCGACCGGCACCCACAGCCTGCCCGCCGCGCTCGGCCCCCTCCGCACGCTCGGGCTCCAGGTTGCGCTCATCGCCGCAACCGTGATCCTCGCGCTCGGGGCGGCATTCACTTCGCACAGCGAGGCGGCCTTCGCCTGGCTCGCACTCGCGCTCGCCGCCCCGGCGTATCTCGGCGCCCTGCTCCTCACGCTGCGCCAGCCGCGCGGCGAGCATTTCTACGAATGGTGGGTCGAAGGCATGCTCTACCTCCCCGCCCTCGTCGTCGTGGCGCTGGGGTGAAAAGTCACTCCACCACTTCCACCGGCGTGCCCACGCTCACCTTCCCGTAAATGAGCGGCGCGATGGCCTCCGGCAGGCGCACGCAGCCGTGCGAGGCCGGATAGCCCGGCAGCATCCCGAGGTGCAGCCCGAGCGCCCCGTCGAACCGCAAAAACCACCGCATCGGCGCGCCCACGAAATGCGTGCCGCTGGGAGCCGAGTCAATTTTCAAGCTGATGCCCGCCCGCACCACCCGCCCCTGCGCATCCACGAAATCCCCATAGATCGTCGAGCGGTGCTCGGGCTCCTTTTGCAAAATCGTGTAGCTTCCCGGCGGTGTGAGCCCCCGGCGTTTTCCCGAGGAAATCGGCGTCTTCACCGCCACCTCCTCCCCCGCCATGAGCCACGCGAGCTGCCGCGAGAGCGAGATGCGCAGCCGCGTGTTCTCCGGCTTCATTTTCTCCAGCACCCGCGGCGCGACCTCCGCATCCGGCAGCGTGCGGATCATCTCATCGGCCGGCACCATCGCCTCCGGTGCCGGGCTCGGCTCGGGGACCTGCGCGAGCGCGGCCGGCGCGATCAGCACCAGCCCAGCGGCGAAGCATTGGACAATGCGCCGCATTTGAAATGTCATCACGACCGTGTCCAAGGCCGCGACCCTCGCGTTTCGCCCCGTGCTTTTCAACCAGTTCCGCCCCGCCCTCCTCCTCACCCTCGCGCTCCTCTTCTGCCCGGGCCGCGCGCCGGCCGACCTCTCCACGCCCGTCAGCCCCGGCGGTGACAAAAAAAAGGCGAGCCGCGAACCCGTGCGGCCGCCCGCGCAGGCCGTGCCCCTCCGCGTGCAAGTGCGGCGCGGCGGCACCATCACCATCCCGCTGCGCAGCAATGGCGCGCCCGGTGAGCAGCTCCGCTTCCGCCTCCGCTCGCTCCCCGAGGCCGGCACCGTCTCAGCCGCCGAAGCCGTCGGCGAAGGCACCGGCAATGTCGCCTATACGCACTCCGGGAGCAGCCTCGCCACCGCCGACCGCTTCACCTACGCCGTCCAATCCTCCCGCGGCGTCTCCGCTCCCGCCGAGGTCGTCATCACCATCCTCGACGACCCGCCGCTCCTCGTCGTGCCCGAGAGCGTGAGCTTCGGCTCCGTCCCCGCCGGCGGCAGCGCGACACGTGAGTTCGTCATCGAGAATCGAGGCGGCGGCCTCGCAGCCGGCGCGCTCTCGGTCGCCGAGCCCTTCACCGTCGAGCCCGCGAGCTACCGGCTCGAGGCGGGGGAAAAAGCGACGCTCACCGTGACCTTCACCCCGGAGAGCGCCGAAGTTTCCACCCGGCAGTTGCGCTTCGCTGGCCCGCCCGCCCGCTTCACCACCCTGCGCGGCGCGGGAGCCGCCCCCTTCACCGTCGCGCCGGAAAAGCTCCCGCTCGAGCTCGTCTCCGGCACCCGCGAGCGCGCCGGCACCCTCGCCATCGTGAACAACAGCCCCACCGCACAGACCCTCACCTTGCGCGCCGACCCGCGCCTCACTATGCCGGCAAAAGTCTCCGTCGCCCCCGGCGAGACTCGCCTCGTCCCCGTCTCCCTCCCGGCCACAGATCTCGCCGGGCTCGAGGATTCCGTCGTCATCGAGGCGGACAGTTTTTCCCAAACCGTCGCCGTCTCCTCCCCCGCCGTCGGCCCCCTCCTCGCCATCTCGCAGCCCGCGCTCGACTTCGGCACCGCCAGTGGCGGCGAGCGCCCCCTCGCTGTGCGGAACGATGGCGGCTCGACCGCCTCCGTCCGCGTCAGCACCAGCGCGCCGTTCGCGGTGCTCGCGGAGGATCGCGCCTTCACGCTCAAGCCCGGCGCGGCCCGCGAGATCACCATCCGCCTCGATCCCGCCGCCCCGCCCGCCAGCTACCGCGTCGCCCTCGTCCTCGAGACCACCAGCCAGCGCCTCGAAGCCCAGCTCACCGCCGCAGTCCCCTCCCCCCCCCG